>Ga0302243_1000429_pt1 | contig 38608 bp, 25 predicted proteins | sample AAG_UR_Met_MG_FD_193514 | JGI IMG/M metagenome (GOLD analysis project Ga0302243, IMG submission 193514) | Enriched activated sludge microbial communities from anaerobic digester in WTTP, New Holstein, Wisconsin, United States - AAG_UR_Met | ecosystem: Engineered > Bioreactor > Anaerobic >... | reverse complement strand
CGCCCTGAGCCTGTGCCTGAGTGACCACCAGAGCGGCGCCCCCGTCGCCATGGGATTTGCCAAACAGAAGACCCAAGACGACCAGCAGCAAAGCAAAGACGACTACAAACGTGAAGGCGAACACACCGTCGCCCTCCGACTCTACGCGACCACCAGCCTCCAAAATGCCATCGTTACCGGCGACGCCCTTAACAACAACAAACCGCAGGCTCAGGCGGTGCTCAAGGGCGGCGGCGACTACTTCTTCCAACTCAAAGATGAAAACCGTCACGCTTACAAGGCCGCTGTGCAAAAGGCCAAATCAACCCCCCTTTTGCCCATGTCCAAGAGCCGGACATCGGCCATGGACGCTGCGACCAGCGCCGGATAAGAGTCTATCCCTTCGAACCGCTGGAGGCCGGGCTACCCGGAGCGCGCGCTCTGGTCGTGATTGAGCGCACCACCACCTTCGAGCAAAGCGAAGAGCCCACCGTCGCCTTCTACACCACCAGCCTTCTGCCGGCCCCGGGCTGCGCCCGCCGCTTTGCAGAACTGGCCCGCGGCCACTGGGGCGGCAGCGAAAGCCGCAACCACTGGGTACGTGACACCTGCATGCGCGAAGACAAAACCCGCTCCAAAAACTACAATCTCAACTGCAACCTCTCGGCCCTGCGCATCTGCCTGATCGCGCTCAAGGCGGACCTTCACCCCGAGGCTTCTTGGCCCGCCCTGCAGGAGCGCTGCCAGAACAATCCCCAAATCCCTTTCCAGATACTCGTCAAGCACCGCTCCAAATGAAAAGACCGTGGCCTTGCTCATGCACTGGCCACCCTGGGCCTTCAGTTTGGCCTTGCCCAACAAAGGGAGCAGCAGTGACGCGGGGATCGCGATAATGGTGTCGCGATAAGCATCAGCAGCCCGTTGAGAGCAAAAGCAACGCCTGTTCGCTTGTTGGTTTTCATTCGAGACCGAATTTGCGCCCATGAATCGGTGTCGGAGGGGCGATTCACGGGAACCGCGTGCGGTCGGCGCACGGTTCGAGCCGGGCGATCGCATCCATGATTTCGTCCGCCACCTGCTGGTAGATGGCCTTGAGTCGTTCCTTGGAACAGGTCCGGGCCTCCGTCCGCAGCGCAACGAAATCGAGCGCTAATCCGAACTTCACAACGACCGGCTTAGGCAGGGGGAACCGCATGTGGCGTCCGTAGGCCTCGAAGCTGCCAAAGACACGGACCGGCACGACGGGACAAGCGGACTTGATCACGACCAGGCCGATCCCGGAGCGGGCCGGCTGAAGGCGTCCGTCGCGGGTGCGCGTCCCTTCCGGAAAGAGCAGAATCCCCGCCCCGGCGCGCAATCGCTCGAAGATGGCCTTGAGGCCGGCGCCGCCGCCACTGTCGCGTTCGACGGGGACCGTGTTGACGGAACGGAGCAGCCAATTGGCGAAGGGATGCCGGAACAAAGAGGCTCGGGCCAGGTAATGGATGTCGCGCGCTAGGGGCGCGCCGATGAGGAGGGGGTCGACATACGAGGCGTGGTTGGCGGCGAGAATGATCGGTCCCTGGGTTGGCACCCTTTCGGCATGATAGGCGCGTCCGCGGAAGTAGGTCTTTGAACCCAATCGGGCCAGGCGCCACCCCAGGTAGTAGGTCAGGTTCATCGCATACTCGAATGCGGGCTCGAGTCGGCTCGCCGCTGAACGGGGCCTGGTTTACGTCGCCTCGGCATTCAAGCGAGGACCGAGCCGGTCGCGCCGCGCTTGTTGGCGCCGGTGGATTTCGGCCAGGATAAAAGCGCTGGTTTCCTCGGGCGTTTGGCCCGAGTTGTTCACGATCACCGCGCCCAGCGGAATCATGAGCGGCGCGGCGGCGCGCTGGCTGTCACGCTCATCCCGGGCAGCCAGGTTCTCACGCACCCCGTCGGCCACCCGGCGGCGCGTCCGCTCCTCCAACGAGGCATCGAGGTAGAACTTGTAGTCGGTTTCGGGAAAGACGTTCGTGCCGATGTCGCGGCCTTCCATGACGAGGCTGCCAAACTGGAGACAGGCGCGCTGGGTGCGCTTCATCCAGGCGCGCACTTTGGGAACGGCGGCGACGTGAGGGACGGCGGCGCTGGTCTCGGTGGTTCGGATTTCGCTCTCGGGGCAATACCCGTCGACCAGGAGGCGCGCCTGGCCATCGCTGCAGATCAGCTTGGTCTTCCAACGCCGGCAGAGGTCGGCGACGGCCTTGGCGTCGTTGATGTCCACCCGCTTCTTGAGGCAGTACCAGGCGAGCGTGCGATACATGGCCCCGGTATCGACGTACACGAAGTTCAGGGCCTTGGCGACCAGTCTGGCGTTGGTGCTCTTGCCGCTGGCGCTGGTGCCATCAATCGCAATGACGATCGGCGATGCAGGGGCCTTCACGGGAACAGCTTCAATCCTCACTCGGCCATCAGCTCTCCGGGCGACAGAACACGCCCGGTGCGCGCATCCCGGACTGTTGCCCCGAGGCCCTTTGGCGGAAGGGCCGCCAGCTTCCGAAAAAAATCCGGGAATGACTTCTTCACGCAGGCCGGATTCTTGATTCTGATCCCGGGGACTTTCAATCCCAGAATCCCGAAGCACATCGCCATGCGATGGTCGCCGTAGGTTTCGATGTCGGCGCCGTGGAGGGCGGACGGCAATATGCGCAGGGTGTCGCCCTCCTCCTCGATGGCCGCGCCGCAGCGCTCCAACTCCGCGCGCAGGGCGCGCACCCGCTCACATTCCTGGACCCGGAGCCGGCCCAAATGGGTGAAAGCCGTCGGATGCGGTGCGAGCGGTCCGAGGACGATCGCGGTCATGATGCTGTCGCCCAGGTCGCTCTGGCGGGACAGTCGGAGAGGCAAGGGAATGCAGCGCGGAAAGCGTTCATCGATCTGCCATCCGGAGGCCGGCCACCGCGCGACGCGGACGCGATGGGTCTGGGTGTGTTGATCAGCGCTCAGTGCGTTGACCGCCCAGAAATAACTCCCGCTCGAAGCGTCGGCTTCGATGGCGCATTCGCCGCCGCGTGGGGGGAACAGGCTGACGAGTTCCCTGGTCATGCGGACATAGGGCGCTTCGTCGGCGCTTTCATCCTCGACCAGCACGGTCCATCCTCCGGCGCGCGCGCTCAGGAGCAGGGCCGAGGCGAACTGCGAACTCTGATCAATCCGCACCCGACAGAATCCCGGGCGCGTCCCGCCGCCATGGATCAAGGCCGGCAGACGGTCATTGGGGGCGTCGATGCGATAGCCGAGTTCCCGCAGAGCGACGAACAGGTCGGCCTGGGGTCGCTCGTGCATTCGCGGCGAGCCTTCGAGTCGGTAGACTCCCGCTCCGAGACAGACGAGCGCGGCCAGGAACCGGGCGGCGGTGCCTGCGTTGCCCACATCCAGATCGAGCGGTTGCGCCACCGAACCGCCCGACGGCACCACGCCACCGCGGCCCTCGACGACGATTGTGCGATTGCTCGATTCGTCCGAATCCGGCGCGACTTCGATGGCGAAACCGAGCCGCCGCAGGGCCTCGGCCATGAGCCGGGTATCTTCACTCCAGAGAGCCCCGCGCAGCGTCGTCGTCCCGGACGCCAACGCAGCGAGCGTCAGGGCGCGATTGGTGACGCTCTTCGAGCCCGGGACCGTCACCTCCGCGCGCACGCGTCCGGTCAGAGGCTCGATGGCGATGAGGTCGGGCAATGGCATGGTTATTCAGGCGAGGTGTTCGAGTCGATCCAGGCGTCGCGACGCAGCTTGGCTCGGGCGAAGAAACTGGCCAAGGCCTCCTGGTTGCCGTCCTCGATGAGCCGGCGCGCGGCGTGCAACTCGACCGTCAACTCATCCAGGGCACGGGCGAGGCTCCTGCGATTGGCGAGGGCGATGTCCCGCCACATCTCGGGCGAGCCGGAGGCGATTCGGGTGGCGTCGCGAAAACCACCCGCGCAGAGCAGCCGCTGCTCGGGAGGACGGTCAGGTCCGAGGACATAGTTGACCAACTGCGCAGCGACCACCTGCACGAGGTGACTCGATCGGCTGACGAGATCGTCGTGCTGTTCCGGCGACAACACCAGGATGCGGGAACCCAGCGCCCTCCAAAACGCCTCGATTTTATCGCGCGCCCCGTTGTCGGAATGCCCCGTGGGCGTGATGACACACACCGCGCCTTCGTAGAGATCGGCTCGAGCGGCGCCAACCCCCGTCTTTTCCGCGCCGGCCATCGGATGGCTGCCGAGGAACAGACCCCCAGCGGACGCAACCAGCGGTTCGACCTCCCGCACAACGGTGCCTTTGACGCTTCCGACATCGGTGACCAATGCGCCGGGTTTCAAAGCGGGTCCGAAGCGCGCCGCGAGTTGGGCCATCTGACCGATGGGAGTGCAGAGAACGACCAGATCGGCACCGCGCACCGCGGCTTCGAGATCGAGAGTCGCCTCGTCCACCGCACCGACCCCGAGGCATTCGTCGATGCCGACCGCCCTGCGCACGCAGCCCGTGACGACCGCGGCCAGCCGACGACGGCGCAGGGCGAGGCCGAGCGATCCGCCCAGCAGACCGACGCCAATCAACGTGACTTTTTTGAACAACACTGGGCCGAGGATAGGCAACCCGCCAACGGTGCGCAAAGGGCGAAAAACGCGAGATGCGCCTGTGATGAACGGATGCGTCCCACATCGTTCAGCCTTCCTGGCCTGTCGCAATCCTAATCGTAATCCTAATCGTAATCGTAATCGTAATCTCTATTCCGGACTGCCTTCGTGAACCCGGTAATCCGAGTTGGACTTGATCAAGCCGACCAGCATCGAAACGATGCTCCAGAGGCGATCTTTGCCAGGCAGAACGTCTTCTCGGGAACAAAGGCCCTTGGCTACCAACACGTCCAGGGCGGCTGCACTCTCCAAGGCCGACCCGCGGGCAATATCAAAGAACCGGCAGCGGTCCGGACTGGTGAATTTACCGTTTCCCTCCGCGATATTCAGCGGGATGGAGGTGCTGGCTCGGTCGAGTTGATCGGTCACCGAGAGCGACTTGGGCAGCCGCTGCAGAACCGGGTCCAACCAGGCGATGAAGGCCAGAGATGTCTGATACACTTCCAGTTTCTCATGATCGAATATGCGGCTCATGTCGATTACGATTACGATTACGATTACGAGAATGTCAGAGCGAAAAACGCGAGATGCGCCTGTGATGAACCGGCGCATCCCAGGCTGTCTGCGGCAGTCTCGTCAGCGCCCTTTCCCTCGCTATTTCCCCTGCCTGGTGCCCGCGATGCGGGTGCGGATCGCGTAGAGGCCCTTGCTCGCGGTGATGAACAGCGTCCGACGATCCGCCCCGCCGAAGCAGACGTTGGCGGTCCAGGGCTCCGGCACATCGATCTGCTCGATCTTCTTACCCGTGCGATCGAAGACGGAAACGCCTTTGCCGGTGAGATAGAGATTCCCTTCGGTGTCGAGGGTAATGCCGTCCGAGCCCAAATCGCAAAACAACCGTTTGTTCGCGAGCCGCCCGTCAGCCTGAATGTCGAATTGATAAGTCTTTCCCGCGCCAATATCGGCGACGAACAGCGATTTGCCGTCGGGCGTGCCGACAATGCCATTGGGCGTTTTCAGATCGTCGGCCACGCGGCTCAGTGTCTTGCCGTCGGGGGCCAGGTAATAGACGTGCTGGCCGTCCTGGGGCATTTGGGTGTGCTGCCACCACGAGCGCTTGTAGAACGGATCCGTGAAATAGAGTCCGCCGCCAGGACGCACCCAGACGTCGTTGGGGCCGTTGAGCCGCTTCCCCTCGTATTCCTTCAGCAGCACGGTCTTCTTGCCGTCCGGGCTGATGGACCAGAGTTCGTTGTTCTCGTCCGCACAGGCGATCAACTGCCCTTGCGCATCGAAGCACATGCCGTTGGCCCGACCGGCGGGCTGCATGAACACCGACAATTTGCCGTCGACGCTCCACTTGAGAATGCGATCGTTGGGTTGGTCCGTGAAGAACACGCTGCCGGTGGCGTCTGCGGTCGGGCCCTCGGTGAATTCGAAGTCGCCAGCCAAACGCTCGACTTTCGCACCGGGCGCCGTCACGCCGTCTTCGGCGGCCCTGGCAGTTGTGACAACAGCGAGGCAAGGAACAACGATCAAGCCCAACAGAGCGGAACGGCGAAGCGCAGGAAGCATGGAATTCATAAGATTGGGATAACCATACGAGACACGCCGCGCCCGTCAATGCTGCGAAGGTCTGCGAAAAAAAGAGGCCGGGGAGAACCCCCGGCCTCTGTGACTCGATGCAGACAGACGAGCTACTTCACAATTCGTCCGAACAATGTGCTCGCCGGTGGCGTAAACGTGTACGGGCTGGTCGCCCCGGTCGCGTCGGTCCAGCTCACCGGCGGGGTGAGAGAGGTCGTGTACTGGAGCGTCCCGCCACCGGTCCACGTCACGGTGAGCGTGCCGTCAGAGTTGGCTTTGACGCTCGTGATCTCGGGGAGTTCGACCACCGGGGATTCCATGCGGCCGATGACGCCCGAGACGAAGGCGGTCTCGTCGCCGTTGGCTGGGTCGGGAGATGCGAGCCCCACCTTGAAGGTGGCGCTGTGGTTGTCGCCGCCCGAGCCTTCATGCATCACGCCCTGGATGAAGTACCGGACGCCCGCTTCGAGATGGATGCCTCCGCTATAGGGCATTGTCATCCCGCCGTCGGGCGACCACGTGTCCGATCGCTTCATGCTGGCCTCGCCGCCATTGGCGGTGAGCCATTCACGGTTATTGCTCCAGCCCTGTTGTTGTGCGACCAACTTCTTGCTGGCCGGCTGATCGTTGGTGCCGATCCAGAGGTCGCTGTCGTCATCCGAGCAGGTGAAGAACACGTACTCGCCAGTCACCGCCGGGATGAAGATGCCGCTGACGGACCGCGAGTAGTTGTCGGCATCGTTGACCGGTCCCTCGAAGCTTGTCCAATAGTTCACCTGGTTGGGCGCACCGACGTTGCCAATATTGACAGCGTCGCGATTCGCATTGTTGAAGCGCTCTTCCATGAGCGAGCCAGGGACAAACACAGCATCGCCGAGCACCTTGAGCGTGGCTTCCCGGCTCGTGACGGTCGTCGGATAACCGGCCAGCGAGACGACGCAATCGAACTTGGCGCCGTCATCGCTCGCACTGGTGAGCAGCGAGTAGACCTTGGCGGTAGCGCCCGGGATCGGAGTGCCGTTTCGCCGCCACTGGTAGGTGGGTGGGAAGACGGCTTCCGCCGTGGCATCGATAGTGAAGATCGCCCGATCCCAGCCGTGGGCCGTCGCGTCCTGCGGCTCGACCGTGATCTGGAGGTTCTTGGGCGCGGGAACCAACACACCGATGCGATCCCCGGCGAGTCTTGTGTAGTCGCCGTCCACAGGTTCATCCTCATAGGTCGGAGCTATCATCATGTAGGTCACGGCGAGGTTATCGCCGCCGCTGCCTTCATGATGCACAGCCTCGATGTAGTACCTCTGACCTTTCGTGAGGTTGAAGCCCGCTGCACCCGGCGACTCCTGCGTCGTGGGGTCTACGAAGTAATCGGACCTCTTCTGGGCCACGTTCGAGCCGCCGCCACTCGATACCCACTGGCGCGCTCCGCTCCAAGCCGTTTCCTGAGCGATGAGCCGTTTGTTGGCCGGATCAGCGTTCGTGCTCAGGAACAGATCGCTGTCGTCGTCCGAGCAAATGAAGAACACGTAGGTGCCCGTGACTTCCGGCACGAACAGGCCGCTCAGACGCTGCACGTAGTAGTCCGCGAAGTCGGTCGTCGCGAAGGAGCTGAGGTAGTTAATGCTGTTTGGCACTCCGGCGGTGCCGGCCTCGACCATGGCACGCGTGACGCTCGAGTTGTTTGGTCCCCAGATTTCCTGTTTCACGAGGCCGGTGACGAACATGGCCTCGTTGACAGTCAGGGTGACCTCGGCAGTCTCCGTGGACATCGCCGGGCCGGGCAGGGTAGCGACGCATTTGAACTTGGCGCCGTTGTCGGAGAGCCGGGCCGTGAACGCGATGGTCGAGTCTGTCGCCCGAACGACGCCACCGATGTTTTCCCACGTGGTGCCACCGGGGGCTTTGCGCTGCCACTGCAACTGGGGCAGGGTCTCGCTGTCCGTGTCGAACACGGCATGGAACTGAGCGAGTTGTTCCTCGAACACTGTGGCATCCACCGGTTGAGTGGCCACATCGAGCTTGGTCACCGCCCACGACAGGTAACGGATCACAGAGCCCACCAGTCGGGGCGCGTCGCCGTTCACCGGATCAGGATCGTCGATGAGTTTGTATGTGACAGCGAGGTTGTCGCCGCCGCCGCCTTCGTGGTGAATGGCCTCGATGTAATACGGCGTGTCTTTGAGCAAGTCGTAGCCCTCGGCACCCGGAGTGGTCTCGCCGTCATCGGGGGACCACTGATCGGATCGTTTCTGGGTGACCGTGCTGGGCGCTCCCCCGATGCCGACCCAACTTCGCGCCGGACTCCAGCCCGCTTCCTGGGCGATCAGCCGTTTGTTGGCCGGGCTGGCGTCGGTGCTCAGATACAGGTCCGCATCGTCGTCGGAGGAGATGAAGAACACATACTTGCCGTCGGCAGGCGGGTAGAACCAGGCGCTCAGCCTCGAGGCGTAGGTGTCCGAGAAGTCCGTCACCGTCTCGAAGCCGGTCGTGGTCATGATCATGTTCGCCGGACCACAATTGCCGGACGAGACGACTCCGCGACTAAGGTTGTCGAAGAACTCCCACTTGGCATAGCCGGAGTAGAGGGTCCCCGGAGTGACGGTGAGAGTAGCCTCGCGGCTGTCGAGCGTGGCGCCAGTAAAAGAGGCCCGGCACTTGAACTTGACGCCGTTGTCATCGGGTCCGACGATTATGTTGAGCTTCGATCCGGTCGCGCCGGGGATGTCGGTTCCATTACGAGACCATTGGTATGAGGAGACGTAGCCGTTGGGGATTGCGGCATTGACGGCTTCAAACTCGAACAGGGCCGCCGTGCCGGCAACCGCCGAAGTGTCCTGGACATCCGTGACGATCTGGAGATCAGGCGGGGTGGTGAGCTTGGTCACCTTGAGATCCGAGATGGTGGCGATGCCGCCCGTCGGGTCCCCATCGTAGTGGGCGGTGACGGCGATGCCCACATAAACCTCCGCCGGCCAGGCCGTGCCGAATGTGGTCGAGTTGTCCGCGCCGACCAGATCGCTCTTGGAAGTGTCAATGTCGACGTACTTGTTCCAAGTCGCGCCGTCGGTGCCGTAATAGAGGGTGAACAGCGCCTCGCGTCGCTCGATCTTGAGCCAGACGTTGGGGTAATCCGGACGTATGGTCAGGCCCAGCGCGTTCCAATCGGCGTTGCCGGCGCGGGCTGTGCGCCACTGGGGCCCGATCTGGTTCTGTCCGCCTGAACGGGTCGTCATGTTGGCGATGAAGGGATCATCGGCCATCGGCATACCAGCCCATTCGTCGGGCAAACGCACCATCAGTTCGCACTTGGTCCAGCCGTCGTCACCGATCGTGCCGGTGCCTGCGTCGTCATGATTGACGAGGTCGCGGACCCGCACCACGGCGTCCCAAACCGGATCGCTCATGGTGGTGTAGTAGTAGAACCCCGAATCTGCCGTGCCCCAGATGTCCGCACCGCCTCCGACGATGGTCATGGTGCCGTCGCCGTTGTCGGTTGCCGAGCCGGACAACAGGGGCGAGCCCAGGTCTATGCCCGTGAATGTCTGGGCCTGGATGGCGCCGGCGAGCAGGAACACCGAGGCCGCCAGGCCTATGAGTGTTGTTCTTTTCATGGTTGCTTATCTCTGGTGTTGGTTTGTGTGGTTACTCCGTTGTCGTGCCCGTCCCGAGTCGATGCCCGGACGGCGCACGTGCGGTCTGCGAATGAACCTTCCGCAGGCTGTGCCGGAATGCGTCGCGCTCCCTCCTCGCGCATAGGGCACACGACACCGTACAGGTGTTGAAGACCTTGCGGATTGCCATGCGCACACTCTGACGAAATCGCAAGGGAGGGCAAGCAAAAAACGGGCAAAACAGGGGGCACGGAAAAGAGGCATCCACCACGAGGGACACGAATCGGTTTCAACCGTCATGCCCCCTCATTTGTCTTTCGCGTTTCCGGACAAGCGACTTCGGCACAACTCGATTCGCCGTTCGAGTTTCGCGGCCTGTTGCGCGCGTCCGGCGGCCAGGGCGAGCCGATGTGCGGTCTGGGCGGCGTCGAGGCCCTCGGCGTAGAGCCCTTGGTTGACATAATTCCGGCTGAGGAGGTCGTGGTAGTCGGGCAATCGTGCCAGGCGCGGCTCGGACCCGACCGCGCGTTCGAAGAAGGGGGTGGTGGTCGAGGTTTCGTCGAGCCAGGCTCGGGCCATGGCCGTGAGGTAATTCGCGCGGGCGTGGGCGTGGGCGCGTTCGAGGGCCGGTTCGAGCACCTCGACGGTCTGCGCATAGCGTTCGAGTCGGTAGCAGACCTCGGCCCAGGCAAGGCGCATATCGACGACGTTGTATTGGCGGTCGAAGCCGCGGGGCAGCAGGCGCACCGATTCCTCGAGGTGAACGGCGGCGTTAGTCAGATCGCCCTGGGCCGCCAGGGCGGCCCCCAAATCGAAATGGGCGAACCCGTTTTGGGGTTCGAGCCGCACGGCGGCGCGCGAGTGGCCGATCGCGTCCGAAAGCCGGTTCTTGACCCGGAACAGCAGGAAACCCAGCCGTTGATGGGCCATGGCGTTGTCCGGGTTCATCGCGAGCGCAAGTGTAAACTTCTCGATCGCGCGATCGGCTTCGCCAGCCCGGTAGAACTCGTTGCCCGCGCGTGTGTAGGAGTAGTCGTCAAGAAACTGCTCCCGAATCCGCCCGATCGCGTCCGGACGCAAGGCAACGAACTCGGGGATGTTGGCCGCGCGTCCGGGGGCGACCATGTGCTCGAGCCAGACCGGCGGGCTGGCCTCGCCGTTCTCCGTTATGAGCGCCAGATAGAGCTGGGTGTAATCCGAGTGCTCTTTGGACGAGAAGACCAACCAGCGTCCGTCCGGAGACCATGTGTGCCACGAGTTCATGCGGCCGAGGTTGCATCCGAGCCGCCTGGGCTCGCCGCCCTCCGCCGGGATGATGAACAACGCGCTGTCGGGCTGGAGCAACATGTAGTTCGCAGCCTGGCAGAAGACAATCCACCGGCCATCCGGCGAATACTTGGGAAAGAAGTTGCTGCGCCCGTTGGCCGAGGCCCCGCGCAACGGTTCGGCGACGCCGCCGGCCCCGCCATTGAACGGGACGCGATAGAGATCGTATCGAAACTCCCGACCGCGTTCGAGGAACTCTTCGCATTCCTCCGGCGTCAGGAGAATCCTGCCCGTGTCGCGCGTCTTTTCGAGTTCGTAGGCCCGATTCCGGGCGAACACCACCCACTGGCCATCGGGGCTCCACGTGGGGTTGCTTTGCACGAAAACGGGGTCATCGGCACCCGGCAGCGAGAAGAACTGCCTGGTTTGCCGGTCATAGACCGCCACAATGCCCTTGAGAGGGAAAAAGAGTTGCGAAAAGGCCAGCTCTGGCCGGGGGACGAACACGGAACGGTCCTTGACCGTGCTCAGGACGTAGCGGCCATCGGGAGAGATTTGCGACAAGAGGCCGTAGGTCTGGCGACCGTCCTCTGGCTTATAGTCATTCCAGGTGATCAGATCGCTCGTCGCCAATCGCATCTCCGGAGCCGTCCGGGTAATGACATAGGAGGCCTTGCTGTTGGCGTAGTCGACGTCCATCGCCAGGAACTCGCCGTTCCGGCTGAATGAGTGGCAGTTGCCGCAGACCGGCAGGTTTTCGAGCACCACCGGAGACGCGGTGGGGCAGTCGAGCGCGCCGAACCGCCAGCGAATCTTCGATGGGTCCTTGACCGCGTCGGCGAACGGCAGATTCACCTCGCGGTAGAACAAGGGCGTTTGAACGGCCCAACGAGAAACAGCGAACTGAATCGAGCCTCGGGCCAACGGCGGCTCGCCCTTGCCGGGCCCCGCACCGGCCACAACCAACTCGATCGGATCGCCTTGGGCCGCCTCTTTGATGCGCAGCCAGTCCGATGCCGGCGGACGCCAGATCGGCTGGATGCGGTCGTAGACCCACCTTTGCCCCCTGGCTCGGATCCCAACCGCCCAGCGGTCGATCCCGGCGACGTTCGTCTTCCACAGCACCGCGGGGGCAGGCATGTTGGTCGGCATGACCGCGCCAGACATGGGGTGTCGAATCTCGATGGGCGCGCATGGACCCGGCCCTGTCAACAGAGGCCAGGCATCGTCATCGCACGACCCGCGATATGCGCTCAATGCGCCGGCCGCGATCAGAAAGGCGGCCAGAGACCTTTTGCCACCCAGCGTCACGGAGGCCAGAATAGTAGGAATCCGCGGACAAGACAAATCGAATCGGCGGCGCTGCAGCGCCAATTCATGAAGAACAAAAGGCTGGAGAGGGGACGCCGCGTCCCTCGCCATCGCGACTGAGGGCGGTGTTTCGCTTTTGAGAACGCATTGGGCCCATGAATTGAAGTTGCCCATTCCCACTCCCACTCTCACTCTCAGTCGCACTCGTAATCGTAATCGTAATCGACAACAGAGGATTACGAGCAAGAATACGATTGCCATTAGAACCTCCCCGGTTCAACGCTCAACGCTCAACCACCAACCATTTTCTGGCAGACGTACGGCCCGGATTTGGGCAAGCTCGACGTCGAGCGTATTATGAAAACCTCATTCAAGTTCGTCTGCATTCTATTCGCTGTTTCCCTGAACCTGCGATGCGCCGCGGCGCCCGACACGGCCTTGGCCTTGCCGCGCAGCAGCCCCGAGCAGCAAGGCGTCTCGTCCTCGGCGCTGCTCGCATTCGTCGATGCGGCCGACCGCGAGATCGAGGGCATCCACAGCTTCATGCTGGTCCGGCATGGCCACGTGGTGGCGGAAGGGTGGTGGGCGCCCTACAATCCGCAGAGCCCGCACGAGCTGTATTCGCTGAGCAAGAGTTTCACTTCGACGGCGGTGGGTCTGGCCGTGGCCGAGGGCAAACTCAGCGTGCACGACGAAGTCCTGAAGTTCTTTCCCGAGCATGCGCCCGCCGAGCCGAGCGCCAACCTGAAGGCGATGCGCGTAAGCGATCTGTTACGCATGGCGACGGGGCATCAGGACGAACCTGTTTGGCGCGCGGGCAATCTCACGGTCAAACTTTTTCTCGATCACCCGGTGCCTCACAAGCCGGGCACGCACTTCAAATACAACACGGCGGCCACGTTCATGTTGTCGGCGATCGTTCAAAAGGTCACGGGAGAGACCGTGCTCGACTACCTGCGCCCCCGACTCTTCGAGCCGCTCGGGATCGAGCATCCGACTTGGGGCGCCAATGCCGAGGGGATCACGCTCGGGGGCTATGGATTGAGCGTTCGGACGGAGGATATCGCGCGGTTCGGCCAACTCTACTTGCAGAAAGGGCAATGGGGCGGCAAGCCTCTGCTCCCGGGCGCGTGGGTCGAGGCCGCCACCGGCCTCCAGGTGGCGACCGGCAGCAATCCGAACAGCGACTGGGACCAGGGCTACGGTTACCAGTTCTGGCGCTGTCGCCACGGCGCCTACCGCGGCGACGGCGCATTCGGCCAGTACTGTGTGGTTGTGCCCCGCCTCGATGCGGTGATTGCGATCACGGGCGGCCTGGGAGACATGCAGCAGGTCCTCAATCTGGTCTGGGACCGGCTTCTGCCTGCATTGGGTGCGCAGCCGATGCCCGCCGATCGCGAATCTCAGAAGGCACTCGAACGCAGGCTTGCGGGTCTCGAACTGCCGCCGGCGCAGGGCCGGCCTTCCTCCCCGATGGCGTCAACAATCTCAGGCAGGCGATTCGTCTTCGCCGCGAACGAGCGGAAGCTGGAGACGATCGGACTCGAGGTCGGAACCGATGGCCAGGGCGTCACGCTCGTGACTCGGATCGGCGGGGTAGAACGCCGCCTGGCTTGCGGAAAGAACGCGTGGACGAAGGCGCGCCATCCGTTCGGTCCTTATCCCGAACAACCGGTCTGCGTGAGCGGCGCCTGGACGGCGGACGATACTTATGTTGTGAAGATGTGCGCCTATGAAACGCCCTTCGTGGCCACGTTCAAGCTCAGGTTCTCCGGCGACCAGGTGACGTTCGATCAGGCAGTCAATGTCTCGTTCGGCCCCACGAAACAACCGCAACTCACCGGGCGGGCCGAGCGTTAGGGTCTGTGTAAAAATTGAGAGTAGTACACCCGTCCGTTGGTGAAAGACCCGCTTGGCTGGCGCGCATGAGTGCACCTTTCGATGACATCGGCTCCGCGTTCTTCCGAAGTTGGTGAGAAACGTGCGCTAGCGCGCGCGCACGCGGAGGAAGACGGGCCCGGTGGCGGTCGACGGGCTCGAGAGGCGGAAGCGCGTGTTGGCGGAGACGCCCTCGATCGCCGCCTGGCTGTCGGCCTGCCAGGGGCCGGCGGGGTTGGTGGCGCGCATGAGATCGAACACGAGCGTCGATCGGTAGTTTGTGACCTGGAATTCGACGATCGTCTTGCCGCCTTCGAGACGAGGTGGACCGGAAATTTCTATTGTCGGCGTGGGCAGGTTCTTGGCGTTGACCCTGCTGACGACTCCCCATTCGCCGTAGTACCTGCTGTAGTACTGCGCGCGGGCGCAAAGAACGTGATCGCCCGTCTCGAGTGGGCCGAAGCTGAAGGTGATATCCGCGTTGGCCGGCGCTGTCACGGGATTCTGCAGCTCCTGGGTGTCGGTGAACTTGACGTTGTCGAAGTGCCACCCAACGCCGACATCCGTGTTGACGTAGTAGGGGCGGTCGGGGTCGACTTGGTAATTAAACCGCAGCAGAATGGGGCGTCCGGCGAACGACGCCAGGGACACTGTGCGGTTGACAAACTCGAGTTCGCCCAAGCCGGCGACGTCATTGGTGCCCGCCTGGGTGTAGACGTCCCGCCAGCTCAAGCCGGAATCGGGTGAGATCTGCACCTTGGCCTGCTGGGCGCTGGTGGCCAGGGTCAGCCGGCTGCGAAACGACACCTGCGCCCCCGCGCCCGGCAGCAGGAGACGCTGATACGTGAGGGTCTGGTCGGTCGGCGCCGGATGCGCCAGCCTGTAGAACTTGCCAGAATACGATGGCACCGTGACGAGGAGATCGTAGTCCGGACTGGTCCTCGCCGTGAAACCGCCCAGACCGCTATCGGCACTTTCGATCACGTTCAGCGCCGCGGGGCGTGCGCACAACCACTGGTAGCCGGTTGCGCGCGACAGGGGGCTGATCGAGTAGAGGTTGGGCTGATTCAATGCCGCCGGGTTGGGGCCGGTGACAGTCGCCCACTGCGTGTCTGGTCCTGCCACCTGGGGGTCGAACACCGTTACCGAGTACGAAAAACTCGTCGGTTTGCCCGCAACCAGCACATTCGAAATCGCGACCGCGTAGGTGGTGTCGACGGCGGGACGCGGCCAAGCCGACGCGGAGGTTGGGTCGAGAGCCGCCGGATACCAGACCAGGGTATTCTCGCCCATGCCGGTCTCGATCGGCTCGACCACGATCGCAAGCGGGACACCGCCGTCGCTCATGCTCACGGTCGCGCCGCTGAAATCCGCATTGCCGTATGACAGGGACCAACGCGGGAAGACGATCGGATAGGGCACGAAACCGGGAGGAGGCCACGCGACAAAGCCGTCCCGCGTGGCCGGACGCGGATCGAAGAAGTGCCCATCGAGAATCCAGTTGGCGTTCGCGGCTTTCCACGCGTTCGAGGCGGGTATGTCGCCCGTGCCCATCAGCCGCGTCTGGGGGTAGAGCACCCAGCGGCGGTGCCCGACGGGGTAGTTGTTTGCGCCGTCGTCTTGGATGTAACCGCTGATGGCATCCGGCCCCGACAATCCCAAGGCGAGATTGGAGTTGCCCGCCGCCTCCTGACCGGCGGCGGTGTAGCAATGCCACTCGGCTGACGGTGTGTGGCTCAGCATGTCATTGGCGGCCATGATCAGAGCCGCCGCCTGGTTCTTGCTGTTGAACGTGTCATCCAGAACGACAGTCGCTGGAACGCCTGCCATGGCGCGGAAGTAATTGACTCGAAGCAGGGTCAACTCCTTGAACGTCGAGGCGGTCGTCCCGGCCACGCAAGTCGATACGCTCCCATCCCACGCCGAGTCCGCGTATTCCCCGGCGGCGTAGAGGGTGTTGTAGGCGATGCGCGATTCCTCGCGGCTGGACAGACCGATCGCGAACCCGGCGCCGCCCGAATGGGCGAGCGCCACTCGCCGGGCGCCTCGCCAATCCTCGCCGGGCCGCGGAGACCGGGGCGGATCACCGTACGCAATCGTCCGTCCCGCGCCGCGGATCGGCGGACAGGCCAGCAGACAGAGGAGAACAACTTTGATCCAAGGGATCGAGACGGTGGTGGCTTGCATGAATGGCACGACAATTCACTGAGACACCGCGCGGCAAAGCTGCATCCCGAGGCCACCCGCCGCGCGGATTCTGAGCTGGGAACCGCTGCTGACGCAATCCAGGACGATCATCGATTGCAGTGCAAAGGAGACGCGGCGACATGCGGAAGGACGATTCACCACAGGAAAGAGCGATGCTCGTCCTCGAGTTGGTCTCCGTTCCACAGAGTGGCGCGCCACGCGATCACCTCGCCTGCGTTGCGGAATGCCTCACCCTCGAGCGCCAATCGCGCCCAACACCCCCCAAAGGACTTTGGCCGGACTGGCGTTTCGAGCGCCAGCGGACGCTCGCGGCTCCCCGTCGAGGTCACCAACTCGAGTCGCAGTTTGAGCTTGGCGGTTGGTGACGACCTGGCTTTCCATCGCACGTCGAAACGAAGGCCCGAGCACAGGGTGCGGTTTAGGCGCAGCACGGCCTGGTAGGCGTCGCGCTCGAACAGGCTCGGCGCGAGCGCGATCCGTCCCTCGAGATCGACATAATGGGGGAGCACCTTGACGATTTTCGCCGGCTTGGCGGGCGCGGCCACCAGCGGACTCGCCAGGAGCGGCAGGCAGAGCAAAAGGACACAGTAACGCACCGGCGGCAACCCTAGTTCGCTTATGGCCGTTTCCAAGCTCAAAGTGCCTAAATGACCTTGGTTTGGCCCGGCATGGCGATCGGATACCGCCCCTGCACGTCGGGCTCGACCGGGGCCTTCGAGTCGAGAGTGAACTCATCCAGGCCGGGTGCCAGTTCGAGGTTCGATGCTAACGCGTCCCCGTAGTCGATCATCTGACCCGATTCGGACGCCATGCGCCCCAGGATGGCCACCATCACGGCGTGGGCGCATCGTTCGGTCTCGTTGTAGGGTTTGTCCTCGCGAATGGCGGCAAAGAACAGGTCCTGCTCGACCTGGTACGGGTCGGGCTCGGGCCCGCTGTAGCGCCATGTCTCGTTGGCCCGCGTCTGGGCGTGGCCGGCGTAGAGCCGGGGCTTGGGTGAAGCCAGGCTTTCCATGATCACCGCGGATCCCCGGGTCCCGTGCGCAAAGTCCGAGAAGATACTGTAGCACTTGTTGATGTGCCTCCCCTGCGCCAGCAGGCGCGTCCCGTCGGCAAACGCGTACTCGACAAAGTACTGGTCAAAGAGCTGATCCGGTTCGGTGCGCGTCTGGCGTCCGCCCATGCCTTGCGCGGTCACGGGCAACGCGTTCTTCGCCCAACAGCAGATGTCGATATTGTGGATCAGCCAGTCGACGAAGAAGCTGCCGTTGAGCCAGGTGAAGTTGTTGTAGTTGGCGATCTGATGTGCGAGTTCGCTCTGGCCGGTGCGCTTGGGTGTGAACCCCACCGCGCCATGCATGCGGTACGTGCGGAGCAGGACAAGCTCGCCAATCTCGCCGGCGTGAATCCTGTCGATCACGGCCCGGCGCGCCAAATCATGGCGCCACATCAGGCCGCCCGCCACCTTCACATTCTTTTCCACGGCGCGTTCGCCCGCCTTCAGGACGCGCCGGACGCCCGGGGCATCGACGGCGAACGATTTCTCCATGAACACATGGCGCCCTTTCTGAACCGCATATTCGAGATGCATCGGGCGAAACGCCGGAGGCGTCGCCAGGAGAACAACGTCGCCGGCGTCCACCGCGTCCATGGCCCGCTTGAACCCGTCGAGGCCGGTGAAACGGCGTTCAGCCGGGACCGCTACTTGGGCGGGAAACTGCTCGGAAAGCGTCTTGAGGCTGCTGTTCAGCCGATCCTCGAAGGCGTCCGCCATCGCCCAAAGTTGCGTTGGCCCTTGCGTCCGCAGGGCGTTGGCCGCAGCGCCTGTCCCGCGTCCGCCGCAGCCGATTAGGGCGATCTTGAGCGTGTTCCGTTCCGCGGTGTAGCCGGGACGATACACCGCCGCCAGAGCAGTCGCCGCGACCGCCTGGGTTGATTGCCGCAGGAACGCGCGTCTCGATGCGAGGCCAGCGGGGACAGAAGATAAAGCCGCAGCGTGGCAGGGCCGCAACGAAGCGTCGGAGGGCCGGTTGAACGTGGACATGGCCTGAGTTGACCCCCGCATCGGCGGTCTGTCAACGTTTAGCGAGGCTCCGTCTCAGACCGAGGGAGCATGGCACCAGTTCGTGTGCGCTGGGTTTTGGCCGTGGCCGCCGGGTTTGATCTTACCGCCGCCTAAGGGTCTGTGCAAAATTACTTCCGATCAATTTTTGCACAGACCCTAAGTGGTGCGCGCTGCAGGACTTGAACCTGCGACCCCTTCCGTGTGAAGGAAGTGCTCTTCCACTGAGCTAAGCGCGCATCAACTGCCAGAATGCTATCGGCATCTCGCCGTCACAGCAACAATAAACCGTGCGGGCTTTTCGGCCAAACACGGTCATTTCATCTGACATTTTGGCGATAATTCGCGAGTGTCGAGGCAACGTATTGCGTTGATATTCTGTGAGTTGCGCACGGTCAGACGCTGCTCAGTCAGCCCGGGCACTGCCTCAGTGATTTTGGACGCATACCCGCTTTCCCGCGCGGAGTCTAGACCAACCCCAGCACTCTTTTCCCGAGGCGTTTACGGCGTCGGGGATTAGGCAGTGAGCCGAACAATTCCTCCCGGCTGAGCCGTTGCATCTTCCGGAGTGTGCGCTGGACCGTGCGCCAGTTGAGGATGGCTTGCTTGAGCCACTGATACTGCTCCTGGGCGGCTGCAAGTGCTCACGTATGCGACGCTGCTCTGGCAACTGTTGCGTTCGCTCATTGAAGGCGCCCTCGATGGCCTCGTTCGCCTGTTGGGCCGCAGAGTCATCAACCAGGTCAGCTCCGGCAGTCGATCCCCCATCTCCCATCTCCGATCTCCCATCTGCGATCTCCGATCTCCGATCTCCGATCTCCCATCTCCGCGCTCTCTGTGCCTCTGTGGTTGATCCCCCTCGCTGAATGTCACCGTACGGAATGAACCACAGAGACGCCGAGGACACAGAGAAGGCCATGGCCGGGCAATCTGTGTTCCGCCCCGAATCTGTGAGGGACGGACTCCACACCGATTCAGGACGGAACACAGATTGATCCCGGAGAGTGACCGGCTGCGACCTGCGGAAACAGCCCTGTCTCGAAGGCCCGCAAGCTCCACTCGACTACGCGCTAAACTCTCTACCCCGCAGACACCAATGGCCGACTGTACGCTACTGACCCGTTTCCAGCCGCGAAAGAACACAAGGACCACAAAGAAGTGAACGTGTCGGCTTTGCGCTCTTTGCGTTCTTTTGGGGCTAAAGACCTCCCCCGCAAGACAAGCCGCATCAACGGAGGTGCGTTGCGAGTCCTCGCGGCCATTGATCAGGGGGTGGAAGGCTTCCTGGAGGAGGCGCTCCAGATCAGCGCGGCGCAGGTCGCGGTGCAATTGCAGGCCGAAGCATTAGGCTATCTCTGATTCGCCCAGAACGGCGAAATTATCGCCAAAATGTCAGGTTCATATGGGCAAGGCGCATTAAATCGTTGAATGTCAATGCTCCCCATGGACATCGTTCAGCGCCGCCAGTTCTCCGGCTGTCGTTGGCGTCCGTTTCGGTCCCAAGCGCGAGAAGCTCTCGCCAGCGCAGATTCCCTTGCTCCTGGAGGAGGTGAGTCTGATGACGGAAGAAGTCGAACAAGAGGCGCAGCGCCCTGCCGACCAGAAGCAGAACCCACTGCCCAGGGCCAAGCAACCCCGTCCCAACCATCCGGGCCGGGAACGATTGCCGCAGAGCCTGGAGCGACGCGAAGAGATCATTGCCTGCTGCCCAGAAGATTGTCGCTGTCCAAAGTGCGGGGGCGAACGGCCGATCATTGGTTACGAGACGCGTGAGGAGTTGGCCTGTGAGCCGGCGAAGTTTTGAGTGCGGGTGATCAAACGGGAGAAGCGCGGTTCCCACTGCCAGGAAGAGCAAGGCGTGGCGACCGCGCCAGCTTCGGCGCAGATCGTGCCCAAGAGCAAGCTTTCCGATGAGTTCATCATCGAGGTACCGGCGCGCAAGTATCGGGAGCACCTGCCGGTCGGAGCATCACGCATGAGCGCAGGGCTTCCGTCTGGCCCTTGGCATGCGGCACTCCGCTGCGGCTTTGCTCCGAGCACTCCTCCGCTCCGCCTCCGTTCCGCTCCCGCGCAGCCAACGGCCAGACCGAAGCCCATCTTCATCGGCTCACAGTTTCCACCCCTCCTTGATCTTCCCCAGCACCTCGTTCGCCTGCGTGAGGTCCATCCCCGATTTCGATTTCACGGAAACGGCGACTTCAAACTGCACGTCGCAACCCGCCAGGGATTTGCTCAGGATCGAAACATCATCCGCCAAATTCTGAAACTCTGCGGGCGACAAGGCCACGCGCGGCGAGAGCTTGCGGCCGGGGATTGGCTCAGGTTCTGGCGGCGGCACGTTCCCCACCGATTTCACCGTCAGTTGCACGCTTCCGTCGGCAGCCAGCGACACCAGCGGACCGCTGCTGCTGGCGCGCTGCACCAGTCCGCGACCGATGGCCTCGCTTAAGGTGTTGATGAAGGCCTTCGGCGGCCACGGGTTGCCCTTCGTCTTTTTCAGTTCCGTGTAAAGCGTCGCCACCGTCGTCTTCGGTTCCGCATCGCTGCTCCAGGCGGTCTTCAGCGCGCCGGGCAGCAGTTCGATCGCGTTCAGCGGCGCGGGGCGTCGGAACAGGCGGGCACTGGGATCAAGCTGGATCGCCGTGGGCTCTTCCAGCCACACGCTGTCGTTCCCCAGCACCAGCCACAGGTCGCCCGCTTTCACCGCCTGCGCTACGGCCTTGTGCACCTCTTCCACGGCCACTTGGGGAATGGGCCGTGACTCCGGCGGATACCCCGGTTGCGTGACTTCCTGAAAGGCATGGCTTCCATCGAACCAGGAGCACAGGGTCGCCAGTTCCACGCCATGCGGTTCCGCGGGCCACAAGCCGGGCAGCGCCTCGGGAACGATGGCTTTGGAGCTCACGCTGTTCAAAACCGCCTTGCTTGGCAGCCAGGCCTCACCCGTCTTCTCCCAGTCCGCCACGTCAATTTTCGAGCGCCAGAACCACTGTTCCGAACCATCCGGGCGGACATGCCGCAGCGCCAGCACACCGCGCTGCACGGCGTCGGCAATCGTGTTCATCACCGTCTGTTGGCTCAGCAGCTTCGGTAGGTTTGGTCGTCGCGCAAACTGCTGATAGAGCGCGCTCACCTGCACACGGTCGTCGCTTCCTGGCCAGACGGCATACGGCCCGCCGGGCATGATCGTCTCCGCGTCAATCTTCTCCTTGAACAGCCGCAATTCCTTTTCTTGCAGCAGGGTTGGAAACAGGGCCTGGGCGCCCATCGTGAACTTCTTCACCTGCACCCCGCCGGTCTTGTCCACGTGCAGCGCCAGTTCGAAGGCGTTCTTCACCGCGGTCTCGGCGAATTGTTTGGTTTCCTTCTCCCGCTTGTTGACCGTCGCCTGCACATGAGCCTCGTAATCCTTGAAGTCCTTCGATCCTTGAATCTCCCGCCATGCCAGCCAGTCCGCGATCTGCTGCTCCGCTTGCTGCAAACCAGCCACGCTGGGAGTCACGACCAACAGCACGTTCTGATAGGTCCGATTGTCCGTCGCGGACGAATGCGTGCGCAGAAACGCCTCAGCCCCGGTGTGCGGTTTCGCACCGGGTTGACCGGCGTAATCCGCCGCCAGTACCACCAGCCGAAACACCCCATCGTCCTCCACATCCGCCGGTGAATTCGGCTGATTGTGGAATTTGATGCCCTCCTGGTCGCAGCCCTCCTTGAGCGGGCCGCACTTCTTCGCCAGTTCGTCGAACTTCCCCTTGGCAATGCTCAGGGCTTTGGTCCGGTAGCTGCAGTGGACCTGGTTCAGGTTCGGCTTCGGCCCCAGCCGCCAGTACTTCGGCACATTCGTCGTCGGTTCGGTCGCATCGGTTTCCTCCAGATACCAGGACGCCTTCGCCCACGCGATCAGCCCGTTGTTCAACACTGCCGGCAGGTCGCACGTCGGCCCCACCAACCAGCGCAAGTCGCCAATCTCCGCCTGCTCGCCGATCGGCTGCGAGTAGATGAACGCCGCCACGCACGCGGCCTCCAGTTCGCGCCCTGTCAGCGTGCCGGCCGCCGCCTTCTGGGCGTCCACTACGCGCGGCAATTCTGTCTTCAGGTTGCTCGGCCATTGCGGCTTCTTCTCTGGTTGCGATTCTTTCGCCACTTCGGCCAGCTTTTGCAGCGCCGGGCTGAGGTCGGTGCTCCCCGGTTCCGCCAGGAACACCTGCGGTCCGATCAGGGGCGACTCATCCCACTTGCTCGCTTCGCGCAATGCCGTAGCAAAGGTCTGCAGCACGCCGCGCGTGCGCTGGAACTGGTTCAGTTCCGTCCACTTCCCGAAGAACCGCGCCAGCAGATCCGGGTGGAACGGATACGCATCCCTCAATTTCTCCTCCGCGTTGGGCAGCTTCGCTTGCGTGGGATCAATCGCCTTCATCCGGTCCCAGAACGCCGTAACGTGCGTATGCCGATCAGCGGGATTCTCCGGGAACTTCTCGAACATCCGGCGGCGCAGAAGCTCGGCGAGATCACCCTTTTCGACGGGCGATTGCACCGACGCCTGCCGGTTCAATCCCTGATTGCAGGCATCCAGGATCGCCTTCCCCGTTTCATCGTTCTTTGCTGGTTCTGTGGCCAAGAGCGATGCCACGAGGCATGATCGTTCCGAGCCGTCCACCGCCTGGGACAGGCACTGGAAGAAGTTCTTTAGCCGTTGAATCCAGTCTGGCCCACGGCCCCTGTTTGCCGGATCGGGGTCCGGCGTGGCCGCCGTGTGCGCCCACATCAGGAACTCGTCCAGCAGAATCAAGGCGCCCTTGCCGCTATTCTCAACTTGGGCCAGCAACTCCACCCACAGCGGCGTGGCCGGCGGCGTGTCGAAATCGGGCTGCGACTCGTCGCGACCCAGAATATCCAGTCCCTGCTGGCCGAGCAGTTGCCACGCAATCAGGTTCCACGGCATCCGAAAGAATCGTTCCGTGCCGTCCGGCGCTTTGGCCTTGCCGCCCTTCTTCCAATCCACCCAGTCAAAAGACACCGAGGCCACGACCGCCCCCGGCGGGTTCTCCAGCTTGGCCTCCGCCAGGATGTGCTCCACTGCCGTCGCCTTGCGCGGCAGCTTCGGCCCGAGCGTCGTCAAGTAATAGAGCGTGGTCAGCGTGTGCGATTTCCCGCCGCCGAAGGTCTGAGCCACGTTGATGATCGGCTCGCCGCCGTCCTCCTTGGCCAACCGCCGTAGCACGTCCCGGCAGAAGCGGCGCAGGTTCGGGGTGGCATAGCTCGTGGCGAAGAATGCCTCCGGGTCGGTGTAGTACTTCGCGCCGCCCGGCTCGAAGATGACGCGGTGCAGGTCCACCGCGAAATCGGCCATGGTCAGCGTCTTCGTCCGGATCTCATCCTGCAGGATGCAGACCTCTTTCCAGGGTTTCAGAATGTGCTTGGCCATAAACTCGCTTTCTTAGGGTCTCAACCGCTCGATCAGACTACCGATGTCCTCAGGGCAGCGGCTCTTGATGCGCGCCCAATTCCGGACACCTTCCTTCATCAGCCGCTTTCGGCCATCATGAGGCAGCCTGTCAGTGCCCTTCTCCCTTACCAAATCCCGAAACGCCCTGTTCTTCACATCGGGGTCGCTCCTGACCTGTTGCCACGTCCAACCCCCAGGCAGGTCGTGACCGGCGAGTACAAACACTTCCACCTCTTGCCGAGCCACTTCTGCCACGAAGCGACCGTTGCGAGCCCGGAGATCGGTCGTCAATCCCACTTCGAGACTGGCCGCCTTGAGTTCCCGCCCAGCCTCACCATCCCGATCCACCAGCAGGATGAACAAGTCCACCATCGGATAACGATCGACCACGTTCTTCTTCAGTCTCTCCTTCTTCATCGCTTCGCCAATCCCGCCAAAATTCGGATCACGGCAGACCACAACCGTCGGATTAGCCCGGCCAGCATCTGAGAGGATTCTCTCCACCACCGGCTTTAGAACGTGTTCGTCCTTCGTGAAATCCTCGGGGATAACCAGCACATTGAAGCTCACGGCTTTCCCTCCGATTCCAGGAATGCCACGGCGTTCTCGAACCATCCCGAGCCCTGCAAATCCCCCGCCGGGGGCCGGGGCGAAATCTGCCACAGCGCCGGAATGTCAGCCAGCGCGCGAACCCTTGAAATGGCCCCGGCACGGTAAACGAGCGACGCGTCTTTCAACCCTTGCTCGTCCAGGAAATTCAACAGTGCGGGCGAGTGCGTCGTCCCGATCACCTGGATCTTCCCGCCACGAGTCGCGGTCTGAAGCAGATTGATGAGCAAGTGCGCCCGATTTGGGTGGATCCCATTCTCAATCTCCTCGAAAAAGTAGCACCGCGCCGGTTCGGTCCCCAAGACTGCTGCCGCGAACGCCAGGAACCGCAGCGTACCATCACTCGCGCTCTCAGCCGAGATCTGGCGTCCCCCCGCTTCGACAATCTGCAACTGCACTTTGCCCTCCAGGCTTACTTCGGGAAACTGAAAGTCCTGAACATCCAAGGGTGTCAGTTCGCGCGTCCACTCGATCAACGCCTCCCTCGAGGCCGCATCCCCGCAGATCGCCTGGAGTACCGAGGAGAGATTCTCACCCTTGTCTCCCAGGACGGTCTGGCCCGGAATCGAAGGCTTCCTGAGCGAGTTAGGGTCCAGGTCAAGAAACCGAACGGACGAAATCGTGCGCAAAAAGGCTCTGCATTCAATCTGAACCTCGTCCACGACGTCCTTGTCCTTTGCGCCGCTCAATTCGAGGATTTGCGTCAGAGCCGGGCGATCGTTTCTCATCGTGAACCTCGGCCCTAGCGCCTTCTTAGCAGTCCATCGTCGCAAATGGATCTCCATCTGACCGGGACTTGCGGCTGCTTTCCATTCGAATGTCCTCCGGTCATGTCTATCGAACCTCAGCCACTCGTCCGTTACCACCGGCGGTCGGTTCTTGTCTCCCACGTCCACCGTGATGTCGTAGTGCGCTGTCCCGCCCCCGTCTTCCGGACGCAACGCCGTCCGGACTTCAATGGCGAAGCGGGCGGCCGGATAGCCATCGCGCGTCACGGTCTCCCGCACTCCACCCCGGATGCCCTTCCATTGCAGCACGCCGCCTTCGACGTATTTCTCTCCGATGATCTCCGCCAGCGTGTAGCCGCGCGAAATCCCGTGGATGAACCGCAGCCCGTCGCGAATGTTGCTCTTGCCGCTGGCGTTGGTGCCAATGATGAGGGTCAAGCCGCCGAACTTGACCGTGACGCCTGGCCATAATCCCGGTATCCTCATCACACCGGGCGGTCCTGTCTCACACGACGACCCCTGCCCGAAGCTCTTGAAGTTCTTGAGAACCAGCTCTTTTATCATCGTTTCCTCCGGTCACTTCCGGTGTCTGCGGTAGCTTACCCTCGTCCGGGTCGCTTCGTCGATAGTCGGGAAGAACGGCCCTTCCTTCATCACCCCCTCTTCCACTACTTGCCGTCGGGTCAGTTTCAGTTGTGTCGCCAGCGCCTCGACCAGCCGCTGTTCGGTTTCGTTCCCATCCTGCAGGGCCAGCTCGCGAATGGCCTGCAACAGCGGAGGAAAGGCTTGTTCGCTCGCCAACCCCCACTCGTCGTAGAGGCGCTGCACGTCCACGGCCCGATTCCCTTGAAATAGCGCCATCAGCCGGTGCAACTTGTCCACCAGCGGCGACGCTAACCCGCCCCGGCTTTGGCCAAGGTCCTCGCGGGCCACCCGCTCCGACCAATCAAGCAGCCGATACTCGCTCCCGCTGCTTTCCTCGCTTGCTTCTTCCGACTCGCCTTCTTCTTCGTCCTTGCGCGGGCGGCCCTTCTTGCCTGGACCGGATTTCCCGCCCTGTTCGAGGATGTTCCAAACCACCTTCAACTCGGTCTCGTTCTTTCCACACGCATTCGCGTAGAGGATGCATGCCCCGGCGGGCGCCGGCTCCAATCCGAAATAGGCCCGGTGCAGCAGGTAATACTGCGTCACCGGGTCCAGTGCCACGGTCTCGCCGCGGCCCTGGGTCTCACGTTGGAGTTCCCGGAATCCCGGCAGTTCGCCCAGGGCGAACTGCAGCACCAGTTTCCGCACTTCATCCAGGAACTCCTGCACCGTCATGATGCCGCCCTCGGTCTTCTTCACAAACGGATGTTCACTGTAGGCCTGCAACGCCGGACCGAGCGCGGCCCAGATGAAGTCCGGCCCACGGATGCCCAAATCGAAGTAGTATTGCAGTACGTTCCTCCCTCCTAGTTCCTCGCGGCGGCCGAACAGGATTTGTTTCATCCGCTCCAACACCGGCTCCTCCCAGCCGGCTGGTGCGGTCTTGGCCCGCTTCCGGCACACAATCCACACCGAACTGGAAAGCGCGGCGGAGGCCTGGCCGCGAGTGCGGCCTTCCCGCTCGGTCTGAATCGGCCAACTCGCCGCCACCTCTGCTCCACCGCGAATAAGCGCGCCGACCAGTGTTTCCCAGGCATCAACGGATTTGTTGGCAAAGACTATGACCAGACGCCCGCCTTCGATAAGAGCCTCGCAGAAATTGTGAAACGCTCGCGCCATACCGTCTTCGTAGGTGCGCTTCGAAAGCTGCTTGTCGCCACCAAACCGAGAAGCGTCGTCCACCAGCTCCCCGTCATTCTTTGTTGTATCCCATTTCGGAGAGGTTGGCTCAGAAAACGCCGCGTTGATGTCCGGAGATACGTCCCAGAGCATCCTGCGCAGCCATACTTGGAAGAAGTCCATCAAGACGGCATAGCCAATGGCAGCGTAGTAGGGTGGGTCGGTAGCCACAATTGAGAGTCGATCTGGAATTGACTCGATCGCCGAACGCTGGAGCACGCTGGTTGCAGTGGAGGCGAGAGATTGTGCCGATGCCTCAGCAACGAACTTCGCAACGAGTTCAAGTTGGCCAGGATAACCGCCGGACGCCTCCACGGTCGTGACACATTCTGCGAAGTCCCAAGCGACAGGGAGTGCGAAACGAACAAAGGTATTCCGAATCTTGTCCCAATCGACAGTCCATTGGCAGATGTTGCTGGAGCGGTCGACTACCCGATCGAGCGCGACTGCCAGGAAGCCCGCCATCGCCTCCCCGAGGGAAGGGTCCACCGTCTTCACCCTAGCCACAGCTTCACGGTTGTGCCTGATGAAAACCGAAATTGCGAGAAGTTGCCGAGGCGTGAACAGCTTGTGCCATTCATCAAAACCGTATCCAACACACCATGTGTTGCGCTTTGCATCTTCAACGATCTTTTCGCGCGGGATTCCGAAAGGAACCGACGAGTATGACTCTTCGAGCTCTTCCGGCTCAACCTCTGCCGCTCGCAGTTCATCGTCGGTTGGAAGCCTATAGGTCTTGTATGTTTGTTTTCGGTTCGGCTTCTGTTTCTCGACGACCACTGCGGTCATCTGTACGCCGAGCAATCCCTGCAATCCCTGCCGCCGCAAATCGTGCTTTGTGAGCGCAACAACGCCAGGGCGCCCAGCACAAGGGCTCCAAACACCCGCGCTGTTCATCGTTCCCTTCGCCAAGAAGTCCTCCAGTGTTTCAGCAGTCACTTCCCAGCGCTGCAAGAAACAGTGCTCCTCAATTATCCTCTGAGGCTGCGCCAGGTCGGATTCGCGAAGCAGTTTGAAGGTCACGCCCATGCCCTCGGCCATCGGGACCGGCAAGAGGGCAGCTTGTTTCCCCTTCTTCTTGCAGAGCCAGAACGTCTTCAGCAGCGGGATGCGCCCGGTCGTCTGCGGATCACGCGCGGTCCGCGCCCAGAGGTAGGCCACTGTCGGCTCGCCATCCACCACCGGATACCGCGCCGCCAATTCCTGCCGCGCCCGTTCCAGCACCCAGCGTCCCCAGGCGCGCACGTGCCACGCCAGATCCGCATCCGGTAGGGGGAGGAGTTGCCGTTGTTGCGGGTCCGTGAAATGCGGTTTCTGCTCGCCCTTGCGCCTCTTCACTTTGCCGGCGAGGAAGTCCTCCACGAAGTCCGGCCATTCCCGCACGAAGTCCGGCAGGGGCCATTTCTTCCCGGCGAACCGCTGCGGGTAATCCAGCGTGCACTTCTGAATGAACCACGCCACCGGGTTCAAGTCCGCCGACGTGACCTCGCACCCGAGCCGCATCGCCTCCAGCGGAATCGCCCCGCCGCCGGCAAACGGGTCCAGCACCTTGGGAGCCTGGCCACCGTAGAACTTGCGGATTGCGGCCCGCAGCGTGTCCATGGCGGCATCGTTCTCGTTCCCCCACGCCAGCACCCCGCCTTCCACAACTTCCTTTTCTTCGGACACCGAGTTCCCGTCGTCATCCTCGGACGTGACGACCTTCTTCACGACCGTCCCGCCGATCAGGTCCAGCAGCTCCTGGCGCTTCTGCGCATCGCCGGGGTCCGGCAGGAGTGTGCAGAGCAGTGCCGCGCGGCAGGCCGCCAGCGGCCGCCGCGCCGGCCAGATGTGCAGAGTGGAGATGTGCCCATGCCGCACGTTCTTCTCGTGCACGCTTGCCAGGGATGCCTGCCGCAGGGGGAAGGCGACCTCAATGAGGCGAGGGGAATCGGTCATGGGCAAGTACTTGAGAAATCGGCGGCTGTAGCCGATACCAAGAGAGTGCACGCGGCCAGTTGGACGATTGGCCGGAATCGTGCTACCATAAAAACGGTGAAAGTGCTTGCATGGCTGCCGAAAGCCGTGCTAGAAGAACACGTTTTTACGAAGGATCTTGCGTTGAGAGCTGGGCTTCCTTGTCCCGGCCGCGGGCTGAAAAGCTGCTCGGCGCTTCCTTCGGATGATTTAGTCGGGTGCTGCATGTCAGCTTGATATGGTTCGCCCAGCCTGACTTCATTTCGTATCGCCCGCTCCTCCGGGAGCGGGCTTTTTTGTTCGGTAGTCCAGCCAACCCTTCCGCGCGAATTCGAGGAGATCCTCTTGAAGAGAATGTCGTGATCCACGTAACCGTGGAGCTTCCGTTTGTCCACCACCACGCTGAACAAATGCATCCGCATCGACTCCAACTGCGCATAGAACGTCTCGCCCAGTCGTGTTCGATCCTTGTCGCACAGGGCGTGCAGGAATGGACTCTCTTTCGCGCGCAGCCCGGGCAAGCGAAGCCAGGTGGATTTCGTCTCGCACTGCGATAAATCGAATCGCGTGCCATTCCGGCGGAACAAATGATCGGACAACTCGAGTTTCACATTGGTGATCTCGCGCTCGAATTTCCGCCAATTGAACTGGAACAGGGAGACAGCGGTCAGGACGTAAAGGTGCTCCTTCGTCACGACAGTTCCGTCCGCTTTGGTGGCGCTGACTTCAGGGTCTTTCGTGCCGGATTCGTCTATGTAGAAGAAGTACATGGTGCCTTTGCCTGACCGATCACACTGATCTCCGCACTCGATTCCTGGCAGAAGATGCAGGGGCAGCCTCCGAAGAAGCTGCCCCGCGTCCCGCCGTCGAAACGCACAGGAGGGATGTGGAACCGGTAGGCGGCAATTCTCGGTGGGCCGTCGAGCCTGCCTCCAGCTTCGCATTCGTGCAGATTCGTGTGATTCGCAGGCCAGTCATTCCGTTTCCGCCTCCTTCATGATGTCTCCGATGGTCAGGGTGAAACTCAGCCGGGTTCGAAAGGCCAGCCGTACAGGGTCTTGCACCCGGTAGAGCCTCGGTTCAGTGGCGCAGTCGGTCACCACATAGAGCCAGTACTTGTCCCGCACGTTCGCTGCCGTCGGCCATTCATTTTCCGTCAACTGCACCGACCCCCGCCCCGAACGGCCCTTGACCTCAATGACGATCTTCTCGCCGTTGGCGCGGTGGCTCTCCAGATCGTAGCCGCGCGCCAGGTGCGGAGCCGAAACGTCGAACACCTTGGCCTTATGCCGGTCCACCTCGAAGTTGATGGCGACGCGCATCGCGATGGCCTCGATGTTTTTGTCGTAGCATTCCAGCGCCTCCGCGCTTTGGTCCGGGATGACTAAGGCCACGGCGATCCGATCCAGGGTCACGATGTCCAGCAAGTCGCCTCGACGATGCTCATAAAGTAGCGCCTCCGCCTTCTCCTGCTCAATCCGGCTTTGCTCGCGTTTGACCAGATCGAGCTGATGCGCCGCTTGGGCGTCCCCATCCCGCGCTCGCCGGCTCAGTTCCACCCGTAGCTCCGCCATTTCGCCGGCCGAGAAGTCGAACCCGCGTTGGAGATCTTCCAGTCGCGCCAACGACTCGACCCGCACCGCGGCCCGGGCCTGCTGCAAGAAACTGGTTTCCGCCAGCATCCGGGCGTGCGCGTCGGCGCGCTGGACCTGCTCGATCGGAGATTGCAGCAAGTTGCCGGCTTTCCAAACCACCGCGGGTGGGGCACCCACCAGCGCCAGCAAATGGTTGGGAGCGCAGGCGGTGAATTCCCCGTTACCCTCCCAGCGCAGCCCCAGCAGTCGGCGCTCCATCAAGCGCGGCTTCGTCTCGTCAGGCCGGAGGGATCGTTCGCCCAATTGGCAGACATAGACCGCCGCGAAATACGGCCGCTCGGCGGCCGGATCGAGGAAGAAACCTCCGCGCCGCGCATCGAAGGCGAAGCGGCGAATCGTCTCGTCGCAGAAGGCATCGAAGAGCGGTTCTCCCGGTCGCAGGAAGGCCGTGGGCGCCGCGCCGTTACCCGGGCCTTCGTCGCGCCGCACCGACACATAGGGCGGGAGGCCACCTCGCCAGTGGCTCGCCAGGGATTCGATCCACGCGGAGCCACTCGAACGGTTAAGGCGCGCCCTTTCGTTCAAGTTACCTTCGATTTCAAAACCCAGGCGAGGCGCAGCCTTCTCAACGAAGTTCTGCACGTAAGCCGGGAGCAGCCGGTTGAATCGCTCGACCTCGATCTCCGTATTGAGTTGACCGAGCCGTTTGCCCACGTCGCCAAAAGCCGAGGCTTGGCGGCGCTGCTCTTCTACCGCCGCACGGAGCCGTTGAGTGGCAAACAGGGAATCAATCTGCTTCTGCGCCGAGTAAGGCGCCCTCTCGAACAGTGCGTCGCGAAGCAGGTCACGGATGGAAAGCTCCTGAAGTTGCTGCCCGACCACATCAAACACCTTGTCCGTGCAGAGCTCGCGTCGCGCTTCATCGAGCTTGGCCAGCAGGGTCGCCAGCACGTCGCCTTCACGGGTCTTCGCCGCCACGAAGTTGAAGATGCGCACTTCGTCATGGCGCTGGCCGAAGCGGTGGAGTCGTCCCATCCGCTGTTCCAGACGCGCCGGATTCCACGGCACATCGAAGTTCACCATCAGCCAGGCGAACTGCAAGTTGATGCCTTCACCCGCCGCGTCCGTCGCCACCATGATCCGGGCGCTGGGCGCGTCCGGATTCGGAAGATTCTGCCGCCGTCGCTCGGCGGGCGGCATGAAGAAAATCCGCTGACGCTCCCGTTCCTCGACATCCATGCCGCCGTGAATCGCGGCGATCTCTCCAGTGTAGCCAAGGGCCTCGAAGCGTTGCTGCAAATGCTCCAGCGTGTCCCGGTGCTCCGTGAAAACCAGCAGCCGTTCGTGCTGGAACTCCGCCGAGTCCACCAGCTCCCGCAGCTTGAGGAACTTCGTCTCGCATTGTTTTGCGAGAATCGCCTCCCCCTGGCCGATGGTAGCGTCCAGGTACCGCAGCTCGGTCTCCAGTTGTTTCTCGGTCTGCGGCTGGGCCAGCGCCATCGCCTGTTCTTCAACCCGCTCCTGGCTCTCGGTGCCGGCTTCCGTCGGCTCCGATTCATCCGCTGTCGCCGTGTCCAGCAACTCCAGCAAACGCTCGGGATTCGGCAGGCTCTCCGCTGGCCCATCATTCACGATCCGCTCCCGCCGGCGCTTCAACGACTGAACCATCGCATACGTGGAACTGGCCAGCCGTCGCTGCAGCACCGCCACCACCATCGCCGCTGCGTTGCGGTTCAAAGATCGGTTCGTCTCGAAGCTCCAGCGCAGATACTCCGAGGATTCCTCGTAGAAGTCCTGCTCCGGCTTGGACAACTCAAACTTCACCGTCTGACACAGCCGCGGCTTGTAGATCGGCTGCCCACTGTAATCGATCATCTCCTCCTTCAGCCGCCGGATGAAGAAGGCCCTGCGTTTCTCCTGGGCCACCGCGCCCAACGCCTCGATGGTCGAGAAGATATTTCCATCGAGCAGCCGCCACAGGGCGAAGTAGGGAAAAGGCTTACCCATGTGAGGCGTGGCGGTCAAAAGCAGCAGGTGTGTGCATTTCGCCAGCGTCTCAGCGAGCCGATACCGCCGCGTCTTGGTGTCCAGCCGCCGGCTGTCCGTCCAGGAAAGTTTGTGGGCTTCATCGAAGACGACTAGGTCGAAACCCCCGCCACTTGCGTTTTGCAGTCGTTCGCGAATCGCATCGGTGGCGGCCGTGTCCACACTGATGATGAAAAGCCCGCGCTCGTCCAGGAGAGGATCCCCGGTTTGAAAGTCCTGGCCGCGCAGAATGCGGAATTCGAGGTCGAAGAAGTTTCGCAGTTCGCGTTGCCAGTTCCACGTCAGGCCGGCCGGACAGCAGATCATCACGCGGCGCAACCGACCACGGTTGATCATCTCGCGGATGTAGAGGCCGGTCATCACCGTCTTGCCTGCGCCCGCATCGTCCGCCAGCAGGAACCGGAGCGGGTTCTGTGGCAGCATCTGTTCATAGACCGCCACCCGTTGGTGCGGTAGAGGAACGACGCGGGAGAGCTCAAGCCCGTATGCCTTGTTGAATTGGTGTCCGTTGCGGAGCCGGTGGGCATCGACCACCAGTTTGATGGCTTCCGGCTCACCTTCGAAGTTGAGGCTCGGGGCCACCTCCTCCAGGACCAGTTGTTTCGCAGCCCCGCTTTCGCCCCCAACGAGCATCGCCTGCATCTGGGCAATCCGGCCTTTCTGAGGTTTGGCCTTCTCATTCTCCCAGCGGTTCACCGTGGCAAACGAAACTCCCAAGCGCTCGGCAAAAGCCTCCTGCGACAGCCCAAGCTTTTTCCTCAAGTTCCTTACCTGTTCGCCCGTCACGAGATGGAGCTTAACATGTCTTGGAAAAATGTCAAGCTGTCATATAACAAATGTCATATTAGGCCTGAAGCAGTATTGAAATCATAAGAAGAAGACGAAGAACAAGATGATTACGCCATTCCTGTCCCGAAAACTCACGAAGAAGCTCCTGATGGGCTTGCCCGACACGCTTTTTCTGGTCAGCAACGTCATGCGGACCCCGACCGAGTCCATTTTCGCGGAAACCATCCGCCCTGGCCCCGACCGTCTTGCCCTCAGCTCAACAGGCACGTTTCCCTCAATGACACCATCCCCCTCGCAGCTTGAACGAAGAATTTCGTCTTACGCCCAAACAGAAGGAAGCTCGAGAGTCCTTTAGGACCCACGAGCTTCCATTCGAGCCCTCTGAGGGCGCTTGGGTTCAATCCGTGACGGAGATTCTCCGCGGTTTGATCTCGTCCGCCTTGGGCAGGCGCACGCAGAGGACGCCGTTGTCGATCTGAGCCGTCACGCGGCCCGCATCGATCATCGGATCGAGCACGAAGGATCTTCGGAACGCGGCGGGATTCGACTCGCGATGCAAATACTCCCGGGTTTTCGGCGCGGGGCGCCGCCCCACGATCGTCAGTTCGCTGCCTTCGAGAAGGACCTCGAGGGTGTTCTTCGTCACTCCGGGCATATCGGCTTCGAGCACGAATTCATCCTTCGTTTCCGTGATGTCCACGCTCGGCACGACGTAGTGTTCTTCTGAGTGCGCGGGCGTGCGTGCGGTTTCAGGTTTGGATGCGATGTTCATTGTCTTCTTAAGGTTTGGCTCAGCACCGGTCGAACCGGCCAAGCGGGTGATGGTTTCGGGTCAGCCCACGCTCACTTCGATTTGCCTGGGCTTGGCCTCTTCAGTCTTGGGCATCGTGACGGTCAGAATGCCGTCCCGATACACGGCCTTGATCGAGTCGCTGTTCACCGGTTTCGGCAGCGAGATCGAGCGATGGAAACGTCCGTACACCCGCTCCCGGCGGTGTGCCTGGGCGTTTTTATCCTGTTTCGACTCAGACCGTTCTCCGGAGATGCTCAGCACCCCTTCATGGACCGTGACGTCGAGGTGTTCCTTGCTCAGGCCGGGAATCTCCATCGTGGCGACCAAGTTGTCCTTGTCCTCCGTCAGATCGAGCGGAGGCGCCCATCCGTTGAAGAACTCGCCCATGCGCGAGATGTCTGCGAATGGAGCATCGAAGAGCCGATCGATTTCCTCGCGCAGCTTCGACAGTTGCTCGGTTGGAGCCCAACCCCAAGTCTCGGGTCTGCTATATCGTATGAGTCTCATGTTCAGCCTTTCGTTGTTCTTGTTATTCTGTTACTTACGATACAAATCTCAGAGCTAACAGAATGCCAAGTCACAACGCCCAAGACACTCGATCGCATGTTGATTTGTAAACACTTCTATTACAACGCAATGTGAACGTAATGTGAAACTAAACCGAAATACGCACGAGCACTTTATAGAGACATTGTGTCTCATTCTTCAGTCCTGTGTGCGGGTTTTGGTAGTGCCGTAATGGCACAACGAAGTTGTTGAGATGCGATTTGGAAGCGGGCCGCGCAGTTGCGGAACTGAAGTGACTTTCTATGCGGCGAGCGAGGCGTCGGCCGTCGGTGATGGTGGTTGCCACCCGGCGGACGAGTTGTTCCACAGACCCTAAGGTTTGAAGTTGAGGGTGCGGACAAGAAACGCCAAGCGATCGGCGGCTTCCTCGATGGTTTTGGCAGTCGGTTTGCCGGCGCCGTGGCCTGCGCGCGTTTCGATGCGAATGAGCGTCGGGTTGGGGCCGGCGTTGCACTCCTGAAGGCGGGCGGCGAACTTGAAGCTGTGGGCTGGGACGACGCGGTCGTCGTGATCGGCGGTTGTGATGAGGGTGGCAGGGTATCGGGTGTTGGGGCGGAGGTTATGGTAGGGCGAGTAGGCGTAGAGGGCGCGGAACTCATCGGGGTTTTCGGATGATCCGTAATCGCTTTTCCAGGCCCATCCGATGGTGAACTGGTGGAAGCGGAGCATATCGAGGACGCCGACGGCCGGGAGGCAGGCGCCGAAGAGATCGGGGCGTTGTGTGAGGCAGGCGCCCACCAGGAGGCCGCCGTTGCTGCCGCCCGCGATGGCGAGGCGCCGGGGTGCGGTGTACCGGTTTTCGATCAGCCAGTGGGCAGCGGCGATGAAGTCGTCGAAGACATTCTGTTTTTGGAGCTTTGTGCCGGCCTGATGCCAATCCTCGCCATACTCGCCGCCGCCGCGCAGAGTGGCGACAGCGTAGATGCCGCCCATGTCCATCCAGGCGAGGTTGGCCGGGCTGAAGCTTGGGGTGATGCTGATGTTAAAGCCGCCGTAGCCGTAGAGGAGGGTGGGCGCGGCGCCGTTTTTGCGGAGCCCCTTGCGGTGGGTGATGAAGATCGGGACGCGGGTGCCGTCCCGGCTTTTGGCGAAGACCTGGTGTGTCTCGAAGTCGTCGGGCGCAAAGGCCACTTGTGGCTGGCGCCAGAGCCTGCTTTCGCCTGTTGGAATGGAATAGCTGTAGATGCGTCCCGGGACGCTGAAGCTGGTGAACGAGTAGAACGTTTCGGTGTCTTCCCGGCGTCCGGAGAAGCCGCCGGCCGACCCGATGCCTGGCAGGTCGAGTTGGCGTTCGAGAGAGCCGTCGAGGTTGAAGACCTTGACCTGGCTGTGGGCGTCCTTGAGGTAGCTTGCGATGAACCGATTGCCGACGAGGCGGATTCCCTCGAGAGTGTCGGTGGCCTCGGGGATGATTTCCCGCCAGTTCGCGCGGGCCGGATTGCGGGTATCGATGGCGATCAAGCGTGCGCGGGGGGCCTGCAAGTCGGTTTTGAACCAGAAGAGAGGACCGTCGTTGCCGACGAAGTCGTACGATGCATCGAATTCATTGAGCAACTCGATGACGTCCGAGTTCGACTGGGCCAGGTCTTTATAGAAAACGCGGTTTTTGGGGTCGGTGCCGTGGGTGACCGTGATGATCAGGTACTGGCCGTCGTCGGTCGCATAACCGCCGAATCCCCATTCTTTGTGGTCGGGCCGATGGTAAACGAGGGTATCCTGGCTCTGGTCGGTGCCGACGCGGTGGTAATAGAGCTTTTGGAATTCGTTGACCTTGGTCAGCTTCTGGGCCTCGGTCGGTTCGTCGTAGCGGCTGTAGAAGAAGCCGCGATTGTCCTTGGTCCAGGATGCTCCGGAGAACTTGATCCACCGGAGCAGGTCAGGCAGATCCTGGCTCGTCTGGATGTTGCGGACTCGCCATTCCTGCCAGTCGGACCCGCTGGCGGCCAGGCCGTAGGCCAGCCACTGGCCGTCTTCGCTGACGGCAGTGCCTGAAAGCGCGATGGTGCCTTCGGCCGAGAGCGTGTTCGGATCGAGGAGCACGCTCGGCTCGGCTTCGAGTGTTGCCGCCGTATAGAGGACGCCCTGGTTCTGGAGCCCGCTGTTCCGGATGAAGAAGTAACGTCCGCCCCGCTTGGACGGCACCGAGTACTTTTCGTAGTTCCAGAGTTCCGTGAGGCGTTTCTGGATCGAGGCGCGCTCGGGGATGGCGTCGAGGTAGCGCCGGGTGAGGGCGTTCTGCTCCTCGCCCCATGCCGCGGTGGCGGGCGCCCGGTCGTCTTCGAGCCAACGGTAGGGATCCGTGACCTCGATGCCGTGGTAGACATCGGTTTGGTTTGTTTTGGCCGTGAGCGGATAGGAATCCCTGGACAACCCGCGTTCCCTAGATTCTGTCGCGCATCCGGCGACCAACGCCAGGGCTGCGGCGACGAGCATGAGAAGGAGCGAATGGGGGCGTTCGATTGGGCACAGTTGATAGAGCGAATGCATGCTGCTTGTTCCGTTTCTTCTTTTTTCCGGCGGATTGAACGGCCTGGCGAGAGGGCTGGCAACGGGAAAAGACCGGCGACTGGCAGCGGACAGTGCCTGGTGAAAACCGTGCTGGGAGAATCAGCGGCTGCACATCGCGAGCGTTTATCGGAAGTTCCATTGAGATCTGATGCCGGGATCGTGGTTTCGGCCTTATTTTCAAGGGGTTTGCGCACATGGTTGATTTTCTTGCGCGTGCCTACGGTGACTTGGGCTTCGGGCACCGTCGCCGGAAGAACCAACTTTTGATCTTATGGACTTGGTGGCCGAAGGTTTTGAGATCGTTGGTGTTGCCGCGATAAACCTGGATCGAGACCGGCTCCCCATGGCTGTCGGTCAAAAGCCCGATGACGACCTGTTTCTTGCCCTCCTTGTTGTCCCGATTATACCCCCAAGCCGCCAAGGCGTTGGAGTCGCCCTCCAAATAGCTGCTGCTCACATCGTAGAGAAAGAGTTGGTCCTTGGGAGGCGCGGGCCGAGCGTGCCACAGGCGCCGTTCGATGAGGGCGTGACGGCCTTCCAACCAGGCGCCGTTGGCATAGAGAACATGCCTACATAGTATACCTCTATTGATCAATGTCAATATAACTATTCAAGAATTATGTGAATAATTACCTGCCTACATTTGGGACAAAGTTGAAGGTGCATGAAACCCGCGTCAGATCGAGGCCCAATGAAGGTTTAGGGCCAAGAATTCACTGGAATCTCCGTTGAAGATGTCCGAGTATGATCACTGCACTGCATAAGGTTGCGGTCATCGCCAGCTTTAGCGTACCACAGAGCAACGCTCGATGTCTTTTGCACCACTTATATTTCCCGCCATGAACTACTTCTTATGGATTGATGAGCAACAGAAGGGACCATTTGAGAAAGAGCAGATTCTGGTTATGTTGCGTGACGGAAGTATTACGAAGCAGACGCTTTGTTTTCCAGAGAGCGTGGTTGGAGATGATGGAGACTGGAATCCGCTTTGCGCGATAGAAGGCTTGCTTGAAGAAAGCCCAGCACCACTTTCGTCACAAAGGCAAGAGTCACTCGGCCCGGTTGCACCTCCAGAGGAGGTTGATACTCCAGAAGCCGCGAGCAATTCTGGCTTTCGAGGTCTGCTCAGCAAATGCGCATTCCGATGAAATCGGACACGGATTCCGATTTGATCCGGACAGGATTCCGGTCGATGTCGGACAGCGTTCCGGAGTTTGCCGGACAGTTTCTCGGAGCGAAGCGACGCTCGGGTTCGTCAA
>Ga0302243_1000427_pt1 | contig 38667 bp, 37 predicted proteins | sample AAG_UR_Met_MG_FD_193514 | JGI IMG/M metagenome (GOLD analysis project Ga0302243, IMG submission 193514) | Enriched activated sludge microbial communities from anaerobic digester in WTTP, New Holstein, Wisconsin, United States - AAG_UR_Met | ecosystem: Engineered > Bioreactor > Anaerobic >... | reverse complement strand
CAAACGCAACGGGCGGACCGCCGAGGTCGACGCTCCCATCGAACAGGAAGGCGGTGTGTGAACATGGACCTTCAGATCGAAAGAGCGATATCAGAGGTCCGTTCGAGGAATGCAAAGTTCGTTGGTCTGCAGATGCCGGAGGGATTGAAGACCAGGGCCAGGGACTTCGCCAATGAACTGGAGGAGGCCACCGGCAGTCAGGTCGTTATACTGGGCGATCCCTGCTACGGAGCCTGCGACCTGAGGTCCCTTAATGGATTGGACCTGCTGGTGCATGTCGGCCATGCCCCAATTCCCGACCTGCGCCCTAGTATCCCGACGGTCTTCCTGGAGGTCCGCATGGACTTCGATGCCACGGAGGCCTTGCTGAGGAACATGAACAGGATCAAGGCCAAGGTGGGGCTGGTGGCCACTGCCCAGCATGTGCATCTTCTTCCGCTGGTGCAGAGCTATCTGGTGGCAGAGGGAAGGACGGTCCACATCGGCAACGGCGATTCCCGGATTGCGCTTCCGGGCCAGGTTCTGGGATGCAATGTCACCTCGGCGCTCAATGTAATGAAGGAGGTTGATCAGTTCATCTTCCTGGGAAGCGGCTACTTCCACCCTCTCGCCGTCTCGCTCGGGACCGGGCTCCCGGTCCTGTGCATCGACCCATACCGGGGAGCGGTGGACGACATCTCCGAGGCCAGGGAGAAGGTCATCAGGCAGAGGTACGCGGCAATGGCCAAGGCCATGGATGCCAAGGATTGGCTGGTACTGCTCTGCGACAAGCCCGGTCAGAGAAGATACGGGCTGGCGGTCAGATGCCGGGACGCTCTCCGGAAAAAGGGCATGAGGGCGGACATCGTCCAGCTGAACGAGGTCAGGGCGGAGGCGCTTCTGCCGTACCGGGCGGAAGCGGCGGTGAGCACCGCCTGTCCGCGTCTGGCGATCGACGACGGTCCGCATTATCCCATTCCGCTTCTGACCCCCTGGGAGATGGAGATGGTGATCGGGCTTAGGAACATGGACGAGTACCAGTTCGACCAGATATTGTCCGGGGACACTCCCGACTAGGTTTTATATATCCAATATGTTGAGGAGGGACGTGCGGACAACGCCGAACGACGCGTCTTCCCTGAAAGGCGAGACCGAGCTTTTCCTATCCAAGCGCCTAGCTGATTTTGAGAGAATGCACCTGGACCTCTTGAAAAAAGAGGTTGAGCGGGCGAGGGCCTCTCCGGTATACGGCGCCGACCTGCCAGACATCAATTCCTGGGAAGACCTACAGAAACTTCCAGCCATCGGCTACGATCGCCTGGATGAGGTTTTCAAGACCCACGGATTGGAAAGGTCCCTTCTGGTTCCCGCCGACCGTTACTATCACACCTCCGGCTACACCGGGGTGTCCAAGCGCATATATTACAGCGCCAAGGACATCGAATGGATGGCCCACAGCTATGCTCTCTTCGGTTATGTCGTTGGAGCGCGGCCGGGCATGACCGGCTGGAGCATCGCCGGAGAGGAGCCTCTGGTATCTGGCCCGACGCTTCACAACGCCAGCAAGGTGCTGGAGGCAGATTTCTTGTCGACGCTCCTGGCCCAGGACACCGACCTGCGAAAGGCGGTTTCCAAAGCATCCCGATCCAAGCCGTTCGACATCATGGCCGGCACCCCCCTTCTGTTCTACGTGATAGGGCGCATCGCCCACGAGGAAGGCTATTTCCGAAGCATGATCGAAAGGGCGGCTCGGAACAACTACCATCTGCCAGGGCCCTTGGCCAAGCTAACCGCTAGTTTGATGTTGGCCGGAATTGACCTGGACCGGCTCCGGGAGAACGTGCGGGCGGTCAAGTTCGCCATCACCTACGCCGAGCCCCTCAGCCCTTACTTGGACTCACTTAGGGAGTACTTTCCGAGCATGAAGGCGTTCGATGTGCTGGGAAGCACCGAATGCCCCTTGATCGCCTCCCAATACTCACCGGGGCAGAAGGGCCTGCAGCTTTTCCTGCCGGGAGTGATCGCCGAGCTGGCCGACCCCCTTGATGTCCAGAGGTCGAAGAGGGAAAGGACGCCGCTGAAGGCCGTTCCGTGGCCAGAATGGAAGGCCGGCATGACCGGGGAGTTGATCATCAGCCGGGCCGGGGAATGCCTGCCGCTGCTACGCTATGCGACCGGTGACCAGATCGAGGTCGTGGACCCCGTGTGCTCCACCGAGATCACCATGGAGGATGGCATACGTCATGTCATCTCGCCTTCCATCCGGGTCATGGGGCGTTCGGTGGACACCCTGGACTTCGAGGCACAGGACGAGAGCGGCAACTATCTCGGGTGCAAGATATACTCCCGTCATATCCAGGAGGCGCTGCAGCGCTCCGATAACGTGCGTTGGTGGGAGCTCTATGACGTTGGCGGCCGTCCGTCAAGGTTGGTGTTCCTGATCATTCCCGAGAATCCGGTGGAGGACGAGGAAACATTCCGCCGCCTGGTGGAAAAGAAGCTGCTGAACGAGTGCAACGACCTGCTCGGGACGCTCAAGATGGGCCGGGACCTGGACCGATTGCAGATCATCGTGGCCAAGCCTTCCGCGTACGTCCACGTACAGACCGAGATAGACGAGAGGGCCAGGGCCGGGCGGTCGCTGGGGCAGCTGAAGCCGAAGCATATCTATCGTTACGAGGACGAGGCGAAATTCCAGGAGCGGCTGAGGGGAAGGATGGCCTGAACGCGCCCGCGATGTTCTGGTGAAGCTAATATATCGGTTGGGGCGAATCACCCTTTCATGCTGACCCCCGAGCACATATTCAAAAAGGCAGCGGCCAACCATGCGACGGTAGGCATCGGCCTGGGGGAAGAAACTCGCAAGGTTCTGAAGAGTGTCCGCGATGCGGAAAAGAATGGATACGCCCGCGTGATCACCTTCGATTCCGCAGAGGCCATGATAGCTGCGCTGCGCCGTGGCGAGGTGGACGCGGTGGTCCGAGGGGACCTCAGCGCGAACAAGGCCATGGCCGAGGTGAAGGCCCAGTTCTCCCTGGGCCACCTTCTGCGAGCGGCCCTGATGCAGCCCAAGGGCGGTCGAATGTTCTTCCTGGCGCCGGTCGGTGTGGATGAAGGATGGGGCGTGGAGCAGAAATTGGAGTTCATACGTTACTCCGCCCCTCTGTTCCGCCAGCTGGGCATTGGTATGGAGGCCGGGGTGCTCTCCGGCGGCCGTCTAGGTGACATCGGCAGGAGCGCCGAGGTGGACCGTACCATTAAGGAAGCCATCGAGGTCGAGCGGCTGGCCAAGGAGGAAGGGTTCAACGTGGAGCACTGCCAGATACTGATCGAGGAGGCGGTGCGTAACAAGAACCTGGTAATCGCTCCAGACGGCATCAGCGGCAATATAATATTCCGGACCATGCACCTGGTGGACGGCTGCGTGTCCATGGGCGCCCCCATACTGAACCTTGATAGGATCTTCATCGACACATCGAGGGCCAAGAAGTGCTATGCCGACTCCATTGCCCTGGCCTCCGCCCTGGTGCGCAGGGAAAATGATTATTGAGTACCGGGACGATAGGGAAAGGGAGATACTATGAGATTAGAAATTGACGGGGAGTTTGCGGGGATCAGGTTCTCCGCCTGCCATTTCATTGCTGGGCACAACAAGTGCGGGCGTCTGCACGGGCACACGTACGTCGTCAGCCTGAAGCTGCACGGGGACGTGGGGAAGGACGGTATGGTCATGGACTTCATTCCCCTGAAGAAGGAGCTGCGGGCCATCGCCGAGGAGCTGGACCACCGCGTGCTCATCCCAGCCAATTCCAAGAAGATCACCTTGGTCCTGGGCGAGGAGGTCTTCATCAAGGCCGACGGGAAGAAGTATGCCCTCCCTAAGGAGGACGTGGTAATGCTCCCGACCGAAGAGAGCAGCGCCGAGGAGCTGTGCCAGTTCATTCTATCCAAGGTCCTGGACAGCGTGGACTTCCCGTCCAACGTCAAGGAGGTCGAGGTGGGCGTTCATGAGGAGCTGGGACAGAGCGCCTGGGTGAGCAAGAAGCTGGGGGGAAGGAAATGAAAGCGATCTGCCTGCTCTCCGGAGGGTTGGATTCCACGGTCACTCTGGCCTATGCCCTTCATCAGGGATACGAGGTCACTGCCCTAACGATCAACTACGGGCAAAAGCACAAGCGGGAGCTGGACGCTGCTCGTGCCGTCACCAAACACTACAATGTGCCGCACCTCGTAATGGACTTCCCGCTCACCGGGTTCCGCAGCGCCCTCACCGACGAGTCGATCTCCATCCCCGACCGGAAGCCGGAGGAGATAGGGTACGACATACCAGAGACATACGTTCCTGCCAGGAACATCGTGTTCCTCAGTATAGCCGCCGGACTGGCCGAATCGGTGGATGCCAGCGCTGTGTTCATCGGGGCGAACGCCATCGATTACAGCGGCTACCCGGACTGTCGCCCGGAGTTCTTCCAGGCCTTCGAGAACATGTTGGAGGTCGGGACGAAGAGAGGGGTGCTGGGCCATCCTGTAAGCATCGAGCACCCCATCCTTAAAATGACCAAGGCGGAGATCGTGAAGATGGGAATGAAGCTGGAAGCTCCGCTTCACCTGACATGGAGCTGCTACCGCGGCGGGGAGAAGGCCTGCGGCCATTGCGATTCCTGCGTCCTCCGACTGAAGGGATTCAAGGAGGCCGGTGTACAGGACCCTGTGCCCTACGAGGACTAGGGATGCTGATCAACGAGATGTTCCTCTCCATTCAAGGCGAAGGAAGGACCATGGGACTGCCCACTGTCTTCGTTCGTCTCAGTGGCTGCAATCTCGATTGCCGTTGGTGTGATACGCGTTACGCGGAGGAGGGCGGATCGGAGATGTCCGTGGACGATGTGATCGCAGGGGTCATCGGCTACCGCACCAGGCATGTGTGCTTGACGGGCGGGGAGCCGTTATGGCACGATGAAACGCCTGAGCTAATATCCCGGCTGCTGGAGAAAGGCATGCACGTTTCCCTGGAGACCAACGGTTCACTTTCCATAGCAGGCCTACCAGACGACCCACAGCTGATGATCAGCATGGACTACAAGTGCCCCTCCTCCGGCATGGAGGACCGCATGCTACTGGAGAACCTAGATCATCTGAGGCCCAAGGACCAGCTGAAGTTCGTGGTGGCGGACAAGGAGGATCTGGAAAGGGCCGAGGACGTTCTGCGCAAGTACGAACCAAAATGTCCGGCGATCCTCACTCCGGTGGGCGGTCTCACCCTCGCCCCAGTGGTGGAGTTCGTTCTGAAACGAAGGTTGGAGGTAAGGGTGCTGCCGCAGCTGCACAAGCTCATCTGGGGCGAGAGACGAGGCGTTTGAGGCGTGTCAGACCTTAGCAATGATTATATAATATGCTTCTAGTTTCCCTCATTCACATACGAGGTATGACGATGAGCATCATTATCGTGGACGGACACGGTCTTTTGCGTGCTTAAATCGGCTCATCGCTGCGACCTTGGATGTGAGAGTTGGTTATCATGACCGAACTTCGAACGCCGTGCAGTCAGGACTCCAGCGCCCGTAACGGGCAAGAGAAGGACAGGATATTCACCAGTCACTTCAATCGCTTGGCATTAGACCCCTGCACCCCCGATCATGTGGAGGTTCTTGATACAACCCTGCGGGACGGGGAGCAAACACCAGGGGTGGCGCTGTCCTTAGACGACAAGGTGCGCATAGCGCAGCTGCTGGACGACCTTGGAGTGGACGTGATCGAGGCCGGTTTCCCCCGAACATCCATAGGAGAACAGGAGGCCATCCGCAAGATAAGCTCCCTGAAGCTGAGGGCCAAGGTCTGCGGTCTCGCCCGCTGCTCCAGGGAGGACATCGACGCGGCGGTGGACAACGGGGTGGACTACGTCCATACGTTCATCGCCACCTCCGAAGGCCACATGAAGAACAAGCTCAAGATGACCCGGGAGCAGGTCAAGGCCCGGGCGGTCGATGCGGTCGAGTACGCCCGTTCCCGCGGGGTCATCGTCGAGTTCTCCTGTGAGGACGGCACGCGCACCGAGCTTGACTTCCTGAAGGAGATGCATGTCGCCGTCCAGGAAGCTGGCGTTCACAAGATCAACCTGCCGGACACCGTAGGTACCATGTCCCCGGCGGCCATGGAATACCTGGTGTCCGAGGTAATGAAGGTCACCAAGGTCCCACTTTCCACCCATTGCCACGATGATTTCGGGCTGGCCGTGGCGAATTCCATGGCCGCGGTGCGCAAGGGCGCCCGCCAGGTTCACGTTTGCGTGAACGGTCTCGGGGAACGAGCAGGCAACGCCGCTCTCGAGGAGGTCGTCATGAGCCTGCTGGCCTTCCTAAATGTTCGCACCAACGTGGACACCCGGAAGCTGGGAATGACGTCACGCGCCGTGGCCAGAATGACCGGCGTCCCCGTTCCCGACACCAAGGCCATTGTCGGCAACAACGCCTTCGCCCACGAGTCCGGGATACACGTTCATGGCGTGCTGAAGGACCCCTCGACCTACGAGGCGTTCTCCCCCGAGCTGGTAGGCATGCAGCGCAACATAGTGATGGGCAAGCACACCGGCGCTCATTCGGTCAAGGAAAAGCTGGGCGAGTACGGTATCTGCCTGCCGGAGGAGATGCTGTCGACCGTGGTCAGCAAGATCAAGACCCTGGCCGAGAGCGGCAAAGAGGTCGACGACGCCGAGCTGGTGGCTCTGGCGCTACATATACAGGGCCAGGTGGGCCAGGAACACCAGCACGTAAGGCTGAAGGAGTTCACGGTGTTCACCGGCATGAACATCACTCCCACGTCGACGGTGGTCATCGAGGTCGACGGTAGGACGGTGCGCTCGTCGGACGTGGGGATCGGACCGGTGGACGCAGCGCTGAACGCCATCCGCACCGCGGTGAGCGAGAACATATCTCTGGTCGAGTACCGACTCAACGCCATTACAGGCGGAAGCGACGCTCTTTGCGAGGTGACGGTGAAGCTGAGGATGAACGGCGACCAGAAGGTGATGTCGGTGGGCAAGAGCATAGGCTCGGACATAGTGCTCACCAGCGTGAACGCCGCCATGGCCGCCATCGACCGCCTGCTGGGCAGGCAGAGATCATAAGGTGAACAAATGAGAACGGACCCCAAGACCATCTCAGAAAAGATACTATCATTGAAGTCCCGGACGGACGCCAGGGCAGGGGACATCGTCGAAGCGGACGTCGACTACGTCATGGTGAACGACGTCACCGGGCCTTTGGCCTTCCAGGAGTTCGAGGCCCTGGAGTGCGAACCGGTGCGCGAAAAGATCGTGCTTATCCCGGACCACTTCGTGCCCAACAAGGACGTGGCATCCGCCAAGCAGGCCAAGGAGATGCGCGATTTCGCCAAACGATGGGACATCAAGAACTACTTCGAGGTCGGGCGCGGGGGCGTCTGCCACCAGGTAATGCTGGACAACGGCTTTGCGTACCCCGGGGCGCTGGTCGTTGGAGCGGATTCCCACACCTGCACCTACGGAGGGGTGAACGCCTTCGCCACCGGGGTGGGAAGTTCCGAGGCGGCGGCGGTTTTCGCCACCGGCCAGCTGTGGTTCAAGGTTCCTGGTTCCATAAGGGTCCTGCTCAGGGGGCGGCCGTCCAAATACGTGGGCGGGAAGGACCTGGTCCTCAAGCTAATAAGCGACATCGGGGTGGACGGTGCCACATACAAGACCCTGGAGTTCGGGGGCACCGGCGTTTCGGCATTGACCGTATCCGACCGTCTTTCCGTCTCCAACATGGCCATCGAGGCCGGCGGAAAAGCGGGGATATTCCCGTGCGACGCGGCGACGGTGGCCTACATGAAGACCGTTCGAAAGGACGGGTTCAACGCCACCCTTCCCGATGGCGGCGCTTCTTATGAAAGGACCCTGGAATACGATCTTTCCTCGTTGGAGAGCATGGTGGCTCTGCCGCACCTCCCGTCCAACGGGAAGGCCGCGCGCGACGTCCAGGTCCAGATCGATCAGGCTTACCTCGGCTCATGCACCAACGGCCGTATAGAGGACCTGCGTCTGGCCGCGGAGATAATGCGTGGGCGGAAGGTGCATAGGGACGTGCGTATGGTGGTCGTCCCCGCTTCCGTAAAGGTGTTCGAGCAGGCCATGGAGGAAGGGTTGCTAACCGAATTCTCAAAGGCCGGGGCGTTCGTTTCCGGACCGACCTGCGGAGCTTGCCTGGGCGGCCACATGGGAATACTCGCCCCGGGCGAGAGGTGCGTCAGCAGCACCAACCGCAACTTCATCGGCCGCATGGGGCACCGGGATTCCGAGGTGTACCTGGCCGGACCGGCCGTGGTGGCCGCTTCCGCCGTCACCGGACGCATAACCGACCCGAGGGACCTGGAGGCGGTGCAATGAAGAACGTGAAGGGAAAGGTGTGGAAGTTCGGGGACCACGTGGACACCGACCAGATAATTCCTGCCGAACGGCTCACGAGCGACAACAACGACAAGCTCGGGACGTTCGCCTTCGAGAAGGTGCGTCCGGAAATGGTGAAGCTGGTCAGCAAGGGTGATGTCATCGTCGCCGGACGCAACTTCGGCTGCGGGTCGAGCCGGGAGCACGCTCCCCGGGCACTATTGCAGATGGGCATATCCTGCGTGGTCGCGGAGAGCTACGCCAGGATATTCTACCGCAACTGCATAAACACCGGACTACTGCCCGTGGAGTGCAGTGTGGAGGCGGACGACGGGGACGTCCTCTCGGTCGATCTCTCGAAGGGGATCATAATCAACCAGACCAAGGGAAAGGAGTGGAGGTTCGCTCCCTTCCCGAAGTTCGTCCAGGAGCTCATGGACAAGGGCGGCCTCATGGCCAAGATCAAGGAGGAGAAGAGATGCACAAGATAGCGGTACTGCCAGGGGACGGCATCGGCCCGGAGGTCGTGGCCGAGGGTCTGAAGGTTCTGAACGTCCTTTCCGAGAACTACTCGGTCAAGTTCGACTTCCAGGAGTTCGACATCAATTCGGAACGATACCTGAGCACCGGGAAGCTGGTGACCGACGACGATATCGGCCAGCTGCGTAAGTTCGACAGCATATTCCTGGGCGCGATCGGGGACGACCGGGTGAAGCCAGGCGTCCTGGAGAAGGGTATTCTCCTCGCGCTCCGTTTCAGCTTCGACCAGTACATAAACCACCGGCCGGCGCCCCTGTGGAAACCCTTCGGGCGACTCAAGAGGGACGTCGATTTCAACATCGACGTGTTCCGGGAGAACACCGAGGACTACTACATCGGGGCCGGCGGCAGGGTCTCCAACGGAAAAGGGAAGCTGGACCTGAGAGTCAAGCGCCAATTGTACGACATGAAGGTCACGTTGGACGCTAACGCCGACGCTGCCGATGATTTCGCCTTCGAGATCGGCATGATGTCCCGCAAGAACATCGAGCGTTTCGCCGATCACGTGATCGATTTCTCCGACCTCATCGGGGAGAACTACATCACCGTGGTGGACAAGGCCAACGTGTGCAGCAACATCTACTCCCTGTGGAGGGAGGTCTGGGACGATAAGTGCAGGCGGGCGGGCAAGGAGCACGGCTACATGTACGTCGACGCCATGACCATGGCCCTGGTCAAGAACCCGGACAAGTTCCGGGTCATCGCCGTCCCGAACATGTTCGGCGACATAATCACCGATCTGCTGGCCGAGGTGACCGGCGGGCTTGGGCTGGCCCCGGGCGGCAACATCAACCCCAAGGGCATATCCATGTTCGAGCCGGTGCACGGCTCAGCTCCCAAGTACAAGGGCATGGACCGCATAAACCCGGTGGCGACGATACTGGCGGCCAAGATGATGATGGACAACCTGGGCCGCAGGGACCTCGGCGAAGTGATATTCAAAGGGGTCCGCGGGGCCTTCGACAAGGGCGTATACACCCAGGACCTGGGTGGCAAAGCGACCACCAGGCAGATGGGCGATGCGGTCGTTGCCGCCATCCGCTCGCTGAAGTGAGCGTCAAACCTCTCAAACCGTTTCCCTTATTTTATATATTTTAATAAATATTGCTTTGGCATGGCCAAGGTGGGGAGTTGGGCCTACGCGTTGGGCGTGGCCATTCTGGTGATGTCCAGCGGCATGGTGGGGTACTGGCTGGCGCCGGGGGAGGTCTCGGGGGAAGCGGACCGGGACTCGTACTACCAGGTGTCTACATACGTTCGCCTTAGCGAGGGCGGGTACCGGGGCATGATATCCGTCGACAGGCTCATGGAGCACGGGGACTTCGGCATCGGCACGGTGGAAGGGATAGACGGGGAGATGATGGTGCTGGATGGAGTCGCCTATCGGGCGGGCACGGACCTGGTCCCGGTGGAGGTTCCCGCAGGAACGCTGATCCCCTTCGCCATGCTGACCTACTTCGATGAGATGGTATCGTACCAGCTGAGCGAGGGATTGAACTATACGACCTTCAAGGACCGGCTGGACGATGTCCTCCAGTCGAAGTTGGTCTACGCCATCATGATCGAGGCCGAGTTCGATTCGATCACCATTCGGAGCGTGCCGGGACAACATGTGCCTTACCCGCCGCTCGTGGATGTCGTGGCCAACCAGACCACCCTGCGCCTGGAGAACGTTCACGGAACGATGATCGGTTACTACATCTCAGAAGGGCTCGGGGAGATCAACGTCCCCGGCTTCCACATGCACTTCCTGAGCCGGGACCTGTCGTACGGAGGACATGTGCTGGATGTGGAGTTCGGCGGGATAATGGTAAGTGTGGACCCCATGATTACGTACACCGTCCTGGTCACCGATGGCGTGATCACCTGACGCCGACCAGTTCGGAATATAGAACGCCAGTGCGCCTGGCCATCTCGTCCCAGCTGAAGGCCTTCATCCTTTCCTTCGCGGCGCTGCCCAGCTGCCTGCGCTTTTCTTCATCGCGGTCCAGGACGTTGATCGCTTCCGCCAGGGCCTTCTCGTCCTGCGGAGGGACCAGGATCCCGGCGTTCCCCACGACCTCAGGCAGCCCGCCAGTGTTCGAGGCTATGACCGGCTTCCCGTAGGACATTGCCTCAGCGGCCACCATGCCGTACGCCTCATGAACGGAGGGTATGGCGAACATACGGCACTCGCACAGCATGCGGTGCTTCTCCTCCTCGCTGATCCAGCCCATGAAGTCAATGCGGTCCGTAAGCCCAAGATGCTGAGCCAGCCTCTCCAGGTTCCTCCTTTCCGGACCCTCGCCGCAGATACGCAGATGGCATCCCGTGTGCTGCATGGCCCTTATCAAAGAATCCAATCCCTTCAGCCTTACCAGCCTTCCCAAGGACAGGATGTAATCGCCGTCCTTGCAGGGCGCTTCCGGAATATCAACGCCGTTATAGATCGTCAGTAGACGGTCATCGGTGAACCCGCGGGCGGCCACGTCCCCCTTCATGTAGTCGGAGACGCACACCACCTTGTCGAACTGGTGCAGATGCCGCAGGAAAACCCGGTCGTTCAGCTCGCTGGCGTAGTGCGTGAGCCCGACCCCCTCGCCCAGGGTGTTGTGGCAGGTGTATACTTTCGGTCCCTCGTAGCCCAGGACTCCTTTGATCAGCGAACCGGCCCAGCGGTAATGCAGGTCCACCACGTCCGGTCTCAGTTCCTCCAGAGCCTGCCGGACCTTGGATATCCGGACGTAAGGAGGATTGTAGATGTTGACGTACCTGGAAGGAAGACGGATTACGGTGTAGTTCTCCATCTCCTCCCGCTCTTCCGTTCCCGGGAGACGGCTGGTGAGCACGAAGACATCATGCTCCTTGCCCAGCCTCCGGCATATGTTATGCAGGCGGTTCTCTATGCCGCCGATAAATGGGTAGTGGAAAGCGTTTACCTCGACGATGCGCAACTCATGACCTCACATGTCCACGCGCCGGCTGAGCTCGCTCGGCAGGTACATGGGGCGGAAGGGCATGTCGCCGATCTCACCGCGCACCCGCTCGATCAGCTGGTCAACGGTCATCTCCACGTTCTTGTTCTGAGAGCGGTCGTACACCGTCAGGACATCAGAGGTCATCTCCTTGTCGCCGATGACAATGGCGTAGCCGACCCAGTCCTGCTTGGCCTCTCTTACCTTCTTCCCGACCGTCTCGGAGCGGTCGTCCAGTCCCACGCGTATCTGGGCCTTGCGGACTTTGTCCGCCAGCTCCCTGGCCTTTTCCAGGTGGGGCTCGGACACGTTCATGAAGCGCACCTGCTCCGGCAGCACCCAGGTAGGCAGCGTTCCCAGTTTGCCCTGGGTCTCCATCTGCACCGCGGTGTCGAAGAGCATGTAAAGGTAACGTTCCACCGTCCCGATGACGGCGGTATGCAGGATGACCGGGAAGATCTTCTTGCCGGATTCGTCCGTGTAGGTTATGCCGAAGCGCTGGGCGTTGCCCACGTCGATCTGCACCGTACCGATCTCTCTGGCTCTTTTAAGATCGTCCAGGATGTGATACTCGATGTTGACCGTCCAGTAGTAGTTGATGCCTTCCGGATAGAAGTGCAGCAGGGCCGGCTTGTCGTGCTTGCGCACGATGTCCATGAGCATTTCCTTATGGTTCTGGTAGGCTTCCCAGGAGGAGAAGTTGACCAGCATCTCGTAGTCCCGCCCGAGATCGTTGGCCTCCTTGTATATCCTGGCGTCCAGGCGGGTGAACCAGTCCTCGGATTCCGGTATGTCCTTGCAGACCACGTGCAGGTCGGGCATGTTCATTCGTCTGGTGCGGAAGCACAGCATGGTCTCCCCGGACTGCTCAAGACGGTACGAGTCGGCCACCTCGAAGGCTCCGAAAGGTAACGTTTTGTAGCTGATGTTCCAGAGGCGCATCATGGCGAACTGCTGGTGGCAGGCAGCGTACCTCATGACGAAGTCGCGCTTCTCGCCCTTGATCACGTACAGGCGGTCCCCGAACAGCTTGGCGTGCTCGGCCACCGGGCCCTCGTCCAAACTGAACATGTTCGTGCCGCGCACGGTGTATACTGGAAGGGTCATGTCGTTGACGATGCGGGACGAATAGTCCGCAACCAGGTCGAACATCAGGGCTCCCTTGGGCGAGAAGCACATGTGGCCCGCGTCGCTCATGGATTCCCAGTTGATGCCGAACTTCTTGCACAGGCGGGTGTACTTGACCTCGCCGGTGGACGGCCAATCCTTCTTCAGGGCCTCCTTGGCCATCATGATCTGGAAGCACTCGGTGCCCTTCTTGAAGTCGATCGGGTCCACCTCGCTTCCGTCCGGGAGGAGCACAATGAACCTTTCCGCTCCCTTGGGGGCCTCCGCCGTCTCCTCGCCCTCTATCTCCCTGGACAGTTCGGACAAGGGATGACCTTTGCAGCTTATCTTGAACGCCTTGTACCATCCGAAGGGGGCGCGGTGCACCTGCCAGCCGCCTTCGGAGACCAGGTGTTCCATCTCCCTGAGCACCTTCTTGCCGGTCTCGGCGTCCGACAGCTCTGCGCTGAGGTGGGCGTAGGGATAGAGCATGATGCGCTCGGCGCCGACCTTCTTTGCAGTTTCGATGATGTCCGCCGAGGCCTGAGAGGCTACCGCCTCCGGCTTGTCCTGATCGTTCTTCTCGACGGTGATGAATGCCACAAGCACCTCTTCCATCCTGCCAGTTTTTTCCTGGTCGGTGATGGCCTCGGCCAACGGGGTGGGCTTCTTAACCTCGAACTCCATGAAATCGGCGTGTATGTAGAGAGTCCTCATCTTATCGCCTGATAGGGTGTGGTTGGTAATGGTCCACGTGTATAAATAAACGATTCCAGAACATCGGCATGGCCAGCATCTCATCTTCGGTCCTTTCTCATAAGCAATGTTTAAATTCAAGAAAAGGTTTGCCTGATTCGCATCTTTATGAGGTCATTCAGGCTATCCAGGGATGTCACGGGGGCCGTGAACGTCCTGCTTATCGTTCTGATCGCTGTCCTGATGGTTAGCGCCAGCACGGTCGTTATCTTGATCTACCAGGGCGGGCAATCCGAGGAAAGCTCTGATGACGTGGTCGCCATCGGGCAGACCATCAAGGTGGACTATATCGGCAAGCTGCTGGACGGAAGGGTCTTCGACACCTCACTGGTCAGCGTGGCCAACGATGACGCCTCCTACCCCAAGACTCTGTCCTTCACCAAGCGCAGTAATTCTTCGTATACGCCGCTCAGCTTCGAGGTCGGCGCCGGAAGGATGATCTCCGGGTTCGACGAGGCGGTCGTGGGAATGAAGGTCGGAGAGACGAAGACGGTCACCCTGACCCCCGATGAAGCGTACGGCGACATGGACCCCTCCAAGCTGGTCACCTTCCAGCTAACCGAGTCCGTTCCGCTGCTCATGACCTTCACCGCCAGCTCGTTCAAGGCCGAGTACGGCGTTAACGCCGCTCAGGGACTGACCGTGGCCGACCCAATGTACGGATGGGACGCCACCGTGTACGAGTTCGACGTGCAGGCCGACCGCGTGACGGTCAAGAACGTTCCGACGCTCAACGCCCTCTACCACATCTACGGCACGGGAAGCGAGGGCTGGGAGGTCAAGGTCACCAGCATGGACAGCAACGCCAACCTCATCACCATACAGCACCAGCTGGATGAGGGCGACAGCGACATGATCAAGGGATCGGACGGAACCAGCACATTCTTCATAATCGACGTGGACGAGACCAACGGCACCGCAGTGCGCAACTACAACACCGAGCTGCTGGGCAAGTCCCTGGTGTTCACCATAACCATCGTGAGCATCGTCGAGTGATCCCCAAACCCCAATCAATCACCCTTCTTTTTTTATTGGACCGAGCGTGGTCCGTCCTTCTTCTCCGCCTTACGCTTACGGTAGCTGGAGGCGATGAAGCTGAGCGCTATTATCGAGATCACCATGATCAGGGTGACATCGGCGGCCACGCCCTTCTCCATGTAGATCAGGAAGTAATTGCTGGCGGCCAATATCAGTCCGTATTTCAGGGTACCTCCGAGGACCAGGTAGAACAGCGATCTCCGGTAGGACCAGCCGGAAAGCGCCACGAAGGCCCCGGTGAAGGGAAGGATCGGTGCAATGCGGTTCAGCAAGATCATACGCTCGTCCTGCAGCAGCAGGAACCGTCGGTAGCGGTCGATCGCGTTCGATATCTTGGGCGGGACCCTGAGCCGCTTGACCACCACGTATAGCGTGGTTAATCCAAGCACCTCGGCCACGGCGATAACCAGCACGAAGAGGGACCACAGGGCCCAGTCGGGCAAGGTTCCGTAACCGGCGATGAAGAAAAGAACGACGAAAAGCTCAGGCAAAGTCGGGAAGACTATCGCGTCGATGTAGAACAGCAGAAAGGTGCACAACAGCCAGCCGGCCAGGCCTAGAGGTGAGAACAGGGTGTAAAAGGCCTCGCCGACGGAGAACATCCCATCTCCCAAGCGCTAGTGCTTTACAAAAACTTTGTTGCTTACCCGTCCAGCCTTGGACTCGATGGCGTACTTGTATATGTCCAGCAATCTCGTGGCCCACTGCCCCGCCGAATATTCCCGCGCCTTGGCCAGAGCTCCCTCCCGGTACATATGGGGGTCCCTAAGCAGACGGGTGGTGGCCTGTGACCAGCTGTAAGGCGTCTCCTCGAAAAGCTCCCCGTTCTCCCCCTCCCGGATGAGCTCGGCGACCGCCCGGTAGCGAATGCCGCTGACCGGCTTCCCGACGGCCATAGCCTCCAGTATGACCAGTCCCTGCGTCTCGAACTTGCTTGCAAGCGTCAGGACATCGCAGGCGGCGTAGAACTGGGGAAGCTCGGAGTCAGGCACGAAACCGGTGAAGGTCACCCTGTCCGCCACGCCCAGCTCCTGGGTGAGCTTGATCATATGCTCCTTGGCCGGGCCTTCTCCGACCAATACCAGGCGGGCCTCCGGTTCCTGCTTGGAGAGTATGCAGAACCCGCGGATGACCAGTTCTATGTTCTTCTCCCAGGCGATCCGTCCCAGGTGCAGAATGACCTTCTTTCCGTCCAATCCGTAACGTCTCCTGACCTCGCTCCCGTCCAGTCCCGGATTAAAGCGGTCCAGGTCCACCCCGGTGGGAATTACCTCGAATCGCTTGATGTGAGGGGCGTAGCGCTTGATCTCGTTCTTGATGGCCAGGGTGGGCGCTATGACCACCTCGGCCCGATGCAGGATGGTGCGCAGGTAGGTCCACATGCTCAGCTGGATCACCCATTCCGGGAAGGGGGTGAAGTTGTAGAACCTGGCCGCCTCGGTGACCATGGTGTGGAAGGTAAGCACCACTGGCTTCTTCAGGGCCCGACCGGCCAGCATGGCTCGGACCGCCTGGAACATGAGCCCGTGCACGTGTATCACGTCCACGTCCAGTTCGGAGAGGATGTGGCATTTGTCCGTGGGGAACATGGGGATGCGATAGCCGGAGTACTGCTGGAAGCCGATGGAACGGAAGTAGTACACGCCATCCTCCCGCTGAGCTGGATCGGCCGGGTCGGGTGCCAGTACGTAAACCGTGTGCCCCATCCTCTCCAGCTCCCTCTTGGTCAGCAGAAGGGAGGTCACCACCCCGTCGCGGGTGGGCAGGTATGAATCGGTGAACATGGCGATCTTCAAAGGTCCATCCTCACTTCATGAGCCCGTCGATCTTGCCGAGGACCTCCTTCGGGTCCCGGCCGAGCACTCTGACCATCGGTTCCTTGCCCATGCCCCCGCGGTCGAAGATGACGTCCGGCACACGGCCGCATACATTTATGGCCTGCGCGGTTCCCCATTCCATGGAGGACACGCTGTCCGGTTCCTCGGCCCGGTCAAAGCATCCGATGTCCAGACCGAACGACACCAGTTCCGCCAGGGTCTCCTCCGAGTACCGCAGGTTCATGACGCAACGAACCTCGGGGTCGGCAGCTGAAGCGGCCATGACCACGCGGGCAATGTGCCGGCTTCCTCCGAATCGGACCTCGCCCGCCCGACGAATGCCATCCCCAACCCTGACCAGCCGACCCTGGACACCGCATATCTCCCGGTAACCCTGGGGATAGGGCAGGGCATAAGCAAGGTTCATGCCGACCTCCGGGACCAGCTCGGGCGGCAAGCGCCGTTCGATGATCTCCACGGCCGAACGGACCTCCTCCATCGTCCGAGCCCGCAATGCCTCCTTGTACAAGGTGGCCATGGGGTTGATGACCAAAAGTCCCTTGCCCACCGGCAAGGCCATGGCTATCGAGTCGTATATGCGCCGTTTGGCCTCCTGTACCGCCTCACGGGTGTCCATGCCCAGGCCCAGTCCGGCGGCGATGAACGAGGATAGGGTGCAGCCAGCCCCGTGCACCTTGCGGTCCAGGCGGGGCGAGGCCATCTCCAGAACGCCCTCGTCGGTGAAAAGCAGGTCCCGAGCGACGTTCCCTTCCAGATGGCCGCCCTTCAGCAGAACCGCCTTCGGCCCGAGTTCCAGGAGCGCGTTCCCGACCTCCTCCAGCGATTCCTCGTCAACGATCTTCAGGCCCGAGAGGATCTCGGCCTCCTCCCGGTTCGGGGTCACCACCGTGGCCATGGGAAGCAGGTCCTTGGCCAAGGAATCCGCCAGGCCGTCCTTGTGCAGCGAGGCGCCCACGCCGGCGAAGAGCACCGGGTCGACGATCAGGGGCACCCTCAGTTCATTGAGCAGGGAGGCCACGGCACGTACGGTGCGCGGCGAGTACAGCATACCGGTCTTAACCGCGGATATGCAGGCGTCCTCGGCCACCGCGGTGATCTGAGCGGTGACCTGCTCCGGCGGCAACGGGAAGATATCCCGCAATCGGGAAGTGTTCTGGGCCGTGACCGCGGTTATAGCGACCGCGGCGTGGGCTCCCATCGAGGAGATGGCCTTGATGTCGGCCTCCACGCCCGCCCCGCCCACAGAATCGGAGCCCGCTATCGTGAGGATGATCGCCATGATTGGTGTAAGGTGCCCCTTCCTAATAATTATAACAGGAAGCAGCTGTCGATTTCGACCAACAAACATTATATATCGAGAGCCGCTGTTCAAAAAACCTGATGAAAGCAAGCAGTGGGCACTTGGTACTGAACGACCGCACAGAATACCAGGAGTTGGCGGAGGTCTTCCCCGAGTTGCTCAAGCTATTCTTGGAAGAGACTGACCAGATCCCCGAGGACCCGGAGATCCTGCAGATGTTCATACACCTCAATCAGTTGGACCTGGAAGCCAACCGCAAGCCGGAAGGGTACAACCGCAAAGGTCGCATGCGTCTGATATTCCCGACCAACCGCATGGAGTTCTACGTGAAAGGTTCGTCCAAGAGCGGCGAGGTGGTCCGGGTGACGGAGAAGATCAGCAAGCTGCTCACACGCAACGGGTTCGAACACGAACTGGCGTGGAACACCCTCTCCTGCTTGGAGAGCTGAACTACTTCCTGAGCTTTTCCCATACTTCGTCCAGACGAGCTATCTCGCCGTCGCATTCCGCGCGGTGGGAGTCCATTATCGCCTGGGCCGAGACGATCTGTTCCTTCACCCTTTCCGGCGCGGTGCCTCCGGACGAGGTGCGACGGCGCAGGCAGGCGTCCAGGGAGATGTATTCCAGAGATCCTTCATCCAGCAGGTCCGAGAACGACCTCAGGTCCTTCACGGTGAGCGACTCCAGCTTCTTTCCCTTCTTGACGCAATGTTGAACGGCGGCGCCCACCACCTCGTGCGCCTGCCGGAAGGGCATGCCTTTCCGCACCAGATGGTCCGCCAGGTCCGTCGCGTTCAGGAAACCGTCCGCGCAGGCGCTAGCCATGCGGTCCCTGTTGAACGACAGGTCGCGGTACATCGGTCCCATCATGAAAAGGCAAGAGGTCAGCGTTTCGTAGCTGGAGAAGACCGATCCCTTGTCCTCCTGCATGTCCCGATTGTAACTCAGGGGCAGTCCTTTCATGACCGTGAGCAGCTGCATCAGGTTTCCGATGGCAATGGAGCTCCTTCCGCGCACCAGCTCCGCCACGTCCGGGTTCTTCTTCTGCGGCATTATGGAACTGCCGGTGGCGAAGGCGTCCGGCATCTCCGCGAAGCGGAACTCCGGGGACGTCCACAGCACCAGCTCCTCGCCCATGCTGCTCAGGTGCACCATGGCCTGGGCGCAGTCGTAAGCGAACTCCAGGGCGAAATCCCGATCGCTCACGGTGTCCATGGCGTTGTCCGTCGGCCGATCGAAACCCAGCATTTCCGACGTCATGTCCCGGTCCACCGGATGCCCGGTCCCGGCCAGGGCCCCGGCGCCCAGTGGACACTGGTTCAGGCGCTTGTAGGCGTCCAGGAACCTCTCGGCGTCCCGCTGCAGGCGGAACACGTGTGCCAGCAGGTGAAATCCCAGCGATACGGGCTGGGCGTGCTGCATGTGGGTGAAACCGGGCATGATGGTCCCGGTCTCCTTCTCCGCCCGGTCCATAAGTTCGGACTGAACGTCCAGCAGCAGGGTGACTATCTCCAGTATGGCGTCCCTCACGAACATGCGGAAGTCGGTGGAGACCTGATCGTTGCGGCTCCTGGCGGTATGGAGGCGCTTTCCGGCCTCTCCCACCCGCTCGGTAAGGATATGCTCCACGTTAGTGTGCACGTCCTCCAGATCGGGGCAGAATTCCAGTTGTCCTGATTCCAGGTCGAGCAGCAGCTGCCTCAGGCCGTTGGCTAACAGGTCGGACTCATCCTTCTGGACTATCCCGACCTCGCCCAGCATCCTGGCGTGAGCCATAGATCCGACGATGTCGTACCAGGCCAGCCTGGTGTCTATCGATAGGGACGAGGTGAAGGAAAGGGTCATCTCGGACGGACCATCGGCGAAACGACCGGACCACAGCTGCTTCTCGGCCATGAAGATCACTTCTTCTGGGCCTTCGCCACGCTGCGCAACGGGAGCCCCCACACGTAGATGAAGCCCTCCGCGGACTTGTGGTTGAACCGGTCTCCCTCGGCATAGGTGGCCAGTCCCGTATCGTACAGCGAGTACGGCGAGGAACGGCCCACTATGGTGGCACTGCCCTTGTAGAGCTTTACCCTTACGGTGCCGTCGATGTATTCCTGGGTCTTGTCGATGAAGGCGGTGAGGGCTTCCATCAGCGGAGAGAACCAAAGCCCGTCGTAGGCCAGCTCGGAGAAGCGCTGCTCGATGCCGCGCTTGTAGCTGAAGACGTCCTTGGTCAGGACCATCTTCTCCAGGTCCTTGTGCGCGTTTATGAGGATCATGGCCGCCGGGGACTCGTATATCTCGCGGGATTTTATGCCGACAAGGCGGTCCTCGATATGATCGATGCGTCCGTATCCATGCTTCCCGCCCAGCTGGTTGAGCTTCTTGACGATGTCGGTCATGGACATCTTCCTGCTCTTGTTCAGCCCGACCGGCAATCCCTTCTTGAAATGGATGTCCACGTATTCCGGCTTGTCCGGTGCGTCCATCGGGTCGACGGTCCATTCGTAGGCATCCTTCGGAGGCTCCTCCATGGCGTCCTCCAGGATGCCGCACTCGCAGCTGCGTCCCCAGATGTTCTCGTCGGTGCTGTACGGGCACTCCTTCTTGACCTTGATCGGAACGTCGTTCTTCCGGGCGTACTCGATCTCGTCCTCCCTGGTCATGACCCATTCCCTCATGGGGGCGATGATCTTGATCTCCGGGGCCAGGGCGGCGATGCTCACGTCGAAGCGGACCTGGTCGTTGCCCTTGGCGGTGCATCCGTGCGCTATGAACCTGGCGCCTTCCTTCTTGGCGATGTCCACCATTATCCTGGCTATGAGCGGCCTGGCGATGGAGGTTGCCAGGGGATAGGTCCCCATGTACAGGGCGTTGGCCTTGAGCGAGGGTCCGATGTAGTCCTTGACGAAGTCCTCGGTCGCGTCGAACGCATAAGCTTGCACCGCTCCTATCTGTAACGCGCGGTCGACAGCCTCCTGGAGGTCACCAGGCTGACCGACGTTTATACTAACTGCGATGACGTCCAGATCGTAATTCTGCTGCAACCACCGGATGGCCACGGACGTGTCCAGACCGCCGGAGTATGCTAGCACTACCTTGTCACGAACCTTCTTAGCGCGAGCTGCCATATGAATCTGCGGCGATGAAGTGACCATGTATATTAATCTAAAGTGGCGGAATAGGGACATTGTCCGTTTTTAGTGTTCAGTATCGGACAGCTCGAGGGACCAAGACCACCAGCGCAGCGCTTGCCAGAAGGAGAGCCGAGGTCAGAACGATCGCGGCATCCCAACTCCCCGTGGCGTCCCTGAGATAACCGCAGATCACCGGGGATAACAGCGCTCCGAACTCGGCCACCAGGTTCCACATGCCGAAGGATCGTCCAAGCTGGTCGGGTGGCGATAGGTCCGCGGTGAGCGTCATGTGGACGGTCTGCATGGCTGCGAAAACCATCCCTATGAGGAACAGGAGGATGGCCATGGCCGTCAGGTCCTCGGCCTGTATGGATGGCACCATCAACGCCACCAGGACGGCGACCGTCACGCAGACCAAGGCATACAATCGCTTCCGCCCAGCGATCCCTGGGATGCGATCGCAGACCACTCCCCCCAATGGATACCCTATGGCATTGGCCAGGCCGAAGAGCCCGGCATAAAGCGCCGCCCCGCTCAACCCCAGATCAGAGGATTCGGAGACGACCAGCAGGGCCCAGAAACCGAAGAACCAAAGGGTGAACAGTATGGGGATCGCCGACAGGTACATGAGCAGCAGGGAGCGGTCGCGAAGGACCGTGGCCCCGGAGGGGCCGATCCTGCTGCTGATGAGGCCTACCAGGACGAAGGCGACCATAAGGACGAACATGGTTTGCCATAGCACGCCCAGGCGCAGCGAGAGGGAGAGGTGGAAGATCCCCATGATCACCAGGAGGAATAAGAGCGAATAAGCAATGAGCCGGGGCAAGGCGCCACGATAGGTTTCCACCGCCCCTCCAGGCAGCAGGCGATGCATGAACAGCCCCACCACGACCGTCGGCGGACCGAAAAGGAGGAACGGGAAGGACCAGGCCGCTTGGCCCATGAATCCTTCGGCCGTTTCGATGAGCCATGGAGAGAACACCGTGGCAGAGGTCAGACCAAAGGCAAGGCCCACGAACACCACCCCCATACCTGTCCCCACCTTTTCCGCCGGGGTGACCTGCGCCACCAGTGCCCGGTCGTTCGAGTAGTAGGCTCCCTCTCCCAGTCCGGTCAGCACCCGAGCGGCGACGAAGGCATTGAGCCCCCGGGACACCCCGCTGAGGATCGTTGCTACACCCGCCCAGATTGTGCTTATGACCAGCATGGTCCGTCTGCCGAACCGGTCCCCCAGGAACCCTGCCGGGAACTGGGTGAGCATGTACCCGGCGAAGAACATGGAGCCGATCAGCCCCCCCACCGCGTGCGGCTCATACGCCCCACGGATCAGCTCTAGGTCGTTGGCGATCATCCAGGAGATCACCGGGCCGGTGATCGCCCGGTCCAGGTAACACATGGTCCAAGCGATGAAAAGCATGAGCCAAACCGAATGATGAGCCTTCCAGCCCTTCTTTGCTGCTTTGGGGTGGACCATAGGAAATCCTCCCTTTCCTGGTTGCCCGGGCTGGAAAGTATAACAATGCCCGACCATTATTGACCGGAGACGGTTAATAACCATTTCGAGGCCCTTTGCAGCCCCAAAGCTGGGTTGATGTCCATTTTGACCTCTACAGAAAGAAAATGTCGCATTTCGGGCATAATGCTTAATAAACAAACTCTTAATTCGGCAAACTCCAATATTGGGCGAGGAAACTGAATGATCAAGGCAGCTGTGGTCGGGGGTTCCGGTTACATCGGCGGGGAGCTGGCACGCCTGCTCAGCCGTCATCCCAAGATCTCCCTGGAAGCGATAACCTCCAGGCAGTTGGCAGGACAGCAGGTGGCGGACACCCACCCGTTCCTGCGCGGCTACGTCGACCTCAAGTTCAGCGAGTCCGTCACCGGTCAGGGATTGGATGTCGTGTTCCTCGCCACCCCTCACGGCGCCTCCATGAAGCTGGCACCGGAGATCGCCCGCAGCGGCGCCAAGTTGATCGACCTGAGCGGCGACTACCGGCTCAAGGACCCCGCGTCCTACAGGAAATGGTACGGTCACGATCACACCGACCTGGATAACCTGGGAAAGGCCGTGTACGGTCTGAACGAGCTTTACTGGGACGAGATAGCCGAGGCCGATTTCATTGCAAATCCAGGATGCTATCCCACCTGCTCCACGCTCGGATTGGCACCTCTCTTCGCCAATCATCTGGTGGCCGGCGGCGTGATAATCGACGCCAAGAGCGGAACGTCCGGGGCGGGCGCGGAACCGACCAAGGCCAGTCATCATCCCAATTGCGGAGCTAGCGTCAACCCTTACAAGGTCGGAACGCATCGTCACACTCCGGAGATAGCTCAGACCCTGACACGACTGCAGGGCAGGCTGGCCGAGGTGGTGTTCACTCCTCATCTCATACCTGTGGTGCGCGGGATGCTGTGCACCATGTATCTCAAGCTTAACGACGACCTTACCAAACAGGAACTGCTTGGCATGTACACCGAATTCTTCCGTAGGAAGCGCTTCGTGCGCATGACAGAGGTGCCGTGGATGCAGGCCGTGATCGGCTCCAACCATTGCGAGGTGGGATTGGAAGTGGTTGGCGACAGGAACGTGGTGGTCATGAGCGCGATCGACAACCTGGTGAAGGGAGGGGCCGGGCAAGCGGTGCAGAACTGCAACGCGATGTTCGGATGGCCTGAGGAAACGGGATTGGATTTCCCGGGATTGGGGGTTTGAAGATGGAAGTTTTTGAAGGGGGCATAACCTCGCCGAAGGGGTTCAAGGCGGCCGGGGTTCATTGCGGCATAAAGAAGGAGAAGCTCGATCTGGCGGTCATCTACTCCGAAGTGCCGGCAAAATGCGCCATAGCCTACACTCAGAACAAGGTGCGGGCCGCGCCGATCGAGGTCATGATGAAGAAGGACCCCAAGGCGCTGCAGGCCATGGTCATCAACAGCGGCAATGCCAACGCCATAACCGGGGTGCAGGGAGTATACGATTCCAAGCAGATGGTGTTCCTCACCGCCCAGACCTTGGGGATCCGCGACACGTTGGTGGGCGTGGCCTCCACCGGGGTCATCTCCCGTTTCCTGCCCATGGATAAGATCTCCGCGGGCATTCCCAAGGCCGTTCAGTCGCTGGGAAAGGGTCCCGAGTCCGACGACCTGGCCGCCCGGGCCATAATGACCACGGACACCGTCAAGAAGGAGGCCGCCTGCAAGGTCACCCTCAAGGACGGGACCGTGGTGACCATCGCCGGCATCACCAAGGGCAGCGGGATGATCTCCCCGGCCATGAAGGTGCTGCACGCCACGACGTTGACCTTCATGGTCACCGACGCCCACCTCTCCAAGAACTTCAACCGCCGCTGGCAGGACATGATGGACGTCAGCTTCAACGTGATAAGCGTGGACGGGGACCAGAGCACCAACGACATATCCATGCTATTGGCCAATGGCATGGCCGGCGGCAAGCCGGCCGATGACGACCCGGCCTTCTGGGAAGGCGTGCGGTATGTCGCTCAGCAGCTGGCCAAGAAGATAGTGATCGACGGTGAGGGCGCTACCAAGCTGATAGAGGTCATGGTGCACGGCGCCAAGAACCCGGTCCAAGCACGTTCGGCCGCCAGGGCCATCATCGCCTCGTCGCTGGTCAAGACCGCCATTTTCGGGGCGGATCCCAACTTCGGGCGCATTCTGGCAGCGTTAGGCAACTCGGACGCGGAGTTCAATCTGGAGAAGGTGAAACTGGTCCTGCGCTCCAACGGCGATTCCGTTACTCTTTTCGAGGATGGGGCACCGATGTTGATAGCCGGTAGCGAGGTCGAGGTGGCCGCCAAGCGGGTGCTCTCGCACAAGAAGATAGTCATCGACCTGGACCTGAACAACGGATACTCGTCCGGGGAGGCCTGGGGCTGTGACCTCAGTTACGACTACGTAAAGATCAACGCCATGTACACCACGTGATGAGATGGCACACGACGCAGACTTTGGGACCCCGCTGAAGGCGGGGAAGGTGGTGGTCAAGTTCGGGGGATCGTCCATCGGAGGGATGGAGCAGATCGACGCCTTCGCCAGGCAGATCGCCGAGCTCAGGGAGCGCGGTCTGACCCCTATCGTTCTGCACGGAGGCGGGCCAGAGATCACCGACGAGATGAAGAGGTGCGGACTGCCGGTGAAGAAGGTCGCCGGGCTGCGCATCACCGACGACATCACGCTGCAGATAGCCAAGTCCGTTCTCTCCCGTATAAACGACCGCGTGGTCGTATCGCTGCGCAATGCCGGAATAAAGGCGATCGGCGTGGCCGGAAGCGAGGCCGACACACTGGTGGCCAGGAAGATGGACCCAGTGAAGGTGGAAGGCCCTAACGGTACGGAGTCCGTCGACCTCGGTTACGTTGGCGAGGTGGTCGAGGTGGACCCCCGCCTGGTGAACGCCCTGTGCGACAAAGGGTTCGTTCCCGTGGTGTATTCGATATGTGCGGATGGCTCGGGAATGCTAATGAACGTCAACGCCGACACCGCCGCGGCCGCTCTAGCGGCCGGCGTAGGCGCTTCGGACATGGTGCTTGTCACTGACGCCCCCGGGGTTCTCCGGGTCTTCGAGGACCGCGGTTCCACGATACCGGAGATAAGGGAATCGGACATCGCTCCGCTCACCTCCTCCGGCATACTGAAGGACGGTATGATCCCCAAGGTCGATGCGTGTTTCATAGCCCTGCGGGGCGGGGTGAGGACGGCGCACATAATATGCGGAACGACCCCGAACTCCATCGTGGACCAGTTGTTCAGCGGCAGGAATCTAGGGACCAGGTTGACCCTGTGAGGTTTTGACATGGACAGCAAACAGGTTGCGGAACTGAGCTCTTACTATCTATTCCAGAACTACGGACGAGAGAATATATGCTTCTCCCACGGCCAGGGGGAGCACCTATGGGACCTGGAAGGCAACCGGTACACGGACTACGTGGCCGGTATAGCCGTGAACTGCCTGGGGCACGCCCATCCCGAGCTGGTCAGGGCCATATCGGAACAGGCGTCCCGGCTCATCCACGTCTCCAATCTCTATCAGATCAGGGAGCAGGCGGACCTCGGGGAGGCCTTGGCCTCCATCGCCCCCTCCCCTCTAGGCAAATCCCTCTTCTGCAACAGCGGGGCGGAGGCGAACGAGGCGGCGCTGAAGCTGGCAGTGAAGCACACCAGCCGCGAGAAGGTCATCGCCTGCCGCAATTCCTTCCACGGCAGGACCTCGGCCACGTTATCCGTTACCGGCCAGGAGAAGTACCAGAAGGGCTTCGAGGCGCTGCTCTCCAAGAACGTGGAGTTCGTCGGTTACAACTCCGTCGAGGAGCTGAAGTCCAAGGTCAACAGCAACACCGCCGCGGTGATACTTGAGCCAGTACAGGGAGAGGGCGGTGTGCTGCCTGCCAGCCAGGAATACTTCCGTACCGCGCGCGACATCTGCACGGACGCCGGGGCGCTGATGATCGTGGACGAGGTGCAGACCGGTATGGGGCGTACCGGCAAGTGGTTCGGTTTCCAGCACTTCGGCGTGGTGCCTGACATTGTTTCCCTGGCCAAAGCGCTGGGCGGAGGCGTCCCGATCGGCGCCATCGTCACCTCGCCGGAGATAGCGAAGACGTTCACCCCCGGTACGCACGGGACGACGTTCGGCGGGAACCCGCTGGCCTGCGCGGCCGCCAACGCCGTGATCCGCACCATGAAGAGGGACAGGCTGGTGGAGAGGGCGGCCGAGCTGGGCGAGCGATGGAGGTCCGAGCTGAGGGGCATAGCTCACGGCCATCCCGAGGTGAAGGACGTGCGCGGCCTCGGTCTCATGAACGGTGTGGAGATGGGAGATCTGGCCAAGGAGTTCCAGGGGTTCGCTCTGGGCAGGAAGCTCCTGGTCAACGTCAGTGCCGGCAAGGTGGTGCGCCTGGTTCCCCCGCTCATCATCTCCGATGCGTCCGTTAACGATCTGAACTCCGCGCTTCGGGATTTCTTGAAATGAAATGTCTGAAATAAAACAATAAATAATCCGCTCGGATTATCCGGGACGATGAAGGAAGCCCCTCAGAAGGAGAGCGTGGCCGAGCGGACCCGGGCATACATAGATGCACATCCCTCGATCAAGGACTGCATGGCCAAGGACCTGGTCAACTATTCCTCGCTGGCCAGACTGATAATGAAGGACCTGGGCATCAAGAACGAGGAGGCGGTCATGATCGCCTGCCGCCGCTACGCCCAGAAGCTCTCCAGACGGGATCACGAGGGGGATATCCTGGCAATACTCGCGGACAGCCGCCTGGAAGTGAAGACGAAGATATGCATCGTCACTGCCAGCAACGATTGGACGGTGCTGCAGCGTCTGGAACGCCTGTTCACCAAGCTCATCAACCAGAAAGCGCTCATGCAGGTCATACAGGGCGCCCAGGCCATCACCATCATCGCCGACGAGAAGCTGCGCAACGAGGTCATCAACGACGTCGGGGAGACAAACGTCCTCAAGGTGCGCGAGGACCTGGTCGAGATCACCGTTAAAAGCCCCCAGAAGATCGGGGAGACCAGCGGCGTATTTTCTTACCTGGCCTCGAACCTCTCGGAGCAGGGGGTGAACATGGTGGAGACCGTTTCCTGTTATACCGATACGATCTTCATCGTGCACGAGAAGGACATGATACAGGCGTATTCTCTGCTGTCGAACCTGCTGGAGAGCGCGGAGAAGGCCACGGAAGCGGCGCATTAACGCCACAAAGCCATTTATGCGTCGAAGCCATACCAATTGCCGATGAAGGACGAATCCGAAGGCAGGGTGCCCCTGGTCCGGACGGACATTCCAGGCCCGTCGGGAAGGAGCATAGTGGATCTGGACGACAGGTATCTGGCCACGGTCACCAAATCGGCGCCGCTGGTCGTGGACCACGCCCTGGGCGAGAGGGTCTGGGACGTGGACGGTAACCTGTTCCTGGACTTTTCCAGCGGCGTCGCCGTTCTGAACATAGGGCATTGCCATCCCTCGGTGGTCAAGGCGGTGCAGGAGCAGGCGGCCAAGGTCATGCATTTCGCCGGAACCGATTACTATTACGACGTCCAGTCGCGCCTGGTCGAGCGATTGGCGAAGCTCGCCCCCGGGCGTGGCGAGAAGAAGGTGTTCCTGAGCAACAGCGGGGCGGAGAGCATCGAGGCGGCCATGAAGCTGGCCAGATGGTCCACCGGGCGCAAGCAGTTCATAGCGTTCTTCGGGGCTTTCCACGGAAGGACGATGGGAGCGCTCTCCCTGAACTGCAGCAAGAGGGTGCACCGTGCCAAGTACTTCCCGACCGTTCCTGGCGTAACGCACATCCCGTACGCCAACTGCTATCGCTGCCCGTACCATCAGGAATACCCGTCCTGCGGGCTATGGTGCGCCAAGATACTCGACGAGATGTATCTGGACGCCCTGCTTCCGCCGGACGAGGTGGCCGCGCTGTTCTTCGAACCGGTGCAGGGTGAGGGAGGCTACATAGTCCCCCCGAAGGAGTTCCTGCCCGAGATAACCCGCATTTGCCGGTCGCACGGCATTCTGACGGTCGACGACGAGGTGCAGGCCGGCATGGGCCGCACCGGAAGGATGTGGGCCGCAGAGCATTTCGGCCTGGAGCCGGACGTGACCTGCATGGCCAAATCCCTGGGCTCGGGGATGCCCATCGCCGCCACGGTGTTCCGCAGGGAGCTGGACTGGGGCGTTCCCGGGGCGCATTCCAACACCTACGGCGGGAACTGCGTGGCCTGCGCCAGTTCGCTGGCGACCTTGGACGTGATCGAGCGGGAGAAGGTTGTGCAGCAGGCGGAGCGCAAAGGGGTCCTGATGAAGAAGCGCCTGGAGGAGATCAAGGAGCGCTTCGAGAACGTCGGCGACGTGCGCGGGCTGGGGATGATGCGGGCTCTGGAGTTCGTAGAGGACCGGAAGACGAAGGTGCCGGCCGTGAAGATGAGGAACGAGGTCGTCACCGCGCTGCTGAAGAACGGGGTGATCGCATTGGGCTGCGGGAAGTCCAGCATACGCCTGATACCCCCGCTCACGATAGACGAGAGGAACCTGGAAACCGGGATGAGACTGCTCGAGGAGAGCATCGCCTCCGTGGCGAGGGACAGGAAATGAAATATCTTCCCAGGACCAACTACAAGGAGGTCTCCGGGGACGGCTATCTCAAGAGGATAGTGCTGGAGGCGAAGGACATCGGGCTCAAGGACACCCTTCTGCAGGAGGTGCAGTTCTCCGCCGGGGAGAAGGTGGCCTTCCATTTCCACCAGGTCACCCGCGAGATATTCTATTGCCTGGTAGGACCGGCCCCCTTCGTCATCAACGGGCAGCAGGTGGTCATGAACGAGGGTGACAGCCTCATATGCGAACCGGGCGACGTGCATGGCAACCCGGTCATCGGCAATGACTTCCGGATACTGGTGCTCAAGGTCGGTTTCAAGGAGCACGACACTGTCTGGCTGGACGGTTGAATATAAAACAACGCTACCGTCGATCAGGGACGATGGAGCCACTAGGGAGATTTGAACTCCCGGCCTGCTGATTACAAGTCAGCCGCTCTACCAGCTGAGCTATAGTGGCCTATCATCTGGAACGGTGTTCTGGATTTAATCGTTTTTATGAAATGGCCTTGTGCTGATGGCCCCCCTTCGTAAATAATCGTTAAATAGGCCCGCAGCATCTGCCAGCAAGGTGCGCCCTTGGACGCCAATCTCAACGACAAGCCGGAAAAAAGAGTGCTGATGGACCTTACCGCCAACCCTGCTCCTTTGGGGCTCTTGGGATTCGGCATGACCACCGTGATGCTCAACCTGCATAACGTCGACATGATACCTCTGGGAAGCGTAATCCTGTCACTGGGGATATTCTACGGCGGACTGGCGCAATTACTGGTCGGTGTCATGGAGTGGAAGAAGGGCAACACCTTCGGGACGGCGGCCTTCATATCCTATGGGCTCTTCTGGCTGACCCTGGTGGGCATCTGGGCCCTGCCGTCGCTAGGCCTGGGGGAGCCGGCCGACAAGGTGACCATGGGCTACTTCCTGGCGATATGGGGCGTATACACCCTGTTCTTTTTCGTGGGCACCCTCCGGAGCAATCGGGCCACCCAGTTCATATTCGGCTCGCTCACCGTGCTCTTCTTCGCCCTGGCCATCGGCGATCTCACCCTTATCAAGGAGATCACCACGGCCGCAGGTTGCATCGGGCTGGTGTGCGGCGCGTCGGCCATCTACGCCGGCCTGGCGATGGTGGTCAACGAGGCCAATGGCCGGACCATGCTTCCGCTGGGCGACCGCAATTAGGGTCGGAAAATCATTTACTTCCCCTTTTTTCCGAAGGACGGCGACGCTTCTTTATACGCTGAGCTGCAATGAACGCCGGTCTCGCCGAGATCGGCGTTCAGGTGATGTTCATGGACAAGGACTCATGGAAATTCCTGCAGGAACTTTGCGATATCCCCGGGCCATCCGGATTCGAGGCCGAAGCGGCCAAATTGATGAAGAGGTACGCCGAGGGCTACTGCGATCGGGTGTTCACGGATAGGTTAGGGAACACCATGTTCGAGAAGGTGGGTCAGGAGGACGGGCCCACGGTCCTGTTGGCCGGGCACATCGATGAGTGCGGCTTCATCATAAGCGGCATCAATTCCCAGGGATATCTGGCCTTCAGCCAGCTGGGCGGATGGTTCGACCAGGTCCTCCTGGGGCAGCGAGTGCTCGTGCACACCAGGAAGGGCGTCCTGAACGGGGTCATCGCCTGCAAACCTCCTCACCTCATGGAACCGGAGGAGGCCAAGAAGGTGGTGACCAAGGACAAGATGTTCATCGATGTCGGGGCCTGCAACAAGGATGAAGCGCAGGCAATGGGCGTTCGCCTGGGGGATGCCGTGACGCCCGATTCCAAGTTCTTCACCATGGAGAAGCAGGCCTACAAGGACGGGAAGCCCGATGGCAAGCGGACCATAGTCTTCGGCAGGGCCTTCGACAACCGGCTGGGGGCGTTCGCGTCCGTGGAACTTCTGAAGACCCTGAAGAAGGGAAAGGTCAAGCACCCTAACCGGCTGGTGGCCGCCGCAACCGTACAGGAGGAGGTCGGACTTCGGGGCGCCAGGACCGTGGCCGCCTCCACGAATCCCGACGTGGCCATCGTTCTGGATGTGGACATCGCCGGGGATGTCCCGGGGATCGATCCGTTGCAGGCCCCGGCGCGCATGGGGGAAGGCATATCCATAACCGTGTTCGACGGGAACATGATCCCGAACCAGCCCCTCAAGGAGCTGGTCATATCCATTTGTGAGAAAAAGAAGATCCCTCATCAGCTGGCCTATGTGGTAAGAGGGGGTACCGACGGGGGCTTGATCCACACCTCTCTCACCGGTGTTCCGACCATCGCCATAGGCGTTCCGACCCGTCACATTCACTCTCATGTGGGCCTGTTCGACACGGCCGATCTGGATGCCTGTATGAAATTGGTCGTCGAGCTGGCCAAGGCGCTCGACAGGAAAACGGTGGACTCGCTCACCGCCGTCTGAGACGGTCAGGATCTCCTGGCCGGGCGGTCCTCTTCAGCCGCCTTTCCAGTTCTTCCCCCGGTCCTGCGCCTTCGTTCGGTGTTGTCCTCCAGAAGCTCCTTGGTGTACCTCAGGTGGCATTTCGAGCACAGCGTCCGCAGATTGGCCGGGTGCTCGGTCCCTCCCCGCGATCTAGGGACGATGTGATGGATCTCGTACGGGACACGCCTCCCCTTCACCTCGATGCCGCATTCCGTGCAGCGCCCGCCGTCCCGGCGCTTGATGTACCTCCGGACCCTTCTCCACAACCAGTTGCGCACCTTCACGTACAGCTCCGAATCCGGTCCTATCGACAGGTAATCCTCGGTGCTGCCTTCCGGTCTCCATGCCCTGCTATCCTTCGAACGGTACAACCTTAGAAAGTTATGCCAGGACACGCAAGTCTGATGCGCCTGCTCCTCCCGGTGCTTGCGGCCGCATCCCTCGCACTCGATCCAGAAGTTCCTGGCCGGTTCGCATTTCAGCTTGGGCGCCCATTCCCTGAACGGACATATGTCGGCCATCACGTCGTCGCAATGCAGGTGGATCGGAAGGTCCAGGCCGCATGCACGGTCGTCCCGGAACAGGGCCCGGTGGCTCAGGTACCTATCCCTTGAGCCGTTGTGCAGATGCATTAGATAGCATGAGGAGGGGCGGTTCCTTACCAGACGGTGGTCGCAGAGCTTCATTGGATCCCCAGCACGCTTAGCGCGTCAGCATCGCAGCCATGCCCTCACGGTCTTTTACACCTTTTCCCCGCCCCTCTGAAAATGGAGCTGAATATCAAGGTCGGCTCCACACCAAGTCCATGTTCCTGGGGGGCGCGGACGTACCCTCCCCATACGCCTTCCCGGCGTCCGAAAGATATAAAAAGAGGGAATCAATCAACCAGTTCGCCTAATTAGCATTACTGGTGAATTTCATGACCAAGGAATCTTCGACCGTAAAGGTCTCCAAGGGTGACATTGTCCACGTTGAATACAACGCCTACCTCGCTGAGGGCGGCATGCTCTTCGACACGACCAACGCGGACAAGGCCAAGGAGGCCGAGATCTTCAACGAGAACCTGACCTACAAGCCCCTGCCCCTGCTGGTCGGAGGCGGAAGGGTATTCCCCGGTCTGGACGAGGCCTTGGCCGAGGCCAAGGTCGGAGAGCTGACCACCGTGGAGATACCCGCGGAGAAGGCCGCTGGAGCCCGGGACCCCAAGCTGGTCGAGAACATCGCCCTGCGCGAGTTCTTCCGCCAGGAGATCCGCCCGGAGATCGGCATGGAGGTCAACATGAAGAACCGCGTAGGCACCGTGGTCGCCGTGACCAACAGGATGGTCCGCGTGGACTTCAACCGCCGCTTCGCCGGTGCCGCCCTGAAGTACGAGTTCACCGTTCTGGACAAGGTCGAGGGGGACGAGGCAAAGGTCATGGCCATCTGTGAGATGGACTATGGGACCGCCGAGGGCTTCCGCGCCACCATCGCTGACGGCAAGGTCGTTCTGTACCTGCCCGACGTATGCAAGTACGATCAGAAGTGGCTGCTCACCAAATACAAGATCGTAGCCGATCTGCGCGAAGTATTCGGAGCCGTCAACGTCGAGCTGGTCGAGGAGTACCTCAAGAAGGAGGACAAGCCTGCTGAGGAAGCTCCCGCCGCACCCGCCGACGAAAAGGCTCCAGAAGAGCTTTAAACCCCTTACTTCTGAAACATTTTAAATATCTTATTTCTAATCAACGGAACGCACGGGCGGGTGGCCTAGTCTGGATATGGCAGCAGCCTCCTAAGCTGCAGGTCGGGGGTTCGAATCCCTCCCCGCTCGCTTTATTTTCCCAATGCCGCCGCCGATATCAATCCCTCGCGAACAGAGCTATGTAATAGCAGGGTCCGAGAGTTTCATCCGCGGTTGACCCACACTTGGGATCGCGGAACGGCGAACTCCATGCCGTTCTCCTTGAACACGCTCACCAGGTTCCTGCGGTATTCCGTGCGGGCCAGGTGCCGGTTCGCCACATCGTCTATCCAAATGAATATCGTAAGAAGCATGCGGCCGTCCTTGACCTCCGACACTCGGACCACGGGCGCCTCAGCCCCCTGCAGAATCTGCGGGGTACGGCGGGACGCCTCCATCATGAGCTCCTCCACCACCCGGGGGTCCTTGTCCGAGGGCACCCTGACCTTCACATTGGACTTCCACCTCAGATCGGGGGCGTTCATGTTGACGATGACCTGGCTCTCGATGAGGGCGTTAGGGATGATGACCTCCTCGTAAGTGTCCAGGTCGAGGAAGCTGGTGGTGAGCAGACCGACATCCTGCACCTGGGCGGTGTGCCCTTCGCTCAAAGGCACCCGGTCCCCGGTCTTGAAGGGACGGTCGAATAAAAGCTGCATGCCGGCGAACATGTTGCTCAGCGTGTTCTGAGTGGCGTAACCTATCACCAATCCCAGGAATCCTATTCCCAGTATGATGTTCCCCAAATTGAACCCAAGAAGGCCGGCGATGACGAAAATGGCGGCCACGGGAATGACCACCTTGCCTACCAACGAAACAGCGTCCACCAGCAGGTCCTTGGCATCGTCCTTGCCATCATCGCACTTCTCCTTGCCGTAGCAGGCCACGACCTTCACCAGTACTCGATAGGCAACGACGGAGGCGATCACGGTCAGGATGACCATGTAGACCAGCTCCAGGTCGGCGACCATGGAGGGCGGCAGTGCCAGTATCTGCAGCGAGGATATCACCCCGTAGGCAATGATGAACAGGGTCAGCGGAAGCCTGAGCACCTCGATGGCGATGTCATCCCACTTGCTCTTCGTCGTTCGCGTAAAGCGATGAACTGTCGGCCCGACCACCTTCATGACCGCTAACCCGATGATGACCCAGATCAGGATGCTGAGCCCGAACGCACCCCAGTTATTGTCGAGCGGCGAAGGCAGGAAGTTATCCCACACCCCCATGATGCGGTTCTCCCGGTCCAGGTGGCCGTACAGGGATTCGGCCCTAAGGACCATCTGGTGCTCCACCTCCCCGGACTCGTAGGTGATCATATCGGTTATCTTGAAGACGATGTCCAGCGGGACCAGGTCGGTGTACATGTCGATGCCCGCGGACAGGTTAAGGAAGAAACTGCAGCCACTACCGCCCTCGATCACCGCATAGCTCGGTTCCAGGGTCCAGGTTATGCGTTCGGGGATTCCGGAAAGCAGCTCGGGAATCACGAGAAGCCGGGCCGTCCCGTTGTTGTAGGCGACCCATTCGAACGATACGCTCTTCCCCGCATCCAAAGTGAGCTCGTCGCTCACCTGGAACACCGAGACGTCGCCGGGGGCGGACATGGCGGCCGGGCTGACGCATATCAGGAACAGTGCCGCGAGCAGCACCAGGCAACAACCGAAACCCCTGCGAGGCATGACCGAATCCCTTCATGCCCCGTGAGGATAAAACTTTTACCTCAGATAACCAGACGCTCTCCGGGAGCCATCACCTTGAGGGAGAACCTTTCCCCTCGAACGGCCGATTCCAAGACCTGGCGATCGACCGCTATGCTCTTCCAGGTATCGTAGTGCATAGGGACCATGATGCGCGCACGCAGGAGCCGCATGGCCTTGACCGCCTCCTTCACTCCCATGGTGTAGGTTCCGCCGACAGGGAGTAGCGCCATGTCGATATCGGCCTCATCGGCCACCAGGGACAGGTCGCTGAACAGGGCGGTGTCCCCGGCATGGAACACGGTCCGTCCTCCCATCTCTATCAGGAAAGAGCAGGGTTCCCCGCCGTAACGGCCATCCTCGAAGGACGAGGAGTGAACCGCCGGGAACATCTTCACCCGACAGAATGACAGTTGGATTTCACCGCCGATGTTGCCCTGCAACACCCTTGCTCCCATCTCATCCAGATGATCATTGATCTCGGAAACAGAGAGCACCGGACAGCCGAAGCGCTTGGAGAGGTGCAGTGCGTCCCCCAGATGGTCATGGTGGGCGTGCGTGACCAGGATCAGGTCCGGACGTACATCTGAGGCCGACAAAGGTGCTTTAGGGTTGTCCGACAGGAAAGGGTCCACGAGCACCTCCTTCCCCCCTTCCCGGATGGCGAAGGCCGAGTGGCCCAAGTACTCTATCTCCGTCATATCACCTAATCTCCCCTAGCGGCTCTTCAATCTTTCCTGGACCGCTGCGCTGCGAAGCTCCCGCAAAGCGTCCGAGGCTATCCATTTCGATGCCCGGTCCCCCTTGGCCATTATCATTTCCGCGGCATCGATCGCCCTTCCGTTCAATTGCGGGTTCCTCTTCCCTATCTGCCTCAGGGCCCAGTTGACCGCCTTGCGCACATAGTTGCGGTCGTCCGAGCTCTCCTTGACCACTGCCTCCAGTAGCGGAACAAATTCCTCGTTCCCAAGCCTCTTCCCATGCACGGCCAGGGCGGCCATGGTGGCGAAGCCCGCCCTCTTCTGGAACTCCTCCTGCCTTGCGGACCATTCCAGCGCTTTCCGCAAGGCCAATGGTGAACGGCTGAAGAGATTGGAGCAGCACTGGTCACATACGTCCCAGGAATCGAAGTCCCTGACCATCTCCTCCAACTGTTCCTCGGTAAGAAGCTTGGGGTCGGCCAGAAGGGTGGCCATTATCCGAGCTTCGTGAATTCCGGAACGCCAGAGCCCCATCGCCAGGTCATGGTCCTTGCCAATGCTCCTGGCCAGAGCTCTCATCTCCGGTATGCTGACGCCCATGGCGTCATCGACCTTTATTCCATACCTGGACATCCCTTCCAGGCGGGTGCGGTCGGAGATCGACTCCAGGCGGGCTAGGACCTCTTTTACGTTCATCGAAAAGGATGAGGGAATAAAAAAGATAAAAAGGGAAGGTCCCGGGAGTGAATCAGACCTTCCCCTTGCTGCTCTCGCCGGTCCTGATCCTGATCACCTCCTCCACGGGGGAGACGAATATCTTCCCGTCCCCGATCTCTCCGGTCCTGGCCCTCTCGATTATGACATCGATCACCTTCCTGGCGTCCTCGTCCTTGACCACGATCTCGATCTTTATCTTGGGGAGCAGGTCCACGCGGTACTTGCCGGCGCGGTGGGTGAACTCCAGTCCTTTCTGTTCGCCGCGACCGAGCACGTCGGTTATGGTCAAGGCGTTCATTCCCATCTTCTCAAGACCGCACTTCACCGAGTCCAGGGTCTCGCTGCGAATTATCGCTTCGATCTTCTTCATGTTCTTCACCTCAGGTAGTAGGCGCTCTCGCCGTGCTGGATGATGTCCGCGCCTATCTTCTCCTCAGCCTTGGTCATGCGCAGGGGTACGAACTTGGACAGGACCTTGAGTATCGCGAAGGTCACACCGAACGCGAAGGCCCAGGCCACGGCCACCGAGATCAGCTGGGCGACCAGCAGGTCGATCCCGCCGCCGTACAGCAGCCCGTCCTTCCCCGCGGCGTTGACCGCGGTGGTGGCGAAAAGTCCGGTAGCGATCGCTCCGAACGTACCGCCCAGGCCGTGCACGCCCCACACGTCCAGGGCGTCATCGAATCCCAAGCGTTTCCGGAGCAGTATGCCGCCGTAGCAGACCACCGCCGCTCCCAGTCCTATGAACAGCGCTCCGGTCGGGTTGACGAATCCAGCGGCCGGAGTTATGGCCACCAGTCCGGCCACTCCGCCGGATATCAGGCCCAGCACGCTCACCCGTCCGGTGTCCAGCCAGCTGATGAGTCCCCAGATCGCGGCGGCCACCGCGGCCGAGATGTGCGTGACCACCAACGCGTTCGCCGCCAGCCCGTTCGCGGCCAGAGCGCTTCCGCCATTGAAGCCGAACCAGCCTATCCACAGCAGTGCGCCGCCTAGCACGACCATGGGTATGTTGTGCGGGACCTCCTGACCTCCTTTGGCCTGGTTGATGCGCTTTCCAAGTACGAGCGCCGCCGCCAGCACTGACACACCGGCGGTGATGTGCACCACCGTGCCGCCGGCGAAATCGAGCGCCCCTAGGTCGTATATCCATCCCCCGCCCCATACCCAGTGAGCCACAGGGATATAGACCACCGCGGTCCAGATGGAAAGGAACACGAGGAGCGAGCTCAGCTTCATGCGTTCCGCCACCCCGCCGATGATCAGCGCCACAGTGATTATGGCGAACATCCCCTGATACATCATGAAAAGGATGGAGGGAACGGTGGGCGCCAAAGAGTTAGGTGCCAGGTCAACACCGTTCAGCATCAGGTAATCGGCTCCTCCGATCAATCCCCCGTTGTCCGCTCCGAAGGTGAGCGAATAACCGAAGACCACCCATATGATGGTCACCACGCCAATGATCAGTATGCTCTGTCCCAGCATGGACAGGAAGTTGCTCTTGCGCAGCATACCTCCGTAGAAGAAGGCCACCGCGGGCGTCATTATGAACACGAGTCCGGTGGAGATCATGAGCCATGCGGTGTCCCCACTGTCCACGGTTCCATCCGCCGCTGCTACCGGGGAGGAGACCAGGGGAAGCGCCAATAAGGCCAACGCCAAGAACAGCGCGAACTTCAAACCGATTCCATGTTTCATCATTTGCATCCTCTTTGTGGTTCGAGACCGACATATAATCGGTAACTTCTTCGCTTCAATAGATAATTAACTAATAAATACTTTCTATACGCTACAAATGAATAGGTTTACGATTGAAAAATGTATGAATGTATAATAGGACTCATAAAATTCTGAACGGAATCAAAAAGACTGAAAAATGTGTAAAATGGTTTGAGAAAAGGTCAGTTCCTGGGCAAAGCGTCCAGGCAGAGGCGCACCGCGCGCTCCACGTCCTCCTCGGAATGTTGGAGGTCGTCCACCTTCTTCAGTCCCAGGTCGGTGATCAGGACGTGGTGCGTAGGTTTTATGCCGGCCTTCTCCAGGGTCTTGGCCGCGCACTTGACCGGGCACCCGTCCACGGCCAGCACCATTTTGGCCTGCTTCGCCCCGGTCACCGGTCCGGGCATTCCGGCGGAAACGGCCGCAAGGCAAGCCATCTTTCCGGTGCCGCCTGTGGCCAGGCGGTAGGATGCCGCGTTAGCTATCTGTCCCACATTGCATCCGCCGGAACAGGAGAAGATCATC
>Ga0302243_1000417_pt1 | contig 39103 bp, 39 predicted proteins | sample AAG_UR_Met_MG_FD_193514 | JGI IMG/M metagenome (GOLD analysis project Ga0302243, IMG submission 193514) | Enriched activated sludge microbial communities from anaerobic digester in WTTP, New Holstein, Wisconsin, United States - AAG_UR_Met | ecosystem: Engineered > Bioreactor > Anaerobic >... | reverse complement strand
GGTCCGCGAGTTCGAGGCGCGCCTGGAGGAGGAGGCGAAGGCGGGGCTGAGGCCTCCGGCGCTGGAGAGGACGCTGGAGCGCGCCAAGGCGCTCCTGGCGCAGGGGCGCTTCGTCCAGGCGATGGGGACGGTGGCGGCCGCCGGGGACGAGCTCCGGGCGCTCTCGGAGATGTACGAGGCCCGGCTGAAGGAGTACAACGAGCTGAGGGAGGCGCTCAACTCCCTGGAGGTCCTCGACACGCGGAAGGACCACATCGAGGGGCTGCTCGAGCAGGGCCTTTCGTCCCTGAGGGAGCTGCGGTTCGACTCGGCCTCCCTGTTCCTCCGGAGGGCGCGGACCGCGCTGAACGAGTTCCTGGCCACCAGGACGAACGAGCTGCTCTGGGAGTTCACCCCGCTGCACGACCTGATGAAACGGTTCAAGGCGGAGAGGCGGTTCGCGGCGGAGGTCGCGGAGATCGAGCGGACGACGGTGGACGGCATCGACCCGCGCGCCCTGAACCGGCTGAGCAGGAACGTGGAGCTGGTGAGGGCCGGGCTGGGGGACATCTTCCAGGAGCAGCGGGAGAAGGCCAGGCGGGCGATCGAGCGGGCCGCCCGCGCGGGGAAGGAGACGGGGCGGGCCTGGGAGGTCTGGGCGGAGGCGGAGGCGCAGGCCGGGAAGGGGGACCTCTGGGGCGCGTTCACCTCCCTGGAGGCGGCGGTGAACGCCATCGGGAGGAAGGCGGGGGAGGCCCCGGAGCAGCTCTCCAAGCAGGTGGCCGAGGTGCTCGAGCGGGCGGGCCGGGAGCGGGTCCGGCTCCCGGAGACGGAGCGGGCGTACGCGGAGGCGCTGCAGGCGGGGCGGGACGGCGGGGCCGACGCGGAGCTCCTGAGGAGGGCGCTCGAGACCTCGAGGAACGAGGTGAGGGCGACCTGTCCCCGCATCGCCGTCGACGCGGAGCTTGCGGGGGACGCGAAGGAGGGGAGGCCGATGGACGTCCTCCTCCGCGTGACGAATACGGGGGAGTACGCGGCGCGGGCGGTCCGCGCGTTCCTCTTCGGGGACGCGGAGGTGCGCGGGATGCTCGAGGCGGAGGCGCTCGCGCCCGGGGAGAGCGCGGAGGGGCGCATCACCGTCATCCCGAACCGCGTCGGCATTCTATCCTTGGGGATATCAGTTAAATGCAGGCCCCTGCTGACGGACGAGGACATACTCTACGACAGCAAGCTCGACCTGGACGTGAAGTGATCCTAAAGATCATCTCTCATTGAAGCGGTTCTTTGGCCGTGGTATGTTCCTTCACGAAAATTAGGAAACTTTCAAAGTCCGCCGAACCCTTCGCTACCTCCACCATGACATGAACCGCCGTCCGCGATGGTACGATCAATGAATATCCGTTCATTTCCAGAAAGATGGAGAGCGCCGATAGGGCGGTCCTCTTATTGCCGTCGACAAACGGGTGCAGACAGACGATCTCGAACGCCAGCTTGGCGCCTTTTTTAATCAGATCATCATACGGCTCGATGCCGAACATCCTGTGGTTCGGAGATTTGACGCATATGTCCAGATTCTGAGGGGACAACAGACCGCGAGTGTTCTCCTCTTGATCCTTCATCAACCTTTCATGGATCGCCAGTATGTCCTCGGAATCAAGAAAGAAAAGGATTTGGGCGGGTGCCAAGAGAACACCTAGAGCTTTCCGAGCTCGTCCAAGGCGACCTTGTTCCTGGACAGTGTTACCCCGATGGCATCCTCGAAGATCTCTCTTCGAGATCTGATGATGGCCGGGGTAGCGGAGTGGAACACCACAGGCACCGATTGGACGGGGGTTACATCGAGGACCGCAGGTGTAACGGAGCTTGAGCTGTCGACCAGTTGGCTCCCGTTAGCCAAACCGGAACTGCTCTCCTTCCAAACGCTCAATGGCCTGTCCATGAAAGCCCCTCCGAATTTCCATAATGCATGGATGACTTATAAGTTTTCATCGACCACCCACCTATCAGGATGAGATTCCTCGGCATAGCCCATGGTTGACATGGGAACACCTGGCTGCTGGGCGTACATTCTTTTGATCGTCCTCTCGGTCCGGAAGACGTTGGTGCGCACCGTGCTTTCGATGATCGCCCTGTTGAACACCGCCCTGACCTCCTCCTTTCCATTGAGAGCCTGTTCCGGATGATAGGGGATGTTCAATGCCATCACTTCCTGGTATTGCCTGAACAGATCGATGATCTTATCTTCCAACGAAGGACCGATATCAATGACGTTCAGACCAATGACGTCCCTGGCCTCCCTCCTGTTGATGATATAATCGTGGGAATACCGCCCCCTTATCAGGGTCTCCACGATCTTTCTGTTCTTTTCTTGGTCGGAGGAATGTCCATTGAGCAGGGTGAGCCCGAGGAACTCTATCTGTTCCCTTACCCTGTTAACAGCGCCAAGAGCGAGCGGATTGATCGTTTGGCTCAATCTATCGAAGACCTTGATCATCCCTTCCTGATCTTTGATCCCGAACTCGCGCTTTGCCAAGTTGATGTAACTGTTGACGTCCTCAACACTGATCGGGATCCAATCAGGAGCGGGTTTTCCAGGCACCATTACCTGTGGTCCGTGAGGAGTGGTTATCGTTGGATCGATCGGCGATAGCTGACCCATCCTGGTCATGACTATTTCGTCCGCCCCAAGAGCCATCAAAGTACCGCTCGACAAAGCTTTGAAAGGTATGATTATTCCAAAATGATCGCAATATTCTTTGATCATGTTGACCAATGCATAGGCGGAATTGGTCAGCCCTCCGGTGGTGTATAGGAACAGGTCGATCCGGTCCTGACGCCCAATCGCATTAAGGTGGTCGTAGAACAAAGGATGAACATCAGAAGCCACCTTGGTCTCCATTCCGGGACGGTCGCCGGCTAGATATGCTATCACTTTACTCTTCCGTTTCTTCTCCAATGAACGTAACAATGCCAGTCTTTGAGCCCTTCCCATGAGACCACCTTAGATGTTCATAGATTATTGCAGATTAAAGGATTCCATTACAAATAGTTCGGCGATCGGATATTAACATCGGAAATGCAGGGGGTCGATGTTCAAAGGAAGCCCGGCTTGAACCCAATGCTCAATATATACACTGATGCCCAAACCAGGCACCTCGGCCATTTCCCTCGATATCGCCGAGGCGTCGGCTCCTGAGTCAAGGAGGGCGAGCGTCTCGAAGGAGACATCACCGTTGGACAGCGTGATAGGAACCATTGGCCTTTTATTGATACATTCGGGATTGGCCACTTACTTGTTTTTGAAGCTCAGCACCATTGGATCACAGGATCATGGTGTCGGGGGTGGGAACCATAGCGATTAAAGGCTCTGACCGGCCACACCGGCTCTTCGCCAGCTGATACACGTCCTTGAAAGATGAGGAATGGGCAATGACCCTTTCATCACATATGGCGACCCATTGTCCCGCGTATGGGGTGACATCCATGCTCATGAAGTGATCGTAGTTGGTGGTCACGTTCTTCCCGAGATGGGATTCGCTATGTCAGGTAATAAACATCATCGCTAATTGTAATGGGTCAATTGGCATAGATTCGGCGATCTTATCCCAGTTATCCAATGATCACCTGGTCATCGAGAGATCATTGTTCATTGATGATAGTGACCGAGGAGTGTGTCGACGGCAAGAACTTCGACCTGGACGTGAAGTGATCAGGTCCGATAGATGATCGCTCACGGCTCAGCAGGTCGCTTGAGCGTTCTAGCATACTTCTCCGCGATCCGTTTCGATGCGGTCTCGATCGCTGTTCGGTGTTGGGTATGAGACCCCTCTTGCGGCGGAGATATCGCGGATCTGTCCTCAACGCTTTCCATAGCGGCCCTGACCTCGGGAAACATCTGCATTATCAGTGAATCGTTGAAGGCGTTGATCGAGACGACCAGCGGTTCATCCGAGTTCAACCTGTAGAAGTCCATCTTGCCCTTGGTGGTGCGCACGAGAACGTTCCACCCGACGAACTTGTTGATCACCTTGGAAGCGCTGTCCCGGTGAACCCCGGTCATGCTGCTGAGTTCCGCTACGTTGAACTCCGCATCGGGAGAGGCGATGAGCCTTTCCAGTATCCTCAGCTCCACGGTGTTGCCTAGTATCCCTTCGAACGGCCTGTCATTCGTCTTCATGCATCTCCCCTCGACGACCGTATACAGATGCCTATGACATAAATATGTCGGATATAATCAGCATTTATGTCGTATAAAATCATATCTTGCCCCTCCCTCCCCTCCAGATCTGCACGCCGTGGGCCGAGATGGCCTTGATGGTCGGCGAGGGACCGGCATAATAGTTCTTCGACCTCTTCTTCTTGCACCCCAGATAGCGTTTGGCCACGAGAACGTCCAGCTTGTTCTCCAGATCTGTTATATGATGGCCTAGGTCGCGTTCGATGGCCTTCAGACTGATGGAGTGATCTGGGCTAAGGCAGCGGCCCTTGTAAAGATAGGTCAGAATGTCAAGCTCGTCTTTGCTGAGTCCACAGGTCATCAAAGGCACCTGCTTTCCTGATAATGATGGTGCATTGTCCCGGGAGTATAGATCACGATAGTGTGACAGAAGAGCTGATGGTGTAATATCTATGATTACAGATATATTAACTCAAAAAGATGAAAAATGAAAACGGTCACGAGAGGGATCACCCTTCGTAAAAAAAAAATGAATAAGCTGTACTTGGGTCACTACTGCGGACAGAACATCATGATGTCCCATGCGACAGCAAGTTCGACCTGGACGTGAAGTGAGGTTGGCCGATTTATTGAAAATCGTCCTGAATGCGGACGGAAATGGTTTATTACCGGCCTATTCCAGGACGATTTGAGGAATAATCTGAGAGATTCACCTGATGAGCTTGCCCCGGTTCATGTACAGGATGAACACCACGATGACCGCTATCACCACCGTCACGGCGATGAGAACGTCGAACAATGCCCCCTGGCCGAACTCCGGTTCGATCCAAACTTCCGTCAACGGCCCGACGTACTCCTCTCCGTCCGGGGTCAAGACGCTCATCCGGTACTGATAGGTGTGACGCCAGCTGTCCTCGTTCAACGTGTCGTCCACGAAGCTGTTCGTTCCGTTCTGCTGAACGAACGATGCGCCGCCGCTGCGGTAGATGACACAGCTTCCAGAGAACACGGTGCTCATCGGTTCCCAATATATGTTCACCTCCAGTTCGTCCTGCTTCAGATTGAGGGTGGGCGGGACGAGTTCCATTTGAGCGCCCGGCTGCGCCACGGCTATGCTCTGCGTGAGGCTGTCGAAGTAAAGAAGAACGAGATGGTCCCAGGGGCCGGCGGCGAACTCTTTGATAGCGAGCGACATTCCGTCCGGTATCCACAGGGGCTCTTCGATCCAGTTGTTCGCGTAATATTCCAGACGGTTGAGGCAGCTTCCCCTCTGGTACAGCATTCTTTCTTCATCTCCGTCCATTATGAGCTTGCAGAACGGGGTGCCGTCCTCGTCGTAGGGTTTGTAAGACCAGTCGAAGTCGTACCTTATCGCCAATCGCACCTTGCCGCCGGAGCTCCACAACTGGTCGCTCTGCTGGTACATGACGCTCTCGAAACCGTCCGTGTCCACCCCGAAGGAGAAGCGGTTGAGGGTGCCGACGTTGAGCACCTGGCGGTCGCCCCATTCTCCGTCATCCAGCGTCACGAACTCGATGGAGTGGTTCCCGGAATACCAGTCCTCGATGACGTAATCGGTCACATTGAGATAGGCCATGTGCAATCTACCTTGGCTGTCCATGGCCAGCTGCGGCGGGTTCGTCCACACGGCGCGGGAGGAGCGGACGGTCGCCAGCTCGTCCGACGTCCAGTTGCCCCCGGCGTTGGTCATGTGCACGTGGGTTTAAAAAGTGAAGTCGCTTTCCAAGGCGGCCGAGAAGGCCAGGTGAACGCTGTCGTTGGAGTCCACCAGCGTGTTGATGCCGGTAACGCCCATGTGGCCGAAGGTGCGCACCGTTTCGGAGGTCCATGTATCGTTCGTCCTATACCAGTGCACCAGCTCCCAAGTGGTGAGATTGGCTCCCTGCAGGCACACGATGTGCGGCTGACCGTGGTTACCTACGGCCACCGTCACGCTCTGGATCCATTCTTCCTCGCCCAGGTCCGAGAAGCTCCAGGTCCTGTTCGTCAGCGTTGCGTAACGAAGCAGGACGGAGTACCTGTGCAATCCTGTATCCTGGTAATCGTCTCCAGGTGTCGGGTCATACGTATAAGCCAGGTGGATCGAGCCGTTGAGGTCCACGGCCATGCTCGGCTCGACGAACGTGCTGTAATCACCGGGACGGAACACCGGCCAGTTCTCCGTGAACGAAAATTCATCGCCGCTAACCACCCCCGGTACGCTGGTCGATATCATCATCACGGCCAGGAATCCCACTATGACCATCGCCATCAACGATCTCATTTACTATCCCTCGATCGGGTTCGCGACCATGAGCGGCGCTGCGACCGCTGATCCGGATATCGCCTTCCGTTCCACTCCCGCTTACCCGGTGATGCAGGATTTGGTCTGAGCATAAATTCATCGGTGCCTCTTCCTGAAGCGATAAACGGCGACATCGGGTTCGATCACGATAGCTGACCATCATCTCTTCTTCCGGATCAACAGCTACAACACCGCGGTGAAGGCGATCGAGGATATCGCGGTCGCGGCGAACATCAGCCAGAGGTCGCGCATGTCCAGACCTTCGTCCCATCCTTCCTCGGTGTGGATGGTTACCATCTCCCCCAGGTACTCCCCTTCGGCGGTGATGACGCTGATGCGGTAATTCAGCAGGGTCCAGACCTGTATGCTGCCTATGGTGGCGTCGGTCATGCCGGTGACATCGGCCGGAAATACGAACGGCATGCCGGAGTCGACGGTTATGGGGACGGTTTCGCCCCAGAGGGCCGCATGGTATATCCTGACCTCGGTCACGCTCGATCCGCTCGGCTCCCATTCGAGGTGAACCTCCGTACTGGTGCTGTCGAGGTCGGTGATCTCCGGGTACAGCGACAAGCTCCCGGGCATGTAAAGTAGCAGCTCCTCGTTCATGGCGTCGAACAGAAGGATGACCGTGCCGTCGTCGTTCATATCGCCGGGGTCGCGGGAGGCCGGGTAGGTTGCGGCCGGCAAGCGCAGGGAGCGGTCGCTATCGTCGCTATTGTTGCCGACGAAGAAGTGATCGTCCTCGTGCATGAAGATGAAACGCTCGCTTCCATCCGCGTTCAGATGAAGCTCGCACTGTCAGGTTCCCTCGGCGATGCCGCCCCAGGAAACACCGGAATCGTTCCAGGCGGCAAGCCTTACCGGTCCGTCCTCTTCCGTTGAGGAAGTGACGCAATGGTACAGAACATGCTCATTGTCATCGGCATCGATCTGCAGCGACAGGCTGTTGCACCGGTCTGGCAAGCTCAAATTCTTCTCATCCTTCCAGCTGTCTCCGTCGCGGGTGAGCAGCTGCAACGACCAATCTCCGGAGCCCCAGTCGCCGGAGATGGCATTGTCGACCTTGACGTGGGCTATATGCACTTTTCCCGTGCTGTCGATCTCGATGTCGGGCATACATATCAGTTCGCTGGTCTGGCCGTCGTACATGTCTATGTAATGGAAGGGCATGAGCTCCCACCCCTCCCGAGCGTTGGTGACATAATAATAGGTCAAGTTCTCCTCGCCTTGGAGAGAGCGGAGCCCCATGACCGCGTGCACCTTTCCCTCGACATCCACCGCCATATCCGCGTTCCTCGCGCCACCCATGGTCATCTGTGTAACGTTCTGGCAGGCCCAGGTCCCGTTGGTGTTGTTCCAGTACATGACGTCAATTTTGTAGTTCCATGTGGTGGCGCATAGAATGTGCACGTTCCCTTCGGCGTCCAGGGCGATGTCGGCGAATTCGAAGAAACCCGCCTGGAGGTCGGCATGCTCCCAGGTTCCTTGCGAGAGATTGGCGTAGCGCAGGAAGCTCGGTCGGAGGTACCAGTCAGAGTATGCTGGATTGCGGTAAAGGTATACCGTATGAACGACGCCTTCTTCGTCCATGACCGCCGACGGTTCGAGCGTGGAGCCAGCTGGTCCGGCGCGGAACACCGGCCAGTTCTCCAGCTGAAGTTCGTCATCGGCCTGCGCCGGTCCGAACGATAAGGACGAGATGATCATCAAAAAGGATAGCGCGACCGCTGCCATGATGGCGGTCCTGGAGAACGCAGTGATGCGTGACGCTCCGACTTCCCCCGGGGAACTACTAGCGTGGGGGATAAAGAAGCATCGGTCGATTTTGTAGAAAAATGTGTTCGAGAAGGGGTTTTTCGTTCGGGTTCAAAGTTCCGGATGGAACTTGTAGCCGTAGTGGATGACGCCCCCCGGCCCCTCCTCCCCTAGCTTGCGGAAGGAGGCCCAGACCCGCATGCCGATCCGCACGTCCCCAGGCTCGACGTCGATGATCTGCGCCGTGAGCATGACCCCCTCGTCCAGCTTGATGAGCGCGACGACGTAGGGCCTCTGGTTCAGGAACTGCGCCGGGGCGTCGTGCACCACGCTGAACGAGTACACCTCCCCCTTCCCGGACAATTGGACCTCCTGCATCTTGCCGATAGACCGGCGATGGCACTCTGGGCACACGGAGCGCGGCGGGAAGGATATCTTGCCGCAGTTGCCGCACTTGGACGCCTTGAGGTTGTACCGGGGCGAGTTCTCCCGCCAGAAGCGCGCGATCGTCATCAGGCCACCCCCAGCAGGTGCATGACGACCGTGGAGCCGGTGCCGCCGACGCTCTGCGCCAGGCCGTACCTGGCGTCGGCCACCTGGCGCTTCCCCGCCTCGCCCCGCAGCTGCGTCACCAACTCCACGATCTGCGCCACGCCGGTGGCGCCGATCGGGTCGCCCCTCGCCTTCAGCCCCCCGGAGGGGTTGACGGCGACCCTGCCGCCGATCTCCGTCTGCCCGTCCATCGTCGCCTTCCCCGCTTCGCCCGGCGGGAAGAAGCCGATGTCCTCAAGAGCCAGGAGTTCCGAGATGGTGTAGTTGTCGTGCACCTCGGCCAGGTTGATCTTGGAGATGTCGACCCCGGAGCGCTTGACGAGCTTGCGCATCGTGACCTTGGTGGCCTCGAACGAGGTGATGGTGCGCCGGTGGTGCAGCGCCAGCGTGTCGGACGACTGCGAGGACGCTATCATTCGCACCGGCGAATCCGTGTACCTCCGGGCCTTCTCCATGGCGCACATGACCACGGCCGCCCCGCCGTCGGAGAGGGGGGCGCAGTCGAACATGCGCAGCGGCTCGGCGACCGGGGCGGAGCCGAGCACGGTCTCCAGCTTGATCTCCTTCTGGAACTGCGCCTTGGGGTTCAGCGCGCCGTGCTTGTGGTTCTTGACCGCCACGGAGGCGATCTCCTCCCTCGTCGCGCCGTGCTCGTGCATGTACCGGCGGGCGATCATGGCGTGGAGCGCCGGGAAGGTCGCGCCGAAGGTGCACTCCCACTGCTGGTCCGCCGCGGAGTCCTGGATGGCGGCCCCTTGCGCGTCCGGCACGTCCGTCATCTTCTCCGCCCCGCCGACGACGACGATGTCGTGCAGCCCGGAGGCGACGTCGAAGTACCCCTGGCGGACCGCCAGGGCCCCGGAGGCGCCGGCCGCCTCGACCCTCGTGGCCGGGATGTGGTCCCTCGCTATGCCCGAATAGTCGGCGATGAGCGCCGCGACATGCTCCTGCTCTATGAAGCGCCCGGCGGACATGTTGCCGACGTACAGCGCCTCGATGTCCTCCGAGGCCACGTTGGCGTCGTAGATGGCCGCCAGCCCGGCCTGGATGCCGATCTCGCGGAAGGAGAGGTCCCAGAGCTCCCCGAACCTCGTCTGCCCGATGCCGATGATCGCCACGTCCCTCATTCCCCTCCCTCCTTCATCCTGATCTTCCCGCGATACCTTGCGTACGTCGCGTAGTCGATGGCCTTCGTGCTCTCCATCATGGATCTGACGCTCGGGGCGCTGCCCCGCTTGAACTTGGACATCCCGTCCGTCACCGTGATGTCGAACCCGTCGCACCCCGCGCCGGAGCCGTAGGCCACGGCGAAGATGCGGTCCCCCGGCGCCGCTTCGTCCAGAACGGCCGAGAGGCCCAGGGGCACCGCCCCGGAGTAGGTGTTGCCTATGTACGGCGTGAGCAGCCCGGCCTTGATCTGCTCCTCCGTGAAGCCGAGCTGCTTGGCGACGCGGGACGGGAACTTGCCGTTGGGCTGGTGGAAGACGGCGTACCTGTAGTCGGACGGTTTCGTTCCTGCCTTCCTCATCGTCCCCAGGGCGCAGGCGGTGACGTGCTTGAAGTACGCCGGCTCCCCGGTGAAGCGCCCCCCGTGCGAGGGGTACGGCTGCCCCTCCCTCCGCCAGAAGTCGGGGGTGTCCGTGGTGAACGAGTAGGTGAGGTTCAGCTCCGCTATGATCCTCTCAGAGCCGATCAGGAACGCCGCCCCGCCGGCGGACGCGGAGTACTCCAATGCGTCGCCTGGAGCCCCCTGGGACGTGTCCGCGCCGATCGCCACGCCGTACTTGATCATCCCGGAGCCGACGAGGCCCATGCACGTCTGGATGGCTGCCGTTCCCGCTTTGCAGGCGAACTCGTAGTCCGCGACGGTGATCTCCGGCGAGGCCTCGATCGCCTCGGCGACGATGGTGCCCGTCGGCTTCACGGCGTACGGATGGGACTCGGAGCCGACGTACAGCGCCCCGATCTCCTTAGGGTCGACCTCGCACCTCCTCATCATGTTGCGCGCCGCCGCGACGCTTATCGTTACGACGTCCTCGTCCGGGGACGGGACGCTCTTGCTGTAGATCATGAGGTTCTTGCCCATCGCCTCCCCGTCGCTCCCCCAGACCCTCCCGATCTCCTTGGGGGCGATGCGGTAGCGGGGGATGTAGGCGCCGTAGCTCACTATCCCGACGGGCATGCGATCACCTGTCCAGCCCCTCAAGCCTTTCGACCAGCTTGGGGACGTCGATGTCCGTTCTGAGCAGCGGGATGTTCTCAAGCGTCGCGAGGCGCATGGCCAGCTCGTCCACGTGCTCCGGCCGCTGGTAGACGACCAGGGCGGGCTTCATCGGGTGCGCGCGGATGGCGATCATTGGGGAGCGCCCGAACTTGACGCCCGTGAAGATCAGCGCCCGCTCGGAGCTCCAGCCGTAGATCTTGAGGTAGTCCATGGAGCCCAGCGCCGTTATCGCCTTCATGGAGTCGATCACCGTGTACCCGTGGATGTCCTTGTCCAGGGAGATGCCCTTGTTGAGCACCTCCCCCTCGATGGCCTTCATGAACTCCTGCGCGGGCATGCTGCTTCGGAACTCGTGGATGGAGATGATGCAGTCGGACTTCTGCCCCAGGTCGTACTTCTTTAGCACCCTGGAGCCGTTCTGCTGGTCGATGTCCAGGAGGCCGGTGACGATCTTGCGGATGATCACGATGCCCGGGGACTTCCTTCTGCCGGACTCGTAGTCGCTTATTACCGATGGGGAGATGGAGAGGTGCCGGGCAAGGTCCTGTTGGGATATGCCGAACTCCTCCCGCCATTTGCGAAGCGTCTTACCGGGGTCGGACGAGAGCACGATCTCCCCGGCGATCTTCTCCATGAGCTGCTCGCGCATGCCCAGACGCACTAGGTTCACATTATATATAACTGTCGAACACGCCTATCGACGATCATTGCGTGGATGCCGTGGGAATGGGCCCGTGAGGAGTGATGGAGAGGCCGAGCCGGGGACGCTTTCAAGGGAGCGTTCCATAAGCTATTTAATATCGGGACGATTTAACCGCCTACCACGGGTCTGTGGGTTAGCTTGGTAAACTTGTAGGTTCGGGACCTATAGCCTCCGGTTCAAATCCGGACAGACCCATTTTAATATTTATTATCTAATAGTTATAGTGGGGCAAAACTATTATATTAACTAAGTGTTTTTGAGTCTGTTTAGATTGGGTGTATATATATGATTAGAGATTCTATTCCAATTTTTGAAAGTTTGACGTGGATCCCTTATAACGCTTTCTGTAAAATGCGGAAATATTCAAAAATATCGAATGAGTTTGATTTTTCAAAATTCGGAATATCAAAAAAGATTTTTTTATCTTTTCCTGAAAATGATCAGGGACTTTCAATGCAATTGACCACGTTCGGATTTAGAGAACCATTGAATTGCCGCTATTTTGTTGAATTTATTAAAGAAGACGATGTTGTGCTAGAAATCGGTGCAAACATCGGATATTTTGCAATTCTCGGAGGAACAGCCAAACGAATCATTTGTATTGAACCCCTTACTCACGCGATACCAACACTGAAAAAGAATTTATTGAATAATGGGTTAATGAATAAATGTGAAATATTAAATATTGCAGTTGGACCGGATGGCGTTTTATTATTAGAGCAGAATGATAGTTTAAATTTATCTCGGATTGTTAATAACAAGAGTGAAAAAACGGTGGAAATTCAAAGCGTTTCGTTACCCAATTTGAATTCCTTATATAACGCAAATTTCCTCCGAATGGACGTGGAAGGGTACGAGTACGAGATCCTACTAAACAAACTTCCAAAATCGATTACGAAAATGTCTATTGAATTACATACTTCCATCCTCGGGATTGATAAAACAAAAGAATTACTATCATATCTTGCTAGCGAGGGATTTAAAATAAAATATTTAATCGAAGACATTCCATTGAGATTGTACCCTTTGTTTCACGTTTTACGAAGATGGTATCCCATAAATATTTATTCGTATGTTATGGAAAACTGTGATATTTTGGACAGTTATGAATATATCTTTTCTGGACGGGGAATAAAATATCTATATTTATATAGATAATTATTTTATAACTATGGAATTATTTGAATTATATATTACATCATAATTCGGATTTGAATATACTTTTTCGATATGGTTATTCCATGGATCGAGATGAACCCAATTCGCTATTGAATACCCGGTTAATCTTGTATTCAACAAATAATAATTATTACCTTGTGTATCTGAATAATATGTTGTCGAATTACATATTTTTACTATGTCATCGCTGTTGAATATCTTACTATTGATGCATCGATCAGATCTATTTTCGCTTATATAATAATCTAAATATCCTTTAGAAAAAATATCTGTAGATACTAGATAATAACTATTATTGATAAAATCAATTTTATTATCCATCCACCCAGATTGACCATCCAGATATGAAAAGGACCCTTCTTCCCTATATCCATAATGATAAGACGAGGATATGGATAATGCTAATCCAGAAACAACTACAACTAATAATAATATTAAACTTAAATATAAATATTTTTTTATTCTTTTATATTTCATCATAATCGAGAAGCCCACGATCATTAGTAAGAAAATAATATTTAATTCAACACAACCAAGATAAAAGTAAATAAGTGCGACAATCACTCCTGATATTATTCCAGATATCCCAATGATGTCATCTACAGGAACCTTATCTCGCGTGAATAAATTATAAATAAAGTATAAAATAAAAATGATCGATAATATTGATAAAATAATCATTCTTACTAATGAAGTATTATACACATAACTTGGCTGTGATCCGAGGTATTGAATTAAATCATTATTTAATGGCCTTTCCTGTCCAACAAATGAGGATATTAAATCGATAAATGAGAGATTTGAGTCGAAGTACATAACAGGAAGAAATTCATCATAAAAAAAATCATTATAAGCAAATAAATAAACAAGACCAATAACACTTAGAATTGTTAGATTAAGATTACGTTCTTGGTTTTTTCTAAGTACTGTAATGTACTGAAACAATATAATGAAAAGAAACATGCATAGTACCACAAATAAAATTTTATATGATATATAATTTAAAGAGATTACTATTAATATTAATAGAATAAAAAATATTTTGCTATGATCCAATTTGTTAATTTCTATTTTAATAATTAATAATAAAATTATAACTAATAACATTATCAATCCAGAACCATGAACAGTAATTCTATAATCTGTGTTTGATAAAGGACTTAATATGAAAATTAAAACTAAGATAATACCAATAATCGGTCTTTTTGTTAATCTGTGAAAAATTGATATTAATAAGAGAGGGATTAAAATAAGAAAAATTGGTATACTTATTGTTGAAATTAGATCGAGTGATGTTATTAATGAAAGAGTAGATATTAATATTAAAATTAAAGAGTATGGATTATTTGTGTCAATATGTCCATCATAAATTATTGTTGCGTTTTTTGCCAATAAAACAAAATCAAAATCGCTAAATAATGGATATTCGTATAAATAATATAATAATATTAATATTATTATTAATAATGTATTTATTAATATAATATTTAGGCGGGATATTTTAACATCCACCTTATTAAATATATTTAAGTGAGTAATCGAGTCAGTACTTAGCATTCTTACGAATACCCTATGTCCAGCGCCATATTAATAAACAACTGAAACAAAAATAGTATTGGAATTATTGATCATTATCAATTAATGAGAAATATTTAATAAAATAATTGTTTATTGAATAATTATTTTCGAATATATCTAATATTCGACCTTTATTTAGTTGGATTTGGTCAATGTTCAAAATAATATCTATAAGTTCTTTATAATCATTAAAAATTAGTTTTTCGTTTAAGTTAGAGGTAATTTCGGGCAACCCACCGACATTTGATGTAATTATTGGTGTCCCACATGATAGTGATTCCAAAGCTACCAAAGGATTATTTTCATTGCCCTTTGAAGGAATAATAACTGCCCGAGCTTTGCAATAATAAGGTTTAATTTCGTTTTGATTCAACCACCCCTTTAATATAATTCGATCTTGGGCATTGTGATTATTAATATAATTTTGAATGTATTTTTTATCGCTACCGTCTCCGATTAAAATTAAATTTTTTGATGTTTTTGCTAATATTTTACAATAAGTTTTCACCAGATCGAAAGCACCCTTATGCGGTTCCAGTAAACCTACAAAGAGAAAGAAATTTGAATCATCAATCTCACTGCTGCAATTATTTTGAATAACAAAATTTGGTATTATAGAAATATTTTTTGTAGTTTTATAGAATGAAAATATATTAGCCATGTATTGGCTTGGAGTAATTATTGTACTAATATTATTTAAAACCATAGATGATTTATTACAGTACCTCCAAAATTGTGGAGGTCTGTGTCTAGCAATTGAACAAACCATGCACATTGGTGATTTACCCTGGCAAACCTTCTTTCCGAGAAACATGTGATCATTCATCGCACAGAACACCCAATAATCGTGGGCTGTATAGAGAGAAAACGGCTTTTTAAACTCGAATATTTTCGGTCCAAATCCAGACACATTATGATGGTGTAAAACGTCTGGATCTATGGTATTTATTATTTTTTTTGATTTGTTTATAATCGTATATGACTGTCCAAAGGAATATGATTTTATTGCGGATAAAAATCCCCAAGGAGATTTTAATCTGTGAATAAAAACCCCATTCTCTTTTTCAATCTCAGCATATTCTATAGGAATTTTTTTTTTCAAATAATAAGAATCGAGGAGATGAATAATGTGAACTTCATGGCCTTTTTTAACTAACTCTTCAGCCAAAATCCTCACATGTACCGCATCACCACCTATGTGATACGGAGGATAGAATGTTGTTGTCATGACAAAACGTCTGGTTTCCATTTTTCATCAATTCTCATTAATAATATCATTCAAGAGCTGCACGATAAATTGTTGAAATTTTATGATTACGCTCTTTCGTTGAGAATATGCCATTTTCAACCATTTGTCTCGATTCTAATCCCATTTTTTTCCTAAGTGAGTCGTTTTCTATAATCCGCCCTATCTCCTCTACAAGTTGATCTGTCACTGGAGCCAATAATTTTTCGTCCATTACTGCCTGCCTATAGTTTCTAACGTGATCCTTTGGCTTCATATACTTTTCATTGAAACATGAAATCTCTGAATCGACATTGTATCCATTTATTCCATTACGTACTATCTCAGGAATGGCATATGTATTGGATCCAATCAACGGCATACCAAATGCCATCGCCTCGAGCATAATAAAACCGAAGAAGTGTATATAACTTGGTAATACAAATATGTCAGACTGACTGAAATAATCCATGAAGAGATTGGATCTAGGCAACACACCATCGACAATTTGAATTGATTTAGATTTTATCCGTTTGACTATTCGACAAAATTCTTCCCTGTGATGCTGAGGAGGATTGGTAACAATCCTTAATTTTACATCATATTTTTTATCCAATATTTCTAAAGCCTTAATTAATTCCCTAGCACCGTCATCTATAAAATGTCTAGATATAAATAATAATGAAATATCTTTTTCATTATTACGTTTTGATACATATGGATCAATCGACTTAAGATCTAGTGCTGGATATACAACTTCAACCTTATCCAATATCCTAGTAGATTCTTCACCCAATGCATTGATTAAACTTTTTTTAGTTGCCTCAGAATAAGGAAGTATCTTCTTACAATATTTATTTTCTAAACGCTTCAATAATGAAGATTTGGATTTCTGAGAATCGAATCTATCATCGTCTAATGAGAAAAATGACGATGAATGTTCGATCGTGATTACGTGAGGTATCTTATTAGTCGGAATTATTCCACCCTGGGTGTGAATTAAATCACATGTGGTTGGAATATACATTATTCTGGGTAATTCATAAAAATTGTATACCTTATTAACAAATTTTTTAGAAAATTCGTGTTGTCTGGTGTATTCCCCAACAATACCAAATCCAGATTCATTCAGGTTTGATTTAAAAATGAAACCTTGGGGTGGTGTTGATAAATAACTTTCATTGATGGGATGATTGTTACCAAAAAAATATACAGTTTTCATTATATAGCCTCAATGAGCGTGTTCCATTTTATGAACGAGTAAATTCTGTAAAGCTTTTACATAATATTTCACACCCATTGATAGGTAACCAGTGTTTTGTAAAACCCATCTCACATTCTGACTGAACCATTCGGGATTTAAATAAAGCATCCTATATGCATTCTTACGAATTTTTTCCAGTTCGCTCTGAGATAAGGATTCAGAACGTACTGTTGCCTTATGCTGCATAAGCTTTTCCCATGTGACTTCCCTAGAAAGCAGATCTTTTTCCTTAGCATAGTTGTAGAATTCAGTTCCGGGATACGGTACAGCTACATTGAACTGGGCCCCGTGCGGCAATGCATTCTTCACAAACGTCAATGTTTCTTTTGCTGTGCTTTGATCCTCACCAGGAAGTCCAAAAATAAAACTTGCATATACCAATAGACCTGCATCCTTCGCCATTTTGATGGCCCTTGCTGCCTCAGCTGTTGTTATTCCTTTTTTAACATTATCTAGTATTTTTTGGCTGCCGCTTTCGATCCCTAACGACAGGCCGCGACAACCTCCCGACTTCATCGCCTTTAAGGTCTCCTCATCTACAAGATTGACCCGAGTATTGCAATACCACCTCAACTCTGGCATTGTTTCCTTTATCGAATCACACAGACTGAGAATACGGGTTTTATTCAGTGTGAATGTCTCATCGAAGAAGGACACCAACCGGACGTCATACTGATCATACAATGTGTTTAACTCCTCTAAAAGCCGTTCCTGTGATTTCATTTTGAACGGCGTTCGGGCAACGGTACAATAGGTACAGGAATAAGGACATCCTTTACTCGAATACAGAACCATATAATTTCCCGATGTGGGTGCATTTGGTCTATACAGTTTAAAATCAGGCAACAAATCGTAAGCTGGTAATGGCAATTTGTCGAAGTCGGTGGTTGTTTCCACCACTGCTTCATAGCTTACCCCAGAACCGCTGCGATAATACACACCAGATGACACATCTGGTCTAGTACCGACGACATAATCAAGTAGATTAGGTAGAACCTCCTCCCAATCCAAAGGAAGATAATAATCAAGATTCGGAGACCGTTCGAGAACCTCTTTTCCAAGAAGATGAAGGGTCAAGCATATCCCTATCGTAGTTATTTTTTGATCTTTTGCCTTAACGATATCTGCTACCCTCTTGTCCCAATCGAATGTAGTTGGAGTAAATCGAAAGACCAGGACATCGAAGGAGATGACTCTCAGACTTCTTTCTAATTCCGAATAAGAAAAATTCATTGCATTAGCATCTAAAATACTAACTTCGTACTTCCTTTCTCTCAAGATCGATGCCATGCAGGCCAACGAGTACGGAGGTACTACCGAATATCGATCGGTAACCTCACAGCGGTCTTCTCGGGTGACCGGTATTTTTTCTAGGAATCTCGGAGGATTGACAAATAGAACTTTCATGCGACCATCACCTCTCTATAATACAAATCCGTCATGCTTGCGGCCATTTTCCATGAGAAGGACCTTTCCACGGTCTTTCGAGCCTCTTCCCCCAATTTTTTACGTAGAGCTGAATCGTTGGTCAGCCGGACTATGGCTTCGGCGAGCTCGTTGCCGTCGTTTGAGATCAGCAAGCCATTTACTTCGTTTTCAATTATTTCATGAATCCCTCCAACCTTGGTGGCGATAACCGCCAGTCCGGAGGACATCGCTTCCAATAAGCTTAGAGGGCAATTTTCGTGATAAGACGGAAGTACGAAAATGTCAGATTGAGCGTATAGATCCGATGCTTGATCGTGGGGTACATAACCCAAACGAACCACGTTATTGGCCTTAATAGAATCTAACTTAGAATTGCTACCCGATCCGGCGATTAAAAACATAACTTCAGCTCGTTTATTTACCTTGTCGATGCTATCAATAAGAATATCCAATCCTTTTATTCCGACCAACCTGGATAAGAATAGAACTTTGGGGAATTCTATAGCAGAAAGAGCGGGATAATTTGTATTTTCTTTTTTTATTGATGGATTGAATATTTCAAGATCGACACCGTTCGGAATGATCTTGACCTCTTCCCTCTTTTTATTCCAGTTCTTTGAGAATCGTTCCGCGCAATATTTTGAGACGGTTATGAAGTGGTTTCTTTTTTTATAATATGAATTTTCGATCGGTTGAATGAACGAACTCATGAAAAGGGCGCTTCGTTCGCTGGGTGAAATTATTGATGAGGCGACTCCAGCCGAACGAAGAGCATCGTTTTGACCCTTTATGGTCGAATGAACTGTGGTTACGATCGGAACCCCTATCTTTTTTGGATTAACGAAAAGATCGGGCATCGTGCTTTGAGAGTGAATGATATCTGGTTTAAATTGGGAGATCGCATCCAATAATTCCTTTTTGCACGCCAATTGATATCTAAGATTGTTGTAAAGGCCATCACCGGCTTTGCCTATCCGATGTACTGTGATGTTCTCTGGCATTCCGTTGATTGATCCTGCGATCGCCTTTTCATCGTACGGAGCTAATACCAACACATCATTTGTTTTTGGAAGGTTCCTTGCAAGCTCCTTGACATAGGTTCCGATGCCCCCCTTGACCGGGACGAACTCAGATGTAACGATGATAATTTTCAATCCGTCCATAATTCCTCTTTAGTAAGTGATGGACCCGCGATCAACGCCGTTCCCTCATCGACCTCTCCACGTTCCTCATCACCAGGCTCAGCGAGTTCAGCACAAACGCGGCGAACGACAGGAATATGCCCAATCCCAGAACGAAGATACCGGCTATCCCCTGTGTCACCAGCGTCCATTCGAATATCACCTGCTCCCCGATCAGCGTGGCTACGCACAGCACCAATCCCAAAACGAAGGACGCCACACCGGGGATCCCGAACACCAGCAGCGGACGGCGATATCCTATGTACGTCACCGCGCCGCCCAGGACCGACAGCCCGTGCTCCAACGGCTTTTGCTTATGCCCGTTCGGCACGTCGTACCGTACGGTCACCGGCACCTCTGTGATCGTCAATCCTATCTCGCTGAAGTAGGCGATCATCTCCGACTCGATGTTGAAGCGGTCTGAATTGAAGTTGGTGTTGTTGAGCGCCCTGGATGAGAGCGCCCGGTAGCCCGACTGCGAATCCGTTACGTTCACTGACGCCCCCAAGGTCGTAGCGCGGTTCAGGATCTTCTGCCCGACCCGCCGATGCTTCGGGGTGTCCGTGCCGTTACGACCTATGTAACGCGAACCGATCACCAGGTCGGCCGCGCCCTGCAGCACCGGCGCGCTGACCACTGGAATGAGCGAGGGGTCCATCTGCCCGTCCGCGTCTATCATGATCGTTACTTTAGGGTTCAGCTCACGTGCGCGGGCGAAACCGGTCATCAAGGCCGCCGCCTTCCCCTTGTTCACCGAGTGGCTGATGACCTCCGCCCCTGCCTCGGTGGCTAATTCCCGAGTCCTATCGGAAGAGCCGTCATCGATCACGATGACATGATCCGAGTACCGCTTGGAGAGCATGACCACCATAGAGATCGTTAGCTCTTCGTTGTAAGCGGGAATAAGAACGACCCTGTCTTTCTGATGTTCCATCTGAAATGCTCCCAGAGATGATGACCTTAATAAATGTAATTAACAGATTTTCGAAAAGCGAACTGGTGCACATGAATCGGAGTAATACCATCTTCCTGTAATGTAGATAGATATCAGTCCTTCGTCCTCTTTGAACACAGCAACAGGATAATGGCCACGGCCGCGACCACCCATCCTGAAACGCCCAAGATGATCATCAAGGGCGACAGGTCTTCCTCTGACGTATCTCCGCCCTCTGGTGCGATCAATTCCACTGATGCGGTGATGACCTCCTCGTCGTAAGGCGTGGTGGCGATCAACGTTATCGTGTTCACCCCTTTGTTCAATGAGAGGTTCAACGAGAATCGCCCGTCAGCTCCGACGTGAACGTCTATCCCGTTCACCGTCAGCTCGGCACCTGGATTCGTAAGGCCGGCCACCCGGACCGTCGGAACCTCATACGTGGAATAGTTCAATGCTCATTCAACGTCAGACGCAGCTCCGAGGGCAGGTACACCGCATGAACATCGGCGCCCTGCTCCCATACAACCGCCGCGCTTCCATCTGGACCGACCTCAAGATCGATGTTCTCCACCCAGCCGATGGTGCTCTGCACCTTCTCCGATGCGCCCCATCCTTCCCCCGCGAAATATCGTGTGGAATGAACGGCCTGAGGTGATTCGGGTATCCAGACCACCGTGGTGTCGCCATTGGCAGCCATTCCGACCACAGGAAGCAATCCGTACCAATCGCCGTCCTCAAGACGCTCCGCCCCCTGCTAACTCGTCCCTGGGACATAGATATTTGCCGAAAGGCTGAAAACGTCGCCGTAGTTCTGCTGCTACACCGCCACGGCGCTTCCCGCGGCATTCCTGGCTATCCGCGGCGCCCGGGTGTCGGCCGTGCCGTTCTGAATCCGAATCGGCGAGCTCCAACCTGACCCCATGGAGAAATTGTTGCCGTATACGTTGTAAACGTTCTCCGTTATCCTCTGCGTCCAAACTACCAGGGCGTTACTCTCATCGTCAAAACCCAACCGGGGGTGCCGGAGCAATCGTCACCGGCGCTTATCTTCTCCGGAGAAGACCACTCCCCCGCCGAACAGTTGCTGGCCCTTACCTCCAAAGAAAAATCGCCCGTTCTAACGTTCCAGACGGCCATGGCATTTCCCCGGTCGTTCAAAGCCACGTTCATCTCCGAGAGTTCATTTGAACATCCCTCGATTACCTGCGGCTCGCCCCACACCCCATCGATTTGGAGCATCGCACGCAGACTGTCATAGCCTTCGTACTGCTCGGTCCAGGCCAGTATGGAGTCCCCTCGGGAGTTGGTTTCCAGGCACATATCGCCAACATAAGTGTTGATCCCCTGGGCCGAATAGACTAGCTCGTCGATCCCCCAACCGGAGCCGATCTCGAACGTTCGAACGTGCATCATCCGGTAACCTTGCATATGGACGACGGAGACCGTGCCGTTGGGAGAGACTACCAGTGCGTATGTAAATACGTTGTGATCATCGTTCTGTATCATCACCGGCACACCTCCAACCCTCGCCAGGGATGAAAACGCTGGCGTGCAGATGGTATTGGTAAGTGGATACGCCCACGTCCTGGTACCAGACGGCGATCGCACGGATGTACGATTCCAGGTTGAAGGGGCTGCCTGGGATCGCCCTTCCGCCGGGGGAGGACGCCGACAAGCGTCCCGTATACCATTGCTATGCGATCCTGACCGAAGGCAGGGAGGAGCTCACAAGGCATCTGACCGACCGGGGCATCGCCACGGCGGTCCATTACCCGATCCCGACCCACAGGCAGGCGGCCTATGCGGAAAAGGGCAGAGGCCGCCATGGCGACCTTTCGGTCAGCGAGATGCTGTCCCAGAGGGTCCTGTCCCTGCCGATGTTCCCGTCCATGACCGACGACGAGGTGAGGAGGGTGTGCGAGGCGGTGCAGGGCTTCTGTGAGTGAGCGATTCTCAAATCGTTAAGATGCGGGCCTCTCTTTCGACCATGCATCCAGACGCGAACGTGCGGCCGTTCCGATCTGCGTACTGGCCCGTCTAGCAAGGGCCGGACGGGATCCGTTGACGTGATCGACCCCTGAGACCGTGTTTGAATGCCTGGGCGAATCGAGCCCTGAAGATCGATGGGGTTCCTTATACCGGATGTGGGAACGTCCTACGCGATCAGGGTCGATGGGTACCCTTAAGCACGATCCCTCCCGGCATCGAAGCTTGGTGCGGAAAGGGCCTTTCAGGTAGTTCATCGTCTCACGATCCGATGAAGAAAGGAAGGATATGGGTTGGGAATTGTTGCAGCGTTCTTCCCACGGCGTTGATTTTGTCTGTGGCGCTCTGAGATGGATCTCATAATAGCCGCCCGCAGATCGATCCATATGCCCGGCCCCTGCAGTCATCCGGCCCCCGACGATCAACGTGCCCGAAATATAAGAGAGGCCTGGACCGTGTTTTCATCCCAATCCCTTCCGGCCTTGTGATCGTTCCTGAGTGTGCCCAGAACCTCGTTCGGCCGGATTGGGTGTGCTTATACCATCCCCTGGTTTCGTTCACCCTATCGATGGCCGCTCTTCTTTCATTGGGGCCGGGGCTTGCCCTGGGCATTCTCATCTATCCTCAGGGACAGGCCTTCTAGGGCGGCGGTGATGAGCCCCGGGTCCCTTCTCCGCATCGCGCGCTGCGTCACTAGCGCAAGGTCCCCGAGCACCGAGATGGAATAGGCGATGCGGTTCAGGGGCGTCTGTCGCATGTTCTTCTTAAAAATATACCGGTGATGGGCCATCTTGGTTCGATAGAACCCCCCGTTCACCGCCCTATCAGCGTTGTTGTGCATCAGCCGGCACTCGGGTTCGAAGACGAGGCGATGCTCCCTCGACACACGATACGATAGGTCGGAGTCCTCCATGTAGGAGTAGCCGAGCAGGAGGCTGTCGAAGCGATGGGCCAGCAATACCTCTCGACGGAAGTTCATGTTGCATCCGGACATGACCTCGACCGAGGTCTGGACATCGGAATTGAATATGAAGCAGGGGTAGCCGGACCTGGTCATATAGCCTTTTTTTCGAGAATGGTTGCTGAGGAAGAACGCTCTGGAGAAGAGGGCCCAGAACATGGACTCTGGGAAATTGGTGATGGCGCCAGTCGCTCCAGCAACATCGTCGCTCTCCATCGTTCGTTCCAGGTGCAAATAATAGTTGGGGTCCAATACCACGTCGTCGTCCAAAAAGGAGATGATGTCCCCGGTAGCGCTGTCCACACCTTGGTTTCGGGCATCGGCCGAACCTAGATGGCGACCGGCGAGATGAAGGACCGTGAGCTCAGGAAGCTCATCGGTGAGGCTTGCCATAAGGATCGCATTACTGGCAAACCCCTCCTCATCAGAATCGTCCACTAGGATAAGCTCGTCTACCGGGCGGGTCTGAGCCCGTAGGGAGGCGAGGAGGACCGGCAAATGGTCAGACCTGTTCTTGGTGGGGATGATGATGCTGATCTTTCGACCCATCGCTTCCTCAAAGCTCGAGCTAGTTATTAATCGGTTCTTATTTCCCCTGCCGAGACCGCCCTTCCCGTCATCCTCGCATTGCGCGCAATCGATCACCCCATCCATTACAAGGTGGCCATTTACCCCCGCCTCGCCTAGAATTATGGAATAATGTCCGGAGTTCGGAGACCTGACAGTGCTGCTTTCGATCACATTTGTGAGCCATTATAAATTTATGGATCATAATGGACCGGGACAGCGGAATTGAGGTAACGTTATTATTTCGATAAACCCCATAACCCCTTCTGGTCCGGAGATCTGCATGATAGTGGTGGGCTTGAAAGGGGGACTGGGAAATCAGATGTTCCAGTATGCGGTTGGACGACGCTTGGCCCTTAAGTTAGGGACCAACCTGCGGCTGGACATCTCGTTCCATCTTCATGATCAGGGTTCGGCGACCCCCAGGCCCTACCTTTTGGACCGTTTGAACGTGAAGGGAGAGGTGATTGGCGACCGGGAGCTGATGGACTTCCTGGACGCGGGCCTTTCCAGATACAAGCGGGGTCTGAACAGAACGGTGCTCGAACTGACCGGTCATCGGACGTTCAAGAGCCCCCGCGTGTTTGTGGAGAGCGCACAGAGCTTCGATCGAGCGGTGCTCGACCTTCCAGATAACCGGTATCTTTCGGGATACTTTCAATGCGAGCGCTACTTTGTAGACATCAGGGATGTCCTGTTGGATGACCTGCGCGTACTCAAGGAGATGAACAAGGCCAATCAGGAGATGAAGGGAGAAATCGCGGACGCGAACTCGGTCTGCATTCATTTCCGCAGAGGGGATTATTATTCGAACCCCGCTGCCAGGAGGGTGCATGCCGTAAACTTGGATGACTACTACAAGGCTGCGATCGCAGAAATGAGAGAACGCATTGGCGGATGTCGTTTCTTTCTCTTCTCCGATGAACCTGACTGGGTGCGCGCTAATTTCAATCTTGGGGACGATTGTGCGGTGGTGGATATCAATTCCCCGAACGAACCAGAGCAGGACCTCAGGCTCATGAGCCTGTGCAAGCATTTCATCATCGCCAATAGCTCCTTCAGCTGGTGGGGTGCCTGGCTTTCCCAAAGTCCCGGAAAGGTCGTGATAGCCCCCAAGCGATGGTTCACGGACGACAGGCAAACAGATGATAGATGCCCGGCATCTTGGATACGATTGTAATGATTTCTGCCATACGAGCCAACAACAGGATCATTTTTCAGACAGGGAACGTACGAGATATCCGTGTAGTATGCGTCACCTTGTATGCTTAGACAAGACATTTAATGAGCGCAGAGAAGGGAGGGGTCACGAAAAGCGATCTGTGCGGGGTCGAACGCATTCAATGCGGAAGGTTGCGCAACGGACGCGTTGTTGGAAGATCTGAGATGCGAAGAGGGGTCGAAGAAGAAGGGAGTGAGGACCGAACCGACCTATCTTCATGAATTGAAGGTGACCGTCGAACATGCATACCTATATTTTTTAAATATTGTCCTCTCATCCAATGATTTCGGCGGGACGGTTGGTTTCCCAATATCCCGCATTGCTGCTGTCACATCCGACAAGCCCTCAATAGGCTGGGGCAGATGAGAGAAGGGGGCGGGTGGTGGACTTTGTAGTCAAAGCGAATGCGGAATATGAAGAATATTGAATTAAGCTTCGTTGTGCTAGGCATCCTGGAATGATGCCTAGAATAGCGCAACGCTTTATCCTTATGGGCGGGTTGAAGCCCCTTATTGTTGGTCAATGAGACAGGCGTGCAATTAGAGATGATCCCCGGATAAGTGAGGCTCGGATATTGAATTGGGTGGAAATGGAGGGGCCCTGATCCGAGGGCGCCGTCGGAAATGGAGGCGCTGAAAGCTCGTTGACGATCAGCGTTTCTTCGCTATAGGGTTGATCCTCTGATGGATCTTTTCTATGACTGTATTTATAAAGCGTTCATAGGAATATATTTGCCAGGCCTCCGAATACATGAAATTGCCCATTGTTTCCAATAAATCCCTTTCGTCATATTATGATGGGCTATGTTCTCGAAACTATATGGTACGTAAAGACCCTCTATCTCAGGCAGGTATAGCTTTGGGTCCCCTCGATAGAAGGTGATGCACCCGGAACGAATGGATAGAAACAACTTCTCTGAATGATATCGGTGGGTGGCATAGTTCTCGAAAACTATGCGATATTTGTACCCTAGGGCGGTAATGTACTCATCTGGAGCGAATCCTTTCCAGCAAGAAAGAGGCCATGGTTGCTTACTGTAGATATCTAGATCGACGCCGCTCTCAACAAGTTCTTTGGCGGCACGGACCCGATCGGGCAATGGTCTGCCAATCCAGCAAATACGGTCTTGGCGCTTCTCCCAACCATCGAGACATGGGTCCCTCCAGTCAATCGGTAAGAGCATTCTGTCAAGCTTGTCATCGGGGGCCACGCACAAGGCGTTTTCCTTATCTGAGAACAGGTAATTGATGCGGCACAGCTCCCTCGGTTCGCCGATCAATGTCAGGAAAGGCCTTCCCCGTGCCCTTTTCATTATTTCGGCGATGAAGGCTTTGAGAACCATCCGAGGATAAGGTGGCCGGTCGATCATCCCTGTGAAAAGCAAGAGATCGGCGGTTCGGACATTGCTCTTGTTTGCCACATGCCATTCGATATCCTGTGTTCGAATATGCTCCCTTGCCGTTCGCCCCTTTATGACCTTCGAATCTAGACCGGGATAGATATTCCAATTATGGTTGGGAAACTCCACTACGTTTATCTGGCCCATTGGTAAAAAAAATATGATTTAGTATATTAATATTTCATGCCCTGAACGGCGATGTGCTTGACCTCGGCGATGCCGTGATATGATCAATCATTGCATATCTGCCCGATCGTCCGTTCGGTGCTTAAGGATGTGAACGAGACAATAATACTGACAGTGGGACGGGAGGAGGGCAAGGTGAAAAAATGATTGCATCCATCTCTCATTTATCCTTCTACCACTCGGGGATCGTTCTCCTTGTCAGGGGGCCGATCGATGATGAAGACCGCACCGGTTATTTCTCCTTTTTATCACCTATTGTGATTTCTTATGGCCCCGATCGACACGATAATCGCATTTAGACATAACGGGGCAAGGAAGGAAGGCCTCTGCTCGTCGGTGGGGCCATCGTCTAGTCCACTATTGTGCTTGGAAGCGAGAGAATGAAGCAAGGAATCATATTTGATAGCAGGTGAGATTCCGACCGTATCTTTGGGCCTCGACCTTAATATGATATGCTTCGGTATCATGGATGCCCTGGGCGATCTCGTTGTTCTTATTATTACAAAGGGCCTAGGGATGCGGAGAGCGGTTCGGAAGACGCCATAGCTTAATATACCGACCTTTCGAATCGGCTAACCCGTGGCACGAAAAGTCGTGGTCCTGGACCTGCACACCTTCTACGACAACCGCATCAACAAGCACATCGCCCTGGTGGGGCAGCGGTATGACGTCCTCCGCATCAACGTCAACCTCTTCCACGGCCGGAGGGTGGAGAGTGCACAGGGGTACAAGGCCCACATCGTCGACTTCACCCCGACGAGGGGGCAGTACTTGAACGGGCTCCTTTTCACGCTCGGCACGCTCATGGGGACCGTGCCCCGCCGCCTGCACCGGCGGCTGCGCGAAGACTTCCTTCAGGAAGGGGACGAGGTGCTCATCCACGTGCACGACCCCTACCTGCTCAGCCTGGCGGTCCGATTGAGCGGAAGGCTCCCCGGCTCAAAGGTGGTCTACGACCGGCACGATCACTTTGAGACATGGAAGAATTGGCTGGGCGTCTCCGTCCCGGGGCTCTTCGAGCGTTTGTACGGGAGGAGGGTAGAGGAGCTCATCATCGCCAACCCGGGGACGGAGGGGCTGCCCAAGGCCCTTTCCGGGAAGCGGGTCACGCAGGTCCCCAATTATCCCTTGTCGAAGTACTTCGACCGGGAGGCGGTGGAGCGGAAGGCCGCGGCGCTTGGCCAGGAAAGCGTCATAGGCCTGGCATACTTTGGGGCCCTGAGCCTGGGCTTCGACCGGGACATCGACCTCATGCTCCGGCTGATGGCCGCGCTCATGCGCGAGGACCCGAGGACCACCTGCACGGTCGCGGGCCGGATCTTCGAACGGGGCGTCGCGGGCCGACTGGAGGAGATGAGGGCGGAGTTCGGCGAGCGGTTCCGCTACCTGGGCGAGCTGCCGTACCAGGAGGTGATCGCCCGCTCGAAGGAGGCGCACATCGGCTTCTTCCTCATGAACCCGGAGCGGCCGACGTGGTCCCCTCGCCGGCCATACTCGGCCAACAAGATCTACGAGTACTTGCAGACCGGGACGGTCCCGGTCATCAGGGCGGTGATCGAGGAGCCGGAAGGTGTGCGCGATTGTTCTCTCTTCTTCGACGAGCGCAGCACGTTCGAGGAGATGCTCGGGGCCCTGCGGGCCCTGTGCGCCGACCGGGAACGGTTGAGGCGGATGGTCCTCCAATGCTTCGAGACCGGCCTCAAGTACTCCTGGGAGGAGGTCTCCCCCCGGTACCTGGAGTGCTACGAGCGGGTGTTCGAAAAGGTCGGCGCTCAGGGGGAGCGGTAGACCAGCAGCGCCCTTCGCATCTTTTGCAACGGGTTCCTTTCCCTTTCGTACCGGAGGAGGAAGGCGTTCAGGTCCACCTGCCCCTGGGACATCTTCCCCAGGTTCCTCCGGTGCCTGATCAGCTTGGTCAACAGCTCGAAGGCGTTGGCCTTGTAGTCGTGCCGGATCGTCGGGCCGGGGGAGTAGAGCACGGAGGCGGGGTCCCCGCTCCGCATGACCAGGCGGTAGGAGAGGTCCACGCCCTCCCACCCGCCGGCGAGGGGGAGCGTCTCGTTGAAGCCCCCGCAGGCCAGCAGCTCGGCCCGTTTGAAGGAGGAGTTCCCTTCCAGGTCGATCGGGGAGGGGATGCGCTCCGGCCCGAGGTCGTAATGGAACGCCAGGCGGTTCGGGAGGTTGCGGGTCCTCGGCAGGCACCTGCCCCTCACCGCGAGCACCCGCGGGTCCGAATGCTCCCTCAGGTGCGCCTCCACGAACCCCTCGGCAGGGACGGCATCATCGTCCAGGTAGATGACTATGGCCGCGCGGGCCAGGACGGCGCCCAGGTTTCGCCCTACGCACACGCCGGCGTTCCCCCTCATCGCCACGTACGTCGCCCCGGACCGTTCGAAGGGGTTCACGCTCCCTGAGGGGCTGTTATCTATCACGATCACCTCGATGCCCTCCCCGCTCACCAGCTCAACGTTCCTCTGCAGGAGTTCCGGGGGGGTGCGGTAGGCCACGATCACCACGGACGCCCTCGGCGTCCCGGTCATCGGGGACGGGTGGATGCGCTCGATCCTGTCCGAATACCTTTCCAGGGTCGGGATGGAGACCGGCGGGGCCTCGGTCATTTGCCTTCGCCTAGATACCTGATCTGGGCTATTTAATTGCGAGGGAGGTTGGGTTGCAAAGGAAGGGGGGCCTTTGAGGGATGACGGACCGAGGTTCGGAACCCCCGATCGTCCTTAAGAAGGAAGGCGCCCGGGGCAATGCTCCTGAGGCGCGGTCGTGGCCGTGGCGCCCATACCTGGGGAAAGGAAGATCGGGGAAGGGGGACGGTCTCCTTGGCGATGCCCCGTCACCCCTCCCTTGAGCCGACCCGCTCATACCATTCGATGGTCTCCTTGAGCCCCGCTTCGAACGGCGTCGCTGCCTCGAACCCGAACTCGCGCTTGGCCCGCTGCGTGTCCAGGCACCGCCTTGGCTGCCCATCCGGTTTCGTGGTATCCCATTCGATCCTCCCCTCGAACCCGCTGAGCCGGCAGATGAGCTCGCCGAGGTCCTTGATGCTGATCTCCCTTCCCGCCCCCAGGTTCACCGGCTCCGCCCCGTCGTACCGTTCGGCGGCGAGCAGGATGCCCTCGGCGCAGTCCCGGACGAAGAGGAACTCCCTCGTAGCCCTCCCCGTTCCCCAGAGGACGATGCGGTCCTCGCCGTCCCTCTTCGCTTCATGCACCTTCCTGATGATCGCCGGGATGACATGCGATGAGGCGGGGTCGAAGTTGTCCCCGGGGCCGTAGAGGTTCACCGGCAGAAGGAATATCGAATCGAAGCCGTACTGCTTCCGATACGCTTGCGCCTGGACGAGCATCATCTTCTTCGCGAGCCCGTAGGGGGCGTTCGTCTCCTCGGGGTAGCCGTTCCAGAGGTCCTCCTCCTTGAAGGGCACGGGGGTGAACTTCGGATAGGCGCATATCGTTCCGATGGCGACGAACTTGCCCACGCCGTTCAGGCGGGCGGCCTCCATCATCTGGATGCCCATGAGCGCGTTGTCGTAGAACAGGGTCGCCGGGTTGCTCATGTTGAACCCGATGCCGCCCACCTTCGCCGCCAGGTGAACGACGACGTCGGCATCCTTTGTCGCCCTGAGGCAGTTGGCCATGGCACGCAGGTCGGTATCGCGGGAGCGGGGGATGATGAGCTGGTCCCTGTCGACGCCTTTTTCCTTGACCAGCTTCTCGACGATGGCGCTGCCCAGGAACCCCGCCCCGCCGGTGAGGACGATGCGCTTCCCGTCCCAGAACCCCATCAGCTCACCTTCCACCAGCGTTCCGGGAACTTGCGGTGCAGGACCCGCCCCCCCTCGCCGATCGGCTCCAGGCCGAACGCCTCCATGTCGGCGTCCACCATTATGCGGACGAGGTCCTTGAAGGTGACCTTGGGCTCCCAATCGAGCACCCTCTTCGCCTTGGCTGGATTGGAGATGAGCTCCTCGACCTCGGTGGGCCGGAAGTACCTCGGGTCGATGAGCACGTGCTCCTGCGGGTCCAGGCCGGCGTAGCGGAACGCCTCGTCCACGAACTCCTGGACGGAGTGCGATTCCCCCGTGCCGAGGACGAAGTCGTCCGGCCTCTTCGCCTGCAGGACCTTCCACATTCCCTCGACGTACTCGGGGGCATACCCCCAGTCGCGTTTTGCGGCCAGATTCCCGAGGAAGAGCTTTTCCTGCTTCTTGGCGAGGATGGCCGCAATGGCCCTTGTTATCTTCCTGGTAACGAACGTTTCCCCCCGTCGCGGGGACTCGTGGTTGAACAGAATTCCGTTCGAGGCGAACATGCCATAGCCCTCGCGGTAGTTCCTGACCATGTGATACGAGTACAGCTTGGCGCAGGCGTAGGGGCTGCGCGGCTGGAAGATTGTGTTCTCATCCTGCGGCGGGGCGGCGGAGCCGAACATCTCGCTGCTGGATGCCTGGTAGAGCTTGATGGGCAGCCTGGAGCGGCGGATGGCCTCCAGGACCCGGGTGGTGCCCAGTCCAGTTATCTCGCTCGTGTACTCGGGCATGTCGAACGATACGCGCACATGGCTCTGTGCCGCTAGGTTGTACACTTCGTCCGGGTGTATGTTGAAGATGATATTGTTAATCTGCTCGGAGTCGGAGAGATCGCCGTAGTGCAGGTTCAGTGAGCGGTGGGGGTCGTGGGGGTCCTGATAGATGTGGTCGACCCTGCCGGTGTTGAAGGTGCTGGCCCGACGGATGAGGCCGTGGACCTCATAGCCTTTTGAGATCAGGAATTCAGACAGGTAGGAACCATCCTGACCTGTAACGCCAGTGATTAACGCCTTCAAGCCTTCCATAATACCAGTACCCTTATTTTTATATATGAGCTGTTCGAGGCTACCTTTTTGAAATTCATGCAAATGAACTCTCGGAAAGGCTATTTCAGTGCTCCGAAAGATATGCAATCCTCGACATACTCATGGTTCAGGACGGACAATGCGATCCCACGTAATGGAGGATCGAAGGAATATACTACGTCAGGACCATTTCCTCAAGTCAGGGGTCTTTTCATTTTTAATGGATCATAGGAAGTGGTATCGGAATGGTGTCATCCGGTCTGAGGGGAACGTCGGTCTTTGACCGTTCCTGTCTAGCAGAACGGGGCCCTCGCATCTTCGCTAGCATCGTTCACCTACCGATCGGCATTGCGGATTAAGTGATGGCCCCGTATGTTATAAGATGCCCAAGCTGGGTCTGTTATCTCGTTGAGCCCTTTTTCCCTAACGGAGATCAAAGAAATGGAGAGTGAATGCGACATCATACACATCATACCCTTGACGGTTCTTATGGAGACTGTAATCCTCATCGTCTTGGTAATGCACCGATCGGAAAAAAAAATCACCTATTCTAATCCACACATGGAGCGGTGGAATGTAATTTTATATAAAATAATAATTTATCGATATATAAATGAGGGCATTGCATTAAAACATAGATTGGTCATTCCGACATAAGAGAATTGCAAGTGGCAGATGGGATTTGAAGAACCGAATCGTGCGGAAACTCTCAGTATTGGACATTCGAGTCCTGCTTGATTATTCGAAATTCAAAGGCACGATGGAAAAGGAGAGGTTCCAGATGAACCTGCGTTCCGCCTATCCGATCATGACCGATCGTACACCCAATACGTTTTTTTGACATACACTATGTTTACCATACTGCTTGGGCCCTTAGAAAGGTGATGGAGATAAGGCCGGAAAAGCGCATAGATATCGGATCTAGCCTGTACTTCTCAGCGATGGGGTCCGCCATCTGCCCCATGGAGGCCCTGGACTATCGACCGCCCATCATCTCCCTGCCTGGCCTCGAGGTGGGCAGGTGCGACCTGTGCCATTTTGATTTAAAGGACGACGGCATTGGTTCCTTATCGTCCATGCACGTCGTTGAGCACATAGGCCTTGGAAGGTATTGGGATCCCATCGATTATAATGGAGACCTTAAAGCCATTTCCGAATTAAAACAGGTGGTGAAGAAGGGCGGGAACCTGCTTTTTGTCGTACCGGTGGGGAAGCCAAAGATGATGTTCAATGCCCATCGGATCTATTCCTACGATCAAGTGGTCGATGCATTCGATGGGTTCGAACTCAAGGAGCTGTATCTCATCCCAGACCCCGACAAGGGAAGCATGCCGATGGATAATGCTACTCGGGAAGAGATCGACCAACTGGACTATGGCTGCGGCTGCTTTTGGTTCCAGAAGGGCTAGGACCGAAAGAGGTCTATCCATTTTATATTTGGATGACCTTGTTGAATAATTATAATGATAAGGCTAGCCTGATCATGGACATACTAAGACTTGAAACGGTTACGAATCCTTGAAAAGACTATCTATATAGGATAAGATACACCCCCGTATGAAGGGCATCGTGTTGGCTGGAGGCAGCGGCACAAGGCTGTATCCCATGACCTCGGCCATCAACAAGCACTTGCTGCCGATCTACGACAAGCCTATGGTGTACTATCCCCTCTCCGTTCTTATGATGGCCGGCATCAGGGATATCCTCATCATATCCACCCCCGAGGACCTCCCCACCTTCAAGAACCTTCTCGGGGATGGGGGGCGGCTGGGCATCAACCTAAGCTATGCGAAGCAGCCATCCCCCGATGGGCTTGCGCAGGCGTTCATCGTCGGTGAGGAGTTCATCGATGGCCAACCCGTGGCCATGGTACTCGGTGACAACCTTTTCTATGGGAGCGGGTTCGTCGAGAAGCTGAGGGGGGCGGTGAGGAACGCCGAGAAGGGCAGGGCGACGATCTTCGGCTATTTCGTCAAGGACCCCGAGCGCTTCGGGATCATTGAGTATTCCCCGGAAGGGAAGGTGCGGAGGATCGTGGAGAAGCCCGAGGAGCCGAGGTCCAATTACGCTGCCACCGGGCTTTACTTCTATGATAGGCGGGCGGTCGAGTTCGCAAAGCAGGTGAGACCGTCCTGGCGCAACGAGCTGGAGATCACCGACATGAACAACATGTACCTGGAGGCCGGGGACCTGGACGTCGTCCTGCTGGGCAGGGGATACGTCTGGATGGACGCCGGCACCCCTCAATCCCTGGCAGACGCCACCTACTTCATCCGTTCCGTCGAACAGTTCCAAGACCTGAAGATTGCCTGCCTGGAGGAGATCGCCTATCACAACCGCTGGATCGACCGCGCTTCCGTGGAAGAGATAATCGAAAGCAATAGTAAGAACGATTACGGCAAGTACCTGGCAAGGATGCTCAAAGATCCCTTAAGAAGGTGAGACGAGGATGAGCAGGCCGACGACGATGTCCGAGCTTATCGTGATCGAACCGCGTGTCTTCAAAGACTCCCGCGGCTGGTTCTTCGAGAGCTATTCGGTTCGGAACGTTGAACCGTTAGGCATCAAGGACGTGTTCGTTCAGGACAATCACTCCTACTCAGCGAAGAAAGGAGTCATCCGCGGGCTGCATTACCAGGTGCCTCCGTTCGACCAGTCCAAGCTCATCCGTTGCACGGCCGGCAGCGTTCTGGACGTCGCCGTGGACATCCGTCACGGTTCTCCGAACTACGCCAAATGGTTCGGCGTGGTTCTGAGCGCCGAGAATAAAAAACAGCTCTACATCCCCCGGGGTTTCGCTCATGGGTTCCTCACTCTGGAGGATGACACGGAGATCCAATACAAGGTGGACAATTTCTATAGCGCGGAGCACGACCGAGGGATCCGTTACGACGATCGCGACATCGGCATCGAATGGGGCGTCGACTCGCCCCTGCTTTCAGAAAAGGACTCCAAGGCCCCTTACCTTAAAGAGCGGGGACCAGATTTCCTTTGGAAGGACAGGAGATGAAGTACCTCATAACCGGCGGGGCCGGCTTCATAGGTGCCAATTACGTGCACCGCAAGGTCGCTGAAAAAAAGGATGATATTGTTTGTCTGGACATTCTCACCTACGCCGGCAACATTGACAATCTGGACGGCGTGTTCGGAAAGGACAACTTCGCATTCGTCTGCGGTGACATAAACGACCGCGCTTTCGTCAACGACCTCTTCAGGAAAGAGAGGTTTGACAGAGTGGTGCACTTCGCCGCCGAATCACACGTGGACCGCTCCATCGAGGACCCGTTGTCATTCCTGAGGACCAACGTGCTGGGAACGCAGAACCTTCTGGACGCGTCCAGGGAGTTTGGCATCGAACGTTTTCATCAGATCTCCACGGACGAGGTGTACGGAGACCTGCCGTTGGAACGCAAGGACCTCAAGTTCACTGAAGGGTCGGCCATCCGGCCTTCTTCGCCGTATTCCGCCAGCAAAGCGAGCGCTGACCTTCTGTGCCAGGCATATCACCGCACGTTCAACGTTCCGGTGACGATATCGCGCTGCTCCAACAATTACGGGCCGTTCCAGTTCCCGGAGAAGCTCATCCCGCGCATGATCGTTCTGGCTCTCAAGGACCAGAAGCTCCCCGTATACGGCAAAGGGGAGAATGTGAGGGATTGGTTGCACGTCTCGGACCACTGCAGCGCCATTGACGCAGTATTGGCCAAGGGGAAGGTGGGAGAGGTCTACAATATCGGCGGAGACTGCGAGAGGCGGAACATAGACATCGTGAAGCTTATCCTGAAGCAACTTGGGAAGGGCGAGGAACTGATCTCCTTTGTTCAGGATCGTAAGGGGCACGACCTGCGTTACGCCATTGACAATGGGAAGATCACCAGGGAGTTAGGGTGGAAACCATCGGTGCGTTTCGAGGACGGCATCCGGGAGACCATAGATTGGTACCTTCGGAACGAACGATGGCTGAAGAGGATAGAGAGCGGGGAGTACCGCTCAACAGTATGAGATCAACGATACCTCCGGCTAGAGAAATTCCAATTATCGAAGTTAAAAGTGGCGATTCTCCTCCAATAGCTGGTTGTCGATCTTATACCCATTCCGATAGGGGAGATCATTGATAGAGTCAACAGCGAAGCCGATATGATGGTGAGGGTAAAGGCGGTCAAGGAACCACCATCAATCAGTGCTACGAATCTGCCGAAGTAAGATAATTCCCAGCATGTCCAACTGATTATCCCTGTCCATATGACAAATGAACCCAGATTCATAAAGACCGAAAATAACAATCCAATGATGAAGATTGGGGCGATTATTCCGCTAGTAAGGGGGGGGCGCCAGAATCCATCAGTATGTCGAACAAGCTCAGTGCTTCCCCAGAATAATCATCGATCCTGTACAACCAAGGAGATGATGCAGCATAGAAACCGATGATTATTCCAAGAACAGCTAGCAGATTGATCCAATTTTGTTTCGGAAAACAAAACGTTTGCTTTTCTTCATCGTCAGCGCAATCTCCTTCGATTTCGATGGGATCACATACGGCCGTCTCGGTTGTGAACTTTTCATTGTCACCCTTCGTCGGATCGGCGAACAGATGCTCATAGATCAGAGCACCGAAAACTCCAGCTAGGACCCCCATGATCGATAGGACGATGGATATTGAAGCCAATGTAAATTCGAATCCAAATATTTCTGTAAGGACGAAACTGCCCCAAATCAAGTAAGTTATGAAGCCGAAAATCAAGCTCAATATATAGATCAGCCTTCGATTGTCGGGCAATCCGTCGAATCCGATGAAGTGAGTGACAATGAATCCGATGATCAGACTGGGCACGAATGACCCGACAATTGCCAATATGATCATCATGAGGAAGACCCGGAAAATGATATCTCCCGCGGATGACCCTTTTCTTGATCCTTTGCCGATCGAACCGATCAGATATCCCTTGAAAAAACTTTTTGGTTCGGGTACCAATCCTATAACTTCAGTAGGATGACCCGTAGATATATAATGAACAGAATGAATTAGATTGCCTTGAATTAATATTGACGTGATCATTCGCCACATTCCGGGACTGTGAATTTTTGTTGGAGAAGTGGTCTTGATGAAATTGTAGGTCCATCGGTCGCTTGGGCATTGGCACACCTTGCGGCCTATCTCAGATGGATCTCCTCGTTCCGGGAGGATGTGGGAAGTTAGTAGAAATCTATTATGGACCCGTCCACCATTTTTGGAATTCCAGGCCATCTTGCCTTGTGAGAGCGATCTGGCGATCGAAGAAAAATGATTGGAAAAGGTTTCCCGCGCTTATCTACGGCGGACGATGATCACTGCAGCGGCCACTGCCACCACGACGATGACCACGATGATCGCGAACAGCATCATGTTCGTACCTTCATCCTCAGGCACCTCCGCATCCACCGCCACCGAAACCGGACCCTCGCCCAGTACGTTCACTGCGACCACCTGGTACGAGTAGGTAGCACCTTCAACAACATCCCCGTCCATGTAGACCAGGAAGGTCCATTCGGCCGGAACTACGTTCAGGACGAAGGCCATGCCGTTGTTCGTTTCGTTGCCCTCATCCACCTCGTCCAACGGATCCAAAATGAAATGGATGTTGTGCGTTCCTGTAACGGATAGGTGCAGCGGCAGCGTTTCCAGTATGACGTTCTCCCCTGGCGCCAGGCTGACGTAGTTCCATACGCAGAACGGGCTGCCGTCCACATAGCAGGTGGCGTTGAACACGCAGGCCGTACCGCCTGAGTTGGTCACGTTCACCCCTGAGTAGCTCGTTCGGCCGGAGGTGATGTCGGTTATGGCCTCACCATCGCGGTCCCATTTCATAAAGTCGGTCATGCTCAGGTCTGCTTTGGTCACAACCTCCACCGCCCATTGCGTCTGCACGGAGCTGGCGCCGTCCGATATCACCACCATCAGGACATGGGGACCCAGGACGCTGGCGTCCGTGAAGAGGGTGACCCCGTTCCCGGATACGTCAACGAGTATGCCGTCCCAGTACCACCGGTAGGTGATGGTATCATCGTCCACGGTGACGTTGAAGTCCTGCGACGAACCAACTATGACGTCCACATCGGCGGAGGGCGACCGGGAGTCCAGGGCCACCGGGTCGTTGACCTGAGCGATGTTCGCCGCGTAACTGAGTAGCATTTCGTCCCAATCACCGGCCAGCATGTCCAGGGAAGAGGTGCGGTAAGCGTTCTCGAAATACCCCGGCTCGGGGAAGTAGACGCTGATGCCGTCGATGGAACCAACATCATAGCCGCCATCCACATCGAAGAAACCAACGTACCCCATGGCGTTCTGTGCATTATTGAAAAGGTTCAGAGCATGACTGCGTACCGTCGCCGTGGGAGCGTTCATATAAAGATTGTAAGCCAGGCCGACAAGGTTCGGGTAGTCGGAACCTATCTTTACCGTGTCGAGCCACGGATGCTCGTAGTAATTGTGGTCGTAGAGCATGCGCAACAGCATTTCAGAGGAGAGGGAATCGAGGGAGCTGATGATCGCCTGGACCCGGGAGGCGTTAATGACGGTCGTGGTCACGTCCGCCTGGTAGTAACCCGGGTACGGGGTCGCGTACGATTCGATGTACGCATCGGCCATGTAGATGGAGGCGCTCGAACCATTTATGTACGGGTTCGAGGCCAGAACGCCTAAGCCGATACTATAGTTCCAGTCCGGGCCTGGCCCGTTCAGCTGGGAGGCGATGATGTGCTCCGTATAACCGCTGATCTCGTAAAGAACCTCCAGGCCGGACATGATGCAAGCGTCGAATCCTATCACGTCGAAGGTGAAGCCGGGATGGGAGGCCCGCACCGTCGTCAACGCCGTTCCGATCTCGGACAGGGTGAGGAAATCGTAGGAGCTCGTATCGTCCACGCACACTCCGTACCAATTGCCACCGTGGTCCCAGAGCACCAGCATGTACCGTTCGGCCGGGTAGTTGTCGATATCCCAGTTGATGAAACCGGAGAGCGTGGAGGTGGCCGCCATGTTCATCTCCCCGCCGGCCAGAACCGCTTCGGACACAGTTGGTTCCATTCCCTGGGATATCAGGTAACGGTTCACGCCGGTCTAGCCGCCGTAGGTGCTGTCGTAACCGGATATGAGGTCGAACTGCACCACGATGTTCATCTCGTCGGTCGAACCGACGGAGGACATCTCCAGGATGTCGTCGATGGCCGCCGATTCCAGGTTGTTGTTCCCGTCCATGTACACCAGGATGGTCCATTCCGCGGTGGTGCTGGCCGTCAAGGTGAACGTCCCGGTTCCGCTGTAGCAATATACCTCCACGAAGTATGGCCAGCGGTAGGAAGGGTAATGGTTATTCCTTCCATGTAATCGTCCGCACCAACATTGTCCGTCTCAGAGCTGGTAATCTGGTTGTGCGAGGAATTGTATAGGAAAATATCGAAGTCCACGCCG
>Ga0302243_1000413_pt1 | contig 39364 bp, 46 predicted proteins | sample AAG_UR_Met_MG_FD_193514 | JGI IMG/M metagenome (GOLD analysis project Ga0302243, IMG submission 193514) | Enriched activated sludge microbial communities from anaerobic digester in WTTP, New Holstein, Wisconsin, United States - AAG_UR_Met | ecosystem: Engineered > Bioreactor > Anaerobic >... | reverse complement strand
CTGTTCATGGCTGCCAAGGAGCTCAACATCGTGGCCGGCAGCGGAGAGGGCGGGCTGCACCCCGACTTCTACCAGTACGCCGACCGCATCTGTTCGGAGGTGGCTTCCGGCCGCTTCGGGATCAAGCCGGAGTACCTCAAGGGAGTGGCGGCCGTGGAGATCAAGATCGGTCAGGGCGCCAAGCCAGGACACGGCGGGCATCTGCCCGGGGAGAAGGTCACCACCATGATCTCCGAGACCAGGATGATCCCCCTCGGTACGGACGCGTTATCGCCGTACCCGCATCACGACATCTACAGCATCGAGGACCTAGCGCAGCTGATATCCGTCCTCAAGGAGAGCACCGAGTACCGCCTGCCGGTAGGGGTGAAGATCGCCGCGGTGCATAACGTAGGCGCCATCGCCTCCGGATTAGTGCGCGCGGGAGCCGACTTCCTCACCGTGGACGGTTTCAAGGGCGGCACCGGCGCCGCGCCTCGGGTCATAAGGGACCACGCCGGCCTTCCGGTGGAGGTGGCCATAGCCGCCGTTGACCGGCGCTTGACGCAGGAAGGGCTGCGCAACCGCGTGACCGTCTGCGCCGGGGGCGGCATACGCTCCTCGGCGGACATGATCAAGGCGATAGCGCTGGGCGCGGACGTGGTCATGGTATCCACCTCGGCCATGATCGCCATGGGCTGCCGGGTGTGCCAGCAATGCCACCGCGGCCTTTGCTCATGGGGAATAGCCACTCAGCGGGACGATCTCACGAACAGGCTGGACCCTAACGTGGCGGCGGCGCGCATCGTCCGCCTTTTCCAGGCCTGGAACGAGGAGCTGAAGGAGGTACTGGGGGCCATGGGCATAGATGCCGTGGAAAGCCTGGTCGGCAACCGTGACCGCCTGCGGTACCGGGGGCCCAATCCCAAGATCGCCGAAGTGATGAACGTCAAGCACATCGGGGAAGGGTGGGGCTGATGAAGGACGTCTGCAAGCCCAAGGGGCACTCCCACGAATGCGACTGCGGTAAGGAGTGTTTCAACGTGGTAGGGGACCAAGCGGTCATCGACCTGCGCCTTTCGCCCACCCAGCCCATGCACTACACCACACTCAACTGCGTCATGCGCAAGGCCATGCGCCTGGGTTGCTCGTCCATCGAACTGAAGGGGGTCATGGGGCAGCGCTATCTGGCGTCCACCGCCTCCGTCCCAGGACTTTACATAGCGGTGCACGGGACCCCGGGGAACGACCTGGGGGCCTTCCTCAACGGGCCGACCATCGAGGTGTTCGGCAACGCCCAGGATATGACCGGGAACACCATGAACTCCGGGAGGATAATCGTTCACGGCAACGCCTGGGACGTTACCGGACTGGCGGCCCGGGGCGGACAGATCCTGGTGAAGGGCGATACCGGCTATCGGGTCGGGATACACATGAAGGAGTTCGGGGGATCGCGGCCGACCATGGTCATCGGCGGTACGGCCAAGGATTACCTGGGCGAGTACATGGCCGGCGGCACCATACTTGTGCTGGGTCTCGGGGGAGGAGATCCGGTCGGACGCAGCCTGGGGGCGGGGATGCACGGCGGGCGCATTTTCGTTCGGGGAAAGGTATCCCCTGAGCAGCTGGGTCCTGGAGCGGCGATCTCACCCCTGAGCGCTGACGACGAGAAGGAGGTCCGGGCGTTACTGGATGCGTTCAGAAAAGCCTTCGGGACCGATGTCCCGGAGGATATGAACGATTACGTGAAGGTCTCGCCCAGCTCAAGTCGTCCGTTCTCCGGATACTACGACAAGACCAATGTCTAGCTGCCCGGCAGACGGTTGGCGGAGCTGGTCACCATGCGCAGCTCCACATCCTCCAGCCCCAGCGGGATGACCTTGGAGGAGATGGCCTGCTCCAGGGCGGTGGCGTCCCGGGCCTGCAGGCGGACCACTACCCGTCGCGGACCGGTGACCTGCAGCACCTCCTTGACCTCCTCCACGCCCTTCAGCTTCCTGAGCTCCTCGGACGGAACACCTGGGCGCAGATTGGCGAAGAGGATGGCGTCCACCTTCAGGCCCATGCGCTCGTTGTTGACGACCGCGAAATAGCCGAGAATGATCCCGTCGTCCTCCATGCGCTTGATGCGGTCGCGTACCGTGGACGGGGAACGCTTCAGCTTAGCGGCTATCTCGTTGTGGGTCATCCTGCCGTCATCGACCAGAAGCTGCAGGATGCGGCGGTTCATCGCGTCGACCACGGGCATGCTGTTTGAGTTAACGCAGTATAGACTTTAATAAATTCCGATGGAACGTCGATTTCATCAATTAAAAAATGAAATTACGGAGGAAAAAGTTTGAAAATACGTCGATTTTATCGATAAACCGGTCACTTCATGAAGAGGGAGGGTGCCTCCGGCTTGGGGGTGAAACAGGCCTCGCCCATCTCCTGGACCTGGGCTCCGGTCTCCAGAGCGGTCTCGTAGATCGCCTTCTCGAAGGCCTTCTTCAGCTCGTTGGGTGACGCGGATACCCGGGCGTTGAGCACCAGTTTCCCCTCTCCGGTGAAGTAGCGCCCTCCCTTCAGCCCGTCCACCTGCATGCGGTCCTCCACCAGGCTCATCTTGGCCGAGGCGGTAGGCGACGTCAACATCACCTTGACGTGGCCGATGGTCTCCGGCGGGAAGTCGGTGGCCACCCGGCGCATCAGGGTGGTGACGAAGGCGTTGATGTCCAGGCGCCCCTCGGCCACCAGTTTCGCGTGCGCGTTGAACCAGCCCATGGAAGCCTTCTCCACCGCGAACATGCGCTGGTCCACCTCCTTGGGCTCCTTGGTGCTGACCTTGTCCGAGAGGATTATGCCTACGATGGTGTCCAGGTTCTTCTTGCTGAAGGCCGAGCAGGGAATTACGTCCGCGTCCGAGACCTCCTTACAGATAAGCTCGCTGGCGTTGCCGATCTCATCGTCCTTCAGACGGTCCACCTTGGAGATGAGGACGTACTCCGCCTCCCGGACCTGGTGCGACGGGATGAGTTTGCCTCCGCCCAACCCGAAGCCTTCCGGTTTGCGTAAGGTCTCGGCCGCCCTGGTCCCGTCGACCACGACGAAGAAGGGAGCCACCTGGAACTCGTCAGGGTACATGGAGCGCAGAGGCGCCACGACGGAACCGAGTATGGCAGTGGAGGTGCCGATCGGTTCGGCGATGATCACGTCCGGCCGTCCCATGGAAACAAGCGTCCGGGCGTTCTTGACGAACTCCCCGAAGTTGGCGCAGAAGCAGCCGCCCAGGACGTCCTTGACGTCGAACCCGGCGTCCTTCATGTACTCCGTGTCGACCAGAACGTTGCCCTGGTCGTTGGTGATGATGGCCACCGACTTTCCGTGCTTGGACCTCAGCTCCTTGCCGAGCGCGGCGGCCAAAGTGGTCTTTCCCGCGCCCAGGTATCCGCCCAGCACCACGAATCTGGTCGGGGCCTTGTCTCCGGACTGCATGCACCCTTTAACGCACGACCGGGTTTATACGTTTCTTGAGACTCCAATATTACAGTCCCTCGATGCGCACGGTGCGCCGGAGGAACGCGCAGGTCTGACAGGGGATGTCGATGACGCAGCGCTGCCCGGCGGGTATGCCTTTGATGGCGGCGAGGAGCGCCAGGTCCATAGGTCTGTACGGGGGCTTCCGGTTGTTGGCGGCCAGCACGGCCCTTTCGGCCTCGGTCAGCGACTCGGAGTCGAAGCGGGACTGGGCGAACTCCATGCACCTCTCCGCCTCTTCCCTGCTGCACTGGTCACAGCGGGCCCCGACCTTGACCACCGCCCCGTAGAGATCGGCTAAAGGGTCTACCAGGAAGATGCCGTGGTCCTTGCCGATGGTGATGAAGACCGCATACGGGAAGGATGCCTCGATGAGCTCCATGCGGGTCCCCCGCACTTTCTTCTCCTCCTTGACCGACCAGAAGTCCCGAAGATGGTGGTTGAGCTGGTATACCAGCTGGTTGTAGTCCAATCCGAGCGAGTCGGCCAGTTCCTGCTTGCTGATCGGCGCGTCCCTGGTGGACCGGTACAGCTTGGTCAGGATGCGCTTGCGCATGTCGTGGTTCACTATGGCGGTGTACGTCTCCGGGTCGATGTAGGCCATCTCGATGCGGCAGTCGGCTGTCAACACCACTTGATTTCATTCTCCAATATTTAACCGTTGATGAGGGATACGCTAACTGTACGAGCATCGGAGATAACCACTGCGCCTATTGCCTTACTCATGGTGGGCAAAGGACCGTTATGCCAGGCTTGCGGTGCGCCGATAAGGAAGGACTATGATTACTGCAATGTGTGCGGAAAACGGACCTCCGTACCGGATGCACGGCGTACCGGGTCGGTGAGCCCTCCCAGGGTGCTGCCGGCCCAGAGAACCAAGCATGTGGGAAAAACCAAGAAGGCTGATAACGTGATCCCCCGCCGGGAGCTGGTCATAGTCCTGCTGACCATGACCTGCATGGCGCCGTTCTGCATCTGGGTGAGCTCCATGGGGGGCCTGATCGGCATGAGCGCCGCTTTCAACGAAGCGTTCTACGGTCGGTACGTGGTGCTTCTGGCAGCGATGGGGCTGCTGACCATCATGGCCGGCGACCTTGTTCCCGCCAAGATATCAAGGAAGGCCATCATCGCCGGGGTGGGGGTCGGCACATTGGCACTGACCGCCCTGGACCTCGCGGAGATCATGAGATACGCCCAGAGCCCCGGATCATACCTGGTTACGGCCGTGCCGGGGATCGGCATGTATCTGGCCCTGGTTCTGGGGACAGGGCTCACCTTGGCCGCACTGGTCCCGAAGAGGAAGCTCGCCTACGTCACCAGAGAACGCCCGGTCCTCACACCAGGTTCTCGGGGTTCAGACCCTTGAGCTCGTCGATGACGAACCGGCCGTCCTTCCGTATCAGCACGTCATCGAAGTAGATCTCCCCTCCGCCCATCTCCGGGGTCTGGATCAGCACCATGTCCCAATGCACGGTGGACTTGTTGCCGTTGTCCGACTCCTTGTAGGCGCTGCCCGGCGTGAAGTGAATGGAACCGGCTATCTTCTCGTCGAAAAGGGTGTCCAGCATGGCCTGGTTGATGTATGGGTTGACGCCTATGGCGAACTCGCCGACATATCTGGCCCCGGGGTCGGTGTCATGAATGATGTTCTGGGACTTGGTGTCAGAGCTGGTAGCTTCTATTATCTTTCCGTCTTTGAACTTCAGCACCACGTTGTCATAGACCTTGCCCTGGTAGAGGGTCCTGGTGTTGTAGCTGATGATACCATTGACCGAGTCCTTGATGGGAGCGGTGTACACTTCCCCGTCAGGTATGTTGCGGTCACCCTCGCACTTGACCGCCGGCATGCCCTTGATCGAAAAGGCGAGGTCGGTACCGGGGCTGACAATGCGCACCTTGTCCGTGCGCTCCATCAACGCCACCAGAGGGTCCATGGCCCTGGACATCTTCGGATAGTCTAGCGTGCAGGTGTTGAAGTAGAAGTCCTCGAACTTTTCGGTGGACATCTGGGCCTGCTGGGCCATTGAGGGAGTGGGCCATCTTAGCACCACCCACTTGGTGTTGGGCACCCTCCAGCCGGTGTGCACCGGCCCGGACCAGAACTTCATGAAAAGGTCGATCTTGTCCGCCGGAACGTCGGAGTTCTCGGTGATGTTGTACGAACCGCGCATGCCGATGTACGCCTGGGCCCTTTTCATCTTCTCCAGCTCGATCTCGCCTATCTGAGCGATGGTCTTCTGGTCCGCGTTCATTAGCAGCTTCCTCATGACCCGGGCGGAGCGCAGGGCCACCATGGGCACGCCCCCGACCTCGTAGATCTTGTCGAGCAGAACCTCCACCATCTCAGTTGGGATGTCGAACGCCTCGATGTAGACGGTCTCCCCCTTTTGGAGGCGAACGGAGTGATCTATGAGCACGTCGGCCAACTTGCGCATTCTGGGGTCGTACATACGAATCCGGTAAAAACCTTGGAAGGTATATCAGAGTTGGCAAAATCCTTCGGCCGGAGTGGGACGAAAGTTCTATTAGGCCGGATGGCCCGTGGCCGTCCATGGATGAGGTGGACGTGGCCCTCAGCCGCATGCTCATGCGCAACTCGCGCACCCCTTATTCCGAGCTGGGAAAGGAGCTTGGCCTGAGCCCCCAGATGGTGCACCGCCGGGTGCAGCACCTCATGGACGTGGAGATAATCCGGGGAACCTACGCCGCATTGAGCTTCAAGGCCATGAAGGCCATGTGGGTGATCGTCCACGGCTGGTCCAAGGCCAATTCCATGGACGAGGTCGCCCATGACCTCAGGGGCGATCCACACGTGGCGATCATGCAGGTAGCCAGCGGGAATTATGTCTACGTTCACGGTAATGTCACGGACGCCGTCGGACTGGCGGAGCTGGTCACCTCGGTGCAGAGAAGCGCCAAATTGAGCGAGCCGCAGGTGGGTATCGTGCAGACGCCTCCGTTGGGACATGACGGATTGAGCGGCATGGACCTGCGGATCATCAAGGCCTTGGCGAACGACACCAGGAGGCCGGTGAACGAGATCGCTGAAGAGCTCGGAACGACCGCCAAGACCGTGCGCCGCCGGCTGGACCGTCTGATGAAGGAGGACCTGGTGCAGCTTTCCATAAACTGGCAGCCGGACACCATGGGCGATATGGTCAGCCAGATACACCTTGTTCTGAAAGAGGACGTGCCGAACGAGAAGGCGGCCTACCTGATGATAAAGAAGTACGCCCCCGGGATAATCCGAAGCTACACGTTCAGCAACGTACCAGGCTTTATCCTTTTAACGTACTGCAACCGCAACGCCAGGGAGATGCAGGACACCTGCCGGGAACTGGAGGGCGAGGGCATATTCACCAGCGTGGTGCCCAACGTGATAAGGGCGATCTACCACTATCCGGAGCACCGGGAAGCGGTTCTGCAGGAACTGCTCAGGAAAACAGGAAAGAGCTGATATCATCCCTGGATACGGGCCTATTTTCCGATAATTAACGGTCAGACGTTAAAATAAGGTCATTTTACACTTGTGTTTCGACCTTTTCTTAACGCGACCTCTTGACGAGCGCCTAAGGCATGGAGGTGAATGCCCTGTTCCGAGGATTAAAATGAACCTCCCGAAAAGGAAAGGACTGATCATCGTTTGTTTGCTGGCGGTAATTCAGAGCATCGCCAGGTTCGCCATACCGCTATCACTGTCGACCATGGACGGCCCGGTGCTCGACAACCCGGTCTCCGATGAGATTATGATGTTCATCAATGGCATGTTCTATCTGATTGGTGCTCTCGGCTTCGTAACCGCCTTCGGCCTGTGGACACAGAAGCGCTGGGGATATCTCGGCACCCTGGTACTGAGCGCGGCCACCATAGTGTTCGATGTTTGGGCCATCGTCACCGTGCAATCTTCCGCGGCCATGGGCATCGTGCTGCCAGCCCTGTTCATGATTTACCTGCTTCTTATTCGCAGGGACTTCCAGGAGGAAGAAAGGTGAGGGCCCTGGTCGCCTACGGCACCCGATGGGGATCCACCGAGGCGGTGGCCAAGGAGCTGACGTCGCTTCTCAGGAAGAGGGGGCAGCCGACGGACATGCTGGACCTCGGAAAAAATGAAACGGCGGACCTGGAAGCCTACGACATGGTGATCATCGGCAGCGGGATCGCCTACGGCTCCTGGTCCAAGGGCGCCCTGAGGTTCCTGGAAAAGAACGCCAGAACGCTGTCGGAGAAGCGCTTGGCCATGTTCGCATGTTGCGGCGACCTGCTCTTCGATCCGTCGAAGGCGGAAGAGCATGAGCGGAAGTACCTGCAGGACGTGGCCCGGCGGTACGAACTGGAACCGTTCAGCCTGGGCCTGTTCGGCGGGGTGATCGACTTCGAACGCTACAGCTTCCTGGTGAAGGGGATACTGAACATGAGGAACGCAGGAAAGAAGGGCATGAAGGAGATGGGTATCGATCCCGAAAAACCCTATGACTTCCGGGACTGGGAGAAGATCAGGGCCTGGGGAAACGGTCTCCTGGAGGATGATTAGATGAAAGATGCAGAGAAGGTCGATGATGGCGACCTCATCCCCTGGTATGTGACCGGGGCGGTCGCAATATTGTGCGCGGCGGTCCTCATAGCCATGGCAGCGCTCGGTCCGAGCGGGACCGGGGATATCGAGTACAGGACCTCGCAGTCCGGGATATGGCAGGTAATGGGGCAGGACCTGGCGGACCTGTTCCTCATCGCGCCCCTGTTGCTGATCGGAGGAGCTCTCCAGCTGATGAGGAAGGACGCCTCGAAATACTTCTTGGTGCTGACCCCGCTCACCCTGATGTACACCGGATTTTCCCTGGGCATAGGTCAGGAATGGACCTTGTACGACGGGAACGTGGAGGCCTACTTCTGGATGTTCCTGGCGCTCATCATCGGAGGTCTGCTGCTCCTTATAGGCGTGCTTCCCAAGTTCGGCCCGGGCGAGGGGACGGGTTTCCAGCGCAGGAGGCTGATGATCTTCGTGCTGGTCATGGGATTGGTCATGCTGATGTTCGCCGGGATGTGGGTGGGTCAGATCAATGAGGTCATAGCTACCGGTGACCTTTCTGACGGTTCGTACACCGATTCGCCCAACGTCTTCTGGACCATAAGGTTCCTGGACCTTGGAATATGCGTTCCCTTAGGGTTCGTCTCCCTGTTCCTGCTGCTTCGCCGGCCGGAGAAGGGGTACCCCCTGGTGCTGCTGTTCTTCGGTTTCTTCCTGACCATGGCCGTTACGGTGAACGCCATGGCCCTGGTAATGGTGATGAACGACGATCCGGCGGTAGAGGCGATGGGCGCCGGCCTGTTCATCTTCCCGGTGATGGCCGTGCTGTTCCTGGTGGGGCTGTCGTACCTGCTCAAGAACAGAGGGACCGCTGAAAAAGAAAACACCTTGGCGGCCTGAAAGGCCGCTTTTTTCATTATTTTCAAATGTCCCTGGGCCAGGCCACATACCGGCCTTCCACCTGGCGCAGCCCGATAGGTCCGTCGTACAGGATGGAAAGGTTCTCCTCGTTGAGCAGCTGGAGACCTCCGTCCCTGAACACCCCTCCGTCCTTGATCATTATGACACGGTCGATCTCCGGGACGATGTCCGCCGGGTCGTGGGTGACCAGAACTAGGGACCGCCCCTCCTTTGCCAGCGTCCTTATGGCCGAACGGACCAATCTTTTCCCGGTGAGGTCCAGGGAGTTCATCGGCTCGTCCAGTATCAGCGCCTCCGGGGAGTTGACCAGGGCGCGGGCCATCAGCACCCGGCGGGCTTCTCCGGTGGAGAGGGTGTAGTACCTCCGGGCGGCCAGGTGTGTCGAGCCCACGGCGGCCAGAGCGTGCCTGGCCAGCTCCTCCATCTCCGGGCCTATGTCCTGCGAGCGGTTCGTGCCCACGGAACCGAAGAACCCGGACAGCACGGCCTCCAGGCAGTCCATGTCCCTGGACAGATCGACCTGCAGGTCGGCGGACACCAGCCCGAACGCCTTCCGCACGTCGAAGAGGTTCCAGAGGTCCGAACCTCTCAGCTTGACGTACGAACCGTCAACGGAGGTATCGTGGCGGTGCTCGCCCATCATGGTCTTGATGAGCGAGGACTTCCCGGAACCATTGGGACCCAGTATGACCAATCGCTCACCTTCGCGGATGGTCAGGTCCACGTTCCTGAGAAGCGTCGCGGATCCCTTGCTGACGCTGACCTTCCGCATCTCTATGATCGGCTCGCCGGGCATGCGGAACCGTATCGGCCGGGGAATATAAACCGACTGCTCAACAGCGCCTTCGCTCGTCGATGAACAAAATGGAAAACAGGGTTGTCACCCCCAGCGGGGCATTTAGCGGTCCTGTGGACCGGAAAATATTTTTGAGAAAGGGACTTACTTCTTCTTTCCCTTGGCCGGAGACGCGGCAGCAGCCTTCTTCTCTTCGTTCTTCTTCTTTTGCTTGCCGAGATCCTTCTTGGACATTGCCATAACGGCATATATGGCTAAATTCATACTTAACAATAATTATTATACCGTGTTCCTGGATGGTCTTGCCAGAAGCTCCGGTTTGTGCGCCAGTTCCCATATGTAAAGGGAGGCGACGCTGCCGTAAGGCGTGTACCTGGAGCGATATCTGTCGAACTGCTGCCTGTCCAGGGATCCCAGACCGTACAGCGACATCATCCCGCGGCGGATGGCCAGGTCCCCCCAGCTGACCACGTCCTTCCTGCCCAGGGAGAATATCAGCATCATCTCCGCGGTCCAGGGGCCGATGCCCTTGAGCGCGACAAGGGCCTTGACCACCTCCTCGTCCGGAAGCGCCTTCAGCTCTTCCAGGTCCAGACCTCCGTTGGCGCACGCCTCCGCTATCCCTTTGACGTACTCGGCCTTCCGGAAGGACATGCCGCAGGACTGGATGTCCTCCAAGGAAGCCTCGTGCAGCCTGGCAGGGGTTATTTCGCCGAAACGATCCACCACCCGATTCCAAACGGTCATGGCGGCCTTGCCGGAGATCTGCTGGCCGACCACGCTGCTGACCAGGGCGGTGAAGAGATCCGGATACATCTCAGATTGCAGCATTCCCAGGGAATCGATCACCCGGCCCAGCTTCTTGTCCTTCCGGCGGAGGTGGTCCAGCTCCACCTGGCCGTACTCAAAGCAGGGCATCCTTCTCCAGCTCCAACAATCTCTCTTTCAGATCCAGGCCTCCGGCGTAACCGGTGAGCTTGCCTCCGGCGCCGACCACCCGATGGCATGGTATGATGATGGAGATGGGGTTGCGATTGCAGGCCTGGCCCACCGCCCTGGCCGCTCCAGGGCGCCCGATGGCTTCGGCCAATTCGCCATAGGTGCGGACCTTTCCGTACGGGATCGCCAACATCTCCTTCCAGACCTTCATGGCGAAATCGCTCCCCTTTGGTGCTAGAGGGATGGTGAAATCCTGACGCTTCCCCTGAAGATACTCGGATATCTGGACCGCGGCCATTTCGAGAAGGGGCGTCTTGTACATCTCGCCCACGGGCACCCTCTCCCCGGGAAGCGTCAACTCGGTTATCGCTCCGTCCTCTTCGGCCACGTGGACCGAACCGATATCGGTCAGGAAACTGTGGACATGCTTCAACAGGCGACCTCCTGAGAATTCACTCATAATCTCTTGTCCTAATTTAAGTGGTGCCTCGACGCTGCTCTCCAAGGGATTAATACCACCCGACCTCAATGTTATTCTGGGGTTGACATGATCGGGAAGAAGGTAAGGATGGCGAACGAGCCACGATCAGTAGATGAATACCTGGCGGCCCTGCCGGTGACGGTCCAGGAGATCATAGGGAAGCTGCGTTCGATCATAAGGTCGGCGGCTCCGGAGTCCAAGGAGATCTTCCGCTACCGCATCCCGATCTTCGTGCACCACGGCCATCTGGTCGGCTACGCCGCCTACCAGGACCATTACAGCCTTCACCTGATGAGCCCGGAACTGATGCGGACCTTCGAGGGCGAGCTCGAACCGTATAGCAAGACCACGGCGACCATCCACTTCTCATATGACGATCCGCTGCCTAGCGACCTCATCTACCGATTGGTCAAGGCCAGGATGGCCGAGAACGAGGCCCGGAGTAACAAGTGATCGTTCCTAGTCCGCCCTTGCGATCCATTCGCTGCGCAGCAGCCCGAACCACTCCTCGTCGTGCCATTCTCCTTCAAAGAGATGTCTTTGGCGAAGCGTGCCCTCCTGCTTGAACCCCAGCCTCACCAGGACCCTCTGGGAGGGTAGATTGATGCTAAGGGGGCTCGCTTCGATGCGGTTGAGGTCCATCTCACCGAACCCGTGGTCGATAACGGCCTTAAGAGCCTCGCTCATGAGACCGCGTTTCCAATAAGCGCGAAGCAGCTCGTAGCCGAGCTCGGCATGCTTCATACCGTGATCGATGTTCCAGAGGCAGCATTCACCGATGACCTGGCCCTCAGGACGCAGGGTGATCGCCCAGACCACGCATCCACTGTTTCCGGTCCCTTCTATCCCATCGAGCACCCATCTGCGGGTCTGCTCCAGATCGATATGAGGGGGCTCACCGAACAACCTGGTGGCCACCGGATCGGACTTGAAGGCGTGTATGGCCTCGGCGTCTTCCAGGGTGATCGGTCGCAGTAGGAGGCGAGGTGTTTCCAGTATCGGACCGGCCGAGGTATGCTCTGGCTTATTCATGGAAGAATGTTCCCTTCATATCATCAGGAGGATGGGTTGAGGTGGCCAAGGCTATTTCAGCAGACCGGCCGCCTTCAGCTCCTCGGTGATCTTGTCCACCGCCTCAGCGGCGTCAGCTTCGACCTTGGCGCCGGTACAGACCAGCTTGCCGGAACCGAACAGGAGCACGACCACCTTCGGCTTGTCCAGGCGATAGACTAGCCCGGGGAACTGCTCCGGCTCGTACTCCACCCTCTCCAACCCCAGGGAGATAGCTATGGCGTTGAGGTTGATCTCCTGACCCAGGTCGGACGAGGCCACTATGTTCTGGACCACGATCTCCGGTTTGACCTTGATCTTGATGCCCGCCTTCTCGATCTGCTTGGCGACCTTGGTTATGGCTTCCTGAACGTGGGGGAGCGAACGCCCGCCGGTGCAGACGACCTTGCCGCTGCGGAAGAGCAACGTGGCGGTCTTCGGCTCTTTAAGACGGTAGATTAGGCCGGGGAACTGCTCCGGCTCGTACTCCGCGCCGTCCAGGGCGAGGGCGATGGACTGAAGGTCAAGCTCCTCTCCGAGAGAGGTGGAAGCGACGACGTTCTCGATCTTTATCTTGGCCATGAGGTCACCTTTCCTCACGTTATTTAAATACCCTATTAAAAGTCTTTCGATATGGACTTATATTAGATGAATCACCCTCGTCTAAGGTGTCAAGAACAGCAACAGGATCTTTTCAAAGGCGCGTAGGGCCATTTCCAATTCTTAGAAGATGATGGTGGGCTCAGCCGAGACTACATGTCACACACGCCAGATAGTAATATTTTGAAATCAATTCTCGGGCGATTCGAACAGGCTAGCCTATCAAACCATTTAATTTTTTTCTAATAATTTATATAGACATCCATCAAAATGACAACCCGTCCTGTCTCCAGATTAGGAATTAGATCGGTGTTTCCTATGCAGCACATATACGTTCATTATGGAAAGGGCGATGAACGCTGAGAATGCATATATCGCCCTTGATGCGCCATCAACGACCTGGTAATAATTCTGATAGAAAACATCCTCGGTATTACATAGCCCGAGGACGTCCAACATACCTTGCTTCAGTGTCATTGGGTCCAGGAGATATACGATCTTATTGACGGTGAGGAACTCGTACGGTCCCCCGGTCGATAAGTCAAAGGCATTGATGCCTTCCGACCAAACGAGATTCGACAGCGAATAGGAAATGAAAACGAACATCAACAAAGCGATAAAGGCCGAATACCGTTTGTTCACCACACTGGCCAGCAACAACCCGATCATGCCGATCAGCACAAGTCCTGCCATCGGGAAAGCTGATGCATACGCCAGGATAACGAAATCGACCATGTCCCCGCTGGCAAAATAGAAGATAAGTTGGAAAAAAAGGATGAACATCAGATATGCCGCGATCGTTAAAATCGATAGTGAGGCGAATTTGGACAGATAAACAGGAATCGAGTGCGAACCATAGGTAAAATTGTATTTCACCAGACCGTCCTCATTTTCCTGGCTTATTAGAAGAGCCCCCAACAAGCCAAATGTCAAAGGCCATATTATTGTGAGCGTTCCAGACCAGAACTCGAATATGCAGGTATTTTGCAGTTCTTCAATCTCCCCGGCTGCCAGCTGGCCCCCGTCATTCGAAACCTCCCTCTCATAATCGAGCGCGATGGAGTAGATGGAGATGCATGAGAAACAAGCGATCACTACGAGAAGGATGAGGATGACCGAGTTCGATCTTACGACCTTAAGGTCCTTCCAGAGGTGAGCAGCGGTTTCATGAAGGGGTGAGACGTTGTTGATTTCATATTCATTCTCTGGCATTCTCTCCCCCCTCGATGATTGAACGGTACAGAGATTCGATGTCGTCCTCCATCGTCTCCATTCCTTCGATCCTCGCTCCATCCGAAACCAATCTAGAGATTATTTCCGAGACCTCGGACCGGGCGGCCTTTATGTCCAAATATTGTCCGGAGACGTTGGCGACAATTCTCTGCTGAATTTCGATGGATGGTATGAATTCATTGGAGATGCGAACCCTGACGATGTTATCTCCTACCCTCCGCTTTGTTGATGTTTTTAGTACTATGACCCCTTCTTTCATGAAAGCGACGCTGTCGCATATCGCCTGGACCTCTGCCAGGTTATGGGAGGATATGAGCATTGTAATGCCCCTGCCCTTCATTGATATCAATCGCTCCTTGAGGTCCATGGTCATGGATGGGTCCAACCCTGAAAACGGCTCATCGAGTATCAGTAACCCGGGCGACCGGACAATCGAGCGGGCGATGGCCAACCTCTGTCTCATGCCCTTTGAATACCCATTCACTTGATCGTCCTTCCTTGAATACAGCCCGAAGTCCTTTAGAAGCTCATCTACGAGTTCGTGAGGGTTCGGGTGTCCAGTGAGTTTGGCATAATAAAGAAGGTTATCGAAGGCGGACATGGATTCGTAGAACGTAACTCTCTCTGGCACATAACCGACCTTCACATCATCGATTATGTGCAAGGTGCCCCAATCACTTTCTTCGATACCGGTGACGATCTTAATAAAGGTCGATTTACCAGCGCCGTTAGGACCAACCAAACCGCAGCATTCACCACGTTCCAGGGCGATAGACGCATCGGTTAGGGCGATCGTTCCTTCTTTGAGAAGGGATGGCCCATAGGTCTTTTTTACATTGCTCGCCTTGAGCACTTCGGTAGGTGTCTCATTCATCCGATTCCTCTTGATAATCGGCCCAGTATGACGAATACCGACCTTGCGGAGTTGTGATCGTCACATAAACACGAAGCCATTCGCCCTCGCTGAACGATACGGAGGATGTATAGTTCAATGAGAACGACCCGTTCCAACTTACGTTGACCTGATCATAGAATACCATCTGGTTCATGCTTGATTTGTCTATTCTGTAGAGTGCGGTCTGAACGCTCAATGCAGTACCATTCTCGTACGACCCACCTTCCACGAGCAGTTGGATGTCCAGGGATGATGATTGATTGTCATATTCACAGGAAAGGGTTGGTGTAAGCCCATCTAAGTAAAACACTGAGTTCTCATTTAGGTTGAATCGCAACTGATTGTCGTTGGTCCAAGATTGCAGGTTCGAACGGAACATGACATAGTATCCAGATGGGGCCAGATAGTACACATCGTCCCCCTCGGCACCGGTCAATAGATTGTATTCCAAATCGTACGTGCAATTCCAAGTTATGATGTACGTCTTATCGTCCTCAGAATATCCGGAAATACCTATGCGCTCAACGGGATATGTACAGAGCGATTGCAAATATGTACGATTGCTTACTATCTGATTGGGATCGATGTCATCAGGAATTCTTACGATGCAGAATCCGGCCCCATCAGCAAGCTCATCGATAGAGAAACGCGCTGATGTGTCTTCGAGCGTTAGGGTAAATGTTATGGTTTCATTGACAGAATAACTGGATTTATCCACCTCTATCGTTACATCGATAATGCGATTGTTCAATGAGTTTTGATAAATAGTATATGCACTGAAAATCAGAATTATAACTATTATAATTATAGAAATAATAGTCAGATTCTTCTTCGCCCTCTTGTTCATTATATCACTTCGATGGCCCGCCAATCAACCATTAAATTATTAGATATGCCATTATAATTACTTCTTTATATGTTTTTCATTGGTTTTACATTGTGTAGATTGTTGTTAAAATTTACATTATTCGAATAATGCCTTTTTATGGAAAAATGTCCAATTTATTTTATAGCGTAAGTGGTGAGTTTGATCGTGACCACGCAAAGACCGTGCCTGATAGTGAAAAATGAAGGCCAATCGATTGATGTTTTTCGAGAGCCAGTAGTAAATGATCATCGTATGACTAAATTCAAAAAATAATTGTCTGGATATAAGTAGTGGTGGGCTCAGCCGGATTCGAACCGGCGACCTCCTGCGTGTGAAGCAGACGTCATAACCGCTAGACCATGAGCCCTTCGGTATTCGATGCGAACGGGAATTGGATATAAAAATGTTTAGCGCACGCCCGTCGATCACTCGTTGATGACCTGGGTGGCCCGGAACATGCCGTCGCTGAACATGAGCGAGAAGTAGCCGGTCTTGTGATTGGTGGACCGCAATTTCACCGCGCGTATACGGCGCTGCACGTCGCTCTCCCCGATGCTCTGCAGCTTCAATGAGATTATTCCGTCGGCCAGGTAGCCCTCCTCGAACCGCCCGCCGTTTATGTGGTCCACCGATGTCTCGGCGATCAGGAACGACGTCACGCCCATGTTCCTCAGCCACATGAACAGATAGAAAAGGTCGTTGCGGCGGTCGGTGTTTATCTGCGCGGCCATCTCCAGTACGTCCAGCGAGTCAAGCACCAGGATGTCGAACCCCTGGTCCTTCTTGATGGTCTCGGCGTACATCTTGAACACCTGCAGCCAGGAGCCTTTGGCCATCATCTCGGTGACGTTCTTGCGGATGGTGGCCAGGTCTAGAACGTACACCAATTCCTGGATCGCCGGGTCGTTCATGCCCATGAGGTCCATCTGCTGCAGCAGGTTCTCCTTGCTCTGCTCCAGGGTCATGTACACGCTGCGCGTCCCGCTCTTCTTGGCGTTGTTGTAGAGGATGCTATAGCATATCGAAGATTTCATGGTGCCTGGCGTACCAGATATCAGAATCACATGGCCCTTCGGAACCCCACCCTGGATGTAGTCGTCGAAGTTGTGGATGTAGGTCTTGACCCTTTCTACCGCTATGCCCATCCCCTCGGCTGGAATATAATGTATTCTAGGTATATAATACCCAATACGGAATTAAATTTCAGAAAGGTTGATTCGCCAGCGGCAGAGCCAGATTGAACTCCTTTCCGTCGTGGAACATGCTGTAATACCGATTGTCAGCGTTGGCCCCGCGCATCTTCACGCAGCGCACCCAGCGCTGAACGCGGGAGTCGGTCATCTCCCTCATCCGCATCTCCATGATGCCGTCCGAGAGGTACGCCTCACCCTGCTCCGCCTCGTCATACTCGTCCGAAATGTTCTCGGAGATCACCAGCACGGTTATGTCCAGAGATTTGAACCAGTCGAACAGGTCCTTGAGGTCCTGGCGGGAGAAGCAGTGCTCCGTCAGCGCCTTGAACGACTCCAGGGAGTCCAGGGCGAAGACCTTGAAACCGAAGGTATCCTGCTCCTTCTGCACGTAACCCATGATCAGCTCGCGCCAGTTGCCCGCATGATCCGCCATCTCCTTGCGCAGCTCGCGCATGTCCATGACCCTCAGCCTGCCTGCGGTGTCCGCCTCGGGCATTCCCATGCGCCCCATCTGCCTCAAGATGGATTTTCTGCTCTGCTCCACCGATAGATAGAGCCCGGGCGTTCCGTTCACTGCCGACCGGTGTAATATCGTGTAGGTAAGAGTGCTCTTCATGGTTCCTGGCGCGCCGTTGAACAGTACAACGTGACCTTGAGGTATGCCTCCGCCGAGAACCTCGTCCAGACGGGAAATGTGAGTACATAGGACACCAGTGTCCTCGACCTTGAGCGGGGCGCCGACCTGGGAACGCAGTTCTCGGAAGATGTCCTCGGTGATCCGGGCCAGCTCCACCTCGTCCACCTCTGCCATCTCTTTCCCGGCGTCCAGTATCTGTAATTTTAGCCGGGCCTCCTGCAGTTCGGCCTCCTTTTCATCCAGCTGCGCATGGAGCGCTTCCAGCTCCGGCTCGAAGTGACGGGTCAGCTCCTCCCTAAGCCGGCGGCGGACGTCGTCCATGTCCACGCTCGGCTGGGGCTCCGACTTTTCATGGGACCCTTTGGATCGTTCCTCGATCTCATTGGACAATATGTTCAACCGGCGCTCTCGCTCCTGCAGCTCCTTTTCGCGGCGGTCCAGCTCGTCCGCCCGGACCTGAATGGTACTGTCCGGCCGGCCCACCTGGATGGTCTCAATGGAACGGATGCGAAAGGTCGAACAATCGGCGTCCTTCCCACGATCCAGCCTCACCGAGGTGAGATTGACCTGCACCGGCTGGGATGCCTTGGGCTTCAGGTCCTGACCACATCGGCCGCACTGCTCATCCCTCGGCAGAACGCCGAAACCGCAGCGGGGGCACTCGAACTTGCTGGGAGGAAGGCGCATCATATCACTCGCTGATGACCCGGGTGACCTGGAAGCGGCCTCCGTTGTAGAGCAGCGAATAGTAAGACGGGTCGTGGTTGGTCTCCCTCATCTTGACGCACCTGATGCGCCGCTGCATCTCCACGTCGCGGATCAACTGCATCTTGAGCGTGATTATCCCGTCCGAAAGGTACCCTTCGTCGAACTTGCCCTCGATCAGGCGTTCAGCCGAGCTCTCGGAGATCAGGAAGACGGTGACTCCCAGGTCCCGCATCCACTCGAACAGGTAGAACAGGTCCGTTCGGCGATTGCGTATCTCGGCCATGGTCTCCAGCACCTCCATGGAATCGATGACGAGAATGTCGAAGTTCAGGTTCTGCTTGAGATTGGTGATGTAGGTCTTGAATACATGAAGCCAGGAAGTACCGCCGGCGATCTCCTTGAGCTTCTTTCTGATTATGGACAGGTCGAGCACGTTCAGGTTCTTGCTGACCTTGTCGATGTCCATGCCCATCTTCTCCATCTGGCGCAGGAGGCTTTCCCGGCTCTGCTCCAGCGTCACGTACACGGACGTCCGTCCGGACTCCACGGCGTGATTGTAAAGCATGTAATAACTGATGGACGACTTCATCGTCCCGGGGGTACCGGCCACCAGTACTATGTGCCCGGTGGGTATCCCCCCTTCCAGAATCCTGTCGAAACCCTCGATGTACGTCTTTAACCGGCCCTCTCCCGCTTCCATCTCCCCGACCCCTGGCCATCAGGCCCTTCGGGGTTCCATAAGCTTACAGGCTATTAAAGTGCTCGTTGTAGGTTATCAGATGCCACGCACTATGACCTTCCTGACGTACTTGCGGGCGGTCTCGGCCATCCCCAGCATCTGCGCCTCGCTATACGGGTCTATCTGGCTCAGGCGTTTGTCCAGGGTAAGGTCGTTCTTGAAACGCTGCAGGGCGTACTTCTTGGCCCCGCCGATGTATGACGCCATCCTTTCTATGTCCGCCGGCTGAAGGTAGTGCGGCACCACGGTGGTGCGGAACTCGTAGTCGATCCCGGAGGTCATGATGAGGTGGATGGAGCGTTTGATGGCCTCCAGGTCCACCTCGGTCCCGCAGACCTGGGAATATTGCTGGTCCAGAGGACCTTTGAGGTCCATGGCCACACAATCCAGCAGTCCGGCCTGCAGCAGGTCCTGCAGCATATCCGGGTTCGTGCCGTTCGTATCCAGCTTCACCTTCAGACCCAGCTTCTTGATCTTTCTGATCAGGTCTGGAAGGTCCTCGTTGAGGGTCGGTTCGCCGCCGGTGACCACCACCCCATCCAAAAAGTCCGAATTTTCCACCAGGTACTCCTCCAGGACCTCCCAGGGAGCCTCCTCCACTTCCCCCGAAACGGAAACCAGGTCGGGGTTATGGCAGAACGGGCAGCGCAGGTTGCAGCCCTGTAGATAGACGGTGGTGGCGACCATTCCGTCCCAATCGAGCAATGAGGTCTTGGCGAAACCAACTATTCGGGCGAGCATGACCGTCTGGAATTATTGCAGGTCGTTTTTAAGGCTATCCCTTACAGAGTTCATTCGTCCTTGATGTTGACGATATCGCCATGCATCTTGGCCTTCATATGGCCGCCGGGACCGCCCCTCTCCTCGCGGGCCTTGTCCACGCAATCCTCGCTCTCGCAACAGAAGGCGGCGAAGACGTACTGCTTGGCCGGCCGGCCGCAGAACTGGCATTCGTACTTAGAGAAGTCCATGATGCGGCCACCGCCCCCTTCCGATAAAACCCTTTCGAAATTTTCTTAAGGTAGATAAAATATGATCGTCCGGGGGAAGTTCAAATGTCGTTCTGTTCAAGGTGCGGTAGCCAGGCCAAGGAGGGCGCTCAGTTCTGCGATAGATGCGGCGCTCCCTTGAGCGTGGGTTTCCAGAGCTACAGCCAGGGCAATCAGACCACTGTGTCCTATACCTACCGGAAGGATGAGAAGGAGGCCATACTGGCTGTGATACTCTCGGTGCTCATTCCAGGATTGGGGCAGATGTACTGCGGGAGGGTAGGCCGAGGCATTGGCATACTGGTCCTGCTCGGTTTGCTTGGTTTCGTTTCAATTATCCCGTTGTTCGTAATAATGGATCCGTGGGAGGTAGACATCACCGGGTTCTTCGCTCTGAGCGTGGTCATGAGCATCGTCGTCTTCATCGTTTACCTTTGGCAGATCTACGACGCCTACCGCTGCGCCGACAACTATAACAAGACGGCGCCGCCGATGAGGTACTGATCAGTCCAGAATGTGCATGGACAGTTGCATCGCCGGGGCGGAATGCGTCAGGGCGCCCATGGATATCACGTCCGCATAGTGAGCGTAGGTCTTGGCGTTCTTCGGCGTGATGCCTCCGGAGACCTCCACGGTTATGCGCTGGTCTATCCCCTTTACCGCCAGGTAGCACTCCTTGGCCTGGGTGGGCGTCATGTTGTCCAGCATGATTATGTCAGCTGAGGCCCGGGCCGCCTCCTTGGCCGAGTCCATGTCTTCCACCTCGATCTCCACCTTCTTTCCGAAGCTGAACGACTGCGCTCTTCGCACCGCTTTGAAAACACTACCCACCACGGTCAGGTGGTTGTCCTTGATCAGGAACGCGTCGTCCAGACCGAAACGGTGCGGGTCCCCGCCTCCGATCCTGACGGCCTTCTTCTCGTAACGGCGGAAGCCGGGGGTGGTCTTGCGAGTGGCGGCGATGACTATGCTCGGGTTGGCCTTGCGGCATGCATCTACGACCGAGCGGGTGAGAGTGGCGATGCCGCTCATGCGCATCAGGAAGTTCAGGGCCAGACGTTCACCGGCCAGCAGTCCCTTCAACGGGCCTCTGATCTCCAGGACCCTCTGTCCGGCAGCGACCTTCTCCCCATCGTTCGCCACGATTTCGCAATGGCACCCGACACGACGGAAGACCTCCACCGCTTCCTCCACTCCAGCGAGCACGCCGTCCTGTCCGGCGGTGATGACCGCCCGGCCGTCTCGGTCGTCCACCAGGGCCTGGGAGGTCACGTCGCCCTGTCCCAGGTCCTCCTGCAGATAGAGGTCGATGAGGTCCATGTTGACTTATCACCGTCGGGTCTTATGAAGCATGCCCTCAGAGCTCGAAGGTGACTCCGGGCAGGGGCATCAGGACCTCGTAGTCTCCTTCCAGGTCCTGGGCCAGCTCCTCGCGGCTGTCGGAGTGCATGAGCACGACCTTCTCCGGCTGGCATCCCTTGATGAAGCCCAGCAGCTGGTCGTGGTCCGCATGCGCCGACAGGTCGAATGTCATGACCTCGCACTTTATGGTCAGAAGCGATCCGTCCTGGGCCTCCACCTTGCCCTTCTCCTTCAGCATGCGGCCGTTGGAGTTCTCGGCCTGGTAGCCGACCATCATGACCGCGCTCTTGGCGTTGTCCTTCTGGTCGGTCAGGTAGTGCAGTACGGGACCGCCGTCCAGCATTCCGGAGGTGGTGATGATGACCTGGCCCTGCCGGGCCTTCTCGCGGGCGGATGAGGTACGTACCGGATTGAAGCTGCGCTTGGCGGCCTTGAACTCCTTCATGCTGCGCAGGTATGGATGCTCCTGATGGTCGGTGTACATGCTGTTCACCGTCTTGCCCATACCGTCCACCCACATGTCGTAGTGGAGGTCCTTCAGGACCATCATTACCTCCTGCATTCGTCCGACCGCAAAGCACGGTATGATGGCGGTACCGCCACGCTCCACCACTTCCCGCACCTTCTGCTGCAGGAGCGCCTCGCTCTTCGGCCGCGGAGGATGGTTCCTTCCGGCGTAGGTGGCCTCTATGACCAGGTTGTCGCACTTGACCGGGTTGGCCCCGGAGGTGAGCCGGGTGTTCTCGGTGTGCAGGTCGCCGGTGAAGAGCGTCGTCTCGTGGCCCTTCATCTCATACATCTGGGCACCGGGAATGTGACCGGCATTGTGCGCCACGATCTCCAGGCCGGCGATGGACCGTGTTTCGCCGATGTAGAAGGGGCGGAAGTTCTGCCAGGTCTGCTTGATGTCCGTGTCCTTGTACGGAAAATCAGTGTAACCCTCGGCCTTGGCGATCTTAATCGAATCGAAGAACAGCAGGGACGCTATGTCCATGGTCAGCTCGTTGCAGTGCACGTCGCAGTCGGTGTTCTTGACCAGCAAAGGCACGGCGCCGCTGTGGTCCAGGTGGGAGTGGGTTATGAAAACGCCTTCGACATTGGAGGCGGGAAGGGGGAACTGGGGTATCTCCTTCTTAACTAGCCTCATCCCGTACTCGAACATTATATTGGCGCCTTGGTTCTCCACAAGCATTCCCAGCTTGCCAACCAGGTCGGCGCCTCCTAAGAACTTTACTTTCATTTTTTTACCTCTTATTTTGTGATATATGGATAGTGATCGTTCGCTCAGAAGCTGCACGAAGAGCTCTAGTCCTTGGTCTCGGTGACCGTGGAGCTGCGGAGCGTATCAATATGTACGTTCAGGCTACTCCAAATGCATATAAACTATTTTTGGTCAGAGGGCCACATCTGAGAGCCCGGAAACGTTCGACTCAACTCTTTTATACCTAGGGGTGTGATTGATTATCATGGGCGACCTCGCCATCAACTTCAGGGCGAGAGGAATTCTCGATGTCGACCGGGTTTGGCTGAGCTCTGGCTTCAGGGTCCAGCTCATCAAGATGGGGATTGAGAAGGCCGGTTCGGTGAACGAACTGGGCCGCCGGATGGGCTACCGTTCACGCGTCCATCCCGGTTGGGGCGTGGTGCAGATCATGCAGGGGAAGCAGGCTTTCCCGGTGTCTCGCCTGAAACTGCTGGCGGAATACCTAGAATACCCGTTGGACGACATTATGCAGTACGTCACCCATCCCAATCGGGTAACCCCCGAGAGCACCCGAAGCGCCTTGGCCATGTACGGCCTCAGCGGATACATCCCGCGGTGATGCTGGCATTACGCCACCGCGGAAAAAATGATTTATAGTAACCGTGCTATATTGTAAGTGTCGGACACATGTCCGACCGAAGGGGATGGGATGGTATTCAGGCGTAGCGCCGATGCGGACGATGAGATAACCAATACTCTCATTGACCGTGGGGTCTACCGCCTCTCCGAGGTCTATGAGGACGAGGAGATCAAGAAGCTCAAGGACATCGAGGTCCCCTACTCGTTCTGGAGCGCGGTGAAGTACTCCTTCATTTTGACCGTGCTGCTCTGGTGGCTTCCCGTTTTCGGTCAAATGGTGGCCGGGTTCGTCAGCGGCAGGAGGGCCGGGAGGCCCTGGAAGGGGGTGGTGGCCGCGATGGTGCCGCTTACGGTGGTGTTCCTTCTCTCGCTGCTGGTCGACCAAGGTTACATACCCACCGTCATCGGCGGGGTGGACTGGACGCCATCCCACGTCCTGGACATGGTGAAGGACTTCGTTCCGATTCTTGCCCCATACATAGTGTTCGTCGAGATGTACATGACCTCCTTCATTGACACCATCCAGATCGCCACTGACGTCCGCGTTGACGTGTACATCATCACCGCCGCCTTCGCCTACATCGGTGGAATAATGGCCGAACAGTCCAGGCGGGAGATGAACTACGTGGCCAAGCACGGTGGCAACTCCATGACCGTGGTGGTCGGCGGCAACGAACGAGCCTCCCGGGAGGAGCCGGAGGAGGAGAGGCCCGCCCGTGGAAGGCGTCCCGTTTCGGCCAAGCCCATCAAGACCAGGCAGGAGCAGAAGGTCATCCGTTTCGGGGACCTGAAGGACCTCACCACCGCCAGCGACGAGGATTACGTTCAGGAATATACGGAGCGCGGGGAGCAGTGGTATGAGGAAGGCGAGGAACCGGAGGAGGAAGTTCCGCGGAACATCGCCGGCTTGGCCAAGAGGTCCTCCAAAGGCCCTGGAAAGGGCAAGAATCTCAAGCCAGGCGATTGGAAGTTCATCTAGGTCCGCTGAATAATTTTTTATAGCCCTAGCTTTTGTGGTGCTTTGGCGAGTATCTAATGTTCTGTCCAAACTGCCACAAGATCATGAAACCGGACCATGGGAAGTTCGTGTGCAGGAACCCCGATTGCAAGCACGAGGTGGCCAAGGATGGCAAACCGGTCTGCTTCACCACCTGCGGGAAGGAGAAGGAGATGACCGTCATAGACGGCAACGCCCCTACCCTTCCCCGCACCAGGATCGACTGCCCCAAGTGCGGTCACCAGGAAGCTTTCTGGGTCCTTCGCCAGACCAGGGCGGCCGATGAACCGGAGACCAAGATCTACCGCTGCGTTTCTTGCGGGCACTCCTGGCGCGAGTACTGAATTAGCCTTCGATTTGCAGAAAAGTTATAATTAGATATGGCTTTACTGTGAAAAGAAGGGGACCCGATGTTTCAGGCCAAATTAAGATCCGATATTCTCAAAGGGATCGTCGACGTCGTTTCCACGCTCATTGACGAGGCCAAGTTCAAGATAGGCGACAACGGCATCCAGCTGAAGGCGGTCGACCCGGCCCACGTGGCCATGATCGACCTGACCCTGAGCAAGGACGCCTTTGAGCAGTACTCCGCCGCCGAGACCGACCTCGGTTTGGACCTGGAGAAGCTGAAAGAGGTCATACGCCTATCCAAGTCCGGCGACCTCATCGAGATGCGCCAGGATGAGGAACGCGGCCGCCTGGTGATCATGGTCGGCAACGTCACCCGCCGCATGAACCTAGTCTCCACAGAGGGAATGAGCGACCCCAAGGTCCCCAACCTGACCCTTCCGGCCCGCATAACCGTCACCGTCGACGAGCTGCAGAGGGGCATCAAGGCCGCTGAAAGCATATCCGACCACGTGGCGCTCAACGCCAACACCGAGGGTTTCGAGATGGTCTCCGACGGCGATACCGATTCCGTCAGTCTGAAGCTGCCCAAGGCCTTGCTGGTCGACCTGCAGTGCTCGGAGAGCATTCGTTCGCTCTTCCCCATGGACTACTTCTCGACCATCATAAAGGCCATACCCAGTGGCACCAACGTCAGCATCAACCTGGGCAACGACCTGCCGGTCCGCCTGGACTTTGACATCGCCGCCGGAAAGGGCAGCGTCCGCTACCTGTTGGCCCCGCGAATCGAGAACGATTAAAGGCGCAAACCCTTCACTATCCCGCTTTCCGTCTCGGGCACCTTCACCTCTACGGTGATGCATTCCCGTAGACCGGAGCGGGCTATCTTCTCCTTTAGAAGTTCATCGACCTGGAATATCCCGGCGGAGTTGTTCATCAGAATATCGATGAGGATGGGGCGCTCCTTGCCATCGCTCACCTTGACCTTGTCTATTGCTAGCGCGCTCACCGAATGGATGTTCACGCTGCCGCTGGCGAAAGGTATGCGCGCCCGACCCTTCTCCATGTCCAACGCGTCCGCGACCCGCACCACGCCCCCTTCTATGGTGTAGGGGACGAAACCCTCGTGATGGGATATCATGGCATGCTGAACCTCGGCCACCATGTAGGTCAGGACCGGATCCTGATAGAGACCTTGGAGAAGCCGCCTCAGGATGGGCTGGGAAAGCATGATGGAAAACTCGTCGTGGTTCTCCCTGTGCACGGATAGGCCGATGTCGTGCATGGCCGAGGCCACCACGACGACCACCTCAGCATCCTCCTTTGCCAATCCATAGTTCTTGATCGTTCCGGGCTGATGACCAGCCTGCAACAGCAGGCGGAGCATTTTTAAGGCGTTGCGCGCCACGATCCTAACGTGGGTGGAGCCGTGGTCGCTGAAGCCCAGGCGGTCGATGGCGTTGATGTTGGAGGCCTTCCATAGGGCCTTGAGCTCCTCATCCGCATTGATCCGCTCCAGGACGGTCCTCAGCTTCTCATTGCCCTGCACCGGGACCTCGAAATTGGCCATGATGCGGAATCGTGAACGCCGCATATAATCGTGCGTTCGCCACAGGCCGGCCTATCGGTAATATTTAGGAGTGCCTAAATCTATAAATATTGATCGATGGTTTCCTCCTCCATTAAATTTAGGTGTTCCTAAATGAACTTTGATGAGAGGATGAAAACGATGAGCCTGGCCGACCCACCGGTCGGCGGGACGGTATACGTGACCTCGATACGGGGTTCGGGTTCCATCCGCGGCCGGATCATGGCCATGGGACTGGTTCCGGGCACGGCCGTGGAGATCATAAGGCGGGCTCCTTTGGGGGACCCACTGGAGGTGCGCGTCAAGGGTTACAACCTTTCCCTCAGAGCGCAAGATGCCCTGTTGGTGATGGTGTCCTCAGAACTGCCCGCCCGGGCGAGGAATGACCCTAAGGGCCTAGGAGGTGTCTGAGGTCACGGACGAAGGAGCCAAGAAAGCCATTAGGGTCGCGCTGTGCGGCAATCCTAACGTCGGCAAGAGCTCACTGTTCAACGCTCTCACCGGCTCGCGTCAGCATGTCGGGAACTGGCCTGGGGTCACCGTCGAGAGGAAGAGCGGGTACCGCAACTATCGGGGGCACAGGATCGAGATAGTCGATCTTCCAGGCACTTACAGCCTCATCGCCTCCGCGAAGGACGAGGAGGTGGCCACGAGGTACATAATCGAGGAGGACCCGGACGTGGTCCTCCAGGTGGTCGACTCCTCGAACCTGGAGAGGAACCTGTACCTCACCATGCAGCTGATGGAGTTCGGCAAGCCGATGGTACTGGCAATGAACATGTCCGACATCACCGAGGAGCGGGGCGACTCCCTTGACCTGGACGCTCTGAAGCGCTTCCTAGGCACCCCGGCGGTGCGGACCGTGGCCTCGCAGGGCATCGGCCTCGAGGACCTCCTCGACGCCGTCGTGGGAGCGGCCACAAAGCCCCCCGCCGACCGGCGCGTGGGATATGGAGAGCTAGAGGCGACGATATCCGATCTCCGAGAGATGATCGATAAGGACGGCGAGATATCCTCTCGGTTCTCCTCGAGGTGGATGGCCACCCGCCTCATAGAGAACGATTCCTATGTTAGAAGGCTGCTTTCGGACCGTTCGATATGGCAAGATATCGAACCGTACCTGTCCCGTATGGACAGGGAAGAGAGCGAGATGGACCTCGCCGACAGCCGCTACTCGGTCATCGATGAGGTCGTGGTCCTAAGCTGCCGGAGATGCAAACCGAAGCGTTCCGTGTCAGACAACATGGACCGGGTCCTGGTCCACAAATATCTGGGAATACCAATATTCCTGATACTGCTGTGGGGGGCGTTCGAGCTGACCTTCTCCGCCGCCACCCCGTTCATGGACCTGATCGACTCGGGATTCGCGGAACTGGGCACATGGGTGGCCGACAATGTTCAACCGGACTGGTTGGCGTCATTGATGGCCGATGGCATCATAGGTGGCGTCGGTTCTGTGCTGATATTCCTTCCCAACATCATCATCATGTTCCTGATACTGGGAATTCTCGAGGATTCCGGTTACCTAGCCAGGGTGGCCTTCCTGATGGACAGGCTGATGAACCGGATAGGCCTGCAGGGGAAGTCCGCAATACCGTTGCTCATGGGGTTCGGCTGTAACATACCGGCGATCATGGCCACCCGGTCCATCGACGACCGTAAGGACCGCCTGATAACCATCATGGCCACTCCGTTCATGTCATGCAGCGCGCGCCTGCCTGTGTTCATCCTGTTCGCCGGGGCTTTCTTCAGCCACATGGCCGGAACGATCATCTTCATGATGTATATGATCGGGATAGTCGTGGCCATCGTCACGGCCAAGCTTCTGCGCACCTTCGTGTTCAAGGGCGAGCCTTCGGCGTTCATCATGGAACTGCCTCCGTACCGCCTGCCGACGATAAGGTCGGTAGGCGTCCACACCTGGGACAGGGCCTATATGTACGTCCGCAAGGCAGGGACGATCATCCTGTTGGGTGTAGTGGCCATTTGGGCGCTAGCATCGCTCCCTTTCGGTGTGGAGTATGGTGGCGAGGATAGCTGGATCGCCATCATCGGCAAGGTTTTCGAACCGCTGGTGGAGCCGCTGGGCTTTGATTGGCGCATCGCCGTGGCCCTGTTATTCGGCTTCATAGCCAAGGAGATAGTCGTGGGCGGGCTGATGACCCTTTACGGGGCGGGCGAGAGCGAGGACGCTCTGACCGACGCTCTGAAGGCGGATGGTTCGTTGAACCAGGTGAACGCCTTCGGACTGATGACTTTCAGCCTGCTGTACATGCCCTGCGTGGCCGCGGCCGGTGTGATATGGGGAGAGACGAGGTCCTGGAAGTGGACCCTCTTCTCTGTCGCATACGGGATCGCGATAGCATACGTGATAGCGCTGCTCATCTGGCAGATAGGGGGGCCGCTGTTCGGTTAAGGTGATCATATGAGTAAAGATGACAGATATCTGACGACCTTTGGCGGGCTGCTCGCCTTCCTATACCTGGCGTTCGGGGTGTTCGAGGCGATAGGTGGCATCGGTTACGATGGTGAATGGCTCGGTGCCCTGTGCGTGCAAGGGAACGTGATGGATGCTTTCGTGCTCCTGGTGATAGGGGCGGTGTTCGCCTTCGGATTGCGGGAGAGGAGGGATGGTTCGGCATTCATGCTGATAGGCATGGCCCTTGGCATCGTGTTCCTGGCGATATACCTGGTCCTGATGGGCGCGAACGCCCTGGGGCTCCTCATCTTCGGATCGGAGCACATGGAAGGATGGACCGCCATGGACAGCATGAGGCCCGGGCTGTACCTGGGCATCCTCGCGACCGTAGGCGGCTGCATATGGAGAAGGCGCCTGTCCCCTTCCAGGCTGAGCCGGGCGGGGGCGTGATGGAATGATAATGAGATCGTCCATCTCGGGCCACTCCTCACTGCGTGCGGTCATGGAGATGATGGAGCGCGATCCCTGCACCCTGGACCTTCTGGCCGAGCGCACCTGCCTGAGCAAAGAGGCCCTGGTCGGCCGCTTGGAGACCATGGTGGGCATGGGCTTGGTGGAGGCGATCGGGAACCAAGCGCCGGCTTGCCGCAAAGGCTGCACTGGTTGCTGTTCGTCAGCCTCCTGCACCAGCCTGACCGCCTACCGACTGACCGATAAAGGGCGCTCGGCCATATCCGGGGCTCATTTACGATGACCCTCCTTTAATAAACCATTTTCAAACCTCTTCCCCCACCGCCGTGTTGGCTGGTCCTACCAAAATACTCTTAAGTAACGGTCGGTTAATGTCGTAATTCCCATCCCGTTCAGGTGAATTGCTTTGAACACTTCCGACCAAAATCCCGTCCTTGCGCTGGAAGCCAAGGCCCAATCGCTGCGCCGCCATGTCATCAGGATGATCTTCGCCGCTGGCTCCGGACATCCCGGCGGTTCTCTCTCCGCCGCGGACATCATGACCGCTCTGTTCTTCGAGGTCATGGACCATTCCCCGGAGCGCAAGGACTCCCCGGACCGGGACCATTTCATCTTATCGAAGGGGCACGCCGCCCCCATCTACTACGCCGCATTGGCCGAGAGCGGATACTTTCCGGTGGACGAACTGATCACCCTGCGCAAGCTGCATTCGCGATTGCAGGGCCATCCCTCCCGGGTCAAGACACCGGGCGTGGAGATGTCCACGGGCTCGCTGGGACAAGGGCTCAGCGTCGCCAACGGACTGGCCCTGGCTCTGCGCCTTCAGAACCTGGACCGCAAGGTGTACTGCCTGTGCGGGGACGGGGAGATGGCAGAGGGCCAGGTCTGGGAGGCGGCCATGTTCGCCTCGCACAATCATCTGGACAATGTCATAGCTATAATCGACCGCAACGGCCTGCAGATAGACGGCCGGACGGAGGACGTGATGGCGTTGGAGCCGCTGGCGGACAAGTGGAAGGCCTTCGGCTGGAACGTACTGACCGTGGACGGGAACGACATGCGGCAGGTGCTGGAAGCGCTCAATAAAGCGCGTCATCACAAGGGCGGCCCGACGGTCATCGTGGCCAAGACCGTTAAGGGAAAGGGCGTCTCCTTCATGGAGAACAACGTCGGATTCCACGGCAAGTCGCCGAACGAGAAGGAGTATGAGCAGGCCATGCGCGAGCTGGGGGGATCGGCATGAGCTGGGCCATGGAATCGCAGCGCAAGAACTACGGCAAGGCATTGGTCGAACTGGGCAAGCGCCGACAGGACGTGGTGGTCCTGGACGCCGACCTGTCCGGATCCACCCGGACCGTGGAGTTCAAGACCGCCTACCCGGGACGTTTCTTCAACTGTGGGATCGCGGAGCAGAACATGATGGGCACCGCTGCTGGCCTGGCCGTCGGCGGAATGACCGTGTTCGCTTCGACGTTCGCGGTCTTCGCCACCGGCAGGGCCTATGATCAGGTGCGGCAGTCGATAGCGTACCCGGACCTCAACGTGAAGATCGTGGCCTCGCACGCCGGCATAACCGTTGGTGGGGACGGGGCTTCGCACCAGACCATGGAGGACATCGCCCTGATGAACGCCATTCCCAACATGACGGTCATAGTGCCGGCGGACGGGCCGGAGACGTACAACGCGGTACTGGCCGTGGCCGAGCATCGCGGACCCGCCTACGTGCGCATGGGCCGGAGCGACGTTCCCATCATCACGCCCAGGGACGCGGAGTTCAAGATCGGAAAGGCCAGCATCCTCCGGGACGGCAGCGATGTGGCGCTCGTCGGTGTGGGCCAGATGGTCGCCCCGTGCTTATTGGCCGCGGACGCGCTAAAAGCCAAGGGCATCAGCGCCAGGGTCATCAACCTGAGCACCATCAAGCCGTTGGACGTGGCGACCCTGGAGAAGGCCGCCAGGGACTGCGGGTGCGTAGTTACTGCCGAGGAGCACAACATAGTCTCCGGTGTCGGAACGCTTGTCGCGGCCGTACTTGCCGAAAGGTATCCGGCGCCCATGGAGCGGGTGGCCATGCAGGACGTGTTCGGTCAGTCCGGGGAGAGCGACGAGCTCATGAGGGAGTACGGACTGAGCGAAAAGGAAGTTATAGCTGCCGCCATCAAGGTCACGGAGAGGAAGAGATGAAGATATTCATCGATACCGCCAACATTGAGCAGATCAAGGAGGTCAACTCCTGGGGGATATTGGACGGGGTCACCACCAACCCCAGCCTCATAGCTAAGGAGAAGAAGGACTTCGCCACCATCGTCAACGAGATTTGCGAGGTCGTCGACGGCCCCATCAGCGTGGAGGTCATCAGCCTGAAGGCGGACGGAATGTTCGCCGAGGGAATGAAGCTGGCGGCGGTCAACGAGAACATAGTGATCAAGGTGCCCATGACCGAGGAGGGCCTTAAGGCGACCAAGCTTCTCTCCAACGAGGGCGTGGCGGTCAACATGACCTTGATATTCTCAGCGAACCAGGCACTGCTGGCGGCCAAGGCCGGCGCCCGCTACGTATCGCCGTTCGTAGGAAGGCTGGATGACGTGGGACAGGACGGAATGGCGCTGATCTCGGACATCATGGACATACTGGACAATTACGATTTCGACACTGAGGTCATCGTGGCCAGTGTCCGGGACCCCATCCATGTCACGGACGCCGCCCGCATGGGGGCGCATGTCGCCACCATTCCCTTCGATGTTCTCAAGAAGATGTTCAAGCACCCGCTGACCGACATCGGCATTGAGCGCTTCCTGAAGGACTGGGAGAAAGTAAGCAAGGGCGTCTGAACACCCCAACTTTTATTCCCTTTCCCTCCCTTGAATGTCCGTGGAAATTAGAGGTCCGATCTCCAGGACCAGGTCCTTGGCCCTGATGGCTGCCATTGTGTTCATCCTAGCTCTGGTCATACCGAACCTGGTTCCCTCGGAAGGGGAGGCTTTGGATACCGGGAGCAGTCTGGACCAGGTGTCGGAGATGGTGGTGGTCGTCCTCATGTCCATGGGGATAGGGATCATCGCCTGGTTATTGTTAAAGCAACTATTCAGCGCAAAGAGTGGCGGTCGGTCCTTCCGACCGGCGAGAGGGGGAAACAACCTCGGCCTGTTGTTGCTGCTAGTGATCGTAGCTATCGTCCTTATCGCCATTCCACGGGCCATACAGAACTCCTCTCTGACCCCCGGAGAACAGGATGATCTGCCTTCTGATGGTGAGGAACCCCCGCCGGGTACCAATGACGGGAGCTCCAACGGTGATATGGGCATTCTGTTATCCATTATCGTTCTTTCCACGGCGGTATTGATGTTTTTACTATTGAGATCGCTGACCAAGAATGATCCCTCACCGGAGATCAGGACCGATATTGAAGAGGTGCGAGCACGCGAGATGTCGGTCATATCCAGCAGCATAGAGGAGTTAAGAGTTGGAGGGGATGTTCGCGAGGTCATATTGGACACCTATCGTCGCATGCTGAGGCTTCAGGCCCACATCGGCGCCAGCCAGAGCTTGACCGCTCACGAGCTGGCCAGATTACTGGTTGATCGACGTGGTTGGCCCTCTCAGCCCACGGAGGACCTTACCCATCTGTTCGAGGAGGCCAAGTACAGCCGTCACCCTCTTGGCGATCTGCACCGTCAATCGGCGCTGGACTCCCTAAGGAGCATTGAGGAATGGTACAAGGGAGGCGAGACGGCGGGTGCCTAGCGACGACCCGGAGATCGAGAGGCCGAGGCGAGGCATCAGAAGGGGCAACCTGATATTGCTTGTGGTTCTGATCCTGGTATGTTCCCTGCTGTTCGTGCCAGCCATTAAAATTGTGCTCGAGGAGCCCTCCAAGAGGCCACTGGCATTGGTCGTGGGCTTTGCGATCCTGGCCTTTGTCATAGTGCTGATTACCTTGCCCAAGCGGCATTTGGAGGTAGACCATCTAGACAGTAGCTATTTCGAGGATTCTCTTGGTCAGTATGAAACGGAGGGCAAGAAGATTAATGAGGTAGCCATCCTGGTCGAGCTACGTTCCGTGGCCCTGCGCAGGCTGCAATTGCGTCGGTGCAAGGACGACAAGGAGATGCGTTTAGTGATGCGTTCCCCGGAGGATCTGATGGTCCTGTTGGGAGATGATCAGATAGTGGAACTCATCCTCGAAGACCCACGATATCTGGCATGGAAGATGGGGCAAGAGGATTTCTTAGATACTTACGAAAGATTATTGGCAAGAGTGGAGGCGTGGAAATGAAGCTCGAAGAGATCAAGGTCAGGTGTGACGATCTGATGGATGAACTGGAAACGGCCATCGTGGGCAAGAGGACTGTATTGGAGAACGTGGTCCTATGCGCTTTATGCAATGGCCATCTGCTCTTTGAAGACTACCCAGGACTGGCCAAGACCATGATAGCCTCGAGCTTCGCTCGGGTGAGCGGTTGTCAGTTCAATCGGGTCCAGTTCACCCCGGACCTGCTTCCAGCGGATATCACGGGCACGTACATCCTGGACCGCCGGACCTCTGAGTTCTCTTTGCGCAAGGGGCCGATCTTCACCAACGTGCTTATGGCCGACGAGATAAACCGGGCACCCCCAAAGACCCAGAGCGCCCTACTTGAGGCCATGCAGGAAAAGCAGGTCACCCTAGAGGGAGAGACCCACCAGATCAAGGAACCGTTCATAGTTCTGGCCACTCAGAACCCAATAGAATACGAGGGAACCTACCCACTTCCAGAGGCTCAGCTGGACCGTTTCCTGATGCGTACTCGTGTCGGCTACCCCACCAAGGATCAGGAGATGGACATCCTGAGGAGACGCAGACGGCGTATGCAGGAGAAGGCGGACCTGAAGGCCAGGATCGACCCAGAAATTTTGCTGGCTATGCAGAGAACGATTGAAGGTGTCCATGTCGACGACTCCGTGGACGATTACGCGGTGTCCATCGTGATCGCCACCCGCTCCAACCCCAATTTGGAGCTGGGAGCAAGCCCAAGGGGTTCCCTGGCATTGATGAGGCTAGGACAGGCCCGGGCTGCTTTGAACGGCAGGGACTACGTCCTTCCTGATGATGTTAAGGCCATTTCCATCCCCGCCCTAAGTCACCGTGTCATACTGGCACCTGACCCTTGGATGCGAGGAGTGCTCGTCGAGTCAGTTCTGGAGGACATCATTGGCAAGGTTCCTGTGCCTAAGGTGGATTGATGCGTTCCTACGGGCGGACAGTCCTGCTCTCCCTGTCCGCCATGCTGCTGCTGGCTGGTCTAACCTTTGGTCGTTGGGAGCTGGTGGCTTCCATCATTCCCTTGGTTGTGATCATATTCCTGGAAACCCAGTTCCGCTACCCTACCCGCCTGGACCTGGTGGCCATTGGACGGCTGGAGAGGGACGAAGTGATGGCCGGGGACGAGGTAGAGCTGAAGGTGCATATGGAGAACCACGGCTCGGACCTGCATGGGGCGGAGGTCCGTCTGGTCCTTAATCAAGGGCTTCGGCTGATCGATGGCCATATTCAGCTACCCCTGAGCATAAGGTCGGGTCAGAGCACCGATATTAGCTGGAAGCTGATGGTACCTAACATGGGCCGCTTCGACCTGGGCTACCTTGAGGTCAGCGTCAACGACGCCTTCCACCTATTCAGGTCTTCCATGGTCCTTCCACTGGAGAGGTCCCTTAGGTCCATACCCAGGGTGGAGAGGTTGCGTAAGATGAATCTGCGGCCCCGCGTTCTGCGACCCTTCGTGGGCAACTTGAACTCCGGTGTGGCCGGGACGGGAACCGAATTCCATTGTTTGCGCGAATATCAACCTGGAGACCCATTGCGTCAGATAAACTGGAAGGCCACCGCTCGCCGTGACCAGCTAGTGACCAATAGTAAGGAAGATGAGAGGAGTGGGGACTTAGTGATCGTGCTCGACCTGCAAAAGGCCGATCCCCTGGTCCAGGATCGCAGCATCGAGGCGACGGCAAGCGTTGCTCATTATTGGCTTGGAGGGAAGAATCGGGTGGGCATGATCGTCCTGGGAGACCATGTAGAGGTGGTCCCGATGGGAATGGGGCGCCGCCACTTCCATCGCCTGATTGAAAAGCTTATGGAGGTCAAGGCTAGTGAGCGTGACACTGCCCTTCTGGCCGACCGCGCCTGGAGGAGATACTTCCCACCGCAGGCGGTGGTGGTTTTTATCAGTCCACTGCGGTCGGAAGGGGCGTCCACCACGATAAAGCGGCTAGCCAGGGAAGGGGCCAAGGTGCTTCTGCTCTCCCTTCGGAGAAAAGACCGATGGGAGAGCCCGGAGGAGGAGATGGCATTCCGCTTGGACCAGTTACGCCGGGAGGATCTCATTTACGCCCTTAGCGACTTCTGCCGGGTTGTGGAGTGGGACAGCGATATGCCCTTGTCCCGATGCCTGATGGGGGTGAGGAACTGGTAGACCGTTTGACCCAGGCGGAGAAAGGAATAGCTTGGACCGCATGGTCCCTGCTGACACTGGGAGTGCTGATCTCCCTGTCATTCTTGAACATCTTCACCTTGGCGACCCTTTTGGGATTGGTCTGGGCAGGGATCGGGATATTACTTAGAAGGGAAAGGACGTTCATACTGGGGGCTGTATGGTCTATGGCCATGATCCCTTTCATCACTGAGGGGGTCCTGACCATGTTGCTACTGATGCTGGACCTGTTCGCGCTATTGGTCGGGTATCGCGCAGTGCGATTCCTGAGGGTCAATCGGGGATGCACCGGGGAGGACACCTGGAAACTGGCCGTTTCATACCTGACCTTCGTGGGCCGGCTCGGTCTTGAGTTCGTCGTGGGAGGAGCAACGGCCCTCATGTTGTTACTGATAGCTCCCGCCTGGCGTTTCCCTTCCTGGACGGTGATTGAGTTGGGCATATCCTTGGTGGCGATCTTATTGCTCATAACCTATTGGTTGTTCAGAACCTCTGGGGACACCCGAAAAGGTTGATATACGCCCCACAACTTCGAATAACGATGGATTGCGACGTGCTGGTGATCGGGGGAGGTCCGACCGGATGTATGGCCGCTGCCGGCATGGGCCGCGAGCTGAAGGTTAAGGTCCTGGAGGAACATCCCCGGGTCGGAGAGCCGGTGCAGTGCGCTGGGCTAGTCACCCCAAGGGTTGTGGAAATGGCCTCCGCTTCCGATACCGTTCTTAACAAGATCGACGGAGCATACGTTCACTTCCCCGGCGGAAGGACCATCGAACTTCATGGCAACGAGGTGAAGGCGTTGGTCGTGGACCGGGGGGAGTTCGACCGCCGCTGCGCCACGCTCGCCCAGAAGGCCGGGGCTGAAGTGACCACGGGGATCAAGGTAGGGTCGGTGGAAAGGACCGCCGACGGGCTGCGTGCCCGTACCGCCGTGGGCGATCTGGAATGCGAGGCTGTGCTGGCCGCCGACGGATACCGCTCAAGCGTCGCCAGGTCCCTGGAGTTCGGGCAGGCAAGGGACCTGGTTCGCGGGCTGGAGGTCGATCTGCGCCTGAGGTCCGAAGACCAGCGAAAGGTGCGGGTGTTCCTTGGCAATGACGTAGCACCGGGCTTCTTCGCCTGGGCCATTCCCTGCGGGGATTTCACTCGAGTGGGGCTGTGCGTGTCCCGTCAAAAGGGTACTCCCCAGGATTTTCTTAACCGGCTGCTCGAGAAACAGGGCTGGTCCGAGGTGGAGCGGGTGAGAACATACTCGGGAGCGATACCTCTGGGTCATATCGCCCGGACGTACTCGGACCGGATCTTGGTGGCGGGGGACGCCGCCGGCATGGCCAAACCGATCAGCGGCGGCGGCCTGTTCACCGGGATGACCGCTGGAAAACTAGCCGGTGGAGCGTTCTTGGAGGCCTTCCGCTCCGGTGACCTATCAACGAATAGGCTATCGATCTACGAGGAGAGGTGTAAGGCGGCTTTCGGCAAGGAACTTCGCAATTCCTATCGGGTCAGAAAGGTCTTCGTCCGTATGTGTGACCGGGACCTGGAAAAGGTCGGCGCCCGGCTGGACAACGAAAAAGCGAAGGAGGTCCTGTCCACCGGGGACATTGATTATCCGACCGCCCTCGCCCCAGGCCTGTTGAGGGCCTGCCCTTCGCTCCTGGCCGTCGCCCCGCTCCTCATCTTTCGGCTGCTGTGGAGGTGAGGTGTGAGAGCGCTCGCGGTACCCAAATGTGAGGCCGACGGCATCAAGGACCGACTAAACCGCCGCCGCCAGCTTGACCTGGAGTGGAAACCGGGAAGGAAAGGCGACCTGGTCCTTCTTCCGCTGAAAGGTGAGAATCCTTTCCCGGCGTATCAGGTGGTGGAGGTCGAGCTGCGTCCTCAGGACCGCCACCGCCCCCCGCAGGAGAGGATCGCCGAACGGCTGGATATACGGGACGAGCTCAAGACGCTCCTTCCGGAAAAGTACGAGCGCCTGGGCCACGTGATCGTCCTTCGTCTGCCAGAGCCGTTGTTGCCCTTCCGCAAGGAGATAGCGGAGGCTTACGCCAAGGTCCTCAAGGCCAGGACGGTTCTTCTGGAAAAGGGGATAATCCAAGGCGTGGAGCGCCGGCCGGACGTAGAACTGCTCTATGGAACGGAGACGGAGACCACCCATTCGGAATCCGGCATCTATTATCGTCTGGACCCCACAAAGGTCATGTTCTCCTCCGGCAACTTCGACGAGAAGCTGCGCATGGCCTCCCTGGACTGCCGGGGCGAGACGGTGGTCGATATGTTCGCCGGCATCGGCTACTTCACCATGCCCCTGGCTGCCAAGGCCGGAGCGGAGAAGGTGATCGCCTGCGAGATCAACCCGGAGGCCGTACGGTTCCTGAGGAAGAACATCGAACTGAACAAGGTGGCCGATACCGTCACCGTCTTCGAAGGGGACAACCGTGACCTTCCCGGGGAAGGTTTCGCCGACCGGGTGGTCATGGGCTATGTGAACGTGACATGGCAGTTCCTGCCCAAGGCCTTCTCACTGGTCAGGAAGGGCGGCATTATACACTATCAGGATACGTTTTCCATCGACAGGATACCCGGCGGTATCGTCGAGAACGTACGCAACGGCAGCGGTGGGCGGCCGTTCGAGATCGTCGGTTTACGGGAGGTCAAGGCCTATGCCCCCTCGATCTCCCACATGGTGGCCGACGTCAGGGTGCTCTGACCGCCGACTCCCCGGAACCGGACATCTGCAGCAGCCGGAGAAGGGCGTTGTGATAATCCTCCCCTCCCGCCTTGGTCATCTCCAGGGCGTGAGGCGCCAGATGCTCCCCGGACTCCCTCTCCTCCTTGGTGAACTGCCACTTGCGCTGCTGCCCCTCACCGATGGCCTCCAGGAAGGCATAGCATATCGCCCTTCTCAGATGGACCTTCTCCGTTCTCTCGACCAGACGGAGCATGGCCACCGTTCCGCCGGTGCGGTAGGAACGGGCTAGACCGTCGATCAGCTGTCCTACCGGTCCCAGCTGGGAGTAGCTGGGGAAGCTCTGCAGGGCCTCCCTCTCCTTGACCGATCGAACTGCTTCGGCCAGCATCTGACCTGGCGTCATGTCTTTCATGGCCAGGACGCTCTCCGCCGTGGTCGTGTCGGAGACCGCGGTCAGCATCGCCCTGGCATGGGCGCCCCACGTCTCGCTGATGACCTTTCCGGCCTGGTTCTGGTCGGAAACGATCGGAACGTTGAGGGCCAGCACCGCCCGCAAGGCCAGCTTCTCGTAATCATTACCTTTGAGGGCGCTCAGGAACGACTCACCGTCCTTTCCGTAGCATTCCTGACCCAGGATGTAGACCTGACCGCGGGAACGCATCCACTCCCCCTTGGCCTTGACATGCTCGGAGATGAGCCCTGCATCGTCCAGGTCCCCGTCGAGGTATCTCTTGATCAGACCGGGAGGGGTGGCGAAATCGCCCTGGCATTCCGGGCGGCCTCCACCATAGCGGTGCTCCACGCTCACCTTTATATCGTCGTAGGGGTCGGGAGCGGCCACCCGGGCCATGAGATGTTGGGCGGTGTTGACGTCGGAGGCACACTCCGCGCACACCCGGACCTCCTTGTTGGCCGAAACCCATTTCACGCGCACGGCCGGGCGGTCGTGCCCGCAATTACCTTCGGTGGTTCGATAGGGAAGATTGTCCAGCATCTCCCGGACGTACTCCTCAGGAGCCTTGGGTCCGGAGACGGAGGCGAAGAGACCTTTCTCGGTGGAGTAGATGTGCAGACGGTCCTCCCGGGCCATGTCCCAGTATGCCAGTAGTCT
>Ga0302243_1000409_pt1 | contig 39622 bp, 27 predicted proteins | sample AAG_UR_Met_MG_FD_193514 | JGI IMG/M metagenome (GOLD analysis project Ga0302243, IMG submission 193514) | Enriched activated sludge microbial communities from anaerobic digester in WTTP, New Holstein, Wisconsin, United States - AAG_UR_Met | ecosystem: Engineered > Bioreactor > Anaerobic >... | reverse complement strand
GTTGAAGATCGAAGGCGCCACCACATGGGTGCTGGGATGGGCGATGATCGTGAAGATGCGTGTGGATCCGGTTATCTTCACGTCACTCTTTTCTCGAGCGGATCTTCTTCTCGATCAGGGAAAGGATCTCGCCGGCGGATCCCTGGATGAGAAAGTCAGAGACGCGTCCGGTCAGCGGAGTAGGCTCCCGGTTGATTTCCACTACACTGCACCTGGCTTTGGGCAGGGGGATACCGCCGAGCCCTCTGAAGAGGGAGTTCATCCCCTTGGCGATCAATGGCAGCGACGCCGCCGGCTCCACCTGGGCCGAGGTTCCTATGACGAGCATGAGGTCGCAGTCTTCAGCCTCCTGGAAGGATCTCTTCAGTGCATCCTGGGGAATTGCCTCTCCGAAGAAGACCGCGTCGGGTTTGAGGATCCCACCGCACTCGCACCGGGGAGGAAGTCTGGTCTCCAGGTCGGACAGTACCTGCTCGTATCCGTATTTTCTCCGGCATTTCATGCATCTGGCACAGAGCATGTTTCCGTGGAATTCGATGACATTTTTGCTGCCGGCCTTCTGGTGGAGGTTGTCGATGTTCTGGGTGATGACCGTCCTGATGATCCCCACCTCTTCGAGATAGGCAAGTGTATGATGGCCCATATTCGGCCGGGCGTCCCACAGAGAGAACTCCTTGCTGCGGTGCATGTCGAGCATGCATCTCCAGACCTCTTCCGGGTCGGCCAGGAACCGCTCGATAAAGAACATGGTGGGGTCGTAACGTTCCCAGATCCCTCCGGGAGAACGGAAATCCGGGACACCCGATTCGGTGGAGATGCCGGCGCCGGTCAGGATAATAACGTGTGCTGCTTCCAGCAGGAGCTCCACGGTCTTGTCGATGAGGCGCGCATCCATAACCCTGCTTTACCAGAGGAGGTCTGTGAGGTCAAGGTGTATGGGGCCCGGCGTGAAGGCGCATGCATCCCCCACCGGAAGGCGCACACCACGGATGATCTTTCCGGCCGCCCTGCCTTGTTCCTGGAAGGCGGATCTCCCGTCGCATCGATCAGCGGACCCCGGGAAGCCTCCCAGCCCGGTCACTCGGCCGGCGGATCCGATTTCTTCGGCACAGGAGCCTGTTTTCCCGTGCTCTCCTCTTCGAGGTGGAAGAGCTTCTCGGGAAGACCGGTATCGAACCGGTAGTTCGAAAGTCGAATGTCGCTCTGGTTCCCTGTGGCGTCCTTGAGGAGAATCCGCGCGATCGAATGGTCGTCGTTTGTCCATACCGTGATGTGTCCGGAACCTTCCCTGGGGTAGAGGAAAAGGGCGTCGGTGCTCTCCTGGATCTGGTATCCCTCCCCGATGGACTCGAGCCCGGAGAAGAACCCGAGGATGTTCTGGGTCGCTATTTCGGGCGGCAGCGCCTGCACGGTCGTGGTTTCTTCCTCGGGGAGATGGATCACCACGGTCTGGCCCTTGAGGATGATGATCTGCCGCTCAGGAGCGAAGACATCCATCCTGACGCCCGTGTCGCGCCTGTACGATACTGTGCCGGTGAATCGGATCTCCTTGTTCACGAGGCTCTGGACGGTATCCTGGGTGAAGTCGACGGTAAAATCACGGTGGTCCATGTAGAATCGCTGGATGTTCTTCAGGCTCTCCCCGTGCAGTGGGGATGCAGCGATCAGCACGAATAGGAACAGGAACAGGCTATTCGTCCATTTCAGCGCCATACGAAGTCACCAAAACCTTTCTCGGTTTTCCCGCTGTGTCGGCAGGGCCGATGATCCCTTCGCGTTCCATCTGCTCGATGATGCGGGCCGCACGGTTGTAGCCGATCCGGAACTTCCGCTGGATCAGGGAGATGGATGCGCTTCCCTTGCCGGTGACGAATTCGAGCGCCTGGTCGTAGACCGGGTCGTATTCGTTCTCCGAGGAGGAAAAACCGTTTTCGTCATCCTCTGCCATGCGGGCGATCTGGTCGTCAAGCCCCTCGATGTATTCGGGGCCTCCCTGCTGGCGGATGAACTCCACCACCTTGTCGAGCTCCTCCTCGGAGACGAAAGCGCCGTGAACTCGTACAAGGTGAGAGTTTCCGGGGGTGAGGAAGAGCATGTCGCCCAGTCCCAGGAGCTGATCGGCGCCCGACGAGTCGAGAATGGTCCGGGAGTCGATCTTGGAGGACACGCGAAATGAGATCCGTGAGGGGAAGTTGGACTTGATGAGCCCGGTGATGACATCCACGGAGGGGCGCTGAGTCGCCACGATCATGTAGATTCCCGCAGCCCTTGCCATCTGAGCGAGCCTGGCGATATAGACCTCCACCTCCCGGTTGGCCATCATGAGATCGGCCATTTCGTCGATGATGATCACGAGCTTGGGCAGCAGCCCGGTCTTTGCCTCCTGATTCTTAAGCGTGGCCAGGGTCGTGGAGGGATCGTTCTTTTCAGTCTTCCGCACCTTTTTGTTGTACGAATCGATTCCTTTGACTCCAAGGTCCTTGAACCACTCGTATCGCATCTCCATCTCGCTCACGGCCCATTTGAGAACAGGGACGGCCTCTTTGGGGTTGACCACCACCGGGTAGAGCAGGTGAGGGATGCCCTCGTAATGGGAAAGCTCGATCCGTTTGGGATCGATCATGATGAACTTGAGCTCGGACGGATCGTTCCGGTAGAGCAGGGAGAGGATCATGGTGTTGAGCCCTACGCTCTTTCCCGTTCCGGTTGCGCCTGCGATGAGCAGATGAGGCATCTTCGCGAGGTTCGTCACCACGGGCATGCCCTCGATATTGGTGCCCAGGGCAAGGGTGAGCGGGGCGTTGGACATTACGAATTCGCGGCTGGAGAGGATCTTCTTCAGATATACCATCTCGCGGGTTCGGTTGGGGATCTCGATGCCCACCGCGTTCTTGCCCGGTATGGGCGCAACGACCCGGACCGGCGAGGCCTTGAGCGCCATGGCGAGATCGTCTGCGAGCGACACGATCTTGTTGATTTTGATGCCCGGTGCCGGCGTGAACTCGTACATGGTGATGACCGGGCCGGGTTTGATCTCCAGGATCTCGCCTTCAACCCCGAAGTCCTTGAGCTTCGATATGATGAGCGACGCGTTTGCCTTGAGCTCTTTTTCCGTGATGACACGGTTTTTCGCCGGCGGATTGCTGAGCAGGGAGAGGGGCGGGCGCTGATAGTTGCTCACGAAGTCAAGTGTGGCCTGCTTCGGAAGCTCGACAACCGCCTTGTCCTCATGCCCGGAAATGGTGATCTGCGGTTCCTTTTTCGCGGTCGTACTCTCCACGCGGGGATGAGCGGCGTCTTGGCTCTCTTCCGGATTCTTTCTGGCCGGTTTCTGCCGGGCCGGCTTTTCCATCTCCCTGCGCTTGCGCCTGAGCTGACGGTTCTCGCGTATGGTGGATGCGAGGTCCTTCATCGCATGGTACGGGGTGAAGATATCGTATCCCATCATCACGCCCGCGCACAGCAGCATGAGGAGCAGCACCACAGACCCCCATGAGAGATAGGTGAAGAGGGCCTTGCCGATGATGTAGCCAAGAATCCCACCCGCCTTCATGGTGCCGGGCAGAAGCGCCGTGTTCATGCGCACGATCTCCAGCAGGCCGAGCGACACGAAAAACAGGATAAGGGTGCTCAGAGGTTTGGTCCACCTGGTGAATGACTTCTTCCTCATGAAGACAACGGCATACTCCAACAGGAAGATCGGGATGATGAAGGCGGCGATACCGAACACGATGAACGATCCGTCGGCAAGATACGAGCCGATGACGCCCATCCAGTTCTTTATGTCGTCCGCCTTCTGGGAATGCGAGAAGCCGGGGTCGGCGGTGTTATAGGAGGCCAGCGCCAGAAAGAGGTAGAGGGCGATGAAGATCATGAATATCCCCAAGACAGGAAAAGGGAAGGACATTCTATCGCCGCTTTTCTTCGCCATTTAGGCTCCTCTCAGGAGAACCGCCGCCAGGTAGAGCGTCCCCGCGACCCAGCAGTACACGGAAAAGATAAAAAAATTGTGCTTTCGTAACGTCCATACCAAAAATTTCAGAGAAATCAAGCCCACAATACATGCCGAAAGGGCTCCGACGAGGTGTTTTGCTCCTACGGGCCTCATCTCGCCGCCCCATTCCAAGACAACTGCCCCGAGAATGGCCGGGATAGAGGCGATGAAGGAGTAACTCGCCGCCCACGTGCGATCCATCCCGGAGAGGACGCCCGCGAATATCGTGGATCCGGAGCGCGATATCCCGGGTGTTATGGCCAGCGCCTGGAAGAGGCCCACAGTCACGGCGTCCTGCGCACGTATCTGGCCGTATTTCTTTCCGGTATTCCCCATTTTGTCGGTGGCGAAGGTCAGGAAGCCCGTCACGATGAGCATTCCCGCCACCAGGGAAGGCAACGAGAACATGGCCTCGAATCGCTCCTTGAAGAGAATCCCGATCACCCCTGTCACAGCCGTGGTGATGAGGATGCAGCCGATGATCCACGCCTGGTCGCGCCGGTAGCTTCCCGGCAGTATGCCCTTGACCAGGCCGAAGATTTCCCTGCGGAAGAAGATCACGACCGCAAGCACGGTACCAAGGTGAACGGCGACACCGAAGAGAATGTCTCCGAGCCACTCTTCGCCGAAGAAGCTCTGGAGCAGGACGAGGTGCCCGGAGCTGGAGACGGGAAGGAACTCGGTCAGGCCCTGGACTGTGCCCAGAATGAATGCGATGAGAAGATCGGGCAAGGCTCCCTCCTATATTTCCACGATGATCGGGATGATCATGGGCTTCTTCCCGAGACGCGCCTTGAGCCTGGCGCCCAGGGCCTCGCGGAGCTTGTTCTGCAGGTCCTGGACATTGATTCCCCGGTCCATGAACGAGTCGAGCACACCGCCCGCATGGCTCCTGATGTCGTCCATGATCTCCTGCTCCATGCTGGCGGGAACCACTCCTTTGCACATGATGTCGGGGCCGAGCACGATATCCGGCTTGCCGGTATCGATCACCACGAAGGCGACAACCAGCCCGCCTTCCGAGATGTGCCTGCGGTCTCTGAGCACCACGTCGCGGATGTCGCCGGTGAGTTCGCCGTCGACAAAGCATCTGCCGTGGACGGTCTCTCCGGTCAGGCGAATGCCGTCTTCCGCGAGAGTCCAGATCTGTCCCGGCCTGGCCAGAACGATCTCCGGACTGTCTCCGGGAAGAGATTCCACCATCTCGGCCAGCGCCTTCATGTGCCTGAGTTCGCCGTGAATGGGCATGACGATCTGCGGCTTCAGCAGGGTCACCGCCTTCATGAGCTCTTCCTGCGGGGCGTGCCCCGTGGCGTGGACCCGAGCTACATCAGGATAATAGACCTTTGCCCCGAAATCGATGAGCCGGTCGATGCACCGGGTGACGGCGAGCTCGTTGCCCGGGATCATCCGAGCGGATATGACCACGCTGTCACCCTCTTTGACCTTGAACTTGTGCCACCCCCTGGCGATGAGGGAGAGCACAGAAAAAACCTCCCCCTGAGTGCCGGTGCAGATGACCATGATCTTCGATCTGTCCGTGGAGGTGATCTCTTCCGGCTTGATCATGTCCCGGGGGTCGATCTCGAGGGCGTCCAGGTCTGTCGCGATATCCACCACCTGGCTGATGCTCCTGCCGATGATGGAGACCTTCCGGCCGTTGCCCACCGCGAGATCATAGAGTGTCTGGATGCGGTGAACATGGCTCGAGAACGTGGATACCAGGACAGCGCCATCGGTCTTCCTGATGATCTCGTCGATGGTCTGCCGGATCACCTCCTCGTCCGCGACTCTCGGATTGACCTCGGCATTGGTGCTCTCGCACATGAAGAGCTTCACGTCGCGGCAGCTCGTGCCGTACTCGGATGGGACCCTGCGGAAGTCCCCGGAATGCACGATCCTGCCCTGGGGCGTGTCCATGCACAGGCAGTAGCAGCCAAGAGTGGAGTGAAAGACCTCGATGAACTCGATCTCGATCCCGGCGAGGGTAATCTTCTGGCCGGGGAGGACCTCGACGAGACGGATGCGGCCGTTCATCTCGAACTCCCTGAGCTTCTTCTTCACCAGCTCGAGGGTGAACGGGTGGCTGAAGACCGGAATGGGTGCGTCCTTCAGAAGGTAGGGCAGGGCGCCGATGTGGTCCTCATGCCCGTGAGTCAGGACAATGCCTTGGAAGGCCTCCTGGTTTTCCTTGATATAACTGAAGTCCGGAATGATCTGATCAATGCCTGTGGGGTTGTACTTCGGGAACATCAGGCCCGCATCCACGACGAACGAGCCGCTGCTCGTCTCGATGACCGTGGAATTGAGGCCGAACTCCCGCACCCCCCCCAAGGGAATTACGCGTACGAAACTCAATGACTCTCTCCTGTCGCTAGGCTGATGATGTGAGCCTGAAGAATTCGGGCAGCCTCTGATATGTCTTTGTGCGTCTGCTTCGGCACGGGAATGTGATCGAACCGGACAGGGGGGCCGATCCTGATCCTCACCGGGGAGCGCTTGAGGGAGGACGTCCACCGGGGCATCAGTTCATAGGCTCCTGAAATGCCCACCGGTATGACCGGCATGCCCAGCGCAAGTACCAGGCGCATGGTCCCGTCTCGAAACGGGAGCAGAGAATTGTCCCAGGTTCTCTCTCCCTCAGGGTAGATGCCCAGGATGTGCCCCTGCCGCACCACCCGGATTGCGTTTCGCACCGCCTGCACATCGTTAGTGTAGCGCCTGACGGGAAACGATCGGGCATGCCTGAGGGCCCAGGTGAGCAGCTTCCCTTTGTACTCGGAGTTTTTTGCCATGAACCAGATGTTCCGCCTGGGGAACACCCCGAGAATGAGGGAGTCCATGAAGGACGTATGGTTGGACAACAGGACCGCGGCACCGCTCTTCGGGATATTCTCCAGCCCCTTGATGTCCACGGAGAACAGCGCCCTGATGACGGGCCTGGCGATGAGCCGGACCACGGGGAGCAGCAGACTGGTATCCAGAGCATACCATTTTTTCGACGGAACATTCAGGTCCAGGTGGCCCTTTGCCCGTGCGGGTCTGTTCCTGAGGCCGTCTTCGAACCGCAGCCTCGGGTAGTATTCGTAAATCTGTCTGGGGGCATGAAAGAGCGCCAGGCACCTGCGGATGCAATCTTCCCATTTTTTCCCGGATTCCTCGAGAAAGTCGAAGAACAGGATCCCGTGTGCGCGGCTGGTGAGAATGATGGTATTCGACTCAATGGTGACGGCCTCGATATCTTCGAGGGGCAGCTCAAGAGTTTCCTTTGCCCCCGAAAAACGCAGCGAGTCCGTTTTCAGGCAGACGGAGCCTTCATCCGACACTGCTCTGGTATAGCGGGTCGCTACCACGCCTGCGAAGCCCCGATAGACACCCTCAGTGGCCTCCCGCGACAGGATCACCCTGCCGCTGTTGAGGATTGTTCTGGAATCGTCTGCCGGTAGTTCGAAAGAGAGGATCTTGCGGTACCAGTGAGCGATGGTGTTTCTTTCTCCGCTGATCTCGACCTGTGTGCGCGAAATGACGTTCACCGTCGCGCTGCAGGCGATGCACCGAGAGCCGTCCATCCAGTCGAAGCTGCCGCACGAAGGGCATCGGTAGAGAATGTCGGTGATCATAGGCTACAAAGTATAGCCTAGTTTTATCGAGTTGTACACCTCTTCCATGAGCGCATCCATGGAGCTCCCAGCAGATGCAATCGGTTTTCCCATATTCAGGACGATTTTCCCGGGCTTCACTCTCTTGCCGTGCTTGGGGAGCACCTCGTGAGAGCCGACCACCGTAATGGGCACGATAGGCACGCCGGACTCCATGGCAAGATGGAAGCCTCCTTTCTTGAAAGGGTATTGGAGCCTGCCGTCGCATGATCTGGTGCCCTCGGGGAAGATGACGATGGATGTTCCGTTCCTGATTTTCTCTGCAGCGGTTTTCAGGCTTCTCACGGCCTTTTCGTGGTTCGACCGATCGATCATGATATACCCTGCGCGTCTCATGGCAAGGCCGAGAAGAGGGATGGTATACAGCTCTTTCTTCACCGTCCAACGGAACTGGATATCGAGGTGCCCGAGGATCGCAAAGACATCAAAATGGCTCACGTGATTGGCCATGTACACGGCCGGCCCGTCCGGGATGTTCTCTCTTCCTCTCAGCTCCACCCTCGCCCCTGAGCACAGCAGGGTAAACCGCGCCCATGACCTGGCGAGGATGTGAGGGAGATTTCCGGTCCTGCTGAACAAGGAAACGATGACATGCGGTATGATCATCAAGACGATGTAGAGATACGATCCTGCCGCCGTGGTGAATGTCCAGAGCATAGCATAAATTTACAAAACTTTTACAAAACTGTCAATGCCCTGATGATCCCAGGAATTTGGCTGAGGCCTGGAAAGTGACGTTCGCGACGGTTCAGGAGAGTGTATCCATGAGATCGTCGAGCATCTCCTCCCGCGCGCTGATGGCGCCCAGAATGGCTTCGAAGCCTCTCTGCGCCCGGATCAGATCACATATTTCCTGCGGGAGCTCCACGTTCGACATGCAGTGTCCGTCTTCTGTCGGAACTCCTTCGGTAGTCGATCGCCTGGTCACAGCCATGACCCCGCCGGCCCCGGGGCCTTCGGTGATGGCGGTACGGATGGATTTGTAGTCCCGGGTGTTCATGTTGGCGATATTCGACGCGGCGTTCGCGTGCAAGATTTCCTGTGCATGGAGGGCAGCAAGCAGATTATACGACATAATCTCTCCCTTGCCCATCTATCGGTCAAAAGGCTATAATCTTGACCATGAAGAATCGGGGCTTGCTGGAAAAGCTCATAGTCGCCTATGCCGTGTTCGTCATTGTGATCCTGGGCCTGGCCGTCTTCCTGGTGTATGTCTCCTCCCGGCTCGGCAACGTGACCGCCGATATTTATTATCTCGACCAGCATAAGCGGGAGATCACGGAGAATCTCATCAACGAACTGATCTCGCTGGAAGAGACGTCCAAGCAGTACTTGCTTCTCCAGAAAGAGTCATACAAATCCCTGATCGGCCAGAGAGAGGAAAATATCACCCGAGCCTGGGAATATCTGTGTCTGGAAGGCGTGTGCGCCAACGATGAAGAGATGAGGGCGGTGCGGAAAGGCATTCAGATATGGGGCGGGTATCTGGAGCGCTTCCACTATCAGCTGGGCTCCGTGACAGATGCTGCACAGCTCGATGATGTGTTCAGAGAGAACAGCAAGGATATGGACACATTGATCAAGCTGGCACGCTCGGTCAACAGCGCCTCCTTGAAGGCTCTGGACCGGAAGATCGTTTTCCTGAAAGGCCTGGGCGAGCAAATCCGCGTGTTCACCTGGTGGGCCGTGAGCATCGCCGCCACGATAGGCCTGATCATCCCGCTGCTCATCTATAAGAGCATCACCGACGATCTGGTCACCATCAGAACCGGGATCAAGCATATTGCGCAGGGAGATTTCTCCTATAAAATCCCCCTGTATTCGAACGACGAGTTGGGCCTGGTTGCGGAATCGTTCAACTCGATGTCCCGCCGTCTCAAAGAGCTGGACAACATGAAGTCCGAATTCATATCTATTGTCTCCCACGAGCTCAAGACGCCGCTGACATCCATGAGGGAGGCGGCGAACCTCCTCGTGGAAGAAGTGAGCGGAGAGCTGAACGAAAAGCAGAAGCGGCTCATCGTCATCATGGAGCAGGGAATCGAGCGGCTTATCCAGATGACCTCGGAGCTTCTGGAGATGTCCAAGCTCGAAAGCGGGATGGTCAACCTCCAGAAGGAGTTTCATGGCATCAATGGTGTGGTAGCCGGCTTTCTGGCCGAGATACAGCACTATGCCGAAAACAATGGGGTAAGCGTCAAGGCCGGATACCTGCCTGAGGAATGCCGAGTGTACATGGACAAAAACAAGATCCTGCGGGTGTTGACAAATCTGACCCATAATGCGATCAAGTACTCTGAAAAGGGCACAGATGTTGAGCTGAGGCTCGACATGTCAAACGGGCATATCATCGTGGAAATCGAGGATCATGGGAAAGGAATCCCCGAAGAGGATATTCCCTTGATATTTGAGAAATTTTATCAATCCAAGGCGACCAGGGGGCACAGCGGCATCGGTCTCGGATTGGCTATCTCCAAGAGTATCGTAGAAGCTCATGGGGGAAAGATTTATGCAAAGAGCAGCGTTGGCAAGGGCAGCATTTTTTCCTTTACTCTGCCTGTTCATCCTCGTATTCGTTCTGGGGGGATGCCAGGCTGATTCCTTCAACAGCAAGCTCAAGCACGCCGAAGACGAACTTTCCTTCGGAAACCGGGCCGGAGAACAGCTGACGGACACGCCTGTACTGATCCCGCCGCCGGTTGCCGCCCGCCATACCATGGCCATGATCGTGGATTCGCTCCTGAGTGACCAGTATGATTCCAAGGAAACCCGCAAGACCCTCTCGCTCCTGAGAAAAGACCCCTTCATACCGCGCTATCTCAATATCGAGGCCGGCTATCTTCTCGTGCTGCTCGATAAGCTGGAGGCCCAAAAGAGGATCAGTGAGAGGCATGCTGCGGAAAAAGAGCGGATACAGCGGGAGCTCAGGAAGGAGCTCGAGGATAAGTATACCGCCGAGAACGACCGCCTAAAGAAAGAGTTGGACGAATTGAAGTACAAGCTTCAAAAGATCGAGGAAATCCACATCAACACCGAGAAGAAGCGAGGCATTCAATGACCAGAAAAGCGAAGATCATCGTGCTCGATGACGAGCCCAACATCGTAGAGGTTATCCTTGCCAGGCTGGAGGCCATGGGATTTCCGGCCAGAGGGTTCACATCGGCCGCCCAGGCGCTCGGCGCACTGAAAGCGGACAATTTTCACGTGCTGCTCACGGACCTGAAGATGCCGGATATGGATGGGATGGAGGTGCTCAGGTGCGCCAAGCAGATCGACCCTGATATCGAGGTGATTCTATTCACGGCGTACGGCTCCATCGAGGGGGCTGTAGAGGCCATGAAGCAGGGTGCCCACGACTATCTTGTCAAGCCGTTCGAGCCCATCGAGCTCATCGCTAAGATCGAGAGCGCTGTCGAGAAGAGAGACCTCAAGCAGAGGGTGCGGTATCTGGAGCAAGAGGTGCAGGACAATATCGAGCACCGCATCTATGGCGAGAGCCATGCCATGAAGAGAGTCCTGGCGCTGACGAAGCAGGCCGGCAGGTCGGATTCCACAGTACTGATACTGGGCGAGTCGGGTACCGGCAAGGAGCTTATCGCGAAGATGCTCCACTACGAGAGCGACCGCAGGGACAGGAAATATGTGATCATGGACTGCGGGGCCACCCCTCCCACGCTCATCGAGGCGGAGCTGTTCGGATACACGAAGGGCGCGTTCACCGGCGCTCTGCGGGACAAACGGGGCATTATCGAGGAGGCCGACGGCGGCACCCTGTTTCTCGACGAAATCGGCAATATCTCTCCAGAGATGCAGACACGCATGCTCCGGGTGCTGGAGACGGGAGAATTCAGGCCCGTGGGCCAGGTGGACCAGAAAAAGGTCGATATCAGATTCATAGCGGCGACGAACATCGACCTCAGGCAGAAGGTCAAGGAGGGAAAATTCCGGGAGGACCTCTACTACCGGCTCAAGGTCATCACCATAGAGCTCCCCCCCTTGCGCGAACGGAAAGAGGACATCGCCGGGCTTTCCCAGATCTTCCTGACCGAGTTCAGCAACAGGACCGGCAAGACGATAACCGGCTTCAGCAAGGAGGCCGTCGATCTGCTCATGGCTCATCGGTGGCCGGGTAATGTCCGCGAGCTGAAGAACGTTGTCGAATCGGCGGTGGTGCTCTGTAAAAAGGATGTGATCACGCCCGATGATATCTATCTCCACGATCTTGGGGGGACGGAGACAGCCGAAGAGGACCTGAGCCCGCTGGAGGCGCAGGAAAGGGCCATGGTCGTGGACGCGCTGAAGAAGGCGAAGTGGGTCCAGAAGGACGCGGCCGACATCCTGGGCATTTCCCGCCGGGTCATACACTACAAGATCAAGAAGTTCAAAATTCAGGCGGACAAAAAGCTCGCATGACCCTTCCCCGGGCCGCCTGCAGGGGCTGTGCAGGCGGGCCACCGGAAACGGCTACTCTTCCTTCCTGTCCATCTTCCGGTACAGGGTGCGCGTCGAAATGCCGAGCAGCTTCGAGGCCAGGCCCTTGTCTCCCCGGGTCCGCTTGAGCGTCTCCTCCATGAGGATCCTCTCCACCTCTTCGAGCGGCGTGCCGAGAGGGATGGTGACGGAGTCGGCGAACTGCGTGCCGCACTGGGTGAGCTCCCGGGGGAGATCGTCTGAACCGACGATCCCGTCCCTGTCGAGCACAACGGAGCGCTCAATCACGTTTTCCAGCTCGCGGACGTTGCCCGGCCATTCATAAGAGAGGAGCAGCTCCATCGCCTTGGACTCGATCCCATTGATGCCCTTTGCGTTCTTTTTGGAAAAGCGGTTGATGAAATGCTGCACCAGGTTGGGAATGTCTTCTTTTCTCTCCTTGAGGCGCGGCAGCCGGATGGTGATGACGTTGAGCCTCCAGTAGAGATCCTCCCTGAACAGTCCCTGCTTGACCATGGCTAGGAGATCCTTGTTGGTGGCGGCGATGATTCGGGTGTCCGTGTGTATCGTCTTGTTGCTGCCGAGGCGCTCGAACCCTCCCTCCTGCAGTATTCTCAGGAGCTTGACCTGCACGGCCTGGGGCACTTCTCCGATCTCGTCGAGGAATATGCTGGACTTGTCCGCCGCCTCGAAGCGGCCTTCTTTTCTAGCGGTTGCTCCGGTGAAAGCGCCCTTCTCATATCCGAAGAGCTCCGATTCGATCAGGGTTTCGGGGATAGCGGCGCAGTTCACTTTGATCATGGGCTTTGCACCCCGCGGGGAGCGCTGATGAATCATGTCGGCAATGACCTCCTTGCCCGTGCCGGACTCCCCCAGGATGAGCACGGTCGCCTGGCTGGGGGCCACCTGGCGGACCAGCTCCACCACGCTCCGCATGCAGGGGCTCGACGTCTCGATGAGCGGGCCCGACTCGAACGCCTCTATCCGTTCCTTCATCCGGATGTTGTCCATGGTCAGGATCTGCTTTTCGATCGCCTTGTGGACGGCTTTCAGGATATCCGCCTTCTTGAACGGCTTGGTGATGTAGTCGTACGCACCCTGCTTCATGGAGTCTACCGCGGTGTCCACCGATGCGTAGCCGGTAATGATGATCACCTCGGTAAAGGGCGAAACCGACTTGCATACCTTGAGCAGCTCCACTCCATCCATTCCGGCCATCCGGATATCGGTGATCAGAAGATCGATATCTCCCCGCCGGACAACTTTGAAGGCCTCGTCGCCATTGGCTGCCGTCTCTACGGAAAACCCTTCCTTTTCCAGGATCTTCTTCAGAGATTCACGGATTCCGACCTCATCGTCGACGACAAGTATCTTCTTGCTCATGGCGCAAAGGGATCCCTTTTCATGTCGGTATAGGCCTCCTGCCGGTTCTCATCGTCTATGACGACCTTCTCGAATACAGCGCTGCCGCGGCCGTTGCCCGCGTAGAGATAGTAAGTGCCGGAAGGGACGTCGTCGAACAAGAACCGGTTCTTCTTGTCCGGTCGCGCCGAGCTGCGCACCGAGGTTTTCCTGAGCCCGGCGAGCGACTTCCTGAAGTCCTCAAGCACCCGGTCTTTCTCTGAGTTGAACGAGGCCGTCGCCCGCGAAAGTGAATCTCTTCTCGCTTTCAGCTCGGCTTCAGCACTCTTGATATCGAGGAGAAGGGGTTTGAGCTGATTCGGGAAGGCGGACACGAAGTCCTGAATCTCGATCTGCCCCTTGTACCCTTTTCTATCTGCGAAATGCATATCGATGATTTCGATGCTGAACAGATGCGCCGCATCCTTCTTGAGGGCATTGATCTCATCCTTGGAAAGCTCGCTGATAAAGAATGAGAACCGTTCCGGCTCATGGCCGCGATTTGTCATGGTTTCGCCCGGTCCTATCCCGGAAACCATGAGCCTCGGGTGAATGAATTCAAGGACGAGCGATGTGGTGGTGGGGAGGTTGATCCCCCTGATCAGAGGCCGGTATGTGATGTCGGTAACAATCTTGTCGGATTTGTTCCGGGCAGTGTAGAAGTACTCGAGGTCCCCGAGCGCGGAGGACGACGGGGAGACAGAGGCGTCGGCGGCTTCCAGTGATATCTCAAGCGAGGAGAGGTATTTTTCTCGCAGGGAGGCGAGCCGGTCGGCATACGCCTGGTTTTTCCGGATAAGCAGTTCCTCGGCCTTTTTCACCTCTGCGGCGAGCGCATCAATGCGATATCTGCGGCTCAGCTCAGCGATCTCTGCGTCGGATTGGGCCTTGTAGTGCTCTATTACCGCCTGGGTTCCTCCAGAGAGGAGATACGCCACGGGGATCTCCGGAGGCAGAGTGCATCGCAGACTTCCTGCGGAGAGGCTTGCCGGGGCCAGAAAAACCAGAATGAGAGCGGCGATCACGTATCTCATGCTTTGGCCGTCTCTTCTTTGGCGTTTTCAGCGCTGTTGAAGGGGATGGAGAAGATGAAAGTGGAGCCTGTCCCTTTCTGGCTTTCCACATCCACCCAGCCGTCGTGCGCGTTCGCAATGTACTGTACGAGCGCCAGCCCAAGGCCGGTCCCGTTCTCCTTGGTGGTAAAATACGGGTCGAATATTCTCCTCAAGTGCTCCTGGGGGATGCCATATCCGGTATCCTTGACCAGCAGCAGGAAGTTTTCCTTGATTTCCATGAGGGATACCTCCAAGTTCCCTCCAGACGGCATGGCGTCTTCAGCATTCTTGATAAGATTTATCAGAAGCTGCTTGAATTGTCCACGATCGATCAGGATCTTCGGCAGCGTTTTCGGGCATTTGACAGTGATCTCCACCTCGCGGCGCCTGAGCTCCGGAAGCAGCATGGAGACCACGGAGTCTACTTCGGCCTTGGGGTCGACCAGCTGTTTCTTCGGATGAGGAAGCCTGGCATAGGAGAGGTACTCGTCTGTCACCTGGGAGAGCCGGTCGATTTCACGGCGGATTATACGGATCAGTTCCTGCGCCTCTTCGTTGCCTCCGTTTTCTCTGACCTCGTCTTCGAGCAGCTCCGAGTGGAGGAGCACCGAGGTGAGGGGGTTGCGGATCTCGTGAGCCACATGGGCGGATATCTGTCCTACGGCGGCGAGCTTCTCTGCCTGGATGAGCTTCTCGGTCAGCGCCTTTTTGTCCGTGATGTCTACCGCATACTGGACTACATAATCCACCTCGCCTTTGGAATTGAGCAGCGGGATGGCGCTGATGTCAAAGAAGTAGGGTTTGCCCTGGATCTCCATCCTCGTATCGCGCTCGGTGACGATCTGCGCGGTTTTGAAGCATTTTTCCACGATCTTCAGGTTGCAGAGCCGCTCACCCTCAGGAAAATCGAGCGAGCAGTGCTTTTCGACGATATCCTCGCGCCTCTTTCCGTACAACTCGCAGAGCCTCTCGTTTACATCCGTGATGATAAACGCCGCGTCGATCATGGCGAGGTAGTGCGGTACCCCATTGAAGATGGTCTCAAGCCTCCTGTGCGCATTGAGGACGGCATCGGCCCACTTGTTGCGCTCGGATGCCGTGGCGCGGGCCCGGTTGATTCTCAAAAGGACAAGGGTTGCGATGGTGACGAATCCGATGCTCACGGAGCCCAGCACCAGAGTGTTCCGGAAGGTGTCGGACATGAGATAGATCACCTCGCTGTAGGGCGAGGTGGCGGCCGTAATCCATCTGCGGTTGAGAAAATGGACGGATGAGAATGCAAGGAGCTTCTTGATGGGCTTCGCGTCGGGATAATGGGGGAAGAGGAATTGGTACATGCCGTCGTTCTTGAGCTCCATCCCGTGCCTGATGTCCTGGATCCCCCTGATGCTGTGCCCCTGCTTTTCCATGTTCAGGACAATATCGTAGAGGTTCATCCCGATCCATCGGGAGTTGGGATGGTAGAGGATCATGCCTGTCTCGTCTACCAGCCAGGCATAGCCCGTCTCCGAGGGACGGATGGGGGCGACATAGTGTGCTGTGATGTTCGCCAGGTCGATGGCGCAGCCTACCACGCCGTTGAACTTCCCGTCTTCTCCTTTCAGGGGAAAAGAGATAATGAATGTCTCGAAGCGGTCAGGAATGTCCTGGTACTGCTCTCCGCCCACCATGATAATGTCGGAAACAAAGGGGACGCCGAGCTCTTTGGCTACTCGGAAATATGTCCTGAAGCTGTAGTCTCTGCCTTCGAGCCCGGGCAGAACCTCGGCCGGGTAATGGAAGGCCATTATTCCTTCGGCGTTTTCCCAGAACACGAAGGACACTTTGTTCTTGAGCGAGCGATATGCGTTGCCCAGGGCGATCCTGATCTCCTCGGGGTCTCCGTCTGCAACGGGCTGGATATGGGCGGTGAGGCTCAGGATGTTGGTGATGTCGTGCATGTACTGCTCTATGCCCATGGCGGTCTGCTGAGCGAGCAGCATCTGCTCCCGGTTGAACTGCTCTGCCATCTCCCGCTCCACGCTCTTGTAGGAGTACATGGCGAACAGGACCACGAATCCCAGGACAATGATGCTCCCCATCCAGATGACGATCTCCCAGGATGTCTCCTGAATGTTGATGGTGTGTCTTTTGATGGACTGCTTTCTGCTCAAGCATCCTCCGTCATGGAATATACAGCTCTCCATCCACCTCCATCGGCGGAATCTTCCCACGCGCCCTCAGGTCGTCCTTCTCGAGAGCGGCGAGCGGGCTGATTTCAACAATGCTCCGGTCCGAGATGTTCACGCCGAGATCTTCCAGCCAGCTCCTGTGGAGATTACTCTGCATGATTCGTGAGGTTTCGAGCGAGTCTTCGCCCGTGCGGTTTTTCACCGGGGCGAACTCGCGTTCCCGCAGCACCTCGAGGGTGACTGATTTCTCAGCCATCGGGAGCGCGTCAAAGATAAAGGTTTCAAACTTGATGCCCTGTATCTCCGTGGGGCGGCCCCGTGAATCGACGGTCGGGATGGTCTTCAGGGCCTTGTGAAAGGGCAGCCTCACGGCAGAGCCGGTCAGGGTTTCCACGAAATCGCGTCTGATCATGTGGATAGCTATGGACCCGGCCCAGTAGAGCATTTCGCCTTCACCGTCGACGGCATAGCGCATGTCGTCGTTCATGTCGCTGTATTCCAGAACCCTGGTCCTGCCCTCCACTTCGGCGATTACACCCACCTTTTCTTCAAAACTCTTCTTCCTGACCACCTTGGATGACATTTGGGCGCCTTTCAGGCTGTGCAAGCCTACGAATAGGGGGTCACAGATGGAGACCAGGGGGTTGTCCACCTGGAAGTAGAAGATCTCTTCTATTCCCCTCTCCTTGAGCGTATCGAGGCAGCCGCTCTTTTTCAGGGCCGAGAGCGTGCCGCCGTGTCCGTCCGGGTTCATGAAGAGACCCCCTTCGCGCGAAAGAACGAACGAGCCCTCAGGCGTGATCGAAGGTAGCATGCCCTGAACGAAGAAGAACACATCATCGGGATTCAGGCCGAAAAAGGAGTGTGCGGTAAAGAAATCTTTCGTGTCGGCGTCGTTGGCCCGGGAAGTCATGACGAACAGCGGGATGGGTTGCGCATACTTGTTCGAGAGGGCAAGTATTTTTTCTGCGTGAAGCTGGAAGAGGCTTTTACGTCGAACCGGAGTTACACCCACTACGCCCTTGGGAGCGTCGATCCCCAGACGGGATCCCTGGCCTCCTGCCACAACCAGGGCCGCGACCCTGCCCTGTGAGAGGAGTGTTTCGCCGTGCCGTCGAAAGCGTGAGGATTCGGGCGACGAAGAGAACGATGCAGGGATGACGGGCGCCGGCTTCACAGCGGTTACGGCGGGTTCTTCATAGAGAAACCTGCCCGCGATCAGCTCGCGGACGAGAGGGGCGTCAATTTCTTCCAGGTCACGGGCGATCTCCCTGCGCGAGACGTATGCGGACCCGGACTCAAGAAGTCTTGCGATATGTCCCTGACCGAGTTGCCGCAATTTTTCTTCGAGCATTCATGATCTCCTTTATGCGCTTCTCGAACCCGGTGTCTCGGGGAACGTAAAGCTTCACCTCGTCGATCCCTTCGGGAAAATAATTCATGAGCAAGGCCCCTTGCGGGTCGTCATGCGCATAGATGTAGCCTTTCCCGTACCCCAGTTCGCGCATAAGCTTTGTGGGTGCATTTCGGAGAAAAAGGGGCACCTGAGGGGTGCCGGTCTTCCTGATCAATTCACGCGTCCTCTTTTCGGCGATATACACGGCATTGCTCTTGGGCGCACAGGCGAGATACACGGCTGTCTGGTAGAGTGCGAGGTCCCCCTCGGGAGAGCCCAGGGTGGTGAAGGCCTCTTTTGCGCTGACCACCATTCGCAGGGCGTTGGGCTCGGCCATGCCGATGTCTTCGGAAGCGATCCGGATCATCCTGCGTAGCACATACAGCCTGTCCTCGCCCGCTTCAAGCATTCTTCCCAGCCAGTAGACGCTCGCATTGATGTCGCTGGCGCGCACGCTTTTGTGGAAGGCAGATATGAGGTCGTAGTGGTTTTCTCCTGTCTTGTCGTGATACAGCGGCCTGTCGAGGAGGACTCCCAGATCCTGGAGCTCAAGGTGCTTCTTGTCGATGGTGGTGACGGCAAGCTCCAGAAGGTTCAAGGCGGCCCTGGCGTCCCCGTCCGCAGCGCGGGAAAGGGCCTTGATGCCCTCTGCGGATATGGTTTTCCCCTGGGAAAGTATGTCTTCATCGCCCTGAATGGCGCGCATGAGGATCTTCTCGATGTCCGATGGCTTCAGCGTCTTGAACACAACAACCTGCAGCCGGGAGAGCAGAGGCGAGGTGATTGAGAATGAGGGATTTTCCGTGGTCGCTCCGATCAGAACTATATCCCCCCTCTCCACGAACGGCAGCAGAGCGTCCTGCTGAACGCGGTTGAACCGGTGCACTTCGTCGATGAAGACGATCGGAGGCTCCTGTGCGTTCTGGGCGTGTTTCGTCACCTTCCGGATGTCCTGGATACCGCTGGTGACTGCGCTGATGGAAAAGTAAGACTGGGGATAGAGCGTCTCGATAATGTGCGCGACGCTGCTTTTGCCGGTTCCCGGAGGACCCCAGAGCATGACCGATCGGCGGTTGCCGGCGATGAAGCTTTCGAGGAATCTCTTTGCATCGTCCTGCCCCATGAGCTCGTCGATGCATTCCGGACGGATTCTGTATGCGAGAGGATGGGCATGCTTTTCCATAATTATTGTATAGCACAAATCCGTAGGGATAAAAATTTTAATAAATGTGCCCCGAGGGGTTAAGTATACCTGACGGGTGTCGATAGAGAAGGATAGGTTCTTCAAGATTCATTCCCCGTAGAACCTCCTCATATGTTCGCAGGTCTGATTGACCTGCTTTTTTTTTGCCCGGACACCCTGAATGTTTGCATGATGTCGTCCAGAGGGATCGAATGGAGTGCCGCACCTGCCTGCGGAAGGGCGGAGCAAGTATATCTCCACAGATTTATTTGGACTTTACTCGAAGTGATGGAAATCTCTCCTTGACAAAACCTTTTTATACAGTATAGAAGACTCTAAACTGAATGACGCGGGGTGGAGCAGTCCGGTAGCTCGTTGGGCTCATAACCCAAAGGTCGGAGGTTCAAATCCTCCCCCCGCTACCAATTAAACCCCCTTAAATCCAATAAGTTAGCCAATAAATAACAGCATTGCCTAAGAGGGGTTAACCTTTTCGGTTTAACCTATTGCTAACCTGTTGCGCATTTAAAGGCGGCCCAGTCAAATCTTTTGCCCATACGGCAGGAGGCCCAGCATTTTATTGACTAATCACCTTCTTCTACTCAATTTGTATTCGTTCCGTGAGGTCGAGGTCTTCGAGTATCTGCTTGAGATCGGCTTCAAAAGATCTTTCGACCTGTTTATCAACCGTCACAGTGAATTCGATGCCGATCTTGAGGTCGGAGCCGCTCCGCAGCTTTGGCAGAATCCTTGTCCCTAATCGGTTCCAGATTTCGGGCGGAACATCACCGCGAATTCTGAATGACCTCGTGCTGACTCCTGGTTCCGGTAAAGGTTCTGGTCCTGGAGTCGGCCCAGGTGGCGGCTCCGGGCTAGGGGCCGGTTCTGGTTCAGGGCTTGGCGGCATCTCGGACGACGACTTCAGTTCAATGGCCTTGGACTTTAAGAGAAGGTATACCCCCGACTCAAATATAACATCTGCAGGGTCGGTAAACTCATTGAAGACCACCCGGTCATAACCGCCCTCTGCATTTCTGCCGGAAGCCAATCCAAAATCTCCCCTGGAAACGAAATCAACGATCTTGTTTCTGAGGATCGTATCTGGATCGATCAGGCGTGTCAGAGAACCATTGAGAAAGCTCTGCCTGAGGCTCGAAAGAGGCCATGCGCCGGATTCCTTCAACGCAGGCGGCCAGTTACGCTCGATGTACCCTGCACCTACAGATTCATTAAGCAACGCCTGGGACTTCAGCGCAGTGATGACTCGCCCACAGAGCGTTTCACTGCCGCTGGAATGGCCTGCTCCGAGATCAATGGCCTTCAGTCCGTCTGGTTCTTGTTTGTCCGCAATGACCACGAATCTGTAACCGCCCCAGACTTCGTCCTTGGCGGCCTCTTCGACATCTGTTACTTTCGACTGGAGTTCAGCACGATCAGAGCGGTCAAAGTCGCCACCGAGCGTACCCTCGTTAATCTCTTTTGCGACCCGTTTCCAGGCGAGCCACATCTCGACCTTTTCCCGGAATTCGCGGCCGGGCTTCTTCATGCACCACACGAGCGATCCAGGGTAAAGCCTGGGAGATTTGCCTCGCTGCCTGGTCCATTCCGCAATCTTTTGCCGTATCGTGCCGGTGGTTCCTGTCCATTCGCAATCAGGATCGACTACGACAAGCGTCAGCTTTGGTGTGTCCTGAACCGCTGTGCCGTCCACCGGGAAAGGCACGACCGGAATACTTGCCCCGCGGTCGAATTCTTTCTGGATAAGCATCCGCATGGCAGGCTTGACTTCAGACTCTTCGTCAAGAGAAGCCCTCCGGTCGCTCATCACCTTCTTCATGGTGGGCTGATGGCTGATCCTGAAACCGTCTGATCCAGCCCGTCGAATAAAATATGATTTGTCTTCAAGCGTGAAAGCTGCCGTATCTACAGATGTGGTATCCACATCCGGCTCACCCAGGGCAAATCTCAGCTCAGGAATATGGGCCACCTTGTCTATCTGTCCGCCAGAGGATTCAAACAGGATCGTCGTTGCCACCCGCCGGTGAATGTTCCGCAATGCACCCTTTGTATCTGCATCAAGTGATCTGGCGTGGGCCTGGGCTCCGGAGATATCCGAATCGATGGCAGCCACGAGACGGGATTCGCCAAGCTGGCCCAGCACCACGCTTCGGAATTCCAGCACCTCCATGGGTGCTGAACCAAGGGTGATCAGGGGCTCACGTCGGGCCTCGGTGAAACCAGTGCGATAGGCCCAGGAAATCCACTGGGCAAGCATGGCAAGTGTCCCGCGTGTCTGCTGATACTGTGACAGGGCCTGCCACTTTCTCTGAAACACCGAGAGAGTCGCCGGATGAAACGGATAGCAGACCTCGAACCGCCTGCGCAGAAATTCCCTGGATTTTGCCTCTGTTGCAGCACTGTCAACCGCTGTACACTCAGGAGGGAGTTCTGCCCGCCGCGCGAAACACCAGTCAGCATACATCTTTGCGACGCTCTTCCGAATCCGTTCATTGCCAATGTCTTCAAAGAGACGTCTTCGAACGACCTCGCTGATCTCGGTTTCATCATTGGCGATAAGATCCTTGGCCACCCGGCGGACGACCCTTGTAATCTTTTCCTGCCACTGCATATCCCAGTCGGTCATCTCCACCTGACTTCGCGGAAGGCTGATGACCGCTACCCCGTGGGTGGTTCCGGTTGTAGCAACTACCAGGTTCTGGATAAAGGCATGGAACTGCTCTGCCATAGAGCGATGCCGATTTAAAAAGTTGAGCACCTCATCAAACAACAGAAGCACAGGCCCGCCTGCGGCCTGGAACACACGGTTGAGCGTCTCAGTGCCCGGCGGCGTGGTCTTCGCAGCGGGTCCAAGCACTTGAACACCTTTGTCACCCGCTAGCTGCCGGGCGATGTCGATCCATGGAGTCTCCCTCCCTTCCTGCGGGTCCCATGCATTACCCACGAAGGCAGCGACACGGGCTTCTGGAACGGTCCTGATGCCGGCTCTTTCAACCAAAGCAGACACACCGGAATATTCAACGGCCTTTGCCCCATTGGTGGCCATATGATAGAGCGCGGTGAGTGTATGAGTCTTGCCGCCTCCGAACTGTGTGATCAGCGTCATCACCGGAGCGGTGTTCGAGGTTTCTCCTGACAGTCTTCTTAAGACCATCCCTGCATGTTCCTGCAGGGCTTGGGTAAAGCACGTGCGGCTGAAGAATTTATCAGGCTCCCGGTAATCTTCAGGTGCTGTCTTGGCGATAACCTGTTCTAGATGGATGGCAAATTCATCCGGATTAAACGACCGGCCCTGACGGACTTCTTTTCTCGGTAATGCCACCTTATACCACGGTTCCATTAGTCATCTCTCCTTTTTTCTGTTGATTCGCTCAAACAGCCTCACAGCGGATCGCTTCAGACGAATCAGGTTCGCATAGGCGATCGGAGCGAACTCTTTTTCATAGCAATACATGCGGTAACGAATTCCATCAGTGACCACCACGTCGCACGGTACACCGAGTGCTTGAACATATCCCTTGGCCTGCCCCAGTGCGCCTTCAACGCCTGCTCCCAGCCGTTTGGCTTCGACAACCAGACAGCAGTTCTGCGGCGTTCGAGGTAAGGCCGCGAATAATGCAACATCGATACTACGCCATTTCACTGCGATGCACTCGGGCTGCCAACCCATGCACTGCAAAAAAGGTACGATAAAATGAGCAATAAGCTCATCCTCAGAGGGATGTTCTCCGAAGCTCTGCCGATCTCGATACAGCCCGACAAGGTCTTGCGCTTTGGCTACGACACCGGCGATTGCTTGCGGGGTTTCATCCAGACCGGTTTCCTCCTGCGGCAGCTCAGGCAATGCCTCTTCCTGCCAATGCGTAGGAGGAGAGTTGAGAAACCGATCGGCATAGTCCTTTACCTCTTCGTTCCATGTTCGAGAACACCGGGGCGGGTTGGCGCCGAAAACTGGAGCCCCGAAGCTGTATTCTTGTGGCAATCTGCACCAGCGGATACGCCTGGCATGCTGGAGATCCCAGCCGTTTACGTCATCGAACTGGTTTAAGTACATATAATCGCTTGCCACAAGACCAACGGCTGCTATAGTGGCGATGCCCGTACGAAGGAGCACCACATCTCCCATCTGCATCTCGCTTGCAAAACGACGGACAAAGCCCCCCTCGAATTCATTGTCGTCACGTTCCGGCTCCCATGCACCGGCATCTCCCGGCCCGATAAGACCTATCCCATACTGCAGGAAAACATCTGCATAAGACCGGGAGGCCGGTCCACCGGAAAGCTGCCATACCTTTCGGGAGGACTTGTTCATTGCCATTCCACCTTGATCTGGCTCTGGTTTCAATTCATGTTTAATCAGTATCGCCTTGCCTTACCTCGGAACAGCCAGGAGCATTGCGTCGAGCAGGCGCTTTTCCTCGCTGCCGCGCGGGTAGAGTGCTGACAGGGCATTTGCCAGGCGCAGGAAATCCGAACCTCTATCCTGCTCTGCCTTGATGAGTTTTCGCAGGGCATTCGCCTGCCCACCGGCCTGGAGCAGCATCGCCGCATGCACCCTGTCAAGAGTCGTGGCCGATGCATCGATTTCTCCGGAATCGTCGACCCTGATCTTCTGCCCCCGCACTTTACGTCTGGTGCTTTTTTTCACTGCAAGCTCTTCAAAACCTGGAAGAAGCATCTGCCCATTTGGTTTGGTCGAGAGCAGTTCCTCAACAGCAGACTCGAACCCCTCGGTGCCGAATATCTGTCTGGCCCGCTCCGAAACAGCCATGAGCCGGACAATCCCCTTCTTTGTCTCGATGATTCGTCCTTCCCACTTCGGCAAGCCGATTCCCAGAGGCTGTGCGAAACGACGCACCACATCAAAAACCAGGCTGTAACCCTTGGTCTTTTTATTTGATGTTGTCTTCTCCTCATCCTCGTCAATTTCTTCGGGTTCCAGATTTTCCAGCTCCTCTCCCTTATTTCTACTTTTTTTAGTTTTTCCTTCTCCGTTTCCATTGGTGGACTGGAGTGTCCAGAGAAAGAGAGCGGTCAACCGGGCGTCCTCCTCCAGGACGCCTGCCATACCGTTACGGGCACGGGCCGCTTCTGTTCCAAGTATTTGCTCGAGTGCCATGCGGCCGACGATCTCCCAGACCTTTTCCAGATACTCGGCGAGCTTCACTTCACGACCATCGGGAGTCTCGACCTTAGAATATCGGCTGAATATTTCAAGAGCCGGACCTATGCAGGCGAAGACCAGGTCAGCACCGCGAACATGTTCTCTCTGAAGCCGCTCCATCCAAGTGCCAACTCGTTTTGGTAATTCCCGTAAAACGTCACTCCAGTCACCTACAGGCGCATCATCCGCACGCGGGCGGCAAACAAGGTGGATGCTGGTGGCAAGAGCCGCCTGTTCCTGAGCATTTAACCTTCCGCCTCGCTCTGTTTGAATAGGCCATGAAGCCGTCACTGTGAGCCCGCCCTCAAGCATGCCCCCTATCAGTGACTCCCATCCTTCTGTCGTTTTATGTGCAAATACAACACATCCTAGTCCATCGTCTGAAAGTAGTGTATGTCCTGCAGTCATCGCCAAGGCTATTGTGCGCTCAAAGTATTCATTGTTTTTTTTCGATGTGCTGAGCCGATGTGGACGATCAACGACGCATTCATCGTCCTTTGGAGTAAGTTCACCTTTTAAGTCAAACGAAACACTGGGATTGGTTGCCCTACGCAGCCACACAAAGAAGAAGTCCGACAGATGAGCATATGGGACGGAATCATAATATGGGGGATCAGTAAACCATACATGGACAGATTTTTCTGGAAGCGCAGGTTCACAAGCGTTCTGTTGCTGAACTTGACCTGCGTTTTTAGTTATGCATAGATTCTCTATGACCAATCGCATTGCATCAATTAATTGATAATATTCTTGGTTCTCTACAAAGGGAACTAATTCACAGTAATCCCATACCATTCCAAGTGCTTGCCTTGCAAATGATCCTCGCGGCGCACTAGTTTGGGTAATCCATGACACTAAAGAAGACATTCGTTCTGCTTGCTTTGAAACCGATAGCGAAAGGAGACGGTTTATGCTTGGGGTTAACACTGTCGAGGAAGTTGTCTGTGATCGTGCCAGCTTGGACAGAGCGACCAAGGCAAGTAACTGTCTATTTGTGAAGAGATCGCTCCAAGAAGTGCATCCATAAAGGGGGACCGAAATTCTACGGATTTCGGTGAGTGGTATCAGCTCATTTGGTACTGGACCAAGGACCCTTCCCCCCCCTTGTTCCCACTCATCGAGTATGACCTTGAAACGGCTATGCGCCTTCCATATGGCGTAATAGTCGCTCCCTAATGGGAGCCGATAGTCACGCCCCTGCACGCCCCGATGCAGCGTTACAACCGCAAGCATTCTTGCTCCACTAATGCGGTTGCCACTTGTATCAAAAATTACGTCCGCTCCGCCGCTCTGTTCGGATAGCTGGGCACGCACTCGTTCTGGTGGAAGCACCGATCCACAACAGAGACATGTTGCTTTAGCCCGAGTCACAGTGCCTCCATGCACATCTCTGTCCATTTTCGGTTCGAATATCTCGAACTCCACTTGTGGAGGTCCGTTTTCTGCTCGGATAACTTTGTGTCGAAGCGCCCTCTTTCTACTGGCCTTCTTGCAAAGCCAGAATGATCGCATAAGAGGAATCTCAGCCCCGCAATTGGGCGACTCGCATTTCACCGTCCGTGCCCAGAGGTAGGCGATGGGCTTGGCTCCATCCGGATCTTCGGGGTAAAATTCAGCCAGTTCCTTTTCAGCCTTGTCCTTGATTTCTTTCCCAACCCGTCTTAACTCCTCGGCGAGTTCCGGGCCATGGCGCGGGATATCCTCCAGCATGACCTTGAGGATGAGACAGGCCACCGGGTTCAGATCGCTCGCAAACGCTTCGCAGCCGAGCCGAAGTGCTTCAAGAGGGATAGAACCTCCACCGGCAAAGGGGTCCACCACAAGCGGCGTCTCGTCAGGGTGGGCTGCAGTGACAAGGCTGCGGGCTACCGAAAGGTAATCCATATTTGCAGAGTTGTCCCAGTTTGCAAGATCCCCGATAAAGGTGAGCAGGGCTTTACGCAGACCCTCTTCCGATCTCAACTGTTTGTTCATTTTCGGGGTATTCCATCCCGGCACTTCAAGCAAGGCTTCCTTTGCTTTCGATTTGAATTCCACCGGACAGAGCGGATCGCAGGGATCGGGCAGCAGAAGCGCCATGAGCATGGCCCGGCACGCCGCGAGCGGCCTTCGCGCCCACCACAGGTGAAGTGTTGAGGGATGGCCATGGCGTATCGATTTTTCCCGGGCCGAGTGTTTCGAAACCACGGCAATGGGGAAGTCAACCTCTGCCAGACGCTTACATTCTTTGGGGATCATTTATTATCCTTGGCTCAAATTAATTTTTTATTTTCCACGATAGCAGGTTCTTCCCGGTGAATATTTTCATTTTTCACAGCCAGCTAGCGAGTCGATTTTTTGAGGACATATACCTTTTTGGGGTCCCTCGGGCCGGTGCCGATCTCGGCCAGGACCCCCTGCGTCACGAGCTTCCGTAGCCGCGCCCGTGCCGCCCGATCCGACACATCCCAAACATGCGCTGCATGTGCTGTGGAAATTTCATTATGTTCAAGCAGATAGTGCTCCAGCTGCACTTGCCATTCTTGTTCTTCCTCTGATGGTGCGGTAACGTGCTTGTTGAAAAGGGTCACCCTGAAGCTGTTCCCGACCTCTTGGAAGAGGGGAGGCTGGAGTCCGGACTGCCTGCATACTGCCATTATTCTGCCGATCCCGGACCCCCACTGCTCGATGAGCTTCAATTCCCGAAATACCCGGCCGATCACCCGGTTCCGCAACTTGGACACGCCCGACAGGGCGGCCTCAAGCGTGAGTCCGAAGGGCAACATCCCGGGATTGGTGATCTCGATCCGGTCATCAAAGACCGCAACCCCGATGTTCATTCCGGAGATGGAATAGTCGGCATGAACCACGGCATTGATTATGGCCTCCCTGATCGCAGTCGGAGGGTACTCATGGATGTCCCTGCGCTTGACAGAGCCGATCTCGGCAGCGTGCATGGTATGGCGTTCGATAAATGCAACAGCGACTTCGACAGCCCGGGGGAGATACTCATCTATTTCTGCATCTGTCTGATCGATGATATGGGCTGTGGTAAGTCCGCTGAAACGGGCACACCGGATGACGGCATCAGGAAAAATCGATCGACGGTCTTTCCCAAAAAGTAAAACAGCACCACGGGTTGGCAATTCCTGGCCGCCATGGTTCACCACCAGGCCAAGGGATCGCCGAACAGAATCAGAGAACGGGCGGGAGACCTGAGAGAAGAACTCGGAAGCAGCTCGGAAGTCTATAGCTTCCGAGTTGACTTCCGTGCATGGCAACTCATCAAACACAGTATTCCTTGCCAGACGATGGATATCGGCAATAAGCTCCGGCCCTGCGCGCCGGTTTGTGGAGCCAAGGCGGATATAAACCCCCTCTTCAGGGCCTTCTGATATGATATAGTAGGGGCCGACAAGATGCGGGATGTTGACCACGATCAGCTCCCGGTCCCGCCAGGAAACGATCTGTATTTCCGGAATCAGGGTGGGCATGATACTGTCCGCAAAGGCATTGCTGATTCGCTCCTCATCACTCAAGGGGTCTTTGACGCCTATAACCTCTTTGGTACGGTCACGGACACCGATCAAGAGTGTCCCTCCCGCGGTATTGGCAAATGCTACCGCGGTTCGTACAATGTTCTGCATCGAGCGGCAATTCTCTTTGAACTCAAGGGTCTTGCCCTCATTTTGTGTCAAGAGATCCTTTATCAAATCAGATCATCTCCTATCATGTGTCTTCAGTCTCCATACGGCGAGGGGTTTTCCCTCACCTGCATCGGTTTTGTCATGGCATTTACTTCCATCTGGTAATGGGCCACCTTGGACACCTCCCGCCAGGGGAACCGTGCCGGATCTTTGATGGGTTCTTGCAATGTGGGCTGCGTCGCGCAGTTGGTGACAATATAAAGCCAATAGCAATCGCGCCGGTCTTCGGCCACTCGCCTCTCGTTGGGGGTGAGCAGTATGGTGCCCGTGACCGCAGACAGGCCCTTTACCTCAATAAGGCGCAGTTCGCCGGAGTTGACGTCAAGGCTGGTTACGTCATATCCAAGATTTTTTTCATGTACATCAAAGACCTGCCGGCCTTGAGACCTCTCATATTCCATCACCACATTCATAGCAATTGCTTCGGTCTCAAAATTCGGACGCAGCCGCTGAACATCCGGAGCTTCGCGTTCCGGATGGGGAAGGACCAGCACGCTGGCAATCCGTTCCACGGCCTGCAGCGATAACGATCTCTGTCGTTCGAGCTCATGTCTGCGTCGCTCACGCCGTGCGAGCAGTTCGGCGTGACGGTTTTCGGCCTGTGCCAATCTGCCGTCAGCGCCGGTAACACCCTTGTCCTTCTCCTCTATGGCTTTTCCGATCTCTTCGTCAGCGCGTTGCAGCAGCTCGGTCAAGGAAAGCTCCACGTGATCGGAAATACGTTGCACCTCGTTCATACGATCTTTTCGCGTTCTTTCCAGGAAAGGCTGGAGAGTATTATCGTACAGCCATGCAGAAACCTCTGGCGCAAGGGCCACAGTCGGAACCTGTTCCGGCAGCGGTGCGGGCGAGAAATTTCCAAGCATGTTTGGTTCGCGCAAGCAGGGTTCGCCGTGTTCAGTGAGTTCCACAGCAAACAGATGCTCGTGAACAATTTGACCGAGGCCATCCACAACTCGGGCACGGTAAAAATCGATCCGGGAAGGCTTCTCGTGCTGCAGCGAATAATAGCAAGCCCCCTTGCTGAACGCTTCAGCGGCCTTGTCAGAGGCATGCCTCCGAATCGCCTCGAAGAGTGGATGACCGGGCGTGACCCATTCAAGGTTGTTTTTCTCGGCAGTTTCGCGGTCGGTCGAGCATCGCGGGTACTTCAGTGCAAGGCTTGGGAGTTTCCATGTAGGCTCACGCTCGAATCGTTTCAGTGCTGGCGGCGTGCGGGCAGGCTCAAAGGCATGTGCCATTGTTTCAATGACCTTCAGCTTAAGGGGAACGTATTCGGCTGCATCACGAATGAAACGCGCAATGGTTTCGGGCACAACGCGGCATTCCTGCGCACGAGCCCTGCGTTCGACAAGCATCTCCAGATTGAGCTTCTTTGAAGCCAAGCCTTCAAGGGCATTTTGGCAGATAGCCCGGAAACGTCCCTCATCCACGTTCTCTAGCAGGCGTTCTTCAAGGTCCGCATCGCCGAGCTTGCCCGAATAGTAATCCCTGAGTATACGTTCAACATGGGCGGCAGGGAGTATCTCCCCCACGACATTGAAGACCGCGTCATCGTCCAAGGCATCACGGATTTCCTGAAGCTTCTCCAGTAGCCGCTGAAGAACCCGCCCCTCAATTGTGTTGGTCGCAACAAAGTTGAAGATCAGGCAGTCTTTTCTCTGTCCGTACCGGTGGATACGGCCCATCCGTTGCTCAAGGCGATTCGGGTTCCATGGGATATCGTAGTTGAAAAGAACATGACAGACCTGCAGGTTGATTCCTTCCCCGGCTGCCTCGGTAGCAACAAGGATTTGAATGGCCCCCTCGCGGAATTGCTGTTCCGAGTAGAGACGTGTGCCAGGTTCGTCTCTTGAACCCGGCTTCATGCCGCCGTGGATACACCCCACCCTGAACCCCCATGCCTTGAGCTTAAGTGAAAGATAATCGAGCGTGTCCTTAAACTCAGTAAAGATGAGCAGACGCTTGTCCGGCTGATCGAAGAAGCCTTCCCTTTGAAGAAGATCCTTGAGCTTTGTCAGCTTGGATTCAGCATCAGAGTTTTCCACTGCTTGCGCCCGTTTCGCTAGTTCTCGAAGTTCCGCTATTTCCTCACGGATCTGTTCAGAGTTTCCCGCCAGGGTAACCGCTTCGAGCATCTCCTCAAGTCGCTCGCGCTCGTGTTCCTCCATCTCTTCCAGTTCCTCAGGATCGGGAAGGTCCGGTGGCGCCAGCCTGGCCAACTCCTGTGCCCGCTTTAAGCCTTCTTCCAGTCTGCGTGCACGATTTTCGAGGCTGTGCCTCATGGAATACGTGCTGGAGGCCAGTCTGCGTTGGTAGAGAGACATCAAAAAGCCGACAGCCCGGGCGCGAGGGTCATCCCCTCGTGCAGCGGCCTTGGCGCTCTGACGTTTCACAAAACGAGTGACCTCCTTGTAAAGGTCGAATTCCGGCCCATCGATCAGAAAATCGACAGAATGCGGGATACGCTTCGTAAAAATCTTTTCAGCAGCCCAGGTACCATCTGAACGCCTCTCCGGGAAGTAGACCATCGCCTCTTTGGTACGACGGAGGTAGAACGGGGCACGGCGGCGTTCCATGGCCTCACGGATAGAACGGACGTCCGCGTAGACATCCGGATCGAGAAGCTGAAGAAAGAGCGAAAAATTGGATGGATCTCCTTTATGGGGTGTTGCTGTCATGAGCAATATGTGGTCCGATGTATCTCGCAGCAGCTCACCAAGGGCATAGCGAGCTGTCTTGCGTGCAGGCGGTGACCATGACATGCGATGAGCCTCATCCACGATAACGAGATCCCATTGTACCTGTCTGAGTCCAGGCAGGATCTCTGTTCGTTTTGCAAGGTCGAGCGATGTGATGATTTTCTTTTGTTCCAGCCATTGATTGACGCCGAACTGATCGCGAATGTCTCCGCCTTTCAAGACAAGGAATTTCTCATCAAATTTTTCCTTCAGTTCCCGCTGCCACTGAAACGATAAATTTGCCGGGCAAACGATAAGAATTCGTTCCGCAAGCCCTCGGAGCTGGAGTTCACGGATAAGGAGACCTGCCATAATGGTCTTGCCGGCTCCGGCGTCATCTGCGAGCAAGAACCGGACGCGGGCCAGCTTTAGGAGGTAGTCATAGATGGCTTCCAACTGATGCGGCAGCGGGTCGACACGGGAGATAGAGAGACCAAAGTACGGATCAAATTCCCACGCAATACCCAATGAATATGCCTGGAGACCGAGGCGAATAAGATGGCCATCACCATCGTATGTGAATTTCGCATCGAATATAGATAAATCACGAAGTTCATGTTCAGTGAGAGTTACTCTGCGGAATCGTTCAGATTGCATGCCTACCAGGCCAAGGGTCCATGTCCCATCACTCTCGGCCCGTATTGTCTCGACACGCATTGGCTCACTGAAAAGTGAACCTCTGATGATACAACCCTCGTGAATTTCTTCGCTCAATAATGTTCTTTTGTTAGACAAAGACCAATGCTCCCATTCATTTTAGGGACAGTGCTGCACTGAATTTCATCATGCCCGTGCATCTACATTGTAATGACCAGTCTTTTACTCTGTTTATCAATGTTATCTTACGCCAAATCTATTCAGAGGTCAAAGAGTTAGAGCATATCCAGCCTTTGAGCTGATAAGCTTTGCCCAGGTTCTTGTATACAGGATCTACAAGGAAAGGTCTTCATACCGCAAGCTGGGGATCATGCTTGCTGGAATAGTTATAAGAAGCCAGATCCCGGAGGATCTTTTCCATCCTTTCTAGGAAGGGGGGAAAGCAGCGAGCTCTCATCGAGGTGGTAAATAAGATCAACGATGGGGAAGAGGCGCGATCAACTTTGCCGCCATGGGATTCGAGAGCCCCGGGTAGATGCACTAGGCGAGAAAATCTCCGTTATTCACCACCTCATGGTCGGATCTGCCCAGAGTGAGGGTGTGATTTTCGGCGGCAGTCTCATATCCTACCAGTCGAGGTCTCTGAATGATATCAGCAAAGCAGGGCAACTATACATATCCTCACGATATCATAAATCTCTAAGCCGAACTATTCTAAATGCTATGTGTTGGATTTCAAACTCAAGACCTTCTTACATTATTGCCCGAGGATTATAGTTCACCATAATAACTTCCGGTCAATTTCTTAAATCGATCTTGGAGGGTGGGTTTTCGGGTTGCATATTGGATCATTTCATGCACTGTTGGTTCTGGAATTGCTCCCTTGAATTTAGAAATAGACCTGCATGAATGGGCTACGCAAACTGCAGATAAAACACCATCTTTGTAAGATCTACCCCCAACTGGATTATAATACATAATAGAAATATCTATATTCCCATTTATACCGGCAGCCTGAAACTGTGCAGTATATCTATCACCAGACAAACCACCATTGAAGTTTATCCCTGCTACTGATCTGTGCTTCTCTATATAGGAGTTTATTATCTGTGCAGCTTCATTCAAACAAGTATTAAGATAATCTGATCTATTTTGTATTTGAGCATTCTGCTCAAGACTTTTTTCCCCCGCTCTGATAATTTTTTCATCGGGTTTCAAAAAGATACCGGGCTTGCTTAGCTTTTCTAAAAAACCATCAGAGAAGCTTTTTCCCGTGCAGAGATTTTGTAACATCAGATCAATATCTCCCTTTTGGAGCTTGTAAAACGCGACCTGTGATTTATAACCCTTATCAATATAAGGTATGGTGATACCTAGTCCCATGTGCATGTCATATGTGACCATATGCGCATATTCTCCGCGTCCATCATCTATAGTTATCTTGTAATACTCGCCTTGTGATCTTTTTCTAAAAATTAATCCCCCTTGTTTTCCCCAAAGGACTTCGTCGTACTTGTTATCCTTTCGGATGGATGCTCTTATTTCGGGTAGCAATGTTTCATTTGAATTAAGAAGTTCATCCCAGAAATTTTGCAGTGCATCTGTTTGAGTACGTAGAGTTGATAGATTATCAGATTTTTCTATATTCCTCTTTGCTAACTCGTCATCTTGCCATCCCATCACTATCCCCTCCAAATCTATTGTCATGTGCAAACGAAATAATACTGTTTATATCTTCTCTAGATCCCCTGATGCAATCATTATTATTTCCCTTTTTTCTCTAAGTGATTGATATCTTGTGAATTGCGGATCTCAGCTTGTATATATTAGATGCAACCCTTCAATATCTCTTCCAAAGTACTTAATACTTAGAATCAATATCCCAATAAGAAATCGGCGAATAAGTCAGATTGATGATTTCTGTAATAACCCACTCGTGTCAGAACCACCACAAAACTGATGATCTGCTGGAGATATCTTGAACAAAGGGTACACCCCAGAAAACTCCAGATCATGGCACGGGATCAATAATTGATAACTTCATGATATAACTTATAGAAAGCTATAATCCGTGATCCTCCTCTGAGGGTTTCGATTGCCAGATGATATCTGTAAAGCGAGCAGCTCCAGACTGTTTCACGAAGCATACCATTATCCTATGGACTGAATTCCAAAATAATGTTACATATTATAAAGTTACTTATAACGACTTGGATTGACGCCATACATTTGTTGATGCGCACAGTGCATAAAAGGAGGACAGCCGTGTATCCCAACTCACCTTCAACGCACGGAGTCTCTCCTTTTTAAAGCTGTGGTATTCCCATCAGATGTTTAATCTGTTCTATGGCACCCTCCCAACATCTAAAGGGCTTTTCACCGTCTGAGATGCTTTCTGCATTACGTGAGTGTAGACCATTGTCGTTTTCAGATTCTTATGACCCAAAAGCTCTTGGACTGTTCTGATGTCATATCCATTCTCCAACAAGCGGGTGGCAAAACTGTGCCTGAAGGTGTGGCAGCCAACGTGCTTATAGATCTTAGAGACATGCACAGCCTGTTTTACAGCTTTCTGAAGGGTCGAGGGATGGGTATGGAACCGAATCAGATTTCCAGCTCGAGGATCCCTTGACACCTGGCTTGCAGGGAAGATGTATTGCCAGCCAAGCTGTTTTGAAAGATTTGGGTATTTCTTCGCTAAGGCGTAAGGCAGATTAACGCTTCCATATCCTCTGGTAAGATCATGTTCATGAAGCTTCTTAACCTTATCCATCTGACCTATAAGGGCCGGCTTTGCTGTCTCGGGAAGCATGACGACCCTGTCTTTGCTGCCCTTGCCATCAAAAACGGTTATGGTGTTTGTCTCGAAATCGATATCTTTGATGCGCAAGCGCAGGTATTCCATGAGACGCAGTCCACTGCCGTATAAAAGCTTGGCCATGAGTTGGGTGACCCCATCCATGGCTTCAATGACATTGAGAGCCTCATCATGAGTAAAGACAACCGGTATACGGGAGGCCTTCTTGGCGCGGACGGCATTGATTGTTTCAATGACTTCGAGCTCCAAGACATTCTTGTAGAGAAAGATGATCGCATTGAGCGCCTGGTTCTGGGTCGAGGAGGAAACCTTTTGCTTTACGGCAAGGTGAGTTAGGAACGATTCAATTTCCTCTTTCCCCATATCACGGGGATGGCGCATGTTATTGAATCTGATGAAATGCTTGATCCAGGAAACATAGGTTCTTTCGGTTTGGAGGGAATAATGCTTTCTCCTGAGGACATTCCGGATCTGATCAAAGAGCTTTTTCCCTTTCGATTTAGCAGCTTCCATATGGCACCCCCAATAGATTTTTCAAAAAATGAAATAGCAGGGGTTTTCTGGAGGCAAGAGTGATTGGAAAAGAACATTAAATATGATGAATATGTCCGCATTTGCTGCTAAATATCAAGATACACCGAATGGATTCGGTATATCCTCTTGTTAGGCTTCGTTAAGGAGAATGACTATGGCAGAATTCTCAGATAGGGATCTGAATAGATCATATGCGAAAGAAGAGCTTAGGGGATTATCTGAGAAGGATTTAACCAAACTTACATTTCATCGTAACGCTAAGAACTTGGCGTTTTTTGGTATTGGCGCTTTATTCATTGCTTATATCGCAAGCGCATTAGGAACAGTAGGTACGGTTATTGGCTGGATTTCTATAGCTATCTATTGCCTTTTCGCTTTAGAGCCTCTTCTAGGATTTTTAACAACCGTAATCTCTTTGCTTGCACCAGTGCCAGGTAAGCAATGGCGTTTATTACAAGCAATTATCTCTGGGTCGTCAGCAGCTTTATACATTATTTTTGCTTTGTACATTTACAATAGCCGCTAAGTTCTTTGATCGTAGCACATAAACATTATGACTTATCAAAATAGCCTAACAACAGCATGCAGGCCGACGCGGCGGAGCCGCGCGGCTGATGCCTGGCGTTAGGTTTATTAAAATTTGAGGAGTATTTATATGCTAAACATTGACGATTATTTTATCGGTCTTGCTCTTGGGATTCGTTTCCGTGCAAATTTTTCTATTGAAGATCAATTGGGAAGAATGGTTGATGAAATACTCTACTCAAAAAATAGCTACTTCAATCCTAAAGCATTTCCTCAGGTTCGAAGCCAGATTGGCAGTAAAACTCTTTATAATAAGGTCACTCAGGATAGTATGGAGATCGATAATTCTAATATAATACTCGATGTTAATTTTACTGATGATGGTTTTAAAAAAGAAGATGCTGAAAAAATGAAGAAGATGTTTGAAGATCAAATAATTAATGGAATCATGAAGAATTTCAAAATTAAGGAAATTGTCAGAATAGGTTTTATTAAACGTTACGTATATGAATTGGAGAATCTAGCAACAACTTTTGTTAACAAAACTATTGGTGGCACTTTAGATGGAATAAATGATATTAATTTAAGCTTTTCAAAAAAATTCCTCACTCCAGAAGGTTTAGTAAAAAAGGATGTTCATGATTATGACAATGCAATTTTTACTATTGTCAAGAAATCAGATTTACAGGAAATATTTATGGCCATAGACTATCAATGTTATTACCTTCCATTTTTAAATGACATAACTGAACTTAATACAAAGTCATTCTTTGAGAGAGCAGAATCGTTTAGTCGTGGTAAATATCTTGATTGGTTGAAAAAGAATTATCTTGAGGTATCCAATGTCTAACCGTAATCGACATGTTGGGAAAAACAAAGCTCAGCGATTTGCATATAGTCGTTATATAAAAACCCTAGATTACGAGCCAACGATTGATGAGTCTATTGATTTTGGTTCAACTGAAAAAGGTGGAGAAGAGCTAACTGAATCAACTTCTAGAAGACCATCTAGAGGTATCAATAAAATAATGATTTTTGATCACTTGAAAGAACATTGGGTGGCTTGGCTTATTGGATCTATTGTTGTTTTGGGACTATATCTTGTTAATGAGTCCAGAGTAACAATCGCTATAATGAACAATACTCTATCAGAAAATACAAAAAATATTGATACTGCAAAATCAGATATAAAAAACTTATGTGATAAGGTCACTACTCTCGATATGAAGTCAACGATCAATTCCAAAGATATTGAATATCTAAAAGGCAAGAAATAATTACCTAACAAAAGAATCCACCGGACGGCTTTCAACCGCCGGTGATCCTTACGTTAGATGGCAAGGGAGCCGTTATGGCGGACTTAAAACGGTCAGAAATCCGGGCGATCGAAAACGCGATGGCTTTTCCGCGTGGGTTTGGTTACGTCCTAGACTTTTCAGACCGAACGTTCGACGAATACTTCCAAGATGAGTTTGGAGTCGAAATCTACTCGGAGCAGTTCGACACCCACGGCAGTTCGAAGCGGAATAGGCTTCTTTCATATCTACATCAAGCAGATAACTCATCGGCACTTCGCGTGCTCAGGTCCCTTTGGGATCTGAGGGAGGGCTTGCTATCAGAGCGCGAGGGGCTTTTCGGTTTGGAAGAAGCTGTTAACGCTGGAAAGCCTCTTCGGCAGGTGATTGAAAGGCTCCAAGGTGAGCCAGACTCGGTTTCAACTGAGGGTATTAAATCCTTCGCGCCTGACCGAACGTTAGAGGAACTGGTTGCAGACATCGAACGGTCGTTGGCCGCCAACAAGCCCGAAGTCGCCATTGACCACTTGCATACATACTGCATGAAGCGGTTTGCCCACCTGCTGCGGGTCCGAGGAATCGAATGCGGTGATGACGAGCCACTTCATTCCAGGTTTGGAAAGTATCGAAAGCAACTCATGTCGGAAAGGCAGCTGCACGAATTCACAGATCGAGCTTTGAAGTCGTCCATTAGTATCCTGGAAAGCTTCAACGATCTGAGAAACAACCACTCTCTCGCACACGACAACAAAATCCTCGAAACATTTGAAGCGCGTTTTATCTTCAGTTCTATCAATGCAATGCTTGTGATGGTTCGAGCTCTGGAGGCTGGGCGTTATGATTCCTAGAGAATTGCCATCTAACAAGGCTACTGCAGCCGACGCAAAAAGCTGCGCGGCTGAGTAGCGGCGTTCGCATTAAAAATGAAAGGGAGACAGAATGTACTCACAGATAACAAATGACATCGTACAAGATTACTATCAACAAAACTTCCCGAATGACGGGCAGCGATTTGTGGCATGGTACTTACGCAATATTCATCTGCGAGACCCTATCCAGGCGCGTGACGACATTACCGATGGTGCCGACGACAAGCAGATTGACGCGATCTTCGTGGACGACGACAGGGCAACAGTTTTCGTAGTTCAAGGCAAGTTCATTGGCGGGGCAACTGTCGATGCTGAGCCTCTACGGGAGGTTCTATCGGCATGGATTCAAATGCGTGACCTGGTCCGCCTGCAAGAGGTGGCAAATAACAAGTTAAAGCAGAAACTTTCCGAGGTGGCTCGCGCGCTGGAGGATGAATACGAAATCTGTTTTGAGTTGATTACGACGGCTGGCCTGACCGAGAGCGCACAAAGGGATCTCGCGACATTTCAAGAGCAGCTGGCAGAATTGTCGGAGAAAGATGAGCTACCGGCGAGTCTAATTTTGGTGAATGAAGACGAAATCCGACGCCGATATGATATCGCTTTGGAACGTGAGAACCCCTCATTATCACATGCTCTTGATTTGACGGTTTGTCAGATGCTTCCGGTCACAATCGCCGGAACAGAGGTCGTTATTGCCGTGGTTCCGCTATCGGAATGTATCAAGTTTCCTGGAATCAAGGACGGAACTCTCTTTCAAAAGAATGTTCGGCAGAGCCTCGGTCTCAGCAATGTTGTAAACAAAGGAATAAAAAATACCATATACAGCGACCGTCACCGTGATTTCTTCTTTTTTCATAACGGAATCACGGCCATCTGCAACCGAATGGAGAAGAAAGACTCTAAACTTCATTTGCACGGGGTAAGTGTGGTCAATGGTTGCCAGTCGCTCAATACTATTCTGAGTTGTAGCGAAAGGGTTAAAACACTTACCGATACAAGTCTACTTTTCCGATTCTATGAAATCCCGCAGCGCGAACGTGCGGACAAAATCAGCATCAACACTAATTCTCAAAGTGCCGTGAAACCAAGAGACTTGAGAAGCAATGATCGGCGCGTCTTGAATCTCAAGAAGGCATACGAGCAAAAGTATCCCTCCGGCTACTTTATCAGCAAGCGAGGCGAAACCCCACCCGCTGACAAAGACAAAAAGCTCGTAGTCGATTTTTCTGAACTCGGCAAGTACTTGATCTCGTGGCACTCGCAAAGACCTAACATCGCATACAGCGAAACCAAAATCTTCGACAAGTACTTTGAGCAACTTTTCAAGCGCGAATATCGTACGGACAATGTTTACGCGCTTAACCAGTGGATGAGCCACATCTGGAAAACATGGGGTAAAGACAACCCGCTCGGTCTGAACGAGACCTTGCTTGTCATGCGTGCTTACGCGCCATACCACCACCTCTATGCCGTGTCTATGTGTTTTGCCATTGCGAACAATCTGGCAGATCGCGTTCCTGATCCCAACGCGTGTCTCGGTAAGTCTCAAGGGAATTCCATGGTAGATGACATTGTAAAGATCGGAGGAGTTTGTCTGAATATGGCCCTCGAAGCGGCCGCTAATGAACCGCAGCCCGCAAATCGGGTTTTTAGCCCTCAGAACTGGATCAAAGCGAAGACATGCCTCGCGGGGATCAATTTTGCCATTCGTAATTACTTCAATATGTTGCCACTCATGCCCGGAGGGAAGGAAATGAAGACGAAGCTGGATACCGCCCTTAGGCTGGAAACGGGAGATTTTGAATATCGTTGGGCTGCTGATTAAAATGCGAACAAGGCGGTGAAGCGGATCGTAGCCCTGTCGGGCCACTCCCGCTTACCTTTGCGTTCCCAGGGGAAGAGATAATATAATCTAACTAAGAATACCTCTTACAATAATGAAGAAGGCGGGGCTTTTGTCAGAAGTGGCTCCGGTTGTTGAGACAGGGGATGGCGATTTATAAGTGTGATCTTGCCGATCCCAGTTACGCTGCATGGTCCAGCCCTTTCTGATAAGCCTCATTCGGGGTAAGCCCGTCAAGC
>Ga0302243_1000403_pt1 | contig 40430 bp, 43 predicted proteins | sample AAG_UR_Met_MG_FD_193514 | JGI IMG/M metagenome (GOLD analysis project Ga0302243, IMG submission 193514) | Enriched activated sludge microbial communities from anaerobic digester in WTTP, New Holstein, Wisconsin, United States - AAG_UR_Met | ecosystem: Engineered > Bioreactor > Anaerobic >... | reverse complement strand
GAGGAACTATGCCAAAAGTGCAGCTATAAAAGCAGGTTCGAAAAAGATCAAGACTAAAAATTTGATATAATGTCTAAATTATTTATCATAAAGTATTGAGTATATTAGCAAAATAAATTCAATCAAAGAAGGCAGTTATGAAAATTTTATTAAAACGTGCCTATGAACCCTGGCATAGTGATGACGGTTATAGAGTCCTTGTGGATAGAGTCTGGCCGCGAGGAGTCTCAAAAGAAGAAGCGGCAATCGCATTGTGGTACAAAGATGTTACTCCTAGTACACTTCTTAGAAAATGGTTCTCACACGACCCTTCAAAATGGATTGAGTTTAAAAAGAGATATATCGAAGAACTAGATGAGCGTACCGATGCAGTCGAAGAGTTTATAAAATATTTAAAAAAACACGATACGGTAACATTCGTTTATGGAGCAAAAGACACCGAACACACTCATGCACTTATACTTAAAGAGTATATAGAGGCAAAAGCAGGTCAGCTCTAGGCAAAGTGAGCTAACCGAAAAAGTTTGAGTTTATATTCAACCTCGTTCCCATCGAGACGATGGGAACGAGACAAAAAAAACATAATAAGTAAAAAATAATTTATCTCTCATTTGGCTCACATCTAGAACGAAGATAAATACTTAATCCCCAAATGCTATAATTACATCAAAAAGCGAGAATCATTTGAATATAAAACCTGACTGCATAGTGTGCCTGCTAAATCAAGCACTAAAAGTGACAAAACTGCTTGAACTCGATGATATCACAAGCAAAAAGGTGTTGGATAGAACAGCGCAAATATTAACTGAACATGATTTTTCATGCACTCCGCCGCAAATAGCCAAAGATATCTATGAAGCTATATCTGAGATCACCGAAGAAGAAGATCCGGTTTTACGTGCCAAAGAGCGCGCAACAGCAGAAGCACTAAAGGTAGATACATCTTTTATAAGATCTATCAAAGATGCCATAAAGATGTCAGTCATCGGCAACGTCATAGATTTTGGCGCGCAAAAGCAATTTGAACTAAGCGAGATGATCAAACATCATTTTGAAAAGGAATTTTCAATCGATGATTTTGCTGTATTTGAGAGAGAGTTAAAAGAGGCAAAAGAGATAGTAATTCTTGGCGACAACACCGGAGAGCATATCTTTGACAAGCTGCTTATAGAAACTATCAAAAAAGAGTACGATGTCAAGGTGCATTATTTTGTCAGAACCAAGCCCATCATCAATGATGTAACACCAAAAGAAGCACAGATACTAAGCGATTGTGCAGATATCATAGATACTGGCATAGAAACTCCGGGTTTCGAGCCACACAAGGCCAATGACATCTCTAAAGAGATATTTGAACGTGCCGATATCATTATCTCAAAAGGCATGGGAAATTTCGAAAGCTTGTATCAAGTGGCCAAGAGACCTATATACTACCTGTTTATCGTAAAATGCAATGTTGTAGCAGATGCTATAGATGAAGATATAAAATCGATGATATTTAAAAGAGGATAGATACAGATTAATAATCTAAAAATTGAACTGAAAAAATTTTAAAATGAGAGTGCAAATATTAATTTGTAGTTTGAAATCTGTTCTTTAAACATATTAGAGCCATAAAAAACAATGACAACAAAACACCGCCTACGCTGAAACAACATCAGTATAAGCGGCATAAACTCAATCTGGATTTGAAAAAAATGGCATGAGATTTTATCTCATAATTGATACTCAATATAAACTATTAAAGGTCTCTTGGTATCCCAAAACAAGTTTGAGATGACCATGATAGCAGACCACTTTGGCATTATCTATAGTGATGTCTGCGGTCTTTATCTGCGATAATACCTTCCGCCATAATATCTATGCCCTCTAAAGTGATAAGCTCCATTACGCCAAACACCGCCGTAATAGTATCTGCCTTTATAATAATAAAAAGGTCTATCTCGATATCTAGGATAATTGAAAACCTCTTCTCTTATGCGAGGCCGATATCCATCATATCTATGATGGTAACGCCCCCCATAGTATCTTTTACCTCTATAGTAATAATATCCATTACGCCATTCACCGCCATAATAGTATCTGCCATTGTGAAAATAGTATGGTCTATCATGAAATCTAGGATGATCATATATGCCACCAGGAGGCGGCGGTGCAGCCATCACTTCAGTTGCACCCACACCAAAAAACAACATACCCGACATCATCGCGATTGTGCCTAAATGCCTAATTTTATTTTGATTCATACTAAGCTCCTTTAATGAATAGTTTATAGTATTATCTAACAGTGGAATTATTGTGTAGTATTATAAAGAAAGATTTGATATTTAGATAAAAAAGAGTTTGATACAAAAGCAGTATGCGGCTTGCTATTATTAAATATTTCAGCTATACTGCGTGTATTGAAAGATGATTTAGAGTTTCATCTTTGGTTTGTTTTATTTTTGTGACCTTTCGTTAACAGTACTACCACCTTAAAAGAATACTCTCCAATTTATATTTTCAGTCGCTTCAACATGAAGTGTATTAAAACAAAAGGAATTGCAATGGCAAATCAAATGAATGGAACCGTTAAATGGTTTAATAGCGAAAAAGGTTTTGGATTTATCCAGCCAGAAGACGGAAGCAAAGATGTATTTGTACATTATCGTCAAGTAAATAACACAGGCTATGGCCGTGTAGAATTAGCAGAAAATCAAAAAGTTTCTTTCACTATCGGACAAGGCCAAAAAGGCCCACAAGCTGAAAACGTAACTATTTTGTAGTTTTTCAGCGATCCTGCACTTCACCCATCTCCAAAGAGATGGGAACAATCTCTTATAATTTTAATCTTATTATTTCAATAAACTGCATTATTTTATTCAATTTTTAGTATCAAAAATGATTTTAAATAATATAATACCTATATATATCCATCAAAAGGATCATCATGAAAGTTTTACTCACTGGTGCAAACGGATACATAGGCAGAAGACTTAAAAACATTTAATGACACAAGATATTGATCTTAGATTATTGGTCAGAAATCCAAAAACCATAGAAAATTATCCACAAAGAAAAATAGAAGTTTATAAGGGTGATACCTTTGATATTGGTTCTCTTGAAAAAGCTTTTGAGGGCGTTGATGTGGCTTATTACCTTATCCATTCATTAGAGAGCAAAAATTACAGAGAATTAGACAAACAAAGTGCAAAAAATTTTCTGGATGCTGCTATCAAGCAACGTGTAAAACGCATAATATATCTAGTAGGGCTAGGTGTAAAAGAGAGTGCAAGCACTCATCTATTGAGCCGTATAGAAACAGGTGAAATACTTTTTAGCAGGCCAAAAGAGATCCAGACCATATGGATAAGGGCCGGTGTTATCATAGGCTCTGGAAGTACTAGTTTTGAGATCATTAGGCATCTCATAGAAAAGCTCCCTGTTATGGTAACGCCAAAATGGGTGAATACCTTGGCCCAGCCAATAGCTGTGGATGATGTTATAGATTACTTAGATTATTCTAAGGACCTAGAACACCAAAAAAATCTCATTGTAGATATTGGAAGTCAAAAGATGACGTATAAAGGGATGATGCTAGAGGCCAGTGAGGTCTTAGGGCTGCGACGCTGGATATTTCCGCTGCCTATATTGACGATCAAACTCTCGTCATATTGGCTCAATTTGTTTACCCCCGTACCGTATACTGTGGCAAAATCACTCATAGAGGGCTTGTCATCCGAAGTAGTGGTGCAAAATGATAATGCCAGCAAGTACTACCCTCAAATTAAACCCATAAGTTTTAAAGAGAGCGTCAGAAGAGCTATAGTACAAATGGAAGAAAATCAAGTAGTTAGCAGATGGAGCGATGCAGGAGGAAGGCATGGGCATCTAGAAGAAAATTATATAAATGAATTTGCCAGATCTGTACTAATGGATAGACAAAAGGTTTCAATTCGAGGGATCAGCCCCGATATTGTATATAAGACTTTTTGTTCAATCGGCGGCAAGCACGGCTGGTTTCGCTATAATTGGCTTTGGAAAATACGAGGTTTTATAGATAAATTGCTTGGCGGAGCAGGGCTCAATAGGGGCAGAAGAGACAAAAAGGCTCTTAGAATTGGTGAAAGTGTTGATTTTTGGATAGTTGAAGATCTGATACCAAATAAGAGACTTTTGCTGTATGCGCAGATGAAAGTTCCCGGCAAGGCTTGGCTTGATTTTTAATAAAGGATAATGAGCTGATACAGAGCGCATATTTTTTACCCAGAGGGATCTTAGGGCGATTGTATTGGTATGTTATGATGCCGATACATTTTTTGATTTTTAAAGATATGACACATGCAATCATAGAGAGATCTACAAAATATAAAGCAAGCTCAATATGATGATACCATCATTCCATGCCGAAGCATGGAATGTAAGTTATTTCATTGGAGTTTGCATTCGTTCAGTTTGATGTTTTTGAAACTCCTCAAGCGATATCTTGCCGTTTTTGTCTGCATCAATATCTGCAAATGTCGGGGCATTATCTGCATTTTGCATCATTCTGCCTTCTTTGGCATGTTGTGCCATAAGCTTATTATGTGCTTCTTGAAGCTCACTTTCCGTGATATGTCCATCACCATTAAGATCAAAGTCGCCAAATGTATGCATATTCATCATGGAGTATCTTTTTGGCGTACCCATTGTGCTATTATTTGTGCCCATCATACCACTATTGTTGCTTTTACACATAGTTTGCATACGCATTGTTTGATGTTCTTTAAACTCTTCAGGCGATATTTTACCATCTTTGTTTGCATCAATATCGGTAAACGATGGAGCATTAGCCATATTTTTCATCATTCTGCCTTCTTTTGCGTATTTTTCCATACGCTTCGCACGTGCTTCTTTTAATTCGCTTTCAGTGATGTATCCATCACCATTAAGATCAAAGTCGCCAAATGTAGGCATTTTCATCATATTTTTGCCTCCCATCATCATGCACTTATTTCCGCATCCACACATGGATCTCATGTGTTTCATATGCATTTCTTGGTGCTTTTGAAATTCGGCAGGCGATATCATCCCATTCTTGTCTATATCAATATCGGCAAATGTAGGCATTTTCATACAATTATTTCCCATTGCCATTGCAGCACAAGTAAAAACTGCTATCACAGTTACTTTTTTCATCATTTATCCTTTTGTGTTGAGATTGCCTATGTTTTAAGCTTAGATAATATTACCTAATTACCATATCAAATGTAAGTGTATTATTTGTGTAAAAGTTTTTTTATTATTAAAATTATTTTATTGGTTGCAAAAAATAATTAAAAAGATCGCTGTGCTGTTTTTAATATCATTTTTTATACAATAGGGTTATGTTTATATTATTTGCAGCCTGCACGGTAACTTCAAAAAAATACAAAAAGAGAAGCAAATGAGTTTTTTTAGATCGCTTTTGCTTCTCGTGTCTATAACCTGTTTTTTAATTGCCAATGATGACAGGCCACCTATAGATCATGATTTTCTTGCCAAAAAAGATGTACAGTCTTTTATAGATATGATGGTCAAAAAACACAATTTCCAACGAAGCTATATAGAATCTGTTTTGAAAAATACAAAGCTAGACCGCGATACATTAAATCGATATACCGGACGCTACAAAGTAGGGACTACCAATGGTCCTTGGGAGCGCTATAAAGCGCATGTCCTTGATCCGATCACACTCAAAAAAGCAAAAGAATTTAAAAATAAGTATGCCGACACACTTGCTCGAGCGAGCAATGAATTTGACGTACCGGCAGAATATATAGTAGGTTTTATAGGTGTTGAGAGCAAGTTTGGGGAGTATACCGGAGATTACCGTATCTTGGATGCACTTGCGACTCTGGCTTTTCATCCAAATCGTATGCAAAAATTTTTTAAAAATGAGTTTAAACATCTTTTTTTGATGTCAAGAGAGCAGGGCTATGATATCTCTGAGCTGCAAGGCTCATTTGCAGGAGCTATGGGATGCGTGCAGCAAGTTCCTTCTATATATAGAACATATGGCATGGACTATAATAATGATGGCGTTAAAAATCCATGGGACTTAGAAGACTGCATAGGGATAATAGCAAGATTTATGCGTCAAAACGGTTGGCGCAACGGTTTGAGCGCAGCAGTAAAAACCAACTTTACAGGCAAACGTTATCAGGGCATCAGAGCTACTCATAAATATACATATCCAGTGCAAAAACTCAACAGACAGGGTATTTACCCCATAGAGCCGTTTGGGGAACCAAATGCCTATTTACTATTGACGCGTAACGATACTCATGATGACCTTTGGATGGGAGGAAGAAACTTTCGCGTACTAACACGTTATAATAATGCTGCAACATATGGTATGGCGATCCATCTCATAGCTGAGTCGGTTAAGTAGTTGATGATTTAGCGATAATATAATGATATTGTACAGCCAAACATTACTTTACATATTTAGCATCATGAGATATGTTTCTAGCTCTTGATATTCTTGGGCTATTATTTTCATAGTATGAAGCATTTTGTCTTTATCTACTTGCGGATTTTCACGTTGAAATTTTTCTTGCCAATCAATGCTTTCTTTGAGTTCTTTTTTGGATGTTTGCACATATTCTAGAGCGTCTGTATGCATTTTCTTATCAAGATATTTTTCTATATCCATTGCATAAAATAGCTGTGCATATCGCTCGTGTTCTGAACTGAATCTAAAATCTTCTGCGATATTGTGTATGATCTCTTGTATTCTTAGATTATCTATTTCTATTCTCATCTAAGGGCTCCTTGTTGGCGATATTTTACAATATTAATTGCAAAAAAAGCCTAAGGAGATTAAAATATTTAAATATATTATCGTTTATCTGTTTTAGTGTTAATGGTTATTTTTTTTGGTAAACTATAATATCACAAAATAGAAATTTTTTAAATGTAAAGTGAGACAAAATGAAAACAGTTAAAATAGTAGGTATATATTGATCATTGGCGGCATCCTAGGAGCGGTATTTGGCGGTTTTAGTTATACCAAAAAAACACAAGAGATTAAGATGGGTCCAATGGAAATGACGATAAAAGACAAGCAGACAGTTGATATTCCCATGTGGGCAAGTATAAGCGTAATGGTACTTGGAGGAGCTCTGCTTTTTTTAGGAAGCAAGAAAAACTAATTATATTCCTGTCGATGATAAAATGCCATAGGCAAAATGCCTATGGATATTAATTATAATAACGGTCTCTACGATCACGGCGATGATGACGTTTTTTGGGATGATGATGGTAGTAGTTGCGATAATAATGTCCGCCGCGATATTTGCGGCCTTTGTAATGGTAATATCCGTCACGATAGTATCCACCGTAATAATATCTGCCACCGTAATAATAGTAAGGTCTATCATAATATCTTGGATGGTCATATGCACCCAAAATTGCTGCAGTAGCTACACCCGCAACTGCACCCGTGGCGAATGCTTGTTCTGTACGCGTGCACCCTGATAGCAACAACATACCGGAAAGAATACCGATTACACCAAAATGTTTCATTTGTATTGTACCCATTATTTCTCCTTTTAAAATAATAATATCATACTATAGCACAATTGTTTAAAAATTATATATATTTTTTTAAATATTTTTGTATTATAAATAGTAATAATTTATTGTTTATAAATAAAATAAATGTCATTTTGCAATATTATGTTTTTTACAATACTAAAACAAGCTATAATAGTCAATCGATTTACACATAAGACCATTAAAGGATATAAGATAGATATTGCATATTTAATAATTGCGGTTTGTTTGATAGGAGCAGCTGTATTGATATGGCAATTGCTCAAAGTTCGCCGTGCATATCATTTGCTTGAAGTGGAGCATACTGCTTTAAAGGTGCGCTTTGATGAAAATATACGCTCATACGAAGAAAAGATAAATTTACTCGATGATACAAAATCTCAAATGAAACTAGAATTTGCTCACTTGGCATCAAAGATCTTTGAACAAAAAACAAAAACATTTGATGAGACACACAAACAAGGGCTTGATATGCTGCTAAAGCCTTTCCGGGAACAGATCAATGAATTTGCCATCCAAAGCAGGGAGCAATTCGTGCATGATGCCAAAGAGAGACAAAGCCTCAAAGACGAATTGTTTAGGCTTAAATTGCTTAATGAACGGCTCAGTCAGGATGCTATCAATCTAACCCAAGCACTTAAAGGTGAAAATAAAACCCAGGGAAACTGGGGTGAGATTGTCTTGGAGCGGATACTTGAAGAATCAGGTTTGAGAGAAGGCCATGAATATGAGATCCAAAATACCTTAAGCGATGAAGACGGCAAAAGATTCCGTCCCGATGTCATAGTGCATCTGCCCCAGAATAAAGATATTATCATTGATTCAAAAGTCTCCCTGGTAGCCTATGATGCTTTTATACGTGCAGAAAGTGACGAAAAGAGAGATAATGCACTCAAGCAGCATCTTTTGTCTATCAGGACACATATAAAAGGTCTTAGCAGCAAACGATATGAGCAGTTAAATGGTGTAAAAACACTTGATTTTGTGTTATTGTTTATGCCTATTGAGGGCGCGTTCTTGTTGGCCCTTGAGCAAGATAATAGTTTTTTTAAAATGGCTTATGAACAAAACATAGTAGTAGTTTCTCCATCAACTTTGCTAGTAACACTCCGTACAATTGAGCATATTTGGCGAAGTGAATATCAAGAACGTAACGCGAAAGAGATTGCTGCATCTGCTGAGGCATTGTATGAAAAGTTAGTTGCATTTGTAGAGGATATGGAAAAGATAGGCGAACAGATAGGCCGTACACAAAAAAGTTTCGATGGGGCTATGAATAAACTCGCCACAGGCAAAGGAAACCTTATAAGGCGGGCTGAGGGCATGAGAAAACTTGGCTTAAAGCCAAAAAAAACTTTGCCATCATCAATAGCACCAAATAAAGATGAGTATATAATAGATGATGAAAGCTATGAGATAAACAAGGAGTAAGCGATGTTCAAAGCAAATGCAAAGTTTTTGATGGCCGTTGTAGCAGTAATGTTTATTGCAGGATGTTCAAATGATGATTCTGCAAAATCCAAAAATGATCCGGTGATCTTGAATGATAGTACCGTCAAATCACAAGATATTTTAGCCAAGGTATATGATCCTTGTCAAATGCTGGAGGTAAAAGATATAGAAGAGATATTTCCAGGCGCAAATATAAAAATAACTACCCATGACATTGTGCCTGCAAATCCCCTTGGAGCAAGAAGATGCTTTTGGGATGCAAGCGGCGATGATATGAAATTTGTCCAGCTTACTATCTCTTCTGATGCTGAAACTAAAGTGATGGCAGTAGACAAGCAGTTTGAAAATAATAGAAAATTTACAGCAAATACCAAATCAATATCCGGTATTGGCGATGAGGCATATTATGGCGGAAGCGGTCTTAAAGCAGGTGCCGGGCTTCATGTATTGCTAAAAAGTAAAGGGGTATTGTTGGATATCCAAGTGGGGCTTGGTTTTGGAAATACTGATATGCAAAAACATATTGAGATCGAAAAATCTCTAGCCCATAAAGTAATCCAAAGATTATAATCTTTGGATGAAAAAAGATAATAAGAATAAATTCCTATATCTATATAATTTTATCTTTGGATAGGCGCTATTTTGCTGCCTTCTATTGCTATACTAGCCATTAATCCGGCTTCATCAAATACAAATGCAACAGCATCTCGCTCAAAGCTGACAGTGCTAAGATCTTTGCTGGCTCCCCATACGGCTACATTTAAACTGCCGTCTGCACCTATTGTCCAACCATTACTCTTCAAAAATGAATCTAAGGCTCTGTCGGAAACGAATGCAATGATCATAGAGCGTTTTTGCAATCCAAACTGCCATCCAAATGAACCTGTTGTAAGGCTATAGTATCCTTGGTTTGCTCCGTTGTAACGCAATACTCCTTCTCCATATTCTCCTCCAACAAAAAAACCGGCTTTGTAGATATTAGGAAATACTATATATCCTTTTACTTTGTTCAAAAAAGCTTCTCCGCCTTCAACATTTTTATAAAACTTTTGAACTGCAATATCGGCTTGAGCATTGATAATGGCAGCATCTTCAGCCATGGCAGATGAGTTAAACGTTATAAATAGCATGCTTAAAGCTATAAGAATTTTTTTCATGAGTGTCCTTTGATTTGTATGATAAATTATTTTACCTCGTAAAGGTGAATAAATAGTGAATAAAATAGATATTTTTGTATGATTATTCCGCCAAAAAGGCGAAAGTGAAATTAGATTTTACTTTGTACGAATGCGTCCATGGTATTTACTATTTCTTCTATAGTGCCTTCTCCGTCAATGACTTTGTGCAAGTCTTTTGCGCTGTAAAATTCTTGAATTTCTGGGAGCGGATCAGTATATACTTTCATACGATTATAAAATACTTCTACATTGTCATCGTCTCTGACGACTTCAGATTCTGCTGCACGGCCAAGTATACGAAGTTTGGCAGTTTCTTCGCTTACTCTTACTTCCATAACGCTCACAAGCTGTACGCTCTCTTCATTGGCTAGGTATTTGTCAAGTTCTATCATTTGTTCGGTGCTTCTAGGATAGCCATCGATAACGATCACATCAGTAGGAGCATTTTTGATAGCTTCAACAATAGTCTCAATAACTATAGCAATAGGTACCAAATTGCCTTTGCTTACATAACTGTCAATAGTTTTGCCTCTATCGCTGCCGCTGGCTATCTCTGCTCTGAACATGTCACCTGTAGAGTAGTGGGTGATATTTTCGTGTCTAGCTGCAATTTGCTGAGCATCTGTAGTTTTACCGCTTCCTGGTGCTCCAATGATCAAAAATAGTTTTTTCATGTCGTATTCCCTTTTTATTTATTTATTTTTCTTATGCGAATTGCAAGTTCATCAAGCTGTTTTTCATCCACTTCATTCGGAGCCTGTGTGAGCAAGCATTGGGCTCTTTGTGTTTTTGGGAATGCTATAACATCGCGGATACTAGTAGCTCCGGTCATAAGCATGATCAGTCTATCAAGACCCAAAGCAAATCCGCCGTGCGGAGGAGCACCAAACTTTAGAGCATCAAGCAAGAAGCCAAATTTTTCATTTGCTTCTTCTTCTTGGATGCCAAGTATGTTAAAGATTTGCTGTTGGATATCTTCTTTGTGAATACGTATAGATCCACCGCCGATCTCGTATCCATTTAATACTATATCATAGGCTATAGATTCAAGATCTTCTACATCATCATATCCGATTTTGCCGTCTTTATCAAGTTTAGGCATAGTGAATGGATGGTGCAAAGCTTTTGTGTGGCCTTCTTCAACCTCAAACATAGGGAAATCAACAACCCACAAAAATTCAAATACACCTTCAGGTATGATATTCATCTCATTGGCCAAGAATATCCTAAATCTACCCATATAATCCCATACTAGCTTCTTCTCTCCGGCTCCGAAAAATACTACATCGCCTAGTGCAAGACCACATCTCTCTATGATAGCGTTAAGATCATCGTCTGTAAAGAATTTAGCCAAAGGTCCTTTGAGGCCGTCTTCTTTCATTTGGAAATAACCAAGCCCCCCGGCACCAAATTGGCGTACAAAATCTTCAAAACCTTTCATTTGGCGTTTTGAGAATATATTGTCTCCATTTGGAACTTTTAGTGCTTTAATTCTATTTTTCTTGGTATCTTTTGCTATATTTGCAAAGATCTCATTATCACATCTGGCAAAGATATCTATCATATCTGCCATTTCAAGCCCATAGCGTAGATCAGGTTTATCTGAGCCGTATTTTTCCATAGCTTCACTGTAGCTGATTCTTTTAAATGTTGCAGGAACATCGAAACCGCATTGGGTAAAAATATTATGTATTAAATTTTCTGCGATGCTTATAACATCTTCTTGGTTGCAGAAGCTCATCTCAACGTCTATTTGTGTGAATTCAGGTTGACGGTCTGCTCTAAGGTCTTCGTCACGAAAACATTTTGCTATTTGGAAATATCTATCAAATCCTGCCACCATAAGCAGTTGTTTGAATAATTGAGGGGATTGCGGAAGAGCATAAAACTCTCCATTATGTACACGGCTAGGCACTAGATAATCTCTAGCGCCTTCTGGAGTTGATTTGGTAAGTATAGGAGTCTCCACTTCCATAAATCCAAGAGAATCGAGTGTGTTTCTAGCTGCAATTGTAGCCTTGCTGCGAAGCTTGAATGTGTGGTGTGATTTTGGAGTTCTTAGATCAAGATAGCGATATTTAAGCCTGATCTCTTCATTTACCTTGGTGTCTCCAAGCTCAAAAGGCATAGCCAAAGAGCGGTTCTCTATAATAATGTTAGTGGCTACTATTTCAACTTTCCCTGTTTTGAGATTTGGATTTTCAAGCCCTTCGCCTCTGGCTCTAACGACTCCTGTCACGATAAGAACGAATTGATCTCTCACTTCTTCAGCAATTTTGTGAGCAGCTATGTTGTCTGCCGGATCGCAAACAATTTGCACTACTTCGTCATTATCCCTAAGATCAATGAATATTACTCCGCCATGATCTCTTCTGCTGGCTACCCAACCGGCTAGAGTGACGCTTTGTCCTATATGTTCGGTGCCAATTGTGGCACAATAATGTGTTCTCACACGCAATCCTTAACGCAATATTTTGGAGGCGATTATATCTAAAGTTTTATTAAGGTTACGATTTTTAGAGTGTTTATATATTTTGTTTTTTTCAACAAAGATAATCTAATTTTTACGGTTTATTTAATGGCAGATATTATAATGAATAGACAAGCTAGCCGCAAATGGATTATAATGTATTAATATGACATAATGAAATAAAATAACTACTTTAATTCCTTTTATGGTATTCTATCATTATTGGCATGCCAAGCAAATACCTCAATTTTTGAGAGCATTTAGCGTAATGAGATTTGAATGAAAAAGCCAAAGGATTACTTATGTGTAATTTTAGACTAACAATACAACAATAGGAAATATGTATAAATGCCACAACTTTTAGAAACTATAAAGACTGTCGGTTTTACTATTAAGCCAGATGATCCGGAGATGAAACCGGTCTTTGATTCTATAAAATTATTATTTGAACGTAGGGGTATAAAAGTATTACTTTCAGAGAATTCTGCTGAGATGATAGGCCAAGCCGGAGTACCGTTTGATACCATGTGCAAAGAAGCTGATTGCCTGGTCTCTTTGGGCGGTGACGGTACATTACTGTCGTTGGTGCGAAGAAGTTATAAATACAAAAAACCTGTTTTTGGCATAAATGCAGGCAATTTGGGATTCTTAGCAGATGTGAGCTTGGATAGTGTAGATGAATTTCTTGATGATCTGTTTGCCGGACAATATAGTATCGATGAAAGGATGATGATAGAAGGATATATTCAAACTTCCAGCGGAAAAAGTACCAATTTTTTTGCATTTAATGATGTCGTGCTGACTCGTCCTACTATATCAAAAATGATCAAGATAAATGCTTCAATTGACGGTAATTGGTTCAATACATATAGAGGTGACGGCCTTATAGTTTCTACACCAACAGGCTCTACAGCGTACAATCTAGCTGTGGGGGGACCTGTCATGTATCCTTTGACCCAAGCATTTATCATGACTCCTATATCGGCTCATTCTCTTACGCAGAGACCATTGATAGTGCCGGTAGATTTTACAATAGAGCTTAGTTCGCCTGATGAGAAGGTCATAGCTCTTATAGACGGACAGGATGATTATGAGATGCAAGCAGGGGATATACTCGTCATAAAAGGCGCAAAAAGAGGTGCCAAGATACTCCATAGCCTGCACAGAAATTATTTTGGAGTACTTAGAGAAAAGCTTCATTGGGGTGACAAACTGTAATGATAGAAAAATTATTACTAAAAGAGCTTGTATCTTTTGAAAATATATCGTTGGATTTTAGTGATGGGTTAGTGGTCTTTACCGGTCCTAGCGGAGCAGGGAAATCTGTGCTTATGGGAGCATTGCTCTCAAATTTTGGATACAGTATGCCAAGCTATGCTTCATTATGCGAGGTATCATTATGTAAGCCGCGCGATATGGAAAATGAACTTTATATGCTTGATGATGAGCTTGTGATAAAATCACTAAAAAAAGACAAAGTACGTCACTATCTAAATGATCAGAATATTCCAAAAAAATCACTAGAAGAAATTTTTTCACCATATGTGCGATACCTAAGTGTCCGAGACAAGGGCGGATTGGATAGCAAAACACTGCTTAATGTGATTGATAATTCTATATATTCAAGAGATGATAAATACAAAGATAAATTGACGCTTTTTAAAGAGAAATATTATGAGCTTAAAAAAGCACAAAAAGAGCTTGAAGAGATAAGAGCAAAAGAAGCAAAGATCGCCGATTTGATAGAAATGGCAACATTCGAGATCCAAAAAATTGATACGATAGACCCAAAAATAGGGGAGGATGAAGAGTTGCTGGAAGTAAAACAGCAGCTTTCCCGTATAGACAAGCTCAAAGATACATTAAATAGTATGCAGGGCATCTTTGAGTTTGAACATAAAGTATTTGAGCTTTATCGCCTTGCCAATAAGGATAGCTCGCTGTTTAGTGATGCTATCAATCAGCTTAGAATAGATGCACAAGAGATAACAACACTTAGCAGTGAACTTGAAGAGATGGATGTAGAATCGGTACTTAATCGCATAGAAGCTCTTTCGTCTTTGAAAAATCGTTACGGTTCCATAGAAGAGGCAATTGCTTACAGGGATAGAAAAACAGCAGAGCTGCAAGGATATAAGCACATAGAAGAAGATAAAAGCGAGTTAGAGTATTTTATATCAGAGCAATCAAAAGTTTTAGATGATATATCCAAAGAGATCTCTATTGCTAGAATGGATGAAATAGAAGCACTTAAAAGCCGTATTGATCCATTGCTCGAACAGCTAAAACTGCCCAATGTTGATCTTAAAATAAGCCCGGTCGAGATGACGGAATCAGGCGTAGATGATATAACCATCAGTCTTGGCAATTCTAAAATTTCTACATTAAGCGGAGGGGAATTTAATCGTCTTCGCTTGGCATTATTGGTTGCAAGTACCAGTCATACCTCAAAACAACAAGGCGTAGTGATACTAGATGAGATAGATGCCAACGTGAGCGGAGATGAATCCATAGCAATTGCAGATATGCTTGTCGAGCTTGCAAGTGTTTATCAAGTTTTTGCCATATCTCATCAGCCTCATCTTGCCTCAAAAGCAAATCAGCATATTTTGGTAACAAAAGATAATAAAAAAAGTCAAGCGGTTATATTGGATAATGAGGGGAGAGTAGAGGAGATAGCACGTATTGTTGGCGGTGAACAAAAGAGTAGTGAAGCACTGAAATTTGCCCGGGCATTGTTATGTTAGAAACATATGCTTATCACATGTCATGAAAATTATGCTATAATGCTGCATTCTACTTTTGTATATATTGTAGAAATGATATTATAAATTACCAAGGATTTACCTTAATGAATACAAATGACGCGGATTGTAGGCGCTTAGCCACTACATATCTCAACGAGTGTCGCGCATGACACTATTACTTACTTACCTCTTTTTGGCACTTTTTGTCTCTTTTGTCTGCTCTATATTAGAAGCAGTACTACTTTCAAGCACAAATTCATACATAGAAACATTATCTAAAGAAACATATGGAGATAGTGTCGACAAGATCAAAGATTTAAAAGCCAATATTGACAGACCTATTTCGTCTATCTTGACCCTTAATACATTTGCACACACCATGGGAGCTGCAGGCGTTGGAGCTCAGGCACAGATACTTTTCGGTGAAGAATGGCAAGCTTTGATAGCTTTTGCTCTTACTCTTCTTATATTGTATACTTCTGAGATCATTCCAAAAACAATAGGTGCACTGTATTGGAAAAAACTGCTTGTTCCGGCTGCCCACTTGATACATTTTCTAACAAAGATATCGTATCCGTTTGTATGGTTTTCAATGCTTATTACAAATTTTATCTCCAAAAATAAAAAGAAAGATATAGATTTTTCAAGAGATGAGATCATGGCCGTCGTTGCTATGGGGGAAAAAGAAGGTTCGATACGACAAAAAGAGAGTCATTTGATAGAAAATCTACTCAAATTGAAAAATATTAAGGCAAAAGATATTATGACTCCTAGAAGTGTAGTTGTGGCTTTCCCGATGAACACGACAGTAGAGGAAGCCATCGAGGATGACCGTATGTATATACATTCTCGTATTCCTATCTACGATGAAACTATAGATAATATAGTAGGAATAGTTCTTAATCAATCTATACTTGAAGAGAGTGTAGAAGAGAGAGATAATACAATGTTAAAAGATATATCCATCGAAGCCAATCTTGTTTCTGAAAACATTCCTGTTTTTATGCTTATGGATATGTTTATTAAAAGAAAAACACATCTATTTATAGTCCAAGACAGCTATGGACAAACCGAGGGTGTTGTGACACTTGAAGATGTCTTGGAAGTTATTTTGGGGGTTGAGATAGTTGATGAGATGGATGAAGTAGAAGATATGCAGCTTTTGGCAAAAAATAAAAGCAAAATGCAAAAAGACAAACTTCTATTAGAACAAAAAAGAAGAGCAAAATCACAAAAGTGATCTTGCTTGCTACAAAAATATAATAACATTTCTCTCGTAGTGACAGCGAGTCATCATCCCGACTCGTTTTGTGAATTCATATAAAATATCCCACCCGTCATTCCTGCATGAGAATCGTTAAGCAAAAGCAAACTGCTTTGCTTTTGTAGATTTGAAACCGAAAGTGATGTGTTCTGCACCGCTGAAGGCATACGAGAATCCGCAACCATTTGTCATCCTAGATTTATTTCAGAATCTAAATAATCATACTGTCATCAATTATTTATCATTTAAACAAACATTTTCAGTGCTAATTTATCTAGTAAATATCAAGCTGTTTTATATATAATGTTCGTTGAATAAATAGTTATGATGACTAATGCAAATTCACTCTTGACAAAAAATATTGTAGATGGAGCAAAAATGTATTTATATCGTGGAATGGATATCAACATGTATAACGAGCTAAATGGAGAATTAATCCCTCGAGGGATTATGACTACTGCTAATCTTTATCCAGGGGAGCATTTATCCCCATCTGAAAATTTGTTTCCAGGAAATCATTATCTAAACGCTATTGATAAGCACCAAAATCCCCTTAGGTATGATGAAGATGACTTTAAAAATAATAGCGCATACTTATCGACTACACCACACTTAGAACATGCAAAATATTATGCGACAAAAGGAAATACAATACCGGGTTATGTATTTTATATCAATAGATCTTTGTTAGCAAACTTCAATATAAATGAGTATATTGTCTCAGAATCAGCTACGATTATTACCGTGCCAGAGGATGATGAAGTTTTACTACTCACCAACCCTGTAGGTACGCCATTACTAAAAGAAGTAATCATCAAAGTTGAAAGAATAGAACCATCAATGACATGAATGATCATAATAAGTCAGAGGAGACCAATCAAAAACCTGCGGGCAATTTATTGGCTCATTTCAAACGTTAGCATACAAAATTATAAGGAAATTGATTTAATGGAAACTGACTTTTGCAAGATTGAATATATAGAAGATTTAGACGCAGTACTATGCAGTTGGAAAAAATATTGCAGTAATGATGATTATAGAAATCCACTTAAATATGGGCTGGAATTGATTAATCAAAAAAATGCATCAACTTGGATTACCGATACTACGAATGGTTTTGAAGGTACACAGGAAGATAGCCAATGGTTAGCAACAGAGTTTAGTCCACAAGCTATTAATAGTACGTGTAAAACTATAGTTTTTATTATTAAGGAAGATAGTCCACTGAGAAATGAAATAGAACTACATTCTCAGATTCTAAAACAGTTTTTTGAAGTAAAGCTTGTGGATAGATTGGAAGATATATAAAATGCTAACAAAACATTGGAGAGAAATATTTGACCCTGCGGGCAATTTATTGGCTCATTTCAAACGTTAGAACCATAAGGAGGAATAGTGCTCTCAGTATTTTTATGGACAGGTATTCTGTTGTTTACACTTCATCGTACAAACTCATCTCTTGGTAAAATTGATGGGAAGACAGGCTTTGTTCATGCATTTTTATTATGGATTTTTTTAATGTCTTTTTCGACATCATTTAAAATGCTTGGATGGGCGTTTGGACATACAAGTGATATTAAAAAATACTTTTATATTCCCGTTGGACCAATCCCAGATTGGTTCAATTTAATCATGTGGGCTGCATTTTTAGTGTTTGGTATCGCTGCCATGTTGCTTACTTTTGAGCTAGCAAAAAGAAAAGAAAAATATAGAAAAATATTTGTGAAACTCCTTCCAATTTTTTATTTGCTAAGTGTATATGAGTTCGCAAAAAGCTTTTATCTTGCTGGCTCTACAGAGGATGCGTCTATACTTTTAGCAGTTTCAATCGGACTGCTCGTATTTGCAATACCATTTGGTTCGATGTTTTATTTTTACAGTAAAGAATCTGTAAAAGAAAAGATTTTTGCAGAATGACAAGTTCTAACAAAACTCTGGAGACCAATCAAAAACCCTCGGGTGGCTTTAACCTCGTTCCATATCTCCCGATATGGAACGCATATTTATCATTTTAAGTGAATCACTGGGTTAAACATCCTCGTCATCCTGAACTTGTTTCAGGATCTAAATAACAGAGACGCTTAAACAAGTTCAGGATGAAAAATCATATCTCCTAACAAACAAATCACATTATCATCAACAATTTATCCTATTTCAAATATAATAATCAAAATAAGTATGCATTCCATATCGGGAGATATGGAACGAGGGAAGAGTATTAAAAAGAAGTTGTCAGCTTAGACAAACTTCTTTTCCCAATAATTCTTCCATACCATTGCAAGTCTTGAACGGTCTGTTCTACTTAGTTTTGGCGGAAGGTTGCTTCTAATATTTCTTTCAATATTTTTAGTAAGCTTCTTGTTTTTCATAATTACATTAAAACCGCCCGAGCCTTGCTGGTGTGCGCCGTATATAGTAAAGGCAGTAATCTTGATACCATTACTTTTTAGTGCTTCGATATTATCTTTAAGAATGGCTTGAAATATTCTGTCTTGATTTGCCGGCAGTTTCCATGTATTGTAAGGGATGCCTAGACTTTTTGTGTAGAGTTTGGCCGTTTGAGGCATGATCTGGTAGCGTCCGTAAGCACCGCTTTTTTTATTTACAGCACGATAGTTACCCGTGACAGATTCTACTTTGACGATCTTTTTGACGATCTTTTCAAATTTTGCTTGATCCATTCCGGCATGTTTTGCTATTTTGCTATAAGCGGCTTGTGCAGTCGTAGTGCTCAAGAATAGTATAGCGAGCAGAGCAAGTACGGGTTTAAACATGATTGTTAGTTTTGATTTGATTGCTGTGATAATAAAAAATGCAGTAGCTAAAAAAACAGTAATTGTATATATTAGTAATTCGATGGGTCTTTCCTCTCTTATTTTCTGATTTTAAAGGATAAAAAATATCCCTTCTAAAAATTAAGCAGGAAATTATAGTGTAAAAAACTTATCTAAGCATAAAATATTAAATTTATTTTGATTAAACTAAGGTTAGTTAAAGGTTTTAGGATGTAGCACAAGTCAGGAATGTTGCTTACACTAAAGCATGAATATCATGATATAAAATACAAAACAAATAGCAATGAAAACGAAGTGTTTGGCAAATGGTCTATATAATTATTGGAGTACAAGGAGCAAAATGGGTCAACAAAAATATGTCATAGCAGATCTGTTTTATTGTAATAAAAAGATAAAGACTTTGGATTCAAGAGGTACATAATTACATCTTAGATAAAGTGTAAACTATGCCTCTTGATTATTTAATGATACAAATCGGGTTAAACAACAAAGTGTTCACAAGATTTATAATGTAGCTTTCATTCCAAAAAGATAGCTAGAGATCTTTGCGGAAGCTTGACTGCTGACCTTATCTAAAAATTGTTCCATTTTGTCTTTTTCTTTCCATTTCGGTTCAGCTACTTTGGATAATTTAACCATCTCTTTTTTTGCTTGCTGTTTGGTGCCTACCATGTCAATCAAGCCCACGCTTTGTGCTCTAGCTGCTGAATAAACGTGAGCATCTGCAAAATTAGCCGCATTTGCAGGATTTAATTTGCGTGCTGATAAAACATCTTTGACAAACATATCATATGTATCTTTTGTCAGGGTTTCAAGTTCTTGTCTCTCTTGCGGTGTCCATTCTCTGGTCATCGTACCTATTTCTTTATAAGTGCCTTGTTTGACTATTTGAGTTTTGATACCTATTTTTTCCATCAAGGGTTCTATGTTTGCCCCCTCCATGATGACCCCGATAGATCCTACCATTCCTCCAGGGTTTGCTATGATCTTGGTAGCATATATGGCACTGTAATAACCGCCGCTTGCCATCACATCACCGCCGTATGCGATAACAGGTTTGAGCGCTGCTAATTCTTTAATAGCATATGCTATATCAATAGATGGAGCTACGGCACCTCCCGGGGAGTTGATAGAAAACAGCACACCTTTTATCTTTGTGTTGCTTTTAGCTTCCTCTATCTCTTTGATAATGGCATCACTGTTTAATATGGGACCATTCAATTGAATCTCTTGCAAGTTAGCATTGCTAGTCGGCCTTTCTTCTTCCGGCCAAATAACCATAAGCACTATAAGCACAAATAGCATCCCTAAAAAATGAGAACCGATCCATTTTAATATATCACTAATCGTTTTAAACATATTGTTTTCCTCCTATATAAACTTTTGTAGCTTTATGTGTATGCAAAATGGTCCAAAGTGCAATCTCTTTTAGAGAGCTTGGCTTGTCCGGTAATGTTATTACGCATAAATCAGCTAGTTTTCCAGGTGCAATCATACCACAATTTAAGCCAAATATTTTTGCCGGTATGGAGGTAATATTATTTATAAGCTGCATCGATAATTCGTGCAGAGGGATATCATAATGCATCATAAGAGCGGCTCTGAGTTCGCCTATTATATTTAATGACCAGTTTGAGCTTAATCCATCCGTTGCAATACTGAGAGGCGCTTTAATGTTTTCAATTGATAATCTGCCGCATCCTAGCATCCTGTTTGATCTTGGACAATGAGCAATGGAATGTCCTTTGGCTGCAAGCATATCCAGTTCTTCTTTTGTGGCTTGTACGCAATGAACAAAATGAGTAGCCGTATCGTCAAATGCTTTTATAAATTCATCAAGAGTATTTGCAGGTTTTTCAACTCCTAGGAATTTTTTATAGAATTCACAGAACTCTCCTGAAGCAGTTGTGAGCCATTCTCGTTCGCTATGGCTTTCTAGCAGATGAGCTGAAAGCAAGAGTTGGTTTTCTTTGGCATATGATATAGCTTTTTCTACCAATATTTTATGCGTGGAGTAAGCAGAATGCACAGCTACAGCCGGAATAAAAATATCTGAAGTGTATTTTTGAGACATTTTTATTCTTTGCTCAAACGAATCATAATTTGCTTCTACCATATTGTCATTACTGCCTATTATTTCATTAAAATAGACAACTCTTTGAGGTGTTTGTGTACACACTTCAAGATCTATACCGTGACTGCTGACAGCTCCAAAAGTAGTAATACCGCTCGTGAGCATCTCTTTGCATGCTTCTTGCATTGCATTACTGCTGCATGAAGAGGTTTTTGATGTGTTTGCCATAACAGAACCCAACCAAGGAACAAAAGAGCCATATGAAAGAGTAGTTTGATTGGATGAGAATTCTAAATGTACATGCGTATTGATAAATCCCGGATAGATAATAGAATTTGGCGGCGTATGATGCACTGATGCATTGGGATAAAGCTCTAGCAATTTTTCTTTTGTATCAATTGTTTTTATCTTATCGTCAAAGGCAATTGCTTTGTGAGTGATGTATTCTCCATCAATATATATATAATCTGCTTCTAAAATATTCATTATCATCCTAATAAATGGCTGTTTAATACTATTTTGATACAATCATACTAAAATATTTATAAGAGGTAGTTACAAATGAAAATCACAGTTATACAAGGTCCAAATCTAAATATGTTAGGTGTTCGCGAACAAGGCATTTATGGCAATATGAAATTGGAAAATATCCATAATCAAATGGAGCAGATCGCAAAACAAAACAATATAGAAATAGACTTTTTTCAAAGTAACTTAGAAGGCGAAATCGTAGATCGTATACAAGAGTGCTTAGGGGATAGCGATGGAATTATTATCAATCCTGCAGCATATACTCATACTTCTATTGCTATTAGGGATGCAATTGCAGCAGTAAGTATTCCTACAATTGAAGTGCATTTGTCAAATATTCATCAAAGAGAAGAGTTTAGACATACATCTTTCACAGCTCCTGTGTGTGCAGGCCAAATTATGGGTATGGGGCCATATGGATACCATTTGGCAATGATAGGCATGATGCAAATATTGGGAGAAATAGAAGCTCTTAAACAGGCAAGACAAAAGGCAAAAGCTTCTAAAGAGCAATAAGATACATATCTTATGAATTATATTCTAAAGAATGAAAATGCGATCTATTACGAGTGCGGATATAGCTGTGATAATGCTATCTTTTTAAGGCTCGGAAGTGAAGCATTTTTTATTACTGACGGAAGATATGAGATAGAAGCCAAAGAATATGCTCAAAATACAACTGTTTTAGTAGATAGAGATATCATTAAAGCAGCAAATGAGCTCTTAAAGTCATCAAAGAGCATACAAAAACTCATTTTTGATCCACACGAATGGAGTGTAGCGGATTTTTCCAAACTTTCGGCTGGATATAATGATATATTTCATCAAGACCCGGATTTTTCTCGCAAAAAACGAATTGTCAAAACCGGGCAAGAAATTGACAAACTTTCTCAAGCAGCAAAACTTGGTGCAAATGCTTTTGATAATTTTATTTCAAAAATAGATGTTGACCTAATCGGGCTTGACGAACTGACTCTTACCTATCTTGCCAAAGAACAATTGAGCTACAGCGGCTTGTATGAGCTTAGTTTTGATCCTATAGTTGCTATCAATTCAAATGCTGCAAAACCGCATGCGAGGCCAACAAATGATGTTTTGAAGTATAAAGATCTATTGCTAATAGATGCCGGGCTTAAGTTTGAGAGATACTGCTCTGATAGAACAAGAACTATATGCATCAATGATCAAATGCAAAGCAGCACAAATCAGCAGTTTAATTCTGCAAAATTACAACGTTTATATGATATTGTACGTAATGCTCACGATGAAGCGATATCGCAATTACGCTCCGGAATGAAAGCTTTTGAAGTAGACGCTATTGCTAGAGATATTATAACAAGATCAGGGCATGGAGAGTATTTTGTACACTCTACAGGACATGGAGTAGGGCTTGATATTCATGAATTGCCTGTAATATCATCCAAATCAGATGTGATCATTGAAGATGGAATGGTTTTCACGATCGAACCGGGTATTTATTTGCCTGGTGAGTTTGGAGTGCGTATAGAAGATACAGTAGTAATGAAAGACGGCAAAGCGGAGATTTTGGGTGCGTAAAATACAAGTATTGGACAAAGATCACTCTAAGATAACAACACCGCTATATCCATGGCTTAATACATCAAAAACAAAGGGACATAGGGTATTGCTTGGCGTAGGCGGTAATGTGGGCGATGTTGTCAGGCGTTTTGAGCATTTATATTGGTATCTGCGTCGCTCGCCTTTTATAGCTATTATTCAAACATCACCCATTTTAAGGAATCCTCCTTTTGGATATATCGATCAGCCAGATTTTTACAATGCACTGATACTCATCAAGACCCATTTGACCCCCAATGCTCTTTTGGATTATATATTGCACGTGGAAAAACTATTTGGAAGAACTAGGAGTTTTAAGAATGCTCCTAGGACTTTGGATATAGATATGATAAAATATGCCAACAAAACTATGGCTACACCAAAGCTTATCTTGCCACATCCTTTTTGGATGACAAGAGCTTCTGTGTTGATGCCGTTAAAATGGATGAAAGGAGTTTAGATGCGACATGAGACTTTTTTGGGTGGCAGCATAGGCGTACTATATAGACAAATAGTATCAAAATACCCAAATGGTGTAAAGTTTGTTTCTACTCAGCTTGTAAGAAATGGAGAAAAGATCAGATACGCAATATCTTTTAAGCAGATTGATAATGAGATCAACACGGCATTTGAAAATGCATTTATTGAAAAAATAGAAGGCCTTGAAGATAAGATAGCTAAACTGGAAAGCTTGGATGACATGGAGTCATTAAACAATTCTTATATCAATACGATAAAAGAAGAGCTTCAAGCAAAGGGTATGGATGCCAAATGGCTAGATCAAATTTCAAAGATCTTGGTCAAAAATAATTTAGATAAAAATCTTATTATGAATTATATTTTCGATGAGCTTGATGATTCGCTAATTTTTTCCAAACAAAATAAGCAGCCTCCAAAGATCATAATGATGACAGGCCCGACCGGGGTAGGCAAAACTACAGCTATCGCAAAAATGGCAAATTACTATAAAGATAAAGTAGATACATCAAAGATGGCATTTATTAATCTTGATCATTATCGTGTCGCAGCCAGCGAACAGTTAAAAAGTTACGCGAATTTAATGGATGTTGAGTATGGAGATGTAGAAGATGCCAGCGAATTTTCCAGAGAACTGGATAGATTTCAAGATAAAGAGTTGATCTTTGTGGATACCGGCGGCATATCTCCTTTTGATATCAATAGATTACTAGAAACAGTTTCATTTATAAGGGGTGCTTCTTCTCATGATCTTTCAATAGTTTTGGTGCTTTGCGCAACTCTTAAAAAAGAAGATTTAATAGCAATGCATGAACACTTTTCATTTTTGAATCCAGATAATATAATAATCACTAAATTTGATGAAACTTCAAGTATCAGCGGACTGGTGGATTTTTTGCGTTCATGCCAAACGTCGTTGTACTTTTTTTCTGCAGGACAAGATATAGTAAAAGATTTGATACCCGCTTCTAGCGATTATTTACTTGACCGTTTAGCTAAAGAGTGGCAAAATATAGAATGTGAGGCTTTATAGTATGAAACCAAAAGTAATGGTTGGCATGAGTGGCGGAATTGACTCTAGCATGGTTGCTATTTTATTGCAGCAAGCAGGCTACGAAGTAGAGGGAGTTTATATGAAACTCCACGATAAAGCAGGGTACCATGAAGCTAATTTTGCAAAAGTTCAAAATGTAGCTGAGCATCTTGGCATCAAAGCGCATTTTGTTGATTTGAGTGAAGATTTTAGAGCAGAGGTTTATGATTATTTTGTATCAGCATACAAAGATGGATTGACACCAAATCCATGTGTGGCTTGCAACCGTACCATCAAATTTGGCAAAATGATAGAGTTTGCGCAGTCACAAGGTGCCCAATTTGTTGCTACCGGACATTATGTCAGATGCGATGAACGGGCAATTTACGAAGGGGTAGACAAAACCAAAGACCAAAGTTATTTTTTAGCACAAATAGATAAAAGTGTTTTGCCAAAATTATTGTTTCCTTTGGGGGATTGGCTAAAAGAAGATGTCAAACTGCATGCTAAAAAATATGATTTTTTATCTTCCATATCATCTTCAAAAGAGAGCTTGGAGATTTGCTTTGTAGAAGATACGTATATAGATGTATTAAAAGAGCATATGAAAATTGACAGCGATGGAGAAGTGCTAAATACAAAAGGTGAGGTTGTAGGTACTCATAAAGGCTATATGCATTATACTGTAGGCAAACGCAGAGGATTTTTTGTAAATGGCGCGCATGATCCTCATTTTGTGTTAGAGCTAAAACCGGAGACAAATCAAATTATTGTCGGAAAAAAAGAAGAACTTGAAGTAAGTAGCGTTGAATTAAAAGAACTTTCTTTATTTGATAGTGTTGGCGATACGATAGAGTGCCAAGTTAAAGTGCGATATCGCACGCAAGCAGTACCTGCAACTGTAAAAATAAACGGAAACGAAGCTCAAATAATACTTCATGAGAGTGTTTTTGGTGTCGCCAAAGGCCAGGTTGCAGCACTATATGATGGCGAGAAATTGTTAGGCGGCGGAGTTATAGTATAAGCTCAAAACCTCCATTTTATCAATGTTTGGATATAATATAACATCAGGACACCCCTAAAAACCCTAGATACTCATAACATCTCTAGCTTTTTCTTAGGCTAGGCGCTCACTCGAAGGACTAGCCTTAGCTAATTCGAAAGTGAGTAACAACGCATAAGGGAAAGCTAGAGATGCCTATAGGGTGGACTTTTCGAACGCAATCTTTCGCAAGATATTTGTTTAACTTAGCTATAGGGCTAGGTTTTCTCAAATCTCTTGTAAAATCTTACATTCGCAAAACCCATTATGAGTATCTATGGTTTTTAGAGGTGTCCATAAATTAAAGATGGGGTACAACGCTTATGGGCGGATATATGATTTTTTCTGGAACTGCGAATAGTGAGCTGGCAAACGAGATAGCAAAATATCTTGAAATGCCACTTTCAAAAGCCACGATCAATAGATTTTCTGATGGTGAAATTAATGTGCAAATTGCTGAGAGCGTAAGGGGCAAAGATGTTTATATCATTCAGCCTACATGCGTGCCTGCAAATGATAATCTTATGGAACTTCTTATAATGACCGATGCCCTTAAAAGATCATCGGCTAGATCAATTACGGCTGTCGTGCCATACTACGGTTATGCAAGACAAGATCGCAAAGCGGCTCCAAGGGTGCCGATTTCGGCTAAATTGGTAGCAAATCTAATGGAAACTGCCGGGATCACAAGGATGGTTACGGTTGATTTGCATGCTTCTCAAATACAAGGCTTTTTTGATATACCTGTAGACAATTTATATGGAGCTATATTATTTGCTGATTATATAAAATCAAAACAATTGCCAAATCCGATCATTGCTTCTCCGGATATCGGCGGAGTAACACGAGCTAGATATTTTGCCCAAAGATTGGGACTTGAGATGGTAATAGTAGACAAGAGACGTCAAAAAGCCAATGAATCAGAAGTAATGAATGTCATAGGTGATGTTGAGGGCAAAGATGTGATCTTAATAGATGATATGATAGACACTGCCGGCACTATGGTCAAAGCTGCGGAAGCTCTAAAAAAACTTGGAGCTACAAGTGTAATGGCTTGCTGTACGCATCCGGTACTTTCAGGCCCTGCTTATGATCGTATAGAAAATGGTGTATTAGATGAGCTCGTGGTTGCAAATACCATACCGATGAGACAGCCGTCACCAAAAATAAAAATGCTCTCCACAGCTTCAATGCTCGGAGAAGTTATCAGAAGAGTGCACAATAATGAAAGTGTAAATTCTCTTTTTGATGTTAAAAATTAAAATACAAAATAAATAGTTATATACAAGGAAAGCCATATGGCAATAGTACCGCAGTCGCATATTCGTAATTTTTCTATTATAGCCCATATAGACCATGGCAAATCGACACTTGCTGATCGTATCATACAAGAGTGCGGTGCGGTTTCTGATCGTGAGATGTCAGCACAAGTCATGGATACAATGGATATAGAAAAAGAACGCGGGATTACCATTAAAGCACAAAGTGTGAGATTGGATTATGTAAAAGACGGTGAAGCGTATGTACTCAATCTTATAGATACTCCAGGCCATGTTGATTTCTCGTATGAAGTCAGCAGATCTTTAGCATCAAGCGAGGGGGCATTGCTTATAGTTGATGCTGCGCAAGGAGTAGAAGCTCAAACCATAGCCAATGTATATATTGCCATAGAAAATAATTTGGAACTTTTGCCTGTGGTCAATAAAATTGACCTCCCGGCAGCTGATCCTGATAGAGTGCTTGGTGAACTTGAAAATGCTATAGGAATAGATGCAACTGAGCATTGTTTGGTATCGGCAAAAACAGGCCAGGGCGTAAAAGAGTTGATCGATGCTATCGTGGAACGCATCCCGGCACCTAACGGAGATGAAAATGCTCCTACTAAGGCTTTGATATATGATAGTTGGTTCGATAATTATCTGGGGGCATTAGCTCTAGTGAGAGTATTTGAAGGCAGTCTCAAAAAAGGCCAAATGGTTAAAATCATGGGTGCTGCAAGAGAACATCAGATACTCGATCTTATGTATCCTCATCCTTTGGCTCCCAAAAAAACATCTGAGATAAAAACAGGCGAGATAGGTATAGTCGTGCTTGGACTAAAAACAGTTGATGCTTTGCAAGTAGGTGATACCATCACAGATGCTAAAAATCCGACAGCTGAGGCTATTCACGGGTTTGAGCCTGCTAAACCATTTGTATTTGCAGGTATCTATCCGATAGAAACAGATAAATTTGAAGACCTAAGGGATGCACTTAATAAGCTAAAATTAAATGATAGTTCCCTTAGTTTTGAACCTGAAAGCTCAATGGCACTAGGAAGCGGATTTAGGACCGGATTTTTGGGTATGCTTCATATGGAAGTAGTTAAAGAGAGACTAGAGCGAGAGTTTGATCTTGATCTCATTGCCACAGCTCCTACGGTTGTGTATGAAGTTCTAAAGACAAACGGCGAGAAAATAGAGATACAAAATCCAAGCGAGCTTCCTGAGACTCCAAAAATTGATACTATTTATGAACCTTATGTAAAAGCAACCATACTTACCCCTCAAGAGTATGTAGGTAGTCTAATCAAACTTCTAAGCGAAAGAAGAGGTATCCAGATAAAAATGGATTATCTCAATGAAACAAGGGTTTTGCTTGAGTATGATATCCCGATGAACGAGATAGTCATGGATTTTTATGACAAGCTCAAAAGTACAACAAAAGGATATGCGAGTTTTGACTATGAACCGATCGGTTTTCGCCCGGGCAAGCTAGTGAAATTGGATATAAAAGTAGCAGGTGACGTAGTAGATGCATTATCTATCATAGTTCCGGATGAAAAAGCTAGAACAAGAGGACTTGCTTTTGTAAATCAGCTCAAAGAATTGATACCTAGACAGTTGTTTGAAGTTGCTATCCAAGCTAGTATCGGCAATACCGTAATAGCCAGATCAAATGTCAAATCAATGGGTAAAAATGTAACTGCTAAGTGTTATGGCGGAGATATTACCCGCAAAAGAAAATTATTAGAAAAACAAAAAGCAGGCAAAAAACGTATGAAGTCCATAGGTAAAGTCGAAGTGCCGCAAGAAGCATTTATGGCCGTACTTAAGCTAGATAGTTAAAATGGGCTGGGTATTTCATATTCACTTGATCGCGGCTATCTCTTGGATAGGCGGAGCTGTGTTTATGTTTGTTTTGGGTATTTTTCTCAGAGACAAAAAAGCCCAAAAAGAAGTTTATCCGCGCATAGGACCGCTCTTTGGATATTATGAAGTTGTAGTGCTAATCATTTTGATAGCAACAGGTATTACTTTGATCACACAAAATGGATTAATAGATGTTTTATCAAGCAGTGACCAAAGCGAAGTATTGGTTGCATTGAGAAAAAAACTATGGCTTGTAGGCATAGTAGTGATGCTTACCATTGTTCATTTTATTATAGCACTTCAAACAAATACAAAAGAGAGAACAAAACGGCAGCATATTATCTCTAGGGGTTCTTCTTTGCTTATATTTCTTTTGAATCTTTGGATACTGCATTATGCTATTGTTATACGGCATATTTTGTGAAATTAGAGGGTGAAGATGAGATGTATGAGCTGTCAATGTCTGAGTTTTCGTACTTTTTGCAAGAATTGCGAAACCAATCTGCTGGCCCCATCTGTTACCAAAAGAACAATAGGCACATTGGATGTATATAGTTTTTATAAATATTCAACCATAGAAAATCTGCTTCTTGCAAAGCACACTCCTCAAGGGTATAGAATTTTTAAGGCATTGGCTGATATTACACTAAAACCGTTTATTCAGCAATTTACAACTACTGATCCACGTGAAATTAGTATCGTCGGGATAGATGAGAAGGTCAAAAACGGTTATTCTCATGTGGCATTGTTAACTCACGCCATGAAGTCTAAAAGCGTAAATATCCTACACTCATCACTTCTTGCTTCAAATGAGATAAAATATTCCGGCCAAAGTTTGCAATATCGCATCATGCATCCAAGAGATTTCGTATATAAAGGCAAAAAAGATATAGATGTGATACTGGTTGATGACATTATAACAACCGGCGGTACATTACAGCAGGCACAATCTGTATTAATTCAATCAGGAGTAAAGGTATTGTTTGCATTAACTTTGGCAGATGCCAAAGAATAGATGAATTTCTCAGTAAAAAATGATAATATTATAAAAAAATTAAGGGGTGTTGCATGGAACATACATTATTTGTAGTAGTTATTACCATTGCTATTGCTACACTTTTTAATGTTTTTCTCAAAAAGATCAAAATACCGACAATTATAGGATATATACTATCGGGTATCATTATAGCAACGCTATTTAGATTTGATGCAAGTGCAAAAGAGACGCTTTCTCATGTAGCCGAATTTGGTGTTGTATTTTTGATGTTTACCATAGGGCTTGAGTTTTCTATTAAGCATTTTAGGAAGATGAAAAGAGAAGTTTTTGTATACGGAATGCTGCAAGTCGGTATAACAGGCATTTTATTCTCGACAATGAGTTATATGTTATTTGATGCAAATGCTAAAACATCATTGGTCATTGGACTTGCGCTGGCTTTATCATCAACGGCTATAGTACTTAAAGTGCTTAATGAAAATAATGAAACACATTCAGGTTACGGCCGTATAGCTCTAGGTGTTTTGCTTTTTCAAGACTTAGCAGTTATCCCTATATTGCTAATGATCTCTATTTTTACATCCAATGATCAATCTCTGACTTCTTTACTTGGGGAGCTTTTGATCAGTGCTGCTATTGTTTTTGCAGTATTTTTTGTTGCCAGCAAGTATGTTATTGAGCGATATTTTGGTTGGATCATGTCCACAAAAAGCGAAGAGATATTATTGGTCTCTGTGTTGTTGGTTGTTATATCTACCTCATTTTTTGCTGAAAGCCTAGGCTTTTCATATTCTCTAGGTGCATTTTTGGCAGGTATGGTGCTTGCCGAGACTAAATTTAGATATAAGATCGAAGCCGACCTTGTGCCTTTTAGGGATATTTTACTCGGTATATTTTTTGTAACTATCGGTATGCAAATAAATTGGCAATCAATGCTTGAATACGGGCATATTATTTTGTTTCTTGTTATCGGGGTCATGTTTTTAAAGGCTATGATTATTTTTGGCCTTTTGTCTTTTTTTGTGCAAAAAAGATCGGCGCTTAAAGCAACATTAGCTCTATTTCAAGTTGGTGAATTTGCCTTGGTCATATTTACTCTCGCATATTCTAATGGCATGATCAATGATAAATGGAATCAGATCTTGGTTATTACCGTTGTTATATCAATGATAATTGCTCCATTTATACTTAAAAATATAAAAGATATTGTTGATTTTTTCTCTCCGGAACCAACAACTCTAAGAAAAAGAGCCTTTAGAGAGGGTGGTTTTAGCGGGCATATCATTATATGCGGTTATGGGCCATTGGGGCGTAAATTGGCGTATAATTTTAAAGCTATGGGTTTGTATTATATTATCTTAGAGCATGAGATATCACTGGTAGACAAAGCTATTGCTGATGGAGAGAAGATGATCTTTTTGGCAAATGCTGCCCAAAAAAGAGTTTTAGAACACTTTAATATCAAAGAATCAGTAGCAGTTGTCATAGCGATCACAAACGAAAAACAAAAAAGATTGATCTGTGAGAATGTAACATCAATCGATGCAAATATCAATACAGTAGTTACAGTAAGTAATGACGAAGAAGAAAAAATCATAAAAGAACTTGGCGTCAAACATATAGTCAATGACAGAGAGATAATATCTCAGATGCTGGCCCAAAAAGCTTTAACTTGCTCTTTGAGGGTATAATTATTTAGCTAGGTTTTGCAATAAATTGACCATCAATCTTACACCGGCTCCTGATCCGCCGTGAGGATTTTCAGCCCATGTGTGTTCTACAAAAGCCGGTCCTGCAATATCTAGATGTGTCCATTTGTCTTTGTTTTCTTCATTTATAAATTCAGATAAAAATAATCCGGCAGTGATCGCTCCACCGTGCGGAGAGCTAGCCACATTGCTGATATCTGCTATCTCGCTTTTGATAAGTTTTTTCAAAAATCTATTAAAATGCAATTCTGTTACCATTTCACCCGAAATTTTAGAAGCGTTTTTTAGCAATGTTTTTGGTGCATCTGAGTTGCCCATAATACCAATGGTATAAGCTCCAAGGGCAACCACACATGCTCCTGTAAGAGTAGCAAAATCATATATATAATCAGCATTTACTTCTTGTTGTGCATAAGCAAGTACATCGGCAAGCACCAACCTTCCTTCTGCATCAGTATTGCGTACTTCTATGGTTTTGCCGTTTTTGGCATACAATACATCATCTGGTTTATATGCATCTCCGCCTATCATGTTTTCTACTGCGCCAATAAATCCATGCACCTCTACTGGAAGATCCATTTCTCCTATTGCTTTCATTATGCCAAGCACCGCAGAGGCTCCGCTTTTGTCAGATTTCATTGTTACCATTGATGCTGATGGTTTTAGACTTAGTCCGCCGCTATCATAGGTCAATCCTTTTCCAACCAGCGTGATTACACACTTTGGATTGGCCGGTTTATGTTTTAGATGGATTACATAAGGTTCATGCCTGCTAGCTCTTGCTACTGCTAGTAAGGCATTCATGTTTTGTTTTTCTAACTCTTTAATTCCTAGTATATTGCACTCCAAATTGCTATCTTCGCAAAGCTTGGTTGCAATTTGTGCCATGATTTTCGGATAACAATCATCAGGAGTTGTGTTTACTATATCCCTTGAGAAATTCGTAGCATTAGCAAGTATAGTTGCATTATCAATAGCATTTTTGATAATATCTTTTGTTGTCTTATCACAATCTTCTAAAAAGATAGATACTTTTTCCAAATTAGAAACTATTGGTTTGCTTTTATATCTTGTGAAAGTATAATTGCCAAGCAGTATACCTTCACAGATAGCATGCATATAGTATTCGTTCAAAGAATTTAAAGGCGCTACAGCTAAGTGTTTATAAATACTTTTGCAACATACTGAACGAATAGCAGTAGCAGATGCACTTCTTAGGCTATCTGGATCTAGTGATGAAATTCCTACGTATAATCGTTGTTTCTCAATAAGATGAACTACTTCATCTTGCTCTGCTTTGAAACCAACTTTTTTTAGCAGCTCTGCATCTTGGGCCTCTTCCAAATTTCCATTAGCAATGAAAATTAGTGTGATATCGCCATCAAAAGATGCTATTGGAGTATCGCTAACATGAAATAACATTGATTTTTTCCTTTAATCTTTAAATTGATCTTTTAATATATCTTTTGCTTGCATCATATCTTTGTCGCCTCTTCCGGAGAGATTTACTATGATGAGCTTATCTTTTATCTCTGATCTATCCATTTTTTTGAGATATGCAACCGCATGAGAGCTTTCGAATGCCGGTATGATCCCCTCGCTTTGTGAAAGCCAAACAAAGGCATCAAGGGCTTCTTTGTCAGTAATATTATCATATTTGGCTAAGCCTTGTTCTTTGAGGTAGGCATGCTCCGGCCCAATGCCCGGGTAATCAAGTCCGGCAGAAATAGAATGAGCTTCCAATATCTGGCCGTCTTCATCTTGAAGTAAATAGCTCATTTGCCCATGAAGCACGCCAGGACTTCCTTTTTCAAGCGATGCCCCATGCTTATCGGTGTCTATGCCCAAACCACCAGCCTCAATACCTATACATTCTACTTCTTTGTGTTCTAAAAAGTGATTAAATATGCCTATAGCATTTGACCCGCCACCTATGCAAGCTATAACTTTGTCAGGCAATCTTTGCTCTGCCTCTAAAATTTGTGCTTTTGCTTCCCAGCCTATAATAGATTGAATATCTCTGATCATCATTGGATAAGGATGCGGGCCGGCAACTGTTCCTATTATATAAAATGTATCTCTAGCATGTGTCACCCAGTGGCGAATCGCATCATTCATAGCATCTTTTAGTGTGCGGCTGCCGGATTTAACAGAGTGTACTTTTGCTCCCAATAATTTCATGCGAAATACATTAAGTTCTTGTCTAGCCACATCTTTTTCGCCCATAAATATTTCACATTCTAAACCAAAAAGAGCAGCGACTGTTGCAGTAGCAACTCCGTGCTGACCAGCACCTGTTTCTGCTATAACTTTTTTCTTTCCAAGTTTTTTTGCCAAAATAGCCTGAGCAACCGTATGATTGATCTTGTGAGCACCTGTATGATTGAGATCCTCTCTTTTGAGATAGATTTTAGCTCCCAGTTCTTCACTGATATTTTGCGCAAAATAAAGCGGGCTCGGCCTTCCTACATAGTTTTTATAGTAGTAATCGACTTCTTTCCAAAATTCATGATCAAATCTGATATTTTGATAGTCTTTTTTTAACTGCTCAAGAGCGCTCATTAGTGTTTCCGGTACATATCTGCCGCCAAAGATACCAAAATGTCCTAATTCGTCAGGGTCATGTGGGCTTGGCTTTGGTATATAAATATCATTTGGTTTTTTTGTCATAGTGAAAACTTTACAATTGATTTTTGATAGAGATTATACCCTAACGCTCTTTAGGGAGAGTTGGGGTATTGGAGATTAATTTCGGAAACGATCTATTTGTGTTCCGTCATTCAAGTTATTAATAAGCGGTAATATCCGGGTAGGGACTCCTAATTTGTTCATATATATTACATAATTAACAAGGACTTTTTTGCCATATTCTCGTGATTCTACGTTTTCAATAGTTTCCATACTAAGATAAGGCTCGTATGGACCTTTTTTAAACATATTAGGTCTTTGTATCAGACGTTTAGTAAAGCCGATACCTCCATTATAGGCATACGCCACAAAAAGCGGATGATAAAGATATGAATTGAGATAATTCAAATGACGATTTGAGTACTGAATGGCTTTTTTAGGATCAAACATATCGTCCAAGTCTATAGTTTCTCCGTCTTTTTTGGCTATGTGCTGTGCTAAAAAAGGCATGATTTGCATCATTCCCAGAGCAAAAGAACGAGATATTGCTGCAGGCACAAATTTACTTTCTTGCCTTGCGATGGCATAAATAAGCGCTTGTCTTTCTGTAGGTAATGATTTTAATATATTGCGATATGGCAATGGATAATATTTTTCTTTGTGCTCGGAAGCATAAGATTTTATAAATGCGTAATGTCCCGCGGTTGATTCGTAAGCATATGACTGAGCCAATTTATTAAGATCATTTTTGCCGGAAAAAACCTGATTTTTTAATTTTGCCCAACTCAGCGGATCTTTGGTATCATGTAAGTAATTATGCTGCGATGCAAATACGGGACTGATCGTTTTAGGATAGCGGCCGTTTACTATATCTTGCGCAATTAACGTATAAATATTTACTTCATTGCTAGCTAAAAGTTCATCCAAATAAGCTTTGTCTTTCGTAACTTGATATGCCCAAAATGTTGCTCTATCCCTATCATCAGGCTTGTCTGTGGTCTGTTTGGAGTATATAAAATGAGAAAGCGCTTTTTGGGGATCATTGGATTTTAGCGCTTTTATACCTGCGCTAAAATGTCTGCTTGCCTGTATGGCTTCATTTGACGGCGGAGGCGGCACGCAATTGTCACCTTTGCAGTATGCACCCATACGCGGTTTTATGCCTGTTTTTGCTTTGTATGCATCCGCAATCGCTTTGTTGACATAGAAAGCTTGCGCAAGAGCATCACTTGCTTCTTGTTGTGTTGTTTGGGGTTGAGAAATAAAACGCCAAATATAATAGTCCTTTTCCAAACATGTCGGCATTTCTTTTATATCTTCGAGTGTAAAAGTTTTTGCTTCGAGTATGAGAGAAAAAAGAGCCAAAAATATAAAAAATTGTTTTATTTTCATAGCCATTTCCTAGAATAATATTCGTATGATCTGTAAGCCGATTATAACAACCAATGGAGAAAAATCGATGCCGTTTGTTACTACAAACGGCATTTTTTCTCTAACAAATCCAAAAACAGGATCTGTAATGCTACGCATCATATCAATGATCGGATTGCGTGTATACGGAGAAAAAATACTTACAAGTGAAACTATGATTATGATCCAAATATATAGTGTGATAAGCCCATTGATAAGATTTGATAAAAACATCATGATATAACCTCGAGTAGATAAGATTTGATATAAGGGTAAATATCGCTAAGTTCAGGCCCATGTTCTGCTCCTGTAAGCAATAATCTAAGCGGTTTAAACAATGCCTTGCCCTTAAGCCCGCTTTTTTCTATAAGATAGCTTTTAAATTCATCATATGTTGAAATTGCCGGAGCCCCAGCAATGATGTCTCGCAATAAAACCATCTCTTTACTCCATTCTCCTTCAAAGTTTTTTGGAGCAAAAATAGCTTTTATTTTTGGTTCTAGCTCGCTTAGTGTGCTAGCTTCTTCAAGATATAATTTGGCTAGTTTCCCAAGCTCGCTATCTCTAAAACCAAATAAAGCAGAAAAGTCTTTATCATCTATAAGTCTAAGATGTTCGCGGTTAAGGAAACGCAATTTGTCTATGTCAAATTTAGCTGGGCTTTTTGAGATGTTTTCAAGCTTGAACCATGATATTGCCTCAGGAAGTGTAAAAACTTCTTTTGGCGTTTTGTTGCCTAAAAGCAATAGATAATTTAAAATCGCATCAGGCAGAAATCCTTGTTCGAACAACCATTTTACAGAACTTGCATCATCTCTTTTGCTCATTTTTTTGTTTTCACTATTTAAAATAATAGGCAGATGGGCATATTGTGTTTCTTTGGTGTAGCCTAGTAGATTTTTGATATGGATCTGTTTTGGAGTGTTGCTCAGATGATCTTCGCCGCGGATTATCATATCTATATTGGTGAGCATATCATCGCAAGCACATGCAAAATTATAAGTAGGAGTGCTGTCATTTCTAAGGATCACAAAACTATCTACTTCGTTTGGCTGCGTTGTAAAATCTCCCTTTATGACATCATGGTGAACTATCGGAGCATCAGGTTTTTTGATACGGATCACAAAAGGTATATTTTTGGCTTTTATCTCTTCAACTGTTTCATTTGACTGAATGGTGCATTTACTGCTGTATCTATATGCAATGCCGTCTTTTTTTGCTTTTTCTCTATCAGCTTCGAGCTCTTCAGGCGTGCACGTGCATATAAAAGCATTACCTTCTTCTAGGAGTTTAATGGCTAGATTTTGATGAATGTGCAGATTGGCACTTTGGTAAAATAGTTGACTATATGGAAGTGAAAATTTTTCTAATATTTGTAAGATCTCTTGATCTTTGCCTTCTATGTTTCTTTCTTTGTCTGTATCTTCTATGCGAACTACAAAGTCTGTATCTCTTTGCATGGCAACGATATAATTTATTATGGCTACTCGTAAGTTACCGATATGCATATCACCTGTCGGCGATGGGGCAAATCTGAGCATTTTTTCTCCTGTAAAGCTTTAAATCTATGTAATTATATGGTTTTTTGCTAAAAGTTACCGTTTTGAGAGTTTTTGTATGATTTTTACTAATATTTATTTAAGGTGTATAAATGTTTTCAATTCACATCGCAGTATCAAAATGTTATAATTCCATAAAAAAGAGCATTATGAAATTACTATATCCGCTTCCTATCCAAAATGATTTTGTTTTCAATTCATCACCGCGAGATTTTACCGTTGAAGAGATACCGCTGTATGAATTTAGCGGGGAGGGCGAACATTTAGTTTTAAAAGTTCGCAAAAAAGAGCTAACTACATGGGATATGATAGCTATTATCGCAAATCATTTGGGCATAAAGCATAGCGAGATAGGCTATGCCGGACTGAAAGATAAAAATGCGATGACTATTCAGTATATATCGCTGCTTGCCAAACATGAAGAGAGATTAAAAGATTTGAATCATGATGGCATAAAGATACTAGAAACTACTAAACATAATAATAAAATAAGAATAGGGCACCTAAAGGGCAACCGCTTTGAGATGCGTCTAAAAAAAGTCCTTGGGGTGCAAAAGGACAAGCTGGATTCAGGACTAGAATGGATAAAACAAAACGGGATACCAAATTATTTTGGCAATCAAAGATTCGGAACTGACGGCACTAACTGGGAAGACGGCAAGAAGATAATAGAAAAAAAACTCAAGATCAATGATAGAAAGCTGCGAGAATTTCTGGTGGGTTCATATCAAAGCTATCTGTTTAACAATTGGCTATCAAAGCGAATAGAACTTAGTTTGCTGCTTCAAAAATACAGCGAATCAGAATGTGAGAGCATATTGTCTTTGCCGGCTGGCACTCTTGATGATACCAAAGATCAAGCGCAATTTTTTAAACTTATAAAGGGTGATGTGATGATGCATTACCCTTATGGCAGGTTATTTGATGCCGAGGAGTTGAGCGATGAAGCATCTAGATTTACTTCGCGTGATATTTCTCCTACAGGGCTTGTGCCAGGAGCAAAAACCAAGAGAGCCGGGGGAAATGCCGGCGTTATAGAAAGTATGTTTGATGAGCCTATCCCATTGGATGGTGCTAGACGCTATGCTTGGATCTGGGCAACTGATATTAGTAAAAGATATATACCTGAAAAAGCACATTATGAGCTTGGTTTTACCCTTCCAAAAGGATGCTATGCTACAAATGTTCTTGATGTGCTTAGGGGGTAGTTTTTTTATTCGCAATGAATTTGAATACACATCATATATCGTCTGATCTTGATAATTTTAAAGAAATAAATTTATAATTATAAAGAAGAATGTTTGATTAAGGAAAATCAATGAAAAAACAGACTTATTATCCTTTTCGAGATCGTCAACGAAAAGAAAATTATCTATCTTATTATGCCCAAGAAGCCGCAAAATTGCCTGTAGCTTCAGATAGCCGATATGTAGAAACAACATTTGGCAAAACATTTGTCAGGATCCATGGCAATCAGAATAATCCGGCTCTCATATTATTGCAAGGTATTTCCTCGACATCGTTGATCTGGAAAGACTATGTAGAAGAATTATCCGCGAAATATTGCGTATATACAATAGATAATATTTATGACGTAGGACTAAGTATGAATACAATGCCGATCAAGAATATCGGCAATCTTCTTGATTGGTTTAATCAAGTGTTGGCTGGGTTATATTTGAGTAAAAAAATAAACATCATAGGTATGTCGTATGGAGGATGGGTCGCTTCGCAATTTGCATTGCAGTATCCTCAAAAAATCGATAAGCTTATTCTAATTGCACCGGCAGCAACAGTGCATCCATTGAGGCCAATATTTATGTTGAAATCACTATTGATGTTTTTTCCTTTTAAAACTTTTGTAAAACATTATATTTATTGGATACTTCAGGATATGGTCGACAAAGGCGGGGCACATAAAAGTTTTGTCGATAGGTATATTAATGAATTGATGCTCAATAAAGAGTGTTTTGAATACAGACCGCTTGTTACCCCTTCTGTCTTAGAAGAAGATGACTTAAAAAAACTCAAAAGTACGCTTTTGATAATCGGTGAAAATGAAAAAATGTATTTAGCTAAACACGCTTCTCAAAGAGTAAAAAATGTCGCACCCGATATTGAACTCAACCTGATATCGGGTGTTGGTCATGATTTGATTTTTATGCAAAAAGATATGATTATAAAAAAAATTTTTGAATTTCTAAATCCATCAAATATAGGATGATAAAATTGACTGCCGCGTTATATTCGCAGCAACTATATAGCTATCGCCAATTAATGCCAAAAAGAAATATTTTACCATTGCGAGTAGGGTAGTTCAGAAAGAGAAGCATTAGTATATCTAGGATCGCTTGAGACTTCGGTTGTAACCCATTCTGGCAATACAAACTCTTCATTTTCATCTTCAAGTTCGATCTCTGCTACTATAAGCCCGCTATTTTCATTTTCAAAAATATCCAATTCCCACAAATGTCCTTTGTGAAGTATCTCATAACGCGTTTTGGATATTAGCAGGCCTTTACACTCTTTTAGTAGCTCTTTTGCATCTTCGATGGGGATGTTGTACTCAAACTCAGTTCTTGTTATATTGTTTTTTGCATCACCTTTTATAGTCAAAAATGCAGCATCATCTTGTACTCTTATCCTAATGCTCGGTGAGCGTTGCTGCAGATACCCTTGGATCATTTTCTTGCCGTTTTCAAGTTTTGGCAGCTTTGAGGTATCAACTAAAAATTTTCTCTCTATTTCAAGTGACATTTTTAGCCTTTATGGTTATTTCGTTTTGATCTTTTTTGCTT
>Ga0302243_1000399_pt1 | contig 40555 bp, 42 predicted proteins | sample AAG_UR_Met_MG_FD_193514 | JGI IMG/M metagenome (GOLD analysis project Ga0302243, IMG submission 193514) | Enriched activated sludge microbial communities from anaerobic digester in WTTP, New Holstein, Wisconsin, United States - AAG_UR_Met | ecosystem: Engineered > Bioreactor > Anaerobic >... | reverse complement strand
GTAACTAAAAAAACAAACTAATACAAAATCAGTTATCCGAAAATTCCGGATAACTGCAAGTAACAGCAAACTACATAAAAGCAATGTGCAAAAAATACACACTGCATAAACATATATATGCTTTGAAAATATGAGATTGAATATAAAAATTAAATAGAACTATTCGGAATTGCCGAACAGTTAATTGAAAGCAAATATTTAGGATTCATTTCCGCTATAAAAAAATATATAATAATTTTATGAAAATTTTAGAAGAAGGAAAAACTTTCTTAGTATTTGCAGGAGCAAATGGCAGCGGGAAAAGCACAATAGCTGAAGAATTCTTAAAAACTGAACGATTTGATTATATTAATGCTGATGATATTGCAAAAAAGATGAACCCTACAGACATATCAAAAGTTCGTATATCCGCAGGAAAAGAATTTAACCACAGAATAAATAATAATTTCGAATCGGGTATATCTTTCGCGATTGAAACTACTTTGTCCGGTAATACATATATTTCTACTTTTAAAAAAGCTAAATATTTAGGTTATAAAATTATCTTAGTCTATACTTTCGTTGATAATCCTCAAGTTTGTATTGAAAGAATAAAAACAAGAGTACAAAACGGTGGACATTTTATTCCGGACGAAGATGTAATACGAAGATATTCAAGAAGTAAAATTAATTTTTGGACACGATATAAAAATTTATCAGATACTTGGCTAATGTATTATAACGGTTCGTCAAATTACATACTGGTTGCTCAAAAAGAAAATGAAAATGACATTGAAATTCTAGATGAAAATTTATATACTCTTTTTAGAGAAAATTTATGAATAATTTAGCAGTCTATATTACAAAAATAGGTTCCCGTGCTGTTCGAAAGGCACAAGATGAAAATACCAAAAAAGGTATTCCGAACGTATATTCTATTAACGGAAAAATAGTTTACCAAATGCCTGACGGAAGAATTACCGAAAAATCACCTTTTAAAAAAATTTAAAATTTATTTCTTGTTTATCTTATAACCTTATCTGTTTTGGTAAAGTTATTTTTTTATTGTAAGTAATAAAAACAAAATACCAGTTTTCCCTAAATTTCCATATTATTTTCAGATTTTCAACTTTTCTTTATCTGTTGTTGTCGTTTTAGGATTCAAGATTTGAGCTGAAATATCGTATTGGTCGTTTTTAAAGGCTTTAAGTTTTCGTAATGAAATGAAGTATTTTCAAAGTGAAGTTTACATAAGTGAAGCGGTAAATGAGCTTTGAAAATACAAAATTGAATAGAAAAATTAAAGCCGCTATAGGTATCCAAAAAAAATGCTTCCCTCAGCCCGGAAGGGAGAGATAATCTTTATTTTTTTGTTATCCCTGTGCCCCCATCTTTTTCAAGATGTTCCCGAGAGTTAAAGGAAGCATTTATATTCTAGTACATGATTAAAAAATGTCAATAGTTTTATTTAGGACAGATTTTATAAACCCATTCGGAATAAGAATCTATGAAATTTTTTAAAAATTTGGATATGGATTCATTTGTGATATTGGCACTTTCGTCAAACCAGCTTGCCGCGTTGCCGATATAAGCTTCCGGTTGCTGCATGATCGGAATATTAAGGAACACAAATATTTGTCTCAAATGATGGTTGGCGCCAAATCCCCCCATTGCCCCCTGCGAAACGCTTATTACAGCTCCGGGTTTGCCGTTCCAAACGCTGTGTCCGTAAGGACGCGAACCTATATCTATTGCGTTTTTTATCACAGCCGTAAACGAGCGGTTATATTCCGGAGTAACAAAAATAACGCCGTCAAAAGTTTTCAATTTATCTCTGAATTCCCTCCATGCTTCGGGCGGTTTTGAATCAAGGTCCTCATTGTAAAGGGAAAGATTTGATATTTCAAGAATTTCAAGAGAAAGCGAAGCAGGCGCAAGTTTTATAAGCGCGTTTGCCGTTTTTCTGTTAAAAGATTCTTTGCGGAGACTTCCTACGAGAACTGCAATTTTTTTTGCTGACATATTTTCCCCCTTTACTTTTAGGCTTTTATCATTATTAAAAGCATTTTAAACTTTTTAATTGCTTTAAGCGCATGCGGTTTGCCTGCCGGCATTATTATAAATTCGCCTTCCTTTACAATATTGGGTTTGCCGTCTATTTTAATTTCAGCTTCGCCGTCTATAATTTCAACCATTGCGTCAAAAGGAGCGGTATGCTCGCTTAAACCCTGCCCTTGGTCAAAAGAAAAAATAGTAACCGTGCCGGTAGGACGTTCTATTATCGTACGGCTTACTACTGCTCCGGTGTTATATTCAACAAGCTCTTTTGTTTTTATTGCTTTTGCTTTCAAGTCTTCTTTTTCCATATTTTCCCTCCTGACAGCATTTTAATATTTTTGGCAGTTTTATCTATTATATTCAATATTGAAATATACATCAATAACAACTGAAGTTGGGAAGTTTAGCCGCTTGGGTTTTTGCCACGTTTAGCACGTCTATGAGCGAAGTATTTTTTGCTGTAAAAACATTAAAATTCATAAAATGTTTTTAAACTCACTTGTCCGAAGAAAAATCCGTTTCATTAAGTAGTAAGGATTTTTCAAGTTGCGAGTTGTGCGGTAAAAAATACAAGCGAATGTGCGACTTGTGGCGGGTCTTTTTTGAGGACAGTCTAATAGATATAAGGCATTTGTGCTACTAAAATTTTTGAAAATAAATTTGTATATTTTGTGCAGGAGAGTAGTTTTCACTACTTTACAAACAAAATGTGCAAATTTATCAAAAAGTAACGCAGCCCGAAGGGTTAGCACCCAAACAGTGCTCTGCTTCGTTAGACTTCCTCGTAATAGACTCGCTATTACTTCGTCACTCTGCCTCGCATATCATCTGTTTTGACAGCTAACACAATTGCTTTATATCTGTTAGCTTGTCCTGAACTTTTTAGACTCGTGATAAAAAGTAACTTGCTGCGGGTCAAACACCCACCTTATTTGTTTTCGGTTGAAATTTTATTCTTTTTTCCGATAATTTTTTTGCATACTTCTCATATCTTTTGAGCTGTGTAAGAATTGTGTAGGTATATGTTTTATTATCGCTTCCCGTATAGCAGATTGATATATGATTTTTGTTCGGATTTAATTTAGGCGGTATTTTGCCGTTTGTTTCAATGAAAAAACCATGCTCTTTGGCTTTTGCCATTTTGTTGATATCCCAGAAAGTATCGGGAATAACTGCAATAATACATTTTTGATTTGTTATAACGCCGGCTTCCGTTTTTTTTGTCTGCAAACAGAATAAAGAAGTTTTTAACTTCTTATCTTCGCTTTCCAATACTTCGAACCCTGTAAAATTGTCCGAAGCAGAATTGCCCGAATAACGGGTTTCAAACATTGTTTTTTCCCATTCACCGGCCTTCATAACAAAAAACGGTTCGCCTATATAATACTTTGATGATTTGCTTTCAACTACGGTTATAAGCATTTTAACTCCTTTTGATTATTATACCATAATATAATAAGTTACTTTTTGTCTCGAGTCCAAAAAGTAACCAAAAAGACCCACCGCAGAATATATTCCTTTATATTTTTTATTGCCATCACTGAACTTGAATTTTCCTTACAAAATAGTGAAACGGAAAATTCTTCAGACAAACAGCGATTAAAAATTTATCTATTTTAAATTTTTACAATAAAAAATATTGCAGTCATAGACATATTCTAATGCGGTAAAAAACTAAAAGATAAAACAGCAGAACAAATAGGCGTGCTAAACGTGGTAAAACAACAGAAGGGCTTTACAATAAAAATTTAATCATAAACATTAAAACTAAGAGAAAATCAGTTGTCCGAAAATTACGGATAACTCAAATAACTATAACCGATATAACACTATTGCTTTTACCAATATTATTTGTTATACTACCAATAGGATTGGTATATATGATAGAAAATTTATTAGGAAATCAAACTCTGGAAAAAATTTTATTATCCGTTGAAAGATACGGAAATTGTTATGCCTGTAATATATCAAAAACTTTTGATTTGTCTTTATATGCGGTACAAACTCAGCTTAAAAAAATGGAACTAACAGGCGTACTTGTAAGCAAATTATACGGCAAAGTAAGAATATACGAATTTAATCCCAGATATGCTTTACTTAAAGAATTAAGAGCTTTATTATCAAAAACATTAGAAATTTTACCTGAAAAAGAAATAAAAAAATATTATATGAACAGAACCAGACCCAGATTACAAAACAAACCATTATGAAAATAGATTTCAGTAAATTTAATATAAAAGATTTGGCAAATGTTATCTGTGATATGTTATTAAAAAACAACATAGATGTTGTTTTAGTAGGCGGGGCATGTGTATCAATTTACAGTAAAAATAAATATATGTCTTATGATTTAGATTTTGTTACCGATAAAACTTTAAAAGAACTTGAATCTGTTTTAAATACCATAGGATTTAAAAGAACCGGCAGATTATTTAAAAATGACAAATGTGATTATTTGATTGATTTCGTATCACACCCGGTAATGATCGGCAAAGAATATACCAAAGATTTTGAAGAAATGAAGACAAAGTACGGTCTGTTGAAATTGTTAAAACCTGCAGATTGTTTAAAAGACAGACTCGCAGGATATTTTTATTGGAATGATCCGCAATCTCTGGAACAAGCAATTATGATATACAATAAGCAGAAAAACAAAATAAACTTAAAAGAAATTGAGAACTGGTCAAAAAAAGAAAACAACATAGAAAAATATAACATTTTCATTAAAAAAATCATATTGTAAGCCAAATCATAGATAGTCTTATCTTACGACTTTAAAGGCTTCAAGTTTTCGCAATGAAATGAAGTTTTTTCAAAGTGCGGTGTACGGTAAGTAAAGCGGAGCGAACGGTACATAAGCTTTGAAAATACAAAATTGAATAGAAAACTTAAAGCCGCCACACAAAAAAACAGCTTCCATTAGCCTGTTGGAAGTTTGAGGTACTTTTTTCACTGGTCCTCTTCACTTTTCATCTTTTTCAAGATGACCCAACACCTACTGGAAGCATTTATAGTATAGTACCTGAATGTAAAACTGTCAAGGGTTTTTTACAACAGAAGTTGGGCTGTTGGGTGGATTTGCAAAGCAAACCGAAGTAGCTTGGAGGCTTGGAAGCTGAGTAACGACTTTAACGAAGCTTGTTTTTTTGCAGTTAAAGGCTTTAAGTTTTCGTTATGAAATGAAGTATTTTCAAAGTAAAGTTTACATAAGTGAAACGGTAAATGAGCTTTGAAAATACAAAATTGAATAGAAAACTTAAAGCCGTTATATCTCTTTTTATTTTTCGGCAATTATAAGCATTTCAAAATCTTCTGTCGTTAATTTATCGCTGCGGGAAAAAGCACCGAGTTTTGCTCCGTAAATATCTATTTTTTTAAACCCGAGCGATTTTAACAGCCATGTTATTTCGCTGGGAACGTAATATCTTTCGTTACATTTAAGTTCTTTTTTATTCCCCGAATCGTCTTCAAAAACTGCCGTGTTATGATCACGGAAAGTCATCAGGTCAAAGGAACATTCTTTACACTGCGACTGGCCTTCTTTCTGCGCAGACTCATAGAATTTACTGACGGAATGAAACAGCGGGAATAATCCGTTTAATGTTGTGAAAATCAATTTCCCGTTACTTTTTAAAGTCTTTGCAATATTTTTAAGTATTTCAAAATTCATCTCGTCAGTTTCCATAAGAGAAAATCCGCCTTCGCATAACATAATCGCCAGATCAAATTCGCCGTCAAACGGAAGATTACGCGCATCTTGTTTTTGAAAGTTAATTTTAAGCCCCGCATCCTGCGCTTTTTGCCTTGCCCGTTTGAGTTGATTTTCGGAAAGATCAACGCCGGTCACGTTATATCCTCTTTTTGCAAGTTCAATTGAATGACGGCCGGTGCCGCATCCGACATCAATAATCTTTAAAGATTTATTTCGTCCGATTTCCCGTTCAATAAAATCGCATTCTCCTGCGGTCCCTTGCGTAAAACATTCCTTGTCGTATTTTTGTGCATAATTTTCAAATAATGATTCATACCATTGTTTCATTTTAAACCTCTGATTAAAGACATGCTCTAAAAAACATAACGAAAAAGATTACAATCATTATAAGAACAAACCATAAAACTAGCGGTCTTTCCATTTTGTTTTCTCCTAAATTTCAAATCTTTATTTATGCATTTTAAATCTGTTACCGTTATATTATACAAATTTAAAAAGAGAAGTTTTGCTATTTATTTTGTATAATCTGTCAATGATAAAAACAATTGACGATATCTTAAATAACAGAGAAGTAATTACATATTTAGGTTATGCCGACCATATTTTTGAAATGGTCGGTTATAAAGAACACGGCATCAGGCATGCCAAACACGCTTCCGACAGAGCCGGTTATGTTTTAAAAGAACTCGGTTATACAGTAAAACAGCAGAATCTTGCAAGAATCGCCGGTTATCTTCACGACGTAGGCAATATGATTTCAAGAACAGGCCATGCCCAAAGCGGCGCGGTTATGGCTCTTGATCTTTTAAGAGCAGAAGGCAAAAATATAAAATATACGAGCGATATATTTGAAGTATTCGGAGCGATAGGAAGCCATGAAGATAAATCAATGCAGCCTCCGACAGATATTGCAGCAGCCGTTATTTTAGGCGATAAAACGGATGTTCATTTTGAAAGATTAAGAACGGAAAACCAGTATTTGAAAGATGCACATTCAAAAGTTGTGGGAGCATGTGAAAATTCCGAAATACAAATATCAAGAGAAGATAAAGAAATAACTTTACAGCTGGCTATTAACACAAAGATATGTTCCATCATGGAATATTTTGAAATTTTTACGCCGAGAATGAATTATTGTACAAAAGCATGCAATAAACTTGGATGCAATTTTAACTTTTATATTAACGGGGATAAGTTCATATAACGACGGATGTTGGGCGGATTTGCAAAGCAAACCGAAGTAGCTTAGCAGATGGGAAGCTTAGTAAAAACAATGTAGCAGCAGTTGTCTTTGCCAAGCCTCCAAAACTCTTAACTTCTCAACTTCATATATTCAGGGGATTATATAGTGATTGCAGGTTCATATCAGTTGTTGAAAAAATCAACTCGATGCAAGGCAAGGCTCGGTAAAGTTTATACAACGCGCGGAATTATAGATACGCCTGTTTTTATGCCCGTAGGAACACAGGGGTCGGTAAAATCGGTATCAACCGAACAGCTAAAAGACGCCAAAGCGCAAATCATTTTGGCAAATTCTTATCACATATATTTAAGACCCGGTCTTGAAATCATAAAAAAAGCCGGCGGCATACAAAAATTTAATTCGTGGAACGGACCTATGCTGACGGATTCAGGCGGTTTTCAAATATTCAGTTTAAATAATTTCAGAAAAATAAAAGACGACGGCGTTGAATTTAAATCGCATATAGACGGGTCAAAACATTTTTTGTCTCCTGAAATTTCAATGCAGATACAAAAAACAATAGGCGCCGATATAATTATGTGCTTTGACGAATGCACTCCGTATCCTGCAACTTATGATTACGCCAAAAATTCAATGCTTTTAAGTTTGCAGTGGGCAAAAAGATGCAAGGAAGAATTTTATAAAGACGAAGCGCACCTTACGCAGGCTCTTTTCGGAATAATACAGGGTTCTGTTTTTGAAGATTTAAGGAAAGAAAGCGCGTTAAAAATGCGAGAAATAGATTTTCCGGGGTATGCGATAGGCGGTGTTTCCGTGGGCGAATCAAAAGAGGAAATGTTAAAAGTTGTTGAAGCAACCGTTCCTTACCTTCCTGAAGATAAAGCACGATATCTGATGGGCGTCGGAATGCCGGAAGATATTTGGGAATCGGTTGAAAGAGGAATTGACATGTTTGACTGCGTTATTCCGACGAGAAACGGAAGAAACGGACAGGCCTTTACAAGTTACGGAAAACTTAACATTAAAAACGGAGAATTTAAAGAGGATTTTACTCCTCTTGACTCGGAGTGCGACTGTCAGGCATGCAGGGGTTATACTAAAGCTTATATTAATCATTTATTCCGTTCGCAGGAGATACTTGCCTTGACGTTGTTGTCTTTACATAATATTCATTTTATGATAAAATTGACGGATAAAATAAAAAAAGCGTTGGAAAGTGATACATTTTTTGAAGCAAAAAAAGATTTTTTTGAAAAGTATTACTCCAAAAAGGGAGCGTTATGAACAAAATTGTTTTAGTATTAATGTCGGTAGCGTTGTTATCTTCAAATGTATTCGCCGAGGGAGCGGCCGGCGGAGCAGGCGCGTTCGGCGGACTTATGCCTCTTTTGATAATTTTTGTGTTTTTTTACCTTTTCCTTATAAGACCTCAGCAAAAACAGAGAAAAGAACACCAAAAAATGCTTGAAGCCTTGAAAAGGGACGATAAAATAATTACCGCAGGCGGAATTCACGCGACTGTTGTTTCGGTAAACGGAGATATCGCCGAAGTTAAAATAGCCGATAACGTAAGAATTAAAATAGTAAAATCAACAATAACGACGGTTGTCGCTCCGGAAACGGCTGTTACTCCGGAAGTTATAAAATAATTTTTATTTTTCCGCAAAACGGTATAAAATGAATACAAAAGAACTTGAATTTTCGCAGGTATCGTTTGATGATATCAAAAGCAATCAGACGATTGACAGTTTTATCAGAGCGTCCAACGATTATCTCGGAGCGATAGGTTATACCGAACACGGATTCAGGCATGTAAGTTTGGTTGCGTCCGTTTCAAAAAACATACTGGCAACGCTCGGTTATCCGAAAAGGCTGCAGGAACTTGCCGAAATCGCCGGTTATCTCCACGATATAGGAAACGTAATAAACAGGCAGGACCACGGACAGTCCGCAAGCCTTATTGCTTTTGATATTTTGAAACAGCTGGGAGCTACACCTGACGAAATAGCTTTGGTAGCTTCAGCCATAGGAAACCACGAAGAAGAAATAGGCGAACCGGTAAATCCCGTTGCAGCGGCGCTTATTCTGGCAGATAAATCAGACGTGCATAAAACAAGAGTAAGAAATCCGAGTATGATTGCCGTAGATATACACGACAGAGTAAATTATGCCGTTGACAGATCTTTTTTAACTATCAATAAAGAAGAAAAACTTATATCTTTAAATTTGAATGTTGACACAAAAATATCACAAGTTATAGAATACTTTGAAATATTTATGTCAAGAATGAATATGTGCAGAAGAGCTGCGAAATTTTTAGACTGTAAATTTGAATTAATAATAAACGAAAGGAAATTACTCTAATGAACAAACTAGGATTTAGATTTGTCGTAACCGCATTATTAATCATTCTTTCGGGATATTTTTTATTTCCCACGTTTGAATGGTCAAAAATGTCGGATGAAGAAAAAGCTATGGCTGAAAAATCAAAAGACCCGATTTTGGGCAAATCCCTTAAGCTGGGGCTTGATCTTAAAGGCGGAACGCATCTTTTGCTTGAAGTAGACGCGTCAAAACTTGATGAAAAAACAACGATAAAAGACGCCGTTGACAGAGCCGTTGAAGTTATGAGAAACCGTATAGACCAGTTCGGAGTATCGGAACCTCTTATAACAAAACAGGGTGACAAATGGATAGTAATTCAATTGCCCGGCATAAAAGATCCGGCAAGAGCCAAAGAATTAATCGGAAAAACCGCTCTTCTTGAATTCTGTCTTGTAAACACCGATCCCGCGCTTGCGGACATAACCACAAAAATGAGAGAACGCAATTTAACTCCGCAGGAAGCAATGGCAGACCCTGAAATATCAAAAATGATACCGGAAGACAGTTTTATAGCCGAAAGCAAAGACGAAAACAGATATTATGTTTTAAAGAAAGCAAGTTTAACCGGCGCATATCTTGTAAACGCAAAAGTTGAACTGGCGACGGGCGGATTCGGTTATCCGCATGTTTCTCTTGAATTCAACAAAGAAGGCGGACAGTTATTTGCCGATATTACAGGCGCAAATATTGACAAAAATCTTGCGATAGTGCTTGACGGAATAGTACAGTCGGCACCTGTAATCCGTTCAAGAATACCTGACGGAAGAGCTATAATTGAAGGCAATTTTAATGCCGACGACGCAAAACTTCTTGCAACCGTTTTGAGAGCCGGCGCCCTGCCTGCCCCCGTTAACATAATAGAAGAAAGAACCGTAGGCCCGAGTCTCGGAGACGATTCTATTAAAAAAGGATTTACAGCGGCGGTTATCGGCGTTTTGTTTGTAGTAGTATTTATGCTGATATATTACGGATTTTCAGGATTGATCGCGGATGTCGCGCTTCTTTTGAATTTCTTTATACTTGCCGGCATTATGTGTTATTTCCAATTTACTTTAACATTGCCCGGTATTGCCGGTATAGCGCTTACTCTTGCAATGGCCGTTGACGCAAACGTGCTCATTCTTGAAAGAATAAGAGAAGAACTTGCTATAGGCAAAACTGCAAGGGTCGCCGTTGACGCAGGATATCAGAAAGCTTTTTCCGCTATTTTTGACTCCAATCTGACTACGCTTATAGCGGCTGTATTTTTATTTCAGTTCGGAAGCGGACCGGTTAAAGGGTTTGCCGTAACTTTAACTCTTGGTCTGATTATAAGCATGTTTACGGCGATAGTAGTTACAAAATTGATTTATGATTTTCTGTTTAAAGAAAATTTTCTTAGTAAAATTAAAATATAATACAACAGGGGGACACCGTGAAGTTTTTTAAAACGCCAAATATAGATTTTATCGGCAAAAGATATTTATCTTTTGCGTTATCAATAATATTGCTGGTTTCAAGTTTTATCGCAATTGCAGTTAAAGGACCTGATTACGGCATAGATTTTACCGGCGGAACTTTAGTACAGGTTTCTTTTGATAAAGAAGTACAACTTGATGAAGTAAGATCCGCTCTGAGCGGTTCAGAAGATTTATCTTTTGAATTACAGTCAATAGGAAAAGAAAGTATTATAATAAGAGTTAAAAAAACTGATAAAACTCAGGACGAAATATCACAAAATGTTTTGTCGCTGCTGCAGACCAAATTTACGGGCAGCAATATAATTGTTGACAGAACCGAATATGTAGGTCCTTCGGTAGGCAAACATTTAGCCAAGCAGACAATGTATGCGTTTATGTTCACTTTTTTAGGCATTATTATCTATGTCGCATTCAGATTTAAATCCGGTTTATGGGGAGTAGTCGGAGTTTTGGCGCTTTTACATGACGTTTTCGGAACATTCGGATTGATAGTAATGATGGGCAAAGAAGTGAATTTAACGATGATAGCGGCTTTTTTGACGATCGCGGGTTTTTCTATTAATGACACCATTGTTTTATATGACAGAATCAGAGAAAACTTGAGACTTCTTGCAAAAGAAAGTTTCGGAGCAATAATCAATAAAAGTATCAATGAAGTTTTATCAAGATCAATTATTACGTCTTTAACCGTTTTTGTAGTTTCAATGATATTGTTTTTTATGGGCGGAGAGGTTATACATGATTTTGCATTAACGATGGTTATCGGAACGACTCTCGGAGTATATTCAACAATATTTTTATGCGCGCCTTTAACTTTTGAATGGGAAAAAAGAAAAAGAGACCGTTTTAAAAAAGCGTTTAAAAAGTAATTCTGTTTCGGCAAATCCAAATCTCAGCGTATATTTTAAACTGCGATTTGGATTTGTTTTTTTGATTCGCGGTTCGGTTTAAACATTGACTTGATTTTTGCTGAAAAAATCGGTAAAATATCAAAACTATCTTAAAAAGTACTAATTCCGACATAGCTCAATGGTCGAGCATCCCGCTGTTAACGGGAGGGTTGTAGGTTCGAGTCCTACTGTCGGAGTTTTTTTTTACGGCGTTTTTTTCGTTTATACTGCGTCATTCGGATGTTCGGGTACCTCCGGCTTCGCCTGTTCACAGTACACGCTTACATCCTCATTCCTTGTCTAAACGAAAAACGCTTGTAAAAAATGAATTATACAGATTTTGTTACCTCGTCTAAAATCAAAATAATGCATAAATAGATGTCATCGAAATTTTTAATTACCGCTCGGCTGTGCTGAGTATACCTCGTCTAAAATAAAAATACTGCATAAAATTATTCTTGTAGAATTTTAATTTTTACTTTTAAACTTTTTTGGCAGAGATGATTTTTTGAAGAGCGAGCATGTCTTCATTGTTGGCAAGGACCAACAATATGTCGGCTTGTTCTATTACGGTTGAACCTGACGGTAAATCAAAATTATTTTTTAAACTGTACTGAGTTAGTTTTTCTATATTTTCAGCCACATTTGCCGCAATTAATGTGTTCCCAAAATCTGTGCAATGCCCAAAAGTTCCGCGAAACATGTCTTTAAATATCGCTTCTGTTTTACATTTTTTTAATCATCTATAGGCAATGTCGGATATTGCATTGCCAATATTTTTGCGTTGGAATTATATTTTTGCAATTTTGCGATGTTATTTTTTTATATCGGGCGACACGGGATAATGATCTTTAATATTATTATTTGTTTTATCATTTAAATCAACACAACTTATCTTATACTTTGCCCTTTTTTTTAGTATAATCTCCATATAATGAATATTAAACTAATATTTAAAAAAATATTATTAATGTTTCTTGGCTTAATTTTAAGTTTGGTGTTTTTAGAAATATTTTTACAATCTGCTTCGTTTACCGTTTACCATATTAAAAACTACAAAACGTATTATAAATATAAAACCTTAAAAACAAAGGATTCTGTTAAAATATTATGCATAGGCGAATCCACAACCGGAGAACAATATCCAATCCAACTACAAAAAATATTAGATAATATCAGTCCCGGCAGATTTTCTGTAATTGACCGCGGGAATCCCGGACTTACTCTTGAAAAAATATCGGAAAACATTGAAGCCAATATAAAAAAATATAATCCCGATATAATAATTTATATGATGGGAATAAACGACGGATTTTATTCTCCCGTTAAAACTTCATTTAATGGAGATGACGCTTTTAATAAAACAAAAATTAAAACTTACAAATTTTTTTTACTATTAAAAATGCATATTTTATCCAAAATAAATCGGGCTTATACTACAGCAAATTCACATTCTAAAGATTCGATAAAAGATAATAATGATATTATTTTCAAACAAAATAAACTTATGGCAAAGTCTAATGACACTATAGCAATAAATTTAACTGAGGAAGGAAAAAAGGAATATACCTATTTAAAATTGACACAATCATATTATGATTCAGAAAATAATGCTTATAAAGGTTATGAAATGGCCGTTAAAGGACTTAATATGAATTTTATAAAAGATAAAAAAATCCTTTATGCCATTATTCTTCAATATAATATAAAACACGGAAATACTAAAGCACTAAAATTTTATGCTGACATGGCAATTAAAGAATCTGTTGATCTTTTTAAAAATTATTATGCATATTTTATATATGGGTTTATAAAAGATATGATTTCCGATGAACAAAAAAAGCAAGTATTGTCAGTTATGCCAAGGAAAGACCAATCTTATGGTCTTTTGGCGATAGAAAGTTTAAAAGAGGGCAATTTTGAACAATCCGACAAATATTTTATGTTGGCGGAAGAATTAAGGTTAAATTTCCCTGATAACACAACTTATGATCTTTACAAATCAATTATTAAAAAAACAATTATTTATAAGAAAAAGATAATTTGTATGCAATATCCCGTAAGAAGCGTAGAATCTTTAAAAAATATGTTAAAAAATGAAGATTATTATGATAAAATCACATTTGTAAGCAATGAGGAAACTTTTAAAGAAGCATTAAAGAAATATGATTATAAGGATATTTTTGAAGACCAATTCGCAGGTGATTTTGGCCATTGTATGCATTTCGGTAATAAGCTAATTGCAGAAAATGCCGCAAAAGTTATTATTGAAATTACAAAAAAATGAAAAAGTGCGGATGTATTTATCCCGATACATTCCGCACTTTTTTTGCATTGTTTACCAATGTTTTGAAACAGCCGCTTCCAATTCTTCCTTAGAGTGATATCCCAACATTGTTTCAACCACTTTTCCGCCCTTAAAAATCATAAGTGTCGGAACACTTCTTATTTTATATTCTCTTGCTTTTGTTTCTGACGCATCAACATCCAACTTTGCAACTTTTACTTTTCCGGCAAATTCTTCAGCAAATTGCTCAAGCACAGGATGCTGCATTTTGCACGGCCCGCACCATGTAGCAAAAAAATCAACTATTACCGGACTTGTCGCAGTTAAAACTTCTTGATCAAAATCTTCATCTCTTAATTCAATTACTTTTGACATTGTATTGCCTCCTTTCTGCTCTTTTATTTGTTTTTTTTCTGCTGCTTCGGATACGCTGCATTTTGAAAAAGGACATCCGAACAAACCGGCCCATGCAACTAAAACTGCTATTACGACAAGCGGTGCAAATTTAAGCATTTTCAAATCCTCCCATTTTCAATTATGCACATATTACAATATTTGCATATACTAATATACAACAATATAAAAAAAATGTCAATACGTTACATTTCCGACGGATATTACGCTTTATTATAAAAAATAAAATGCAATATTAAATTTTATTTTTGAGATTTAACAAAAATATCACCTAAAGACATGAAGGCTTTGTAATATCTGCCTAAAGCTTTATGTTTAGCCGTTTCAGGAGCGGGAGTAAGTTTTTTTGTGACGGAGTCAAAAGCAAAAGATTCTATTGTCCCGTCTGAAATATTATATTTGACGGCATCTTTTCCTTCTATTGCAAGACCGTCTATGTTGAAAGAAACATTTGCACCTACATTCAGCAGATCGTTCCCCAAAGCCTGATACTGACAATTGTAAAGAGATAAATTATAAAGCGTCGGCATTATATCCATATGGGAAGCGCTGATATCCGTATTTATATTTTTAGGTTTCAACTGCTTCGGTATATAAAGATAAAACGGAACCGCATATCTTAAAAACATATCTTCCTTAGAGTAATTTGAAAGCTCTCTGAGGTTATGATCGCCTGTTACGGCTATAATCGTATTTTGGGCAAATTCGGAGTTTTTAACATATGAAATAAATTTTGCAAGCTCGCGGTTTGCAAACTGGTACAGTTCAAAAATGCCTCTGTCATTTAAATCTTTTGAAGACATCATCTTTTTTATGTTGTCCGGTATTTCAAGTGTTAAAGGAATATATTTTTCCGGTTTTTTATAAGGAGGATGAGTTCCGGTAGACATAGCAAAAATAAATTTCGGCCGGCCGTCGGTTTTATCGGAAAGATATCTGCGTATAAGTTCAAAAAATTTATCGTCGTTTATCCCCCATTCATGCCTGTCTTGAGGCTTTGCGTCTATATTGCCTTCTCCTATAACTTCTTCAAAACCCTGAACTTTAAAAAAAGATTCAAGGTCTCTCCATGTCATGCTGCCACCGTATAACGCGATGGTATCATAACCCGCATTTTTATAAGGAAGAGCCGCGGAAGATGCAAAATACTTAAAAGAATCGGGTGTCTGAGTTATCTGGTTTGAAAGAGGTCTTTGAGGAATATTTAAAACTATGGATTCTATTCCGTGTATAGTTATAAAACCCGCGGGAAGAAAATTATAGAATACGCTATCCTGCTCAAAATGCTGTTTCAATTCGCCCATAACGTCAAAACGCGGACTGTTGTTTAAAACCGGCATTTCTCCGAAACCTTCCATAACGATAAGAATGACGTTCGGCTTTGCTGTTTCAAGGAATTTATTATCTGAACGCGTTTTTTTAACATACAGCTGTTCAAGCGTTGACACATATTCGTTTGACGGAAGAATTTTTAAATCATTTAAAAGAGAAGTCTCGTCTTTATATCCGAAAAACTCTTTAAGATTCATCTGATTTTTTGAATTTTTAATTTTAAAATAGACGGTGTCTGCCAAAGAATGAACGGGATTTACGCATAGTTTATTTATAAAATAATTCGGCGAAATCTGAGCATAAAACAAACCCAGAGGAAACATTGATAATGAACCTCTTGCCGCCATAAAATTTGCGGCTATTATAAAAATTAATGCACAAATTTTTGCAGGCTTTTTCCAATAAACGGAATTTATAATTCTTTCTTTCAGCTTCAAAGACTGGTAAGTCCAGAATGTGAATTTATATACAGCTGTGCAAACCAAACCAAAAAGAGCCAGCGCTATATAAACTCTGTAATCGGCAAGAATTGTTTTTATAAGCGCAAAAGTATCGTCTTCAAAAAAACCGAAAATTAAAAAATTATAGTGGTCTTTAAAATACGAGAAAAAACCGAAATCAAAAAAAATTACAAAAAATAAAAGCGAAAATATTATACCGTAATAATATCTGAAAAAAGAAACCGACCATTTAAAAAACCGGTTTTTTTTCAAAAAAAGACATGCTATAAGGATAAGCGTAATCGGAAAATTTATATAAGCAAGAACGGACAAATCAAATCTGAATCCCATCCAAAATGCTTTTAAAACGTATAATTTTAAAGACGCTATTTCGGTAAAATCGGCAAAATACAGAAAAAAAATAAATCTGTAAAGCGTTATCATAAACATAATGAAAATGTTAATCGGAAGAAGTATTATGAAACTGTTTATTATAACGTTAAAATCTATTTTTCTTTCCATACGGTTCTTTTACTGTTTTTTTAATTACTCCGACTATTTTAATATAAAAAAAAACATAAAACAATCTGCTGAAATAAAAATAAAATTCCGCCGGAAATATTAATTTCCGGCGAAATAATTTATAATTTTTTTTAATTTGCGGCTGTTTTTGCCGGAAACGGATTTACGAATACCCTTGCCGCAAGTTCCTTATCCATGGCATAAAGCAAAGCCGTATTTGTTCCTATCTGCTTAACCTGCTGCAGGATCTGCTCGGCGTTTGCTTCTTCTTCAACCTGCTCGTTTACGTACCACTGTATAAATATATAAGCGGCATGGTCGTTTTCTTTAAGAGCAAGCGAAGCTATATCGTTTATTCTGCCGGTAACAATCTGCTCGTGGGCAAGCGTTTTTTCAAATACTTCAATAATATTTTTAAAATCATAAGGCGATTTTTTTACATCTTCAAAAACCGGAGATGCTCCGCGTTCAAGAATATACTCATACATATGCATCGCATGCGCAAGTTCTTCCTGAGCCTGAACATTAAGCCAGTTTGCAAAACCCTTTAATCCGTTTCTGTCGCAGTATGCCGACATCGCAAGATAAATATAGGCTGAATAAAGTTCAAAGTTAAACTGTTTGCTTAAAGCATTCGTCAAATTTTCTTTTAACACAATTTGCTCCTTTATTTTTTTTCTCTTTTAAAACACATAAACCAGTCAAGACAGTATTTGTCGGCGGTCTTGGTTTCCATTCTTTCTTTTGCAGTGCCGCACGAACCCGGCGTGGGAATAATCACATCATCGCCAGGTCTCCAGTCTGCCGGAGTCGCAACCGAATCGGCATCGGCTTTCTGAAGAGCAAGAACTACTCTTTTTATTTCATCAAAATTTCTGCCGGTTGAAAGAGGATAATAAAGTACCAGTCTGATTTTCCCTTTCGGATCAATAATAAAAACTGCTCTGACAGCCTGCGTAGTTGACTGACCCGGCTGAATCATTCCGTATTTTTTAGAAATATCCATCTTTATATCCTCTATAAGAGGAAATTTAACTTCCACGTGTTTCATTCCTTTCCATTCCAGCTCCTGAATTTTTCTAAGCCATGCAATATGCGCGTAAATAGAATCTACCGAAAGCCCGACAAGTTCGGTATTAAGAGATTTAAAGTCGTCCGCCATGCTCGCAAAAGTCATAAATTCCGTTGTACATACCGGCGTAAAATCAGCCGGATGAGAGAATAAAATTACCCATTTTCCTTTGTAGTCCGTAGGGAAATTTATATCACCCTGCGTAGTTTTTGCTTTAAACTCAGGCGCATCGTCTCCGATAAGCGGCATTCTTGTTAAATTGTTTTCTTCCATTTTAATTCCTCCTCTGTTTATTTTTATTTCTGCATTCTCCGCATATTCCTTTAAAAACCAAATCATGCGTTTCAATTATAAAACCTTTTTTATCTTTAATTTTTTCTTCGATTTTATCAAAATACGGCATATCAACGTCTTCCGTTTTTGCGCAAATCACACATTTTATATGATAATGATTGGCTGTAAAATGATCATATCTGTCTGCCGAATCCGGCATTTCAATATGTTTAATTTGCCCTGTTCTGCTTAGGCAGTCCAAATTTCTGTATACCGTCGCCTTGCTTATTGCCGGATATTTTTTTTGTATTTCCGTAAATAACTGATCGGCTGTAGGATGATTTTTCATATCAGCCAAAGTTGCCAGCACCAAATTTTTTTGTATTGTTTTTCTTGTTTTTTTCATTATTAATATTTATTCCTTATTAATATTTATTATCAATAATATAAAATTTATATTTATTTGTCAACTTATCCGTATTTTTTATATTTTAAAACTTTTTTGCGAATAATTGATATTTACGGTTAAAAAGTATAAAATTTAAAAACACTTTCAAATATTTTAAGGAAAACAAATTGAACAGAAAAGATTTTTTTAACAAATGCGCATGCTCTTGGGATAACGACAAAAACAAACTTGATTTGCACAAAATAAAGACAGCCGTAATTCCTTTACTGGATTTAAAAGATGACGATACTATTTTAGATGTCGCCTGCGGAACCGGTATTTTTATTGAAACATTAAAAGAAAAATATAAAGATATAAAAGTTACAGGAATTGATTTTGCTCAAAATATGATAGATAAAGCGATGAGAAAATTCCCCGATACGAATTTTATAGTTACCGACGTTATTTCTTTGCCGTTTGAAAATAACGCTTTTAATAAAGTTATGTGTTTGAATGCATTTCCTCACTTTGAAGATAAAAATAAAGCCGTTAAAGAAATATACAGAGTGCTTAAAAAAGACGGATTATTTATACTGGCGCATACAAATTCAAAATTAAATACAGATACTCATCACAGAAATGTAGGCGGATTAATAGGCAAAGACATTTTACCATGTAACGAAAAAATATATGAAATGCTTAAAAATAACGGGTTGAAGAACATCGAAATTACGGACAACGACAATGTCTTTATTATAAAAGCATGTAAATAAAATCTATTTTTTAAACTTAGCTTGTTTTTTGCACATTAAATAAAACAAGATATATCCAAATAGCAAGTATGCTGTTATATATCCCTGAAAAAAGAATCTGAAATTTTGATATGGAACTATTAAAATTTGGATTATTAAAAAAAATACAAGAAAACAAACGAGAATAATTATTCGTTTCAGTTTTAATAATACTGCCATCGTAAATATTGAAAAATATATAAACGTATACCAAATTGGCAGATAATTTTTAAATGAATTTGAAATATTGGAATTATATTTTTTAAATAATTCAATAGTATCCGAATATATTTGTTGATTCAGATAAACGATTTTCTTTTTTATTAAATGATAATGTTGAATTGCATATTTTATACGATATTTTATATCATTAAGATCCCGGGTCAAATATGCCGGTCTTAATCGATCATAAAAAACACTAAACTTAAATTTAACAAATTCCCAAAAATACGTTTTCATAAGCTTTCTTGATATTACTTTAAATTGTTGTTTGTCAAATTTTGAAAGATTGGCATAAAAACCGACATTGTGTATACGCGATTTCAGTATTTGCTGAATTCGAAGATTATCAGATTTATTAAAATCAGCAAGAATATCTTTATTTTTGTCTTCAACTGCTTTTTCCAGCAGTTTTTTAAAACTATCGTTTAAAATATAAACATTCTTATAAGCGTTTCCATCTCTATCAATCATAACAGTCTTTACATAATGAGGGATGAAAATAAATGAAAAAAGAATAGTGAAAAATAAAAAAACAAGCATGTTATGCAGTTTCAAAATTTTATAATTTAAAAGGTAAAACATTAAAGGGGTTGCAACAAGCAATAAAATTCCTTCAGAACGAAAAGAGGCCGCAACCGAAGATATAAGTGCGAGATTAATAATATTTATATCCACTAAAATTGTTTGAGATTTTAGCCGAACAAATATAAGCCTGGCAAATAAAAGCATAAAAAAATATGAGTATAAAATATCTTTTTCCATATGCAAATTATATTGCAACACAAGCGGAGTTAAAAATGGTATATAAAAAAAATATACTGCTTTATCAAGTTTAAAGTATTCTTTCAACATCGTCATTATATACCCTAATACTAAAGATATTATCAAAAGTTGCATTATAATAATGCCTGCCAAGTTTGGAATAAGCATCAGCGCATATATTCTGAAATATTTGATAACAATACCTTGAAAATTCGGTGCCTCAAAACAATAAACCGAATCTGCAAAATAAATATAATACATTTGATCGCCCATTATAAACGGCCATACCAAAAAATGAACCGTTAAAATTATCAGAAAATATATTCCTGAAAATTTTATTAAATCTTGTATTGTTTTAGATTTTGAATAATTTTTGATAAGAATTCCGGCAAACTGCCACAGAAGGACAATAACAACTAAAAATAATCTTTTTATTAATATAATTTTTTTAAAATCGGTGCCTGTATATTCGAAAATTAACGGATCTGTATAAAAAGTGGCAACAAAATGGATAACTGCTATTATAAAATACGTAAAGTTAAAATGTTTTTGTATACATTTATATAAACCGATAAATATATATTCAATATCTTGAAAAAAAAGGTAAATTTCATTTTTAATTGTCATTGTTTTTGATATTTTACACAGCTTTTAGATAAGTTGTCAATACAAATAATAACCGAAAAACAAAGAAATTCAAGTTCCTATTAAATACGTATATATGCTTTATGCTGACGCCGGTATTGGCGATACGTTTGTAAAAGCACATTTTGATATGCATTCAAGATTTCCCGTTTGTAAAAAAAGACAGCAACCAAAGCATTATCGGATATTTAAATTTTAAAGATATTTTTATTGCCGATGAAATAAAAAATCAAATATATAATAAGAAAATGACCGACTATAAAACACGGAAAATAAAATCTAAATCCGGGATAGGGAACTATTAAAGTTATATATACAATATAAAAAATCATACAACCTACAATTATAAAAATTTTCCTCATACCGAATAAAATTGAAATCACAAATATTACGGTATAAATAAAAATAAAACTTTTTAAGATATAGTGATTGTCAGAAATATGTGCATTATTAGCTTTAAAAAAGTTTATAATTCTTGAATATATCGCAGGCCTGATTTGAATTATTCTTTTTTTTATTTTCTCATAAGATTCATAGGCATAATTATCATATCTGACAATATCGTGCGGATTTGGATTCAAATCTATGATGATTGATCCATTAAACAGTCTCGCAAATTTATATTGAACATATTCTTCAAAATATTCTGAAACAAGTTTATGCGTAATAATTTTAAATTTATTTTTATCTTTTCGAGTAAGATTTGTAAAAAATCGGTCGCTTAATTGCGTTTTTTTTGACAACAATTTTTTTATTTTTAAATTCGTATCCGATTCAAATTCCTCCAAAATATCTTCATTTTGATCATCAACCGCCTTGTTTAATAAAATTTTAAACGTATCATTTAATATATATACATTCCCGTATGATGATCCGTTTCTGTTCAAAAGAACGGTGCTGACAATGTTCGGAATAAAAATGACAGACATCAGAATGCTACAAATAAAATACATCAACATTTTATTAAAATTAAGCGATTTATAATACAATAAATAAAGCATTACCGGCGTCGCAATAAAAAATATGATTCCGCCGGGTCTTACGGCAGCAACAAGGGCAGAAGACAAGGCAATAAAAAAAATATTTAAATTTAATTTTCTTGAATTTATTTCAAATTTCAGAAAAAGCAAATTAGCAATTAAAAATAAAACAAAATACGAATATATGATATCTTTTTCTATATGCAGATTATATTGCAGAATCAAGGGAAATAAAAACGGAATATAAAAAAAATATACTGATTTGCCAAGATTAAAATATTTTTTTATCTGCTGCATTACATATCCGATTATTGATGAAATTACAAAAATTTGAACAATTGTAATGCCGGCTATATTTGGGACTAACATCAGAGAATATATTCTAAAATATCTTACGAATATTCCCTGAAAAACGGCATAATCGGTTAAGTAAACAGCATCGGCAAAATAACCGTAATACATTTGATTGCCCACTATAAAAGGCCATAATGCAAGCTGAAACAGCATCATTATTCCAAAATATATGCCGGAAAATTTTATAAAATTCCTTATATTCTCAGACTTTGAATAATTTCTGATAATGAAGCCGATAAACTGCCATAAAAAAATAAGTATGATTAAAAATATTATTTTTATTCTGATAAGTGTCAATAAATTGGTATCTTGATATTGAAATATTAAATTATCTGTATAAAAAGTTAATAAAAAATGAATAAATGCCGTTATCAAATATTTTATGCTGAATCTCTGCATAAAACATTTATTCAGTTCTATCAAAATAGCATATAAATCTTTCAACAATATATTATTCATTTTGTTAACCAACTATTTTAATGTCTTTAAAACACCTATACTGTCTTTTTTTTATAAAACTCGTCTAAATATTCCAAATCAAAATCGCTTTTTGGATTTAACTTTTTAGCGATATTAAAATATTTTTCACTTAATTGTCTGTCGCCTAATTTATAATAAGCCAATGCTTTTAACAAATATCCTTTATCATTTTCAGGATTTTTCATTAAAAAAACATTCAAATACCGTAATGCCTGCCGTTCGTTCCCGGATAGAATTAAAAAATGACTTCCGGCACATATAACAACTTTGTTATTATTATTCAAAACTTTTTCAAAAAAATATTCAAACTCCTTCTTATCATTATTATAAAGTTTTTCAGATACATAATAACTCTTCAAATAATTCCCAAACATATCCCAATTTTCGTCTTCAATATAATTATTTATAAAATATTCTTGCATTTTAAAATCATTCTCTTTCATAAGATTAAAAATATAGTCCGCATCAATTTTTAATGTTTTCTTTAAAACTTGTTCTGAAATTAATCTTGATACTACCCTATACATATTTGAATGATAATGCTCGTTATCAACAAAAATATTATATCCTAAATTTTTATGAGTTATTTCGTTTAATACAGCATCATAGTCTGCAATAGAAACCCATGAATATTTTTGTGGTAAACTTTTTAAAAATTGTCTTCTAGTTTCAAATCTTTCGTGATTGGTTAAACAATGTTGTATTTCCGGGAAATTTTCTTCAAACGGAATATTAAAGTAAACTGAACTGCGAGGCAGAGTAACAAATATAAGTTTTGATTTATTTTTAGCGGATTTCACAATAGACAGTACATTTTTTTGAAAAAATGGCATACATTCTTCATCTTTTAAATGGCGTCTTTTTATAAACCAGTTTGATAATCTGTTCAAAACATAAGATGTTCTGAAAATTTTATATTTATACGGAAAGTAATTAATTTCAAGCGGTTCAAACATTCCGTCATTATGACCAATCATTATTACAATATAATCCGGCTGATGCTTTAATATTTCTTTAACAACTCTTTTTATTCTGTAACTTTCGTAACTGCCCGTACCTGCGTTTATTATTTCAAATTTTTTGTGGATATCTTGTCCGAGAGTTTGTTGTAATATGCCTCCGGGAAACTGTTCAGCTACAGATTCTCCGGCTATAAAAATTCTGACAGTATCCGATTTTTTTATTTTAGTAAAAGTTTGATTTCTTTTTAAATCAGGGAAAAACGGACCAATTCTTTTTATTCTATATAAGTTCCCTGCCAATTTAAAATAATCGTCATAAATATCAACATATAAATACCGGAAAAAATCCATGCTATCCGTACTGCTTTCAAAAATGCTTGTGTCATAATTACAATGTTTGGCTTTGTCAAAAAGCATAGGAGGTTTTATTATCTGCATAAGAATTTCTGCGATAATAAAAGCTCCTATGACTCCCAAAAAAATATTCCCATAATTCAAAAACAACTAATAAATAACACTATGATTCTAATACTTTTAATTATTTTTGTCTAATTTCGGTTTTTTTAAATTTTAATATTTATCCTGAAATGAAGAAACTCGAGAGCGAGGTAAACCAACTTGCAACCGTAAAGATTTTGCATGAAACAAAATATCGCAAGAGCAACGTGGGATTGTTAGGTTTCAAGATTTGATAACGAAATAAAAAATTCAAAGGGTGCTATTTTCATGGTTTAAGATTTCTGCTGAAATGAATAAACACAAGAGCGAAGAAAATGTCTGCAACCGAAAAGATTTTGAGCTGTTGGGTGGATTTATTTCTTTGGAAATAATACCGAAGTGAAACAAAATATCGCAAGAGCGTGGTGTACATTCCCGTAAGGGGTACATAAGCTCTTGCGATATGAAGTTGTAACCAAAATATTTCGGTTGCCTATGCTCTGGCTTTTTTAATTTCGTTAATTATGGAAGGAATAATCTCATACAAATCGCCTTCCAGCGAATATGTTGCAACCTGCATCATAGGACAATCTTTATCTTTATTTATTGCGATAATTGTTTCTGCAGAACCCATACCGATCATATGCTGAATCTGGCCTGATATACCGCATGCTATATAAACTTTCGGTGAAACTGTTGTACCTGTTTGTCCGACCTGATGTGAATAAGGAATCCAACCTGAATCAACGGCAGCTCTTGACGAACCTACCGCACCGCCGAGCAAATCCGCAAGTTCTTCAATTAATTTGAAACCTTCAGGTTTACCCAATCCTCTTCCGCCGGATACTATTATATCGGCATCGTGAAGATTAACATGAGCGCTGTCATCTTTGAAAAACTGCAAGAATTTTGTTCTGTTTATTATTTTTGAAGCATCAACTTTATTAACTATAACTTCACCTTTTCTGCCTGATTGTGCTTTAGCTTCTTTGAAAACTTTATGTCTGACTGTTGCCATCTGCGGTCTGTGTCTCGGCGTTAAAATAGTAGCCATGATGTTTCCGCCGAAAGCAGGTCTTGTCTGTTGCAAATTTCTTGTTGTTAAATCTACATCAAGTCCCGTACAATCTGCAGTTAAGCCTGTATAAATTTTTGCCGCAACTCTTGATGCAAATGATCTTCCGATATTTGTTGCGCCCATAAGTATTATTTCAGGTTTTTCTTTCTTTAATAATTCGGTAAGAATTGCCGTATAAGAATCATCCTGAAATTCCGCAAAAATAGGATCGTCGTAAATATAAACTTTATCTGCGCCTCTGTCTATCAAATCCTGCGCTTTTGAAGTTATATTCGAACCGATTAAAACAGCACTCAAAGGAACCTGCAGTTTATCTGCTAAAACTCTTCCCTGGTTTAAAAGTTCATAAACAACAGTTGATACAACGCCGTGTCTCTGTTCCGCATATACCCAAACGCCTCTGTATTGTGATAAATCAACTGCGGGTTTCACTTCATCTTTTTTCATTTCAATTGCTTTGAAAACTTTACATGCCTGTACGCATGCTCCGCAAAATGTACATTTATTTGCATCTATAACTGCCAGCTTAAATTTCTTAGGATGATCAGGTCTGTCAGTCATTGTGATAGCGCCGAACGGGCATGCGCTGACACAAAGAGAACAACCGATACATTTATCTGCCAGTATATTTATTTGATTTGCCATTTTTGCTTCTCCCTTATAATTCGTTTGTCGTTAACTTCTATATTATATAAGACTTGCTTCTTTTAATTTTTTAACTAATGCCTGTGCCTGAACGTTTGCTTCTCCCGTAAATTTATCTCCGCCTTTTCTTTGAGGAGGCGTAAATATTTTCATAACCTGAGTTGGAGAACCTTTGAGTCCGCATTTTTCAGTATCAGCATTAATACATTGAACATTAAGCTGTTTTATAACTGCTTTTTTTGCATTCATTTTACCTTTAAGGGACGCGACTCTTGGCGTATTGATTTCCTTAACAACAGTAATCAAACAAGGAACCGGCGTTTCAATTAAATCGTACCCGTCTTCCATCATTCTTTCAACTTTCATAAATTTATCATTTATTTCTTCAACTTTTTTAACGTAAGCTACATGCGGAATATCAAGCATTTCGGCAACGGAAGGCCCTACCTGAGCTGTGTCTCCGTCTGTTGCCTGTTTACCGCAGATAATTACGCTGTAATCAGGTATAGTTTTAATTGCCGACGATAATGCATAAGAAGTTGCCCATGTATCGGCACCTGCAAATGCTCTGTCGCTGACGAGTATTGCTTCATCTGCACCTTTTGAAATTGCTTCTCTGAGAGCAGAATCCGCCTGCGGAGGTCCCATTGTTATAACAGTTACTTTTCCGCCTGTTCTTTCTTTTAGTCTGACACCTTCTTCTAAAGCATATTCGTCAAAGGGATTGATAACTGCTTCAACGCCTTCTCTTTTTAATGTTCCTTTTTCAGGATCAATTTGAACGTTTGTCGTTCCGGGAACCTGTTTTATACAAACTATTATGTGCATCTTTATTTTTTCCTCCTGTTTCTTACCTGCAAAATATAAACATCTTTACTTCTATATCAATAACTAGAAAGATTTTGAGCGAACCGAAGTATTTTCAAGTCGCGGTGTACGAAAGCGTAAGCGGTACATAAAACTTGAAAATACAAAGGTGCAGCCGAAATATTTCGGTTATTTACTCGCTGCTGATTCTTTAATAAGATTCAAAGCAATCTCATTTTTCTGAATCTGACTTGTACCTTCATAAAGAGTTGTAATCTTTGCATCTCTCATCATCTTTTCTACAGGATATTCTTTACAATAGCCGTATCCGCCGAAAATCTGAACTGCGTCAGTTGTAACCTGCATTGCGGTTTCTGATGCAAAAAGTTTTGCCATTGCAGATTCTTTACTTGTTCTTACTCTTTCATTTTCAGGTTTTTTGTTATTGTCATCTATCATTCTTGAAACCTGATATACCAAACATCTTGCCGCTTCAACTTTTGTTGCCATATCAGCCAACATATGCTGAATACCCTGGAATGATGCTATCGGCTGACCGAATTGAACTCTTGTTCTTGCATATTTAACCGCTTCGTCCAACGCACCTGCCGCTATACCTAAAGCCTGAGAAGCAACGCCCGGTCTTGAACCGTCAAGTGTTGCCTGGGCGATTAACAAACCGTGTCCTTCTTTTCCTAATAAATTATCTTTATGAACTCTGCAATTATTGAATATCAATTCTCTTGTTACTGAAGATCTGATACCCATTTTATTTTCTTTTTTACCGAACGTAAAACCTTCCATTCCTTTCTCAAGAATAAAGCACGAAATGCCTCTTGCTCCTCTTGAAGGATTTGTTTTTGCAAATACCGTATAAGTTTCGGCTTCTCCGGCATTTGTTATAAAACATTTTGTTCCGTTAAGTATATAATAATCTCCGTCTTTGACGGCAGTAGTTTTCATTGCCGTAGCATCCGAACCTGCTGCAGGTTCTGTTAAACCGAATGCCGCAAGTTTTTTACCTGAAGCTATATCAGGCAAATATTTGCTTTTTTGCGCTTCATTCCCGCCGACTAAAATAGGAAGCGCTCCGAGCGCAGTAGCTGCAAGCGCAAGCGCGATGCTTCCGTCAACTTTGCATAGTTCTTCTGTTACAAGAACCAAACCCATAATACCTTGTCCTACTCCGCCGTATTGTTCAGGTATATAAACACCGCACAAATCTGCCTGCGCCAGTTCTTTTACTATATCCCAGGGAAATATTCCCTCTTCGTCATATTTTTCTCTTACCGGCTTAATTTTCTTTTCCGCTATTTCTCTTGCCACGTCAACCAGCATCTGTTCTTCTTCGCTTAAAAAATACTGCATATTATCCTCCGGTTTTTTTGAAAATTTTTACTGCGGATTTAAAAAAAACGGCGCATTATTTTGACTCGTTCTCAAATGCCTGTTTGGCCGCCGTTTGTTCGGCTTGTTTTTTTGAATTGCCTGCGCCGACACCTAACTGTTTAGCATTCACAAAAACCGCTACCTTAAATTTTTTGTTATGATCCGGCCCTGATTCTTCAATTACTTTATATTGCGGCAAAGTCCGGTACTGCGACTGAATTTTCTCTTGTAGTTTGGTTTTATAATCGGTTATATCAAAATTAATGTTTCGGTTTAAAAATTTCCCGATAAATTTTGACGCCTGTTCAAAACCGCCGTCTAAATAAACGGCTCCCGTCACGGCTTCAAATGAATCGCAAAGCAGCGATTCTCTGAGCCTTGCTCCGTTAAGTTCTTCATTTTTGCTTATTAAAACAAATTCATTCAATTGTATTTCTTTAGCCCATCTGCTCAAACTTTTAGCAGACACTATCTGGGCTTTAAGTTGAGAAAGATCGCCTTCCTGTTTATCGGAATACTTATTATACAGGTATTCTGAAACAAGAGCGGATAGAATACCGTCTCCCAGAAATTCCATCCGCTCGTTACAATCCGTTAAACCATATTCGCTGGAATATGATTTGTGTATTAATGCCAATTCCAAAGTTTTTTGATTTTGAAAAACATAACCAATAATACTTTGAAGTTTTGCTATAGTTTCAACTCCGACATTTAAAGAACTGTCTTTTGTTTTTACAACATTTATTTTTTCTTGTTCCCGACAACAATTACAACAAGGAACTTTTTTTAATATTTTCTTTATTTTATCCAACATACTTTTTTATAACTATTGTAGCATTGTGCCCGCCAAATCCCAAAGAATTTGACATTGCGCAATTAATCTGCCGGTTTCTTGCAACATTAGGAACATAATCCAAGTCGCAGTTCGGATCCTGCGTTTCATAATTTATTGTAGGATGAATAAAACCATTTTCCATACATAAAATTGTTGCAATAGCCTCAACTCCTGCGGCGGCTCCGAGCAAATGTCCGGTCATTGATTTTGTTGATGAAACCGGTATTTTATAAGCTCTTTCGCCAAAAACGGTTTTTATAGCAAGCGTTTCCGTCTTGTCATTTAATTCCGTTGAGGTTCCGTGAGCGTTTATGTAATCAACTTCATCTTTTGAAATTCCGGCATCTTTTATCGCAAGTTCCAAAGCTTTGATAACGCTTTTTGCTTCCGGATCGGGAGCCGTCATATGATATGCATCGTCCGATGCTCCGTAACCTGCAAGTTCGGCATATATTTTTGCGCCTCTTGCCAAGGCATGATCTAATGTTTCAAGAACTAAAATACCGGCGCCTTCGCCTATAATAAAACCGTCTCTGTTTAAATCAAAAGGCCTTGACGCTTTAGCGATATCGTCGTTTCTTGTTGACAGGGCTTTTATATTATTAAAACCCGCAACTGCCAAATCAGTTATTGTGGCTTCCGCTCCGCCGGTAACGATAATATCGGCATCTCCGTATCTGAGAAGTCTTAAAGCATTGCCGATAGCATGATTTGCCGACGCGCATGCGCTTGAAACGGCATAATTAGGTCCGGTAAAACCGTACTCAATCGCTATTTCTCCCGGCAGCATATTTGTTATTATCATAGGAATTAAAAAAGGAGAAACACGTCTCGGTCCTTTTTCTACAACCACGGAATGTTCTTCCTCGGTTATTTCAAGACCGCCCATGCCTGTTCCGGTTATTACGCCTATTCTTGACAAATCTTCTTTAGACAAATCCAGTTTGGAATCTTCAATCGCCATTTTTGCGGCAATAAAACCCATCTGGGTAAATCTGGCCATTCTTCTTGCTTTCTTTTTGTCAATAAAATTTTCGGGCACAAAATTTTTGACGTTGGCACAAAATTTAGTGGCAAAATTGGAAGCGTCAAACGCCGTAATGGGGTTTGCTCCGGATTTACCTTCTCTTAAAGAGTCAGTAAACTCCTGCTTGCCAATACCTATAGGAGAAAGAACCCCCATTCCTGTAATGACAACTCTTTTCTTATTCATAAGCTTTTAATTCTCTGAACTTATTTAGCTTGATGAGAAGAAATATATTCAATAGCCTGCCCGACAGATTGAATTTTTTCAGCTTCTTCATCAGGAATCTCAATACCAAATTCTTCTTCAAATGCCATAACGAGTTCAACGGTATCCAAAGAATCTGCGCCCAAATCATTTATAAATGATGCTTCCGGTTTAACTTCTGCCGGATCAACTCCCAATTGTTCAACAATAATTTCTTTTACTCTTGTTTCTATGTCTGCCATTTTACTGTCCCCCTGTTTTTGTTGAGTTGTTTTACAACTCTTTTATTTTAACTTAAATTTTAACTACATGTACATTCCGCCGTTTACGGACAAAACATGCCCCGTAATATACGAGGATTCTTCGCTTGCTAAAAACAAAGCCGCTTTTGCAATGTCGCTTGCTTCGCCTAATCTCTTTAACGGAATCTGTTCAGAAAGTTTTGCTTTCACATCATCAGTTAAAGCATCGGTCATCGCCGTTCTGATAAATCCCGGCGCTATCGCGTTAACTAAAACGTTTCTTGAAGAAAATTCCCGCGCGCATGTTTTAGTTAAAGCTATTACTCCGCCTTTTGAAGCCGAATAATTTGCCTGACCTGCATTACCCATAAGACCTACGACAGACGTTATATTTATAATTCTTCCTGCTCTCTGTTTAAACATCTGTTTCGTAACCGCCTTGGTGCAGTTAAAAACGCCTTTGAGATTAACCGATATTACGGCATCCCACTCCATCTCGCTCATTCTAAGGACTAAGTTGTCTTTTGTTATTCCCGCATTGTTTATAAGTATATCAATTTTTTGAAATTTTTCAAGCGTTTTTGCAACTAAATTATCGCACTCTTGCAATTTTGCAACATTGCCTGCTACTGCCAATGTTTCTACCCCGTAAACACTCTTTAATTCATCGGCCGTTTTTTGGGCCAATTCAATATTGATGTCAGATACTACAATATTTGCGCCCTCTTTGGCAAATGTTTCAGCTATAGACTTTCCTATACCCTGAGCGCATCCTGTTATAATTGCTGTCTGTCCTTTTAATCTCATTGATTCAACTCCTTTAATGTCTTTTCTAAACTTGCCAAATCTTCAATATTAAGAACTTTTTTAGTTTTGTCTATTCTTCTCATAAGGCCCGACAATACTCTCTGCGGCCCTATTTCAATAAACAATCCCGCGCCGTCCGCAATCGCGTTTAAAATTGAAGCGTCCCATTTTACAGAATTATTTATTTGTTTTGCAAGTTTTTCTTTGATATTTGAAACGTCTTTTGTTATTTGAGCATCGCAGTTTGTAATTACCGGATATACGGGGTTATTAAATTCATACTTATTTAATTCTTCTTTCATCATTTCAGATGCCGGGGTCATTAATTTTGAATGAAACGGACCTGATACATTTAAAAGTATCGCCTTGGAAGCTCCCTGAGCCTGAGCAAGTTCAACAGCTTTTTGAACAGCCTGCGCTGTTCCGGATATAACAATTTGTCCCGGAGAATTAAAATTGACCGCGTCGCAAACGCCTGTTTGACCTGCCTGAGCACATATATTTATAACAGTATCTTTGTCCATTCCTAAAATTGCCGCCATCGTTCCGGGATTTTCTTCCGATGCTTTTTGAATAAACCCGCCTCTTGCTTTAACCATTGAAAGCCCGTCTTTGAAACTAAAAATCCCTGAAGCGCACATGGCCGAATATTCGCCCAATGAATGACCTGCCGTTACTATTTCAAATTTATTAAAATCCGTTGATTGTTTTAATACTTCAAAACATGCAATACTTGTTGCAAAAATAGCCGGCTGCGCATTTTGAGTATTTTTTAAATCTTCTTCAGTACCTTCAAATATTATTTTTTTTAGTTCATCACCGAGTTGGTCTATTATATCTTTTGCAACGGGAAATTTTTCATACAAATCTTTTCCCATACCCACATATTGAGATCCCTGTCCCGGAAACATCAGCATTATTTTTTGCATATTTTTGTTACTCCTGAATTTTAATCCTTGCGGAATAAATTTTCTATAATCCTGTTTTTGTGATTTTTTATATTTTAAGCACCGCGGCGCCCCATGTAAGACCTCCGCCGAACGCCATAACAGTTATTATGTCGCCTTTTTTAGCTGCTCCGGAACTGATTGCTTCATCAAGTGCTATTATTGTGGTAGCCGATGACATATTGCCGTATTTATGAACATTTACGTATACTTTCCCCTTGTCAACACCAAGCCTTTTGCCGACAGCTTCTATAATTCTAAGGTTTGCCTGATGAGGTATGTACAGAGCAATATCTTCATCTTTTTTGCCTGCCAGTTCCAATGCCTTTTGCGCTGCTTCGGCCATTTTAACAACAGCTATTTTAAAAACTTCTTTACCTGCCATTTTTATAAATTGTAATTTATTATCAACAGTTTCATGCGTTGTCGGCATTGCTGTTCCGCCTGCGGGAATATTTAAAAGATTTGTATAATTACCGTCAGCTCCTAAATGTACTGACAAAACATCTTTTTCTGTTTCCGATGCCTGTAATACCATAGCGCCGGCTCCGTCTCCGAATAAAACGCAGGTGTTTCTGTCTGTCCAGTCTGTTATTCTCGTTAAAACTTCACCGCCGACAAGAAGGACAGTTTTATATGTCCCTGATTCTATGAAAGATTTCGCTACCGAAAGTCCGTACATAAAACCCGAACATGCCGCCGATATATCAAAAGCTACGGCATTAATTCCAAGTTTTTTTTGTAAAGTACAAGCCGTTGCCGGAAGCGGCATCTCTCCTGAAACTGTAGCGACTATTATAACGTCTATTTGATTTGCCTGCATTTTTGCTTTTTCTAAGGCTTTCTTTGACGCTTCAAAAGCTAAATCGGATAAATTCTGAGATTTATCTATTATTCTTCTTTCTTTAATACCTGTTCTTTCTGTTATCCACTGGTCAGAAGTATCAACCATTTTTTCTAAGTCGCTATTTGTTAAAACTTTTTCCGGAACATACGACCCGGTTCCTAAAATTTTTACATTAAATTTATTCATATTTTTTACCTTAAGATTTTATAATCTCTTCATATTTTGCAAGCTCTTGAGCTATTTCGTCGTTAACATGCTGAGAAGCGTATTTTGCGGCGACTATAACCGCATTTTTTACGGCTTTTGCGTTTGATTTGCCGTGCCCTATTAAACAAACTTCATTTACACCCAACAAAGGCGCTCCGCCCTGCTCCGTATAATCAACTCGTTTTTTCATACTGTACATTGCAAGTTTTAAAAGCGGAATCATTCCCCAGTAAATAGGATTCTTTTTTACGCTGTCTTTTATTAATTTAATAACCATCTCTGCTACGCCTTCTCCGAATTTCAAAATAACATTGCCGACAAAACCGTCGCAGATAACCACATTGGCTTTACCTTTAACAATATCTCCGCCCTCAATATTACCTATAAAATTTAAAGATGTTTTTTTCAGAATATCAGACACGGCAAAAGTAAGTTCGTTACCCTTTGTATCTTCTTCGCCTATTGATATTATTCCTATTTTTGGTTTAGGATGGCCTAGAACTTTTTCGGAGTATATACTTCCCATAATGGCAAACTGGGCAAGATGTTCCGGTTTGCAATCTACGTTTGCGCCCACATCCAATATTGTACACATTCCCGATATTGTCGGAAACGGTGTAGATATTGCAGGCCTTAAAACGCCGGGTATTCTTTTAAAATACATTATAGCTGTTGCCATTGCTGCGCCGGAATTACCCATTGAAACAAAAGCATCAGCCTGTTTGTCAACAACAAGTTTGGCGCAAACTGCCATGGAAGAGTCTTTTTTCTGTCTTACGGCATTAGCGGGCGATTCATGCATTTCTATAACTTCGGTTGCATTAATAACTTTTATTTTGCTCGGAGAAATATTATTAATCTTTGCGTATTTATCAAGCAAAGGATATATTGCTTCCTGTTTTCCGACAAGAAGCACTTCATGGCTTGTATGCTTAACGGCAAGTACGGCGCCTTCTACGTTTATATCAGGAGCTTTATCGCCGCCCATCGCATCAAGAGCGATTATCATTTACTTTTGTTCCTTTTCCTGCTGCTGCTCTTCGCTTTGAGTTTTTGTTTTTTTAATTTTTTTAGGAACAATGAGTTTCCCGTTGTAGAATCCGCATTCCGGACAAACTCTGTGAGGCATTTTCGGCGCTCCGCAGTTTGAACACTTATTTGAATTTTCCGCAGTTATTTTAGAATTTGCAGACCTCCTGCAATCTCTGCGGTGCGGACTATGCTTTCTTTTTGGATTTGGCATTTTTCCCCCAATTACTTCTTATTTATTTTTATTATTTTTGACCACTTTTGCGCAACAAATTCACCGTCGTTTTTTTCTTTACATTTACAGTCTTTTTCATTCTTATTACATCCGCAGACCTGACATATTCCTTTACATCCGTCATAACATAACGGCTGCATGGGAATATCCAGTATTATTGTCTGTTTGATATAATCGGAAAGGTCAAACTCTTCGTCTTCCTTAGAAAAAGAACTTTCAAAAGCGATACTGACGCTTTTGTCAAAAATCCCGATACACCTTGAACATTCAAAATTCTCTGTTCCGTATATTCTGCCGACTATATTAATAATGTCGGAATATCTTATTGCTTTAAAAGAAATTTTTAAATCTGATTTTTTTAAAACATCGCTTTCCAAATCAAGTTTAAAAATTTCATCTTTTACTTCAAGCTCTTTTTTCTTTTTAAAATCATCAAAACGTAATATAAATTTTCCCATATCATATATGTAAAACAGTATTAGATTATATTTGTTAGTTAGCCGTTTGTCAATACCTGAATATAGTGTTATTTACCCGTTTATCATATATAAAAACAGCTTACAACATTAAACGAAAAGAGACAGGATTCTTAAAATCCTGTCTCTTTTGTTTTATATTATAAAATTAATTATTTGCTACCAAACTTCCAGTTTACACCCATTATTGTGCGATTTTCCCAATTATCTGAATTATCCTCGTATACCTTATAGGCATAACCTGCATAAAATTCTATTGTTTCAGTATATTTATATTTTCCTACCAAATCATATTCATAGTAATAAGTCTTTCCGCCTTTTGCAGAACCGTTTTTATATATATCAAGCGATGCACTGTATTTTCCTTTTGTCCAGTCTGCTCCGATATTGTATGATTCTACATTCGCAAACCCTATCCCTCCATACTTATATGAGCTTCCGATAAGTCCGCAATTTGCATCTGAGGCTAGTGAGTAGAAATCATAGCCTGCTCTTAAATATTGTACTCTTGGCGTTAATGTCATACCGGTTAAATCAAACTGATATGATGCATTTAATTTTGTAAGTATTGCATCATCTTTTTTCTGGTCAAATATATTGCTTGCAGGACTGTAATACTGCTGGGCTATTTCTCCAGATGCCGTTAAAGCTCCGAATTTAACCATAGGTTTTACGCCTATAGTTTCTGATCTAAAGCTGTTACCCAATATTGGATCACCATTAGTTTCTGAATCATACAAGTATCCTCTAACACACATATTGTCATTAATTTTATATTTGCCGTTTAAAATTATAACGTTTATTTTATCAGGGTTTACATTCCCATTCTCATTTGACAACTTTGAATATACCAAATCTACTTTTACTTTTTCTTTATCGTCATACGTTAACTGGGCTCCGTCCATTCCGGCGTCAAACGCATTATTAGCGTTGATTCCTGGCGTGGTATCTGAATAGCTAAATCCCCATTTTGACATATCTCTTAAGCCTACATAAAATATAGAATCGCCTTTTTCACCGTAGTAAAATTTACCGACTTTTAACGATAATCTGTCATTGTCAAATAAATTTTTAAATACTACGTTTGCTTCGGCAAGAACCGTCTTGCTTAACAAACCGGTATTTTTGCTGTTATTGTTATCTATCTGCTGGCCTGCCAAATAATTGTCTCCCCAGCTGCCTTTGTACATCAAAGCTACGTTTGCTTCAATATTTTCTTCTAAATCAAAATTTGCTCCAATAAATAATCTTGAATTTGTATAGCTGTACTGATCTGCAAAATTTGTAGCACCCTGCCAACGATCCATACTTCCCATAATATCCAACTGCCCGTACCAGTTTATCTGTGCGCTTGCCATTGCAGGCACAAATAAAGCCAACGCAATCAACATCATTGAAAACTTTTTCATACTCTCTCCTTTTTTAAAATTTTTCAAAATAATTTTGCAGTACTTATTTCACTGCACACCTGCCCTACAGAAACAAATAAAGCCAAAACTACTGCTAAAACCAAAAACTTTCTGAGATTTTCCCTTTGTTAAATTTACCAAATTTTTCACAAGTTTTTAACATTTCCTTAACATCTTGTTAAATTATAAAAAAAAACAATTTGGATGTCAACAACAGAAATTTAGAAACTGCAAAACACTTGACCTCCCTACGAATATAAATAGAAGAAGTCTTCCAAAAAATTATTAAGATGTTTATCGGCGTAAAAAACTATATATTTATTTTTAAACACGGGTTGAAATTTCAATTTAAATTTTTTAAGAGCAGTCATATCGTATTTAAAATGTTCTCCAAAAACAAAAATTTTAGCCTTTTGGACAAAATCATCGTCCAGAATAATTTTTTCGGTAGGCGTAAGTCCTAAATTAAACCACTTGTAATTGTTTTCCTTTGCCCAGCAAACGGATTTGAACAAAATATATTGAAGCATATTTTCGGCGCAGTCGCTTGTATATCTGACATTTGAAACAAAAGTTTCATATTTGTCCCGCGATAACAATAAATAGGCGTAAGCCGACAGGAAACCGGCTTTTTTTACAAGTATATATTTTCCCGCCGAATTAGATGAAACATCAAACATTTTATTTTTTAAATTGCCGAAATCTTTCTGCCATTGAAAGTCTATAAAATCCGAATATTTTTTTTCTTTTTGGAAAGTTTCTTTGTCGGTTATTTCAAATTTATATTCCCCGTCCATTTTATCAGCCGTTTCTTTAATTTCTTTCAACGGCGGCAAATCTTTTGAAAAAGCTTCAAGCAAAACATTGGCGTCGGCGCCGAAAGGAGCTATATCCATACCCATATCGTCATAAATTCTCAAATTTTTATTACCAACATATAAAAATGTGGGAGTTATATTTTTCAAATCCGTCATTTCTTTAAAATCCCATATAAGTTCTTTCGCCGAAACGTCATCGCCGACCGGATCGCCGAAAACTATTGAATTATTGTTTATCTGGGAATACATTATAAACGAATTAGTATCTTTGTAAAATAAATTTCTGTTCTCAAAAGCGTAATTAGCGTAAACATATTTGCTTGAACCGGCAAGCGTTCTGATATTATCGGAACTGATTTTCATTTGTTTATACCTTGCCCTTTTAAGCAATTCCGAAATACTTACTATCGTAAGAATCACGGCCATTCCTATACAGATTCTTAAAAATCTTCCGGCGCCGCTTGTTCCGAACAAAGTCGTTAAAAAATTATTCAGCGTATAAATATCCTGTTTGTAAACAAAAAAACCGATCCAAACCGAACCTATAAAAACGGCCGTTATCGCGGAAAACCACATCATATTAAGTTTAGGCGTTACAAGACTGAGATTTCTGTAAAAATATTTTTTTGACGGAATAACAAGAGACAGCATAACTATCAAAGCGAGTATTTTTTCATAACCGTATCCGTTAATTAGAGCAAGCGGAAACAGCGTCGCAAACAACGCAACCGCCCAAACGTACGCCGCTCTTATTCTCAAAAGCAGTCCTCTGGAAATAAACAATAATAATATTCCGACTATGCTTATTGAAAAATGCAGCAAATCAAGAATTATTGAAGGTATATATACAACAAGTCTGCTTATTATTGATGACGATACGGTTGTGACTCCCGAAAACAAAATTATTGTTCCGCTTAAAAAAGTACTTATCGTAAGCGCCTGAGGAATTATTGACTGCATTCTTCCGCTGTAAAATCTTGCAAGAATTCTGAACCTTTTTTTAGCTCTGAAAAATTCATGGCTGGCAAGAAGAACCAACGCTATGCCGAGCGGAAAAAAATAAAATATTGCCCTGTACGCAAGCAAAGCGCCCATAACCGTAGCGCTTGCGGTTTCAGACGGCAGCATCATTACAATAGCGGTTTCAAAAACGCCCATTCCGCCGGGAACCTGGCTTAAAATTCCAAGCATCTGCGCGACAAGAAATATCTGCAAAAGCGTTATGTAGCTTATTGTATCCGGAGGCAGCAATATATATAAAGTACACGAGGCCAGAATCCAGTCTGCCGTTGCAAGAAGCATCTGCCACAATGTAATATTAATTGACGGAAATGTTATCGTCCATTTAAAAAACTTTAAAGGTTTTGATTTAAAAATACTGAGCAAACTGTATACTGTAACGATTGTTAAGAATAAAAAACCTAAAGGTCTTGACGATATAAAGAAAAATTTATGGCTGCTGAATTCAACGGGACTGAACGTAAAAACAAGTCCGCCCAGTATTAATAATCCGAACCAGATGGTGGCGGACGAAAAAAACAAAACTTTTGTAACATTGAGCATTGATACGTTATATAAAGAATACAATCTGTATCTTATTGACCCCCCGAATAACATTGAATAACCCGTATTATTGCCGAGGGCATTGCTTATAAAACAAGTAAATACGACGTTTTTAAATTTCAACGGCACGCGTATAAAATTAAAAGCTATAACGTCATACCCGCTTAAAATAAGATAGTATGATAAAGCTAAAACCAACGCTATTAGCACTTTAAACGACGGAATCGCCTTTATGGTGTCAATTATCTGCTGGTAGCTGTAATTTTTCATTTCGTGACTTAACAAAGTAATAGCCACAATAAAAACAATAATACCAAGCGGTGCTATAATAATTTTTATAATTTTTTTCATTTTACAATACCAAACCAAACTAAGCAGCTTAGATGATTGGAAGTTGAGAAGCTTGGCAATTCCACGGCAACAAACTCAAAAAATCATGTAGTTAAATTACTTAACATCCTGTTTCTTTTCGTTACCACTAAGCTTCCTAACTTCCCAGCTTCTGTCTTCAAAGTCGTTGCAGTTACTGAACTTCCAAGCTTCCTAACTTCCCAGCTTCTGTCTTCAAAGTCGTTGCAGTTACTGAACTTCCAAGCTTCCTAACTTCCCAGCTTCTATACTGTACTAGTATTTAATTTTGTCTTTCTTTTTATTCCAAATTTTAAACGGTTCAACCGCATTATCAGTATCAATCTGATCCATTTTCACGGTAAATCTGCCCGTCTTGAGTTCATTATATATTTTTAAATCCCTGAATCCGTACTTTGAAACCGTTTCTTTTGTGACTGCATAATAAATCTTTTTAATATTTGCCCAATAAACGGCTGAAAAACACATCGGACAAGGCTGGCATGACGAATATATAACGCATCCCGCTAAATCAAAAGTTTGTAATTTTAAAGATGCCTTTCTTATCGCGTCTATTTCCGCGTGCAGAGTCGGATCATTTTTTTTGGTAACGCGGTTATACCCGTACGAAATGATTTTATCATTCTTTACTATAACGGCCGCAAAAGGCCCGTTGTTATTTAATTTGACGTTTCTGACTGCCAAAGAAATAACTTTTCTTAAAAATAACTTATGCTTTTGATTTTTATCCACGCGATTATTATACTAAATTTAATGCAATAAAATTATTCCCGTGACGATTAAGATAACCGCCGATAGTTTTTGGATTGAAAAAGGTTCGCCCATAATGCAGAAAGCTATTATTGCCGTAACAAGAGGAAATACTGCAACCGCCGGAACTACTTTTGAAGCGTTTCCTTTTGAAAGCGCTTTAAAATAAAACAGATATCCCAAAAGACTTACCGAAGCCGAAACAAAAAGGAACGATATGTTTTTAAAAGGAAAATTAATTATCGTTTCGGTTTTGCCGGTAAACAGAACAAACAAAATCATTACAAAAGCCGACCATATCATTCTTACGGATATACCTGTCGCGGGATTAACCGTTTTAAGAGCGGTTTTGTCAAAAACGGGAGCAAGCCCCCAAAAAAATATCGTAAGTCCTATATATATCCATTCCATTTTTTTCTCCGTTTATTTTATAAGAGCGACGCCCGTTACTATAAAAATTATAGCTATGAGTTTTTTTATGCTGAAGGACTCTTTCATAATTAAAAAAGCTATGATTGACGTAAAAAGCGGATAAGTCGCGGCCGCCGGCACTATTTTTGAAGCAAACCCGCCCGCTAAAGCCTTAAAATAAAATATAAATCCCAAAAGGCTGAACGAAGAAGCGGTTACAAAAAGTATAATGGATTTTAAATCAAGTTTTTTTATAACTTCCGCTTTGTTAAAAATAAAAACATATATAAACATTATTGAACCGGCTGTCATCATTCTGATTGCAACCGCAAGCACAGGATCTATTGCATTCAGCGCCATTTTGTCAAAAACGGGAGATATCCCCCATAAAATTATTGTAAGTCCTATAA
>Ga0302243_1000393_pt1 | contig 41013 bp, 21 predicted proteins | sample AAG_UR_Met_MG_FD_193514 | JGI IMG/M metagenome (GOLD analysis project Ga0302243, IMG submission 193514) | Enriched activated sludge microbial communities from anaerobic digester in WTTP, New Holstein, Wisconsin, United States - AAG_UR_Met | ecosystem: Engineered > Bioreactor > Anaerobic >... | reverse complement strand
TTGTTTTGTATCCATGTTTATCATCGTTTTTGTGTTGCTGTTGTATTTGCAAAGCAACTGGTTTAACTTCAATAAGTGGTATACTTTTCAACGGGAAGGTGGTATAGTTTTCAATTAATATATACAAGTTATTGAATTTCAATAACATAACAAAATAAATATGCTACTTTTTATCTCATATTCAATTATTTATTGAACTTGCGAAAGTTAAGTTAACTATTCAAAAAAAATTGCTTTTAAGGACAAAACAGTTGACAGGTTTTTTTTTGAGAGACACTTGCATATATGTTATCTTTGTTGAAAATTAACGGCAAATCATCTTTGGAATTTCGTAATATAAATTAAAATACAGATATGAAAAAATTAGTTTTAACAGCATTAGCAGGCATTTTACTATTAACCGCCTGTAACAATAGTAGCATTAGAAAAGGACAATATAAGGGGGAAGATATTTCAACAAAAGCCGAAATATTGAAAGACAGCAAATTGAAAACAACTCAAATTAATGTTGACCTTAATTCGCCATGGAAACTCTACGCCGGAACATCTGTAGATTCAATAGATTTTTCCAATCCAATAGCTTCAGGTAATGAAAAAGGAATATTTACTCTGGATATTCCATTTCTTCCACGTCAATATTTCCAACTAACCTCTTCCAATGGTGATGCTATATTCTCAGAGCGACACCTGCCCATGGAAGGAGGATATAATTTTAGAGATTTAGGCGGCTACCCAACCAGCGATGGACGATTCGTTAAATGGGGCATGGTATTTCGCACTGATGACATGTACAATCTTACCGAAACTGATCTTAACTATCTCAGTGATATCGGTATGCATACCGTTGTTGATTTTCGCTCCGAAAATGAAGTTGCAGCGGCAGCGGATAAACTTCCATCCACAACAAAGAATCACGTTCTTCTTCCCATATCTCCGGGTAACATGAACGAAATACGATATGAAAATATTAATCCTGCTATATTTATTGATTACATGAAGCTTATGTATTCAAGTCTGTGTACCGAAGATAACATTATAGATCAATATCGTAAATTTTTTGCACTTCTTCAAGATGAAACAAAAATTCCTCTAAGTTTCCATTGTTCTGCAGGCAAAGACCGCACGGGTATAGGAGCTGCACTTTTCCTTTATTCGCTTGGTGTTAACGAAGATATTATCATACAAGATTTCCTGCTGTCGAATAAATACCTGGAAAGCAAGTATGCAGCTTTAGTAGCACAAATACCCGAACTCAGCATAGCGAGTACGGTAGAGGCTGAGTATATGCAGATTACTTTAGGTAGTATAAAAGAAAATTATGGGTCGGTAGAAAACTATTTGGAAAATACATTAAATGTGGATATAGCCAAACTGAAAAGCATGTATTTGTATTAAGATACTCAGATGTGTAAAGATGTAAAGAGTAAAAAGTATAGGTTTAAAAAAATCATATGACACTATTCCTTAAAGTGTGTAAGTGTAAATTCCGGAATGGGGGTCACTATGATCCGGAATGGGCTCAGGTTAGTTCGGAATATACAGATGACTAAACGAACAGCTTATGTAAAAATGCGCGCTTTTTATCATATTCTTCTATCTTTGTGGTGCGAGTTCTGTTTCTCGGATTTGTAATATGAAAATTTAAATTTCATGGATCTGTGTAAGCCTTATGTCTTTTATAAATATCAGTAGAGAACGGGTGCAGATGTCAGGAAGCGGATACACAAACGAGAGAATACCCGAACAACGACATTCGTGGTTTAATAGTTAACAAATGGCATTATGAAAAAAGTTTTACCCGGTATATTTGCTATATTTATGGTTGCATCGCTGGTAGCTCAACCGATTTATAAAAATCCGGACGCAACTACCGAAAATAGAGTAGCAGACTTGCTCGCTCGAATGACCACTCGGGAAAAAATAGGGCAGTTATGCGCTCCTTTGGGCTGGGAAATGTATGAAAAACAGGGCGATGAAGTAGTCGTATCCGATAAATATAAAAAGCTGATGGCGGAGTCTAATCCCGGTGTATTCTGGGCGGTTCTCCGTGCTGATCCGTGGACACAAAAGACACTTCGGACAGGACTCAATCCCGGTTTGTCAGCCAAAGCACTTAACGAATTGCAGCGATACACTATCGAAAACAGCCGCTTAGGCATTCCGCTGCTGATAGCCGAAGAGTGCGCACACGGACATATGGCAATCGGTACCACCGTTTTTCCCACTTCGCTGGCACAGGCAAGCACTTTCAATCGTGAACTTATCTTTCAAATGGGCGAAGCAATTGCGCTGGAGGCTCGACTGCAAGGGGCACATATAGGCTACGGACCCATTCTCGACATTGCACGCGATCCGCGTTGGTCGCGCATGGAAGAGACTTTTGGTGAAGATCCGGTGTTGACAGGAGTGTTGGGCAGTGAGTTTGTAAAGGGATTGCAAGGCAACGACATCAAGGAAGGCCGACACGTATATTCTACTCTAAAGCATTTCGCAGCCTACGGTATTCCGGTAGGCGGACACAATGGACAACCGGCACAAATTGGTACCAGAGAGCTGTTTTCTGACCATCTTGCACCTTTCAGAATGGCCATTGAAGCGGGTGCAAAAACTATTATGGCTTCCTACAATTCTGTTGATGGAATTCCCAGCACCTCCAATCGCTATCTGCTGACTGATGTGCTTCGCGGTCAGTGGGGATTCGATGGTTTTGTTTTTTCCGATTTGGGCAGTATCGAAGGAATTGCCACATCACACCGCACCGCTTCAAGTATCAAAGAGGCTGCTTCCTTAACATTACATGCCGGTGTTGATGTTGATCTTGGTGGAAATGCCTACGGTAGGAACCTGGAGCAGGCTTTAGCGGAAGGATTGATTCGAGAGGAAAAATTAGACAGTGCGGTAGCTCGTGTTCTCAAACTTAAATTCGAAATGGGTTTGTTTGAAAATCCTTATGTGGATCCAGAAAAGGCAAATCAAATTGTCAGAAACGAATACCATAAAGCCCTGGCACGGGAAGTGGCACGGCAGGGAACCGTTTTGCTAAAAAACAAGCAATTACTACCGCTTTCGAAAGATGTAAAAAGCATTGCTATTGTCGGTCCCAATGCCGATAATATGTACAATCAGTTGGGCGACTATACGGCGCCGCAGGAGAGAGACAATATTATAAGCGTTCTGGACGGTATCAAAAATGCAGTGAGCAAAAACACAAAACTTCACTATGTCAAAGCTTGTGCCATACGTGACACAACGCAAAGCGACATAGCAGTCGCTGTAGCTGCAGCCAGGCAGTCGGATGTTGTTGTTGCCGTGGTGGGCGGTTCAAGTGCACGTGATTTCAAAACCGACTATGTTGGTACAGGAGCAGCAGTTGTTTCAGATAAGCGTGTTGATATTATTCCGGACATGGAATCGGGTGAAGGATATGACCGCAACTCGCTCTCTTTGCTGGGTGATCAGTTAAAGCTGTTAGATGCACTTTTCGGGATAGGCAAGCCGGTGGTCGTGGTCTGTATCCAAGGCAGACCGCTCGATATGAATCTTGCATCCGAAAAAGCAGATGCCCTGCTCAACGCCTGGTATCCCGGCGAGGAAGGAGGCAATGCAATTGCCGATATCCTCTTCGGTGATTACAATCCGGCGGGAAGGTTGCCGGTATCCGTTCCCCGTTCGGTTGGTCAGTTGCCCGTTTATTATTCACAAGGCGAGCAAAACAAATATGTGGAAGGTGAAAGCGCACCGCTCTATTCCTTTGGCTTTGGATTAAGCTATACACAATTTGAATACAGCCATTTAACAATCGAACGGCAGGATGAAAAGACTCTTATTACCTTTAATATCACCAACACCGGTGAGCGCGACGGCGATGAGGTGGCACAACTTTATATACGCGACAACGTAAGCTCGGTTTTTACTCCGCCCATACAGCTAAAAGACTTTGAACGCATTCATATTCGCAGAGGAGAAACAAAAAGGTTAAGCTTCACACTTAACGATTCGCAACTCACGCTATTCAATCAAGCCATGGAAGAGGTGGTTGAACCGGGCGAATTTACAGTGATGATTGGGGCGGCATCAGATGATATACGCCTCAGAGGGAGCTTTGTGATAGAGTAGGGCGCTTCTACGCGAGTTTGCTGCTAACTAATTCTTTTCACACTATTTGTCGCACGAACTTAATTGAGAATAAGATTTGTTTTGAAGTAAGCATAGTTGGTAACAGTCATTATATGCAACACCTGAACGCCAAAGTACATTTAAGAACATTTAGTTTTTTTCCTACACACAATGCCCAAATTAAAAAACAAAAGAGCTTGAATTTTGCCAATACACGAACGACAGAAATAAAAATAAATAGTAATTTTGACGAATTAGTCCAAAACAAAAATACAAGATGAAATCTTTTGGTGAATATTTACGAAACAGACGAGAAAAACTGGGACTTCCTCTTAGAAAGGTTGCTGCCGAACTCGATATTGACACTTCTGCTCTTAGCAAGGTAGAAAGGGGAGAAAGACCTATGTCAATTGATTATCTCAAACCATTAAGCCATATCCTGAAAATTGATGACAAGGAACTTCAAGTTCGGTTTTTAGCAGACAGCATTAATGCAAAATATGGCAAGTTAGATTATTTAGAAGATGGTTTGGGCGAAGCCATAAATCAATTAAAAAAGAAAAAGAAGTAATGCCAACTAAATTTTTTACAAACCAGGGAGATAATAGTTTACTCAAAAAGTTTGAGGGAGTATTTACAAATATTGAAAGCATCCGTCATTTTGATGCATTGGTTGGTTATTTCAGGGCTTCAGGATATTTTAAAGTACGCGCATTCCTTGATAAAATACCAAAAATCAGAATTCTTGTGGGTATCAATGTTGACCAACTCATTAAAAAATATCACGATAAAGGACAGCTTTACCTTGAAAGCTCTGATGAAACAAAAGATGACTTCCTTGGAGAAATCATAAAAAACATACAGGAAGCCAACTATGACGAAGATACAGAAAAAGGAATATTGCAATTCATTAATGACTTGGTTGATGGTAAAATTGAACTTAGGGCACATCCTAAAAAGAAAATCCATGCTAAGGTTTATATTTTCAGACCAGCGACATTCAACGAATATACATCTTGTGAAGTAATTACCGGTTCATCAAATCTTACCGATGCCGGACTTGGAGCAAATCCTGAATCAAATTACGAATTTAATGTAAGTCTTCGTGACTATGAGGATGTGAAATTTGCAACCGAGGAGTTTGAAAGACTTTGGGATGAATCGGTTCCCATTTTAAAGGCAGAAGCTGAAAGGATTAAAAATCAGACTTATTTACGTGATGATTTTACTCCGTTTGAGCTGTATATTAAAATGCTCATTGAATATTTCGGCAAACGGGTAGATTACGACCCATACAATATTGATTTACTGCTCTCTCCAAAATACATTCGGTTAAAATATCAGTCGGATGCTGCCAATCAGGGCTATGCAATCATGATGAAGCACAATGGTTTTGTATTGGCTGATGTGGTAGGTTTGGGGAAAACGATTATCGCCTGTATGATTATCAAAAAGTTTATTTACGAAAATGGCACACATACAAAGGTTTTGGTAGTTGTTCCTCCCGCAATTGAAGATAGTTGGAGACGAACAGTAAAGGATTTTGAATTGGATAATCATTTTACTTTTATTACGATTGGAAGCTTGCATAAGATACTCGATCGTAACAATTATTCTTATCCGAATCCAGAAGATATTGATTTGATTGTTGTTGATGAATCTCATAAATTCAGAAATGACTATACCGAAATGTATTTAGCTTTACAAGAAATATGTAAAATGCCAAGGACAAGAGCTGCTGAAGATGGAGATTCAAGGAAGAAGGTAATATTGATTTCTGCAACTCCCTTAAACAACAGACCTCAGGATATTGAAAATCAACTTTATCTTTTTCAGGACAGAAGAAACAGTACACTTGAAAATATTAGAAATCTGCAGGAATATTTCAAACCAATAAATGAGTTGTATAAAAAACTGGCTTACGAAAAAAAGCTGAATATTAGAAAGCTAAAAGCCTTGTTTCAAAAATTACGTGATGATGTTGTAGAGCCACTCGTAATCCGAAGGACAAGAACTGATATTGAAAGCAACAAAGAATATTTGGAAGATTTGGAAAAACAAGGGATTAAATTTCCCAAAGTTGGCGACCCAATTGCTCTTTACTATGAATTAGATGGAAAACTGAGCGAATTATTTTTCGATACTGTTTCACTCATTACCAACCTTGATGAAGAAGGTAATGAAATTGACGGGTTGGGATATTACCGTTATAGGGCAATTGAATTTCTTGTAAATGAAGAAGACCGAAAAATATATGGTAAAGTGGAATCCATTTCAAGTAGGCTGTCTGCTATCATGAAAACGTTATTGGTTAAACGTCTTGAAAGTAGTTTTTATGCATTTACTCAATCATTATCAAGATTTCAAAAGGCGATTGACAACATGTTGGAAATGTTTAATGATAACAGGGTTTTTATTGCACCCGATTTAAATATTAACAAATTGCTGGAAGAAGGTTTAAGTTACGATGAAATTGAAGCTAAAATCAATGAAAAAGGTGGAAATAATAAAGAATACAAGACAGATGCTTTTAATAAAAAATTTATTCCTCTTTTAAAGCAGGATAAAGAAAAAGTTGATGATTTGATTGAACGCTGGAGCAAGGTAAAGAAAGATCCTAAACTAATTGAGTTTGCAAAACAAATTCAGGAAGAGTTTTTCACGCCAAAACAAAACATTAGCGGAAAACTGATTATTTTTTCCGAGTCAAAAGAAACGGCAAAAGAACTGACAGAAAAACTATCGAAGATTACAAAGAAAAAAGTTCTTACTGTTAGTGCAGAGAACAGAAAATATGTTGAAAACATTATCAGGGATAATTTTGATGCAAACCTTGAAGAAGAAAAATGGCAGAACGATTACGATATTATTATTACAACGGAAGTATTAGCAGAAGGTATCAACCTGCACAGAAGTAATGTAATAGTAAACTATGATGTCCCATGGAACTCAACGCGTTTAATGCAGCGCATCGGACGTGTGAACCGTATCGGCTCAAGGGCTGATAAAATTTATGTCTATAACTTCTACCCTTCAACCCATGGTGATGCTCAAATTCATCTGGTAAATAATGCTTTGCGTAAACTTCAGGCATTTCATACCGCTTTTGGTGAGGATAACAAAGTGTTTTCTATTCTTGAAGAAAAAGGAGAAGGTGCATTGTTTGGGAATAAAATTCAAAAAGAGGAAAGCGAAATTTTAAAATATCTGAATGAATTACGGGATTTTAAAAAGAAGCATCCCAAAATTTTTAATAATATTTCAAAAATACCAAACAAAGCAAGATGTGGCAGAAAACTGCCTGATAGCAAACAATTGACGTTACTTGATACAAAAACAGGAATAATTAATTATCCCTTACAAAATACATCAATCACATATCTGAAAAGTGACAATCACCCAGGGGTTTTTTGTTTGATTACACCCGAAATGAACATTATTGAGATAAACTTTTTACAGGCAGTCAAACTGTTTAAGGCTCCTGATAATGAAAAAGCAATCGCATTGCATGAACTGCATCATAAACAAACATTGGCAGGACTTGAATATTTTAAGTCGGAAAAGAAACAGGAAAATATGAAGACAGTTACACGCAGAAACCTAAGTCCAGCAGAAAACAAAGCAATTTCAAATCTTAATGCAGTGTCAAAAATTGCGCAAACTGAACAGAAACGAATGGCTTTATTGCGGGCATTAGATATCATTAAAAAAGGAACATTTGCATCTAAAGGATTACCAAAATCCATCAATGATTACTTTATTGCAAATGCAGGATTACTTAAAGAGAAGGAAAAATTTATTGAACAACTATTTATCAATGTTCTCGACAGATACGACCTTTCTCCGGGTTCTGAAGAAACAAGCCAAACAGATAAAGTGGACAGGGGAATTGTGAATCCTCAAATTGTATTAACTCAAAGCTTTAGTTAAATATGGTAAAAGGTAAAAAATCGTCAATCAGTGTAAAGGGAACTAAAATCACAATTCTTTCAAAACAGAGCATTGATTATATTTCCTTAAGTGATATGGTGAAAAATTTTGAAGGAGAATCTGCACTGATTGAACAATGGCTGAGAAATAAAGATACAATTGAGTTTTTAGCTGTTTGGGAACAAATCAACAACCCTGATTTTAATTCCCTCGAATTCGAGGGAATAAGAAATCAAGCGGGTACTAATCGTTTTTATCTTTCCGCAAAAAAATGGATTACAAGTACTAATGCCAAAGGATTGATTGCCAGTGCAGGACGCTATGGCGGAACTTTCGCACATAAAGATATTGCCTTTGAATTTGGTTCATGGTTAAGCCCTGAGTTTAAATTATATTTACTAAAAGAATTTCAGAGATTAAAAGATGATGAAAACCTGAGGCTTTCTTTGGAATGGAACTTAAACAGAACGCTTTCAAAGATTAATTACAGAATTCATACCGATGCTGTAAAAGAAAATATTATTCCCCCGGAAATTACGAAGGAACAGGCAGCTTCTATTTACGCCAGCGAAGCCGACATACTGAATGTTGCCTTATTCGGGAAAACTGCATTGCAATGGAGAAATGAGAACCCGGGCAAAGAAGGAAATATAAGGGATTACAGTACACTTGAACAATTGTTAGTTTTGGCTAATATGGAAAGTTTAAATGCTGAATTCATACGAATGCAATTAACTGCAGGTGAAAGGTTGATAAAACTTAACCAAACTGCAAGATTTCAAATGAAATCTCTAACTGAAAATCCTCATATTAAAAAGTTAAACAAAGGAAAAGAAGATTAATATGCCCGTCAACAGAATTCAATTACAAGACGCACTGCAAAAGCCTTACGACAGAGTTTTATTTTCCCGTGAAGTGTTAAGACCGGTCTTTGGTTCCAGTTTTACGCTGAATTCCTCTTTAGTGCCGACAACAGTTTTACTCAATAAATCAGAATCTGCTGCCATTGATAAAGTATGGATTTATGGTAAAATCCAATTAGATGACAGTACTGAAGTAACCTGCTACGAAGTATTGCTTCAACCAACTGTTCGTATTGAACAAAGTAAAGTCGCTATTCAGCAATATGTTCGGAAACTTCTAACTGCCGGACAAGCTGCATTAATCAATTTTGTTCCGGGTAGGGATTCCTCCCCTTCAGGAGAGATGTCACCAGGACAGAGGGGCGTCTGGAGGCTTACATTGGTTGCCAAAGATAGTGTGCTGACTGATAAAGGAGTTAAAGAAAAAACGACCAATGCAAAACGATACACTTTCTTATTAGGTCCTTCCGAAACCTGCAAAACGGCTGCTGAACGCTTTGAAGTTCTGAGTACTGAAAAGGAAATAACATTTCAAACTCTTGTTAATGCGTTCTCTGTTGAAAAACTTAGTAAAGCTTTTTTTGAGGAGTACACCCTGCACTACCAGAATTTCTGTGATTATCTGCAGGAATCAAATTATCGCAAATCAGTTTTCAATATTTCCTTTCCTACCAATGCTACAAAACAGGAAAAAGATAAAGCCAGTAAATCTATCCGTGATTTTGTAAAGAAACTGCTTGGACGTATTGTGTTCCTGTATTTCGTTCAGAAAAAAGCCTGGCTGGGTGCAAGCGATACAAATTACGTTGATGGTCTTGGCGATTTCATTAAACAACTTTTCAATAAATCAGGTGGAAACGATGCTTTTTATAGCAATTGGTTAACGATTCTTTTCTTTGATACGCTAAACAAAGAACGAGCAAACGATGACTTTAAAATGCCTGATGGAAAAACGGTGAAAGTCCCTTTTCTTAATGGAGGTTTGTTTGATAAGGAAGAATTTGATGAACACTTGCTGACTTTCCCTTCAAAACTCTTCCACAATCCCGATTTTGAAGATGCCATACTTACTGCAAAAAATAATGGTTTTGCACGTGGTTTCCTCGACTTCCTTGATGCATTCAATTTTACCATCTACGAAGACAGTCCCGATGACCATACCGTAGCTGTTGACCCTGAAATGCTTGGGCATATCTTTGAAAATCTGCTTGAAGACAACAAGGATAAAGGCGCATTTTATACTCCAAAGGAAATAGTGCATTATATGTGTCAGGAAAGTTTAACGGAATATTGTCTGAACCTTGATTTTTTTGATTGTGGGATAAGCATGATTGATGAAGATAAAAGGTTGTTGATTGAATCAATCATCAAGAAAAAGGAAGTTGATTTTGAACTGCTTAAAAAACATTGTAAATCAGAAGAATTTTGCAAATCATGGTTCAGACATTTGGAAAAGCACCTTGACAATGTGAAAATCTGCGATCCTGCCATTGGTTCCGGTGCCTTCCCTGTGGGATTATTACAGGAAATTATCAGTATTAAAGAACTCATTGCTTACGAAACTAATAATGCGTGGAAGCCTGCTGAAACTAAACTAAATATAATTCAAAACTCCATTTACGGGGTGGATATTGAAAAAGGTGCAGTGGATATCGCCCGCCTGCGCTTTTGGCTTAGCCTTGTGGTGGACGATGAAAAACCCAAAGCTCTGCCCAACTTAGACTATAAAATTGTAGTGGGCGACAGCCTTATAAGCAAATTTGATGACGAAATTGTGGAGATTGATTGGGGACGTAAGCAAAGTGTAGGAAAAGCAGATGAATATGTAAAAAATGTGCAGCGCTTGTTGGTTGAAGTAGCCGAAAAGCAAAAAGAATACTTTAACCCCAACAACAAGAACAAGAAAAAACTCCAAACAATTATCCGCAATCTGAAAATTGAATTACTCAAAAACCAAATTTCGTTTAATAAAGAACTTTATGTAAATAGAACCGCGCAAAAAGGTGGTTTTACGCCCACTGCAGCCGATATAAAGCACAATACTAAACGGGAATTGCAAATTGCCGCTTATAATAATCTGATAAGCAAACTTAACAATCTACTAAAAAACCCTAATGAACCTTTTAAGCATTTTGACTGGAAATTAGATTTTCCTGAAGTACTGAATCCTTATTTGGTAAATGAGAACGGGGGCTTTGATATAGTAATTGGGAATCCGCCGTATGGGTTTAGAACTGTGTTATCAAAAGATGAAAAAGACCATTTTAGAAAAGTTAGAAAAATAGCATTTAGTAGTGGGGATAGTGCAGAGTTATTTGTCAAAATTTCATTTGATAATCTTACAAAAGAAAGAGGTGTTCAAACGTTTATAATTCCTAAAAAATCTCTTTATGGCGATGCTTGGGAAGATACTCGGATAAATTATTGGAAAAAATACAATCTTATTTTTATTCTTGATACAGGAAAATCTTTTGAAAATGTACTATTAGAAGCATCTGTTTTTTGTTTAAAAAAAGAAAAAACAGAGAACGATATTAAAGTAGCATTTTTAACTAAAAATGGTATTAATGAAGTGGGTTCTTTTCCAATAAATGAATTATTGGCAGAAAGTAACACATTGCAAGTTTATAAAGCACAATACCCAAAATCAATTATTGAAAAAATTGACAATATTAAATTTAAAGAGAAAATTGTTGAGGGGAAACTTGGTTTAGCTATCGGTACTGATTTCTTTTCCGATGAAGAAACAAATGATAAATTATTAAAAGGGATAGACATTCAGCGTTATCAAATTCGCTCACATAGATATTTAAAAAACAAACAAAAATTAAAACAAGAATCTTATGACGAATTTCTAAATCCGAAAGTGCTTGTTCAACGACTTGTAGCTCATATTGAAAACCCATATCCACATCTAAAAATTACTGCTTGTTATGATAATGAGGGGATTATCATAACCAATACTCTAATGTCTTTTAGTATTGATAATCGGATTTCTGAAAAATTTTGGCTAGCCTATTTAAATAGTAAATTTGTAAGCTGGTATGCATATAATTTTATTTATGCAAGGGCGATACGTGGTATGGATTTTTATAATTTCTATATCCAACAAGTACCAATTCCAAATATTTCGAAAGAGAATCAAAAAATATTTATCGGACTTGTTGACCAGATTTTGATTCAAAAATCTCAAAACCAAGACACCACCGCCTTAGAACAACAAATAGACAATTTAGTTTACCACCTTTATGAATTAAGTTATGATGAGGTAAAAGTGATAGACCCGGAGTTTTCGTTAAGCAAAAATGAATATGAAAGTATTAAAATCGAATAAAAAACTCTGTGTATCTCTGAGTTCTCTGTGGTAGAATAAAGAGAGTTACCAAAATTCACTAAAATTATTACTGATGAACAAAAAATGAAGATTTGCAAAGGGGTGTTTGATAGGTTGAATGATAAAGAACATACGGTAAGGATAAACCTGGAAAAATGAAGGAGGAGATTCAGGAAATCAGGATAATTGAAGGTCTGGAAAACTAATAGCTAAATGACTAAATGCAGAAGATTAAACCTCACATGTCAGCATTTATACCAAAGTTTTGCAAAAGAGCATACAAAGCCAACGCACCGAGAGGAATTCTTTTATAAAATTTGACGACACTTAAAAAATAATAACCGCTGACTCACAAACTGACAAAGAACGATAAGAAAGTAAAATGACAATGAATCGGAAACTGAATATTGACAATGGTTTACAAGAATGGAAGATAGAACACCAGGCGATAAAAAGTGGTATAGTTAATTGCCGGTGCAGTGGGTATTCGAGAGGCACAGTTCCTATCAAAAGTAGTTGTAACTTGACAGGAAAGAGCTTCGAAATTGGCAACTAACCATACCACTAACCGTTAGCGGAAACCGTAATAATATAGACTGATAATAATTAAGCTACTGCCAAAATATTGTTTAAACGCCAAGAAAAAACATTGATGAGCAAAGTAATAAATATAGAAAGTGTAAAAGACACTACTCTTTACAAGGGGTTAGAAATAAGAAACAATTCCGCCACAAAAGTTGGGTATAGAAGCAGGAGTTGTTATATAGTTTAACCTTAAGGCAGAGGATAAACAAGTTGGCAGCAAGTTTGCGAGACAAAATACAATACTAAAGAATTGAATGGATAAAAGAATTTTTATAAAAGACTGGTTAGAATTAAAACCATACAAGAAACAAACTGTAACTGACAGTTATTATCTAAAGATATGTAATGATATTAAGAAGGTTATTACAACAAATAAACAATCGTTCGTTCCACAGAAATATTTGGATAATAAAGATATTAACTTGTTGTCTTGCTTTCTAACATCATATTTCGAAGATTTGATTTCAGAAACAAATATATGGAATTCTTTCGTGAGAACTCATCAAAGATTATATAAGAAGCAGCTACCATTTTATAATTTGGACGAGTATTATGAAGAAGAAATTAATCCTCAAGATATTAGTTTTTTAATCTGGTATTTTTTGAATACAGTGCAAGAAGAAAAATTCATTTCACCTTTTAACGATTTTATTGTAGAAACGGCAGAAAAGATATTTGATGTATTTGATAAGGAATGGGAATTTGCTCCAGAAAATGAATATTTAAAGACGTTTTATCAAATAGACCAAAAACAAAATGATTTTTATATTGCTCGAAATTTAATTGATACTGTGCTATTTAAGACTTACCTATTTTATACCGACACTTCATTTAGATTACAAGAAGAAGAAATTGAGATAATTGAAAACAACAAATATGACTATAATTTAACATTGTTCCTAAATGAAAACAGAGATAGAACACTGCATAAATCTCATACCATATTACTTGCCTTAACAGGAAAAGAATGGGTTTCTGAAATTTTGGGTACAAATCATCTTCTAAGTAAAGACTTTTTAGCTATCTCGCAAAAGATACAAGGATTTTTCTTATACAAAGGACAAGACAAAAACAATATCTTTCTTGAACATATTGCTTCCAGTAAAAATTTTAATCTAACAAAGAAATCTTTTGACCATTCACAAACTTTGAAAGAGTTGGATACAATTTTATTTATGGGTATTGTAATGTGGAAAGATGAATGGTGGTTTTCTGGTGTGTTTTTCCAACACCCATTTAATCCTGATTTAATACTTGACGAAAAGAATTCAATGGAGAGTAGAATGGCAGTCAATTTTTTAGACCATCAAGAACTAGGTACTGATGAGCGGCTAAAAAAGCAATTTTCAGCATTTAAAGATTTTAATAATGGCTCTCAGATAGCATTTTTACCAGCGGTAAGAATCAAGGAATTTTATAAAGACTACATAGAATTCTTTAATAATACTTTAAATCTATCAGAAGAAGAAATTAAAGAGGCAAAACAAAGAATGAGAAATGATGGTTTCTTTGGCACAAATGATACGCAAAAAGATTTTTCCGAAATATCAGAAACTGGATTGGTTTTCTTCAATCCAAAAGGCGGAGGCGAAATAGCATTGGCTGTTAATTCAGCATTTCCAATGCCATCAAATCCATATTTTAAAGAAGAAGATAGTGAAGAACATGTGGTGCATTTATTGATGAATGAAAGTTTTTCAACTGAATTGGTTATGTACTGCATTGATAATTGCAAGACTAAATTGTCATTTTTTACAAAAGGTATCGAGAAAAAATACCTAAAAGATATTGATTTCTTATTAAGATTTTGGAAAAAGGATAGATATCATACAACACCAACTATAGCTTATGCAGGGCAAAATGAAAAAACAGCCAGCAGGTAATAATCAGGGCTTAAGCGCAAGGCAGGCTGAAGTATAAAATTCACTTGTTCAATTACATTCATCTGCTATATTTCCTCGAAAATCTAGATAGAGGCTGGCAAAAGAAATCGAATTAGCAAGGCAGCCTACTCTTTTTGAGGAGGCTTATTTTTGAGAATAATGAAAAATAGTAAATATTGTTATTGATTATCAGCTAATTAAAAAAGTGAAAAATATTTTATACCTTTACCGGATAATAGTGATATTTTTATTGCTTTTCGATTTTAATTATCCTAATTTTGCAATCTTATTTCAGGTTTTTGTTATTTAATCAAGTGATATTTGACTGGTACATATCTGTAACTTGTTATCTAAGAGTTCAATAATTCAGAACCAAATAAAAAATGCTTATGAAAATAAACAATTTTACAAACCAATTTTTCCGACGATTAATACCATTGATGCTGTTTTTGTTTCTTTCGGCTGTTGGTGTATTTGCCCAAAAGGTTATTTCCGGGAAGGTTACTGCTTCAGATAATGGCGAAACTTTACCGGGAGTTAATGTTTGGATAAAAGGTACTAACAGGGGAACTACAACTGATATTGATGGTAATTTCAAGATGGAAATCCAGACTGATGACCGGACATTAGTATTTTCATTTATCGGATATCAGGATCAGGAAATAATTATTGGAACCCAGCAAACCTTTAGTATTGTATTACAGCTAAGTAGTACCTCTCTTGAAGAAATTGTGGTTATTGGATATGGAACCGTAAGGAAAAGTGATTTGACCGGTGCTGTTAGTTCACTTAAATCTGAAGATATAGGTAAAATCACTGCTATACATCCGGAAAAAGCCTTGCAGGGAAAAGTAACCGGTGTTCAGGTAACAACAACATCAGGGGCTCCTGGATCAGGTGCAGCAGTGAGAATAAGGGGGGTTGGAACATTCAATAATTCCTCACCAATATTTGTTGTTGATGGTGTTATCCTCGATGATATCTCATTTTTAAATTCAGCAGATATAGCATCTATGGAAGTATTGAAAGATGCTTCAGCAACTGCGATCTACGGCTCACGGGGTGCTAATGGTGTTATTCTCATACAAACAAAAACAGGTTCGGTTGGGCAGGAGAAGCCGGTTTTTGCTTTTTCAAGCGAATATGGCATTCAAAAGCTTGCTAAAAAGATAGATCTGCTCAACGGACGTGAATTTGCAATCATCTCAAATGAAATCCGACCTGGTTCTTATAATAATGTAGATGCTGTTCCTAATACCGACTGGCAGGACCTTGTGTTCAGAACAGCCCCTGTGCAGAATCATCAGTTGTCAATAACCGGTGCTACCAATGTTTCGCAATATTACGTAGGAATAGGATTATATCAGCAGGATGGTATAGTACCAAAATCAAATTATCAACGTATAACATTGAAGCTCAATAACACTTATAATTTATCGAAGTATTTCAAGCTGGGTAATAATATTACTTTGGCACCTTACGAACAGCGAAATGCACCAAATGTCACATACTCAGTTTATCGTGCACAACCTTTGCTAAAACCATATTATGAAGATGGAAGTTTTGGTGTTGTTTATAATGTTGGTAATCCGCTTGCCGATCTGGCATACTCCAATAATTTCCGCAGTGGCTTCAGGGGTGTGGGTAATATTTTTGCAGAAGCTAACCCACTTGAAGACATTACCCTGAAATCAAGTTTTGGTATTGATGCTTCATTCAATAAGTTTAAAGCTTTTACACCTGCTTATACTGTTTATAACCCTGATGGTACAGCATCGCAGCAATACAATGAATTTAGCGATATTTCAAAAGGTAATACTGAGAATTTGAGCTGGTTGTGGGAAAACACAGTCTCGTGGGATAAACGTATTGATAAACATAACATAAATGCTGTAGCAGGTTTTACTATGCAGAGAACTCGTTCGGAAGAGATTAGCTTTGCTGGACAAAATGTGATACGCGATAATGAGAATTTCTGGTATATTGAACCACCTTACATTATTGATGAATCAAATAACATCAATATGTTACAAAACATTTTTAACGGTGTTGACGCCAATCTCTATTATTCAATGATATCGTATCTGTTCAGGGCTAATTATACTTTCGACAATCGTTATATTGGTACTATTACTTTTCGCCGTGACGGATCATCAAAATTCAGCAAAGAAAACCGGTTTTCAAACTTTCCTTCTTTTGCTCTGGGATGGAATATTGTAAATGAGCAGTTTATGCAGAAGATTCCCTTAATTTCGAACCTGAAGCTTAGGGCAAGCTGGGGAATAATAGGTAATGAGAAAATATTGTATTTCGATCGCTTTGCCAGAGTTCAGTCCGATTTATTGGTGATTTTATCAAATCCGGATGCTTCTTTTCCGGCAGCGAGTTATTTCAAAAGCGGAAATCCGGATTTGAAATGGGAAAGTACTACCCAAACCGATATAGGACTTGAAGCTGGGGTTCTGAACAACAAACTAACAGGAGAATTTGACTATTATCGCAGGGTAACCGATGATATTCTTGTAGAGTTATCCACTCCCGGGCATATTGGTAACGGGCAGGGTCAACGTGTACGTTATAATGCAGCTTCGATTCTTAACAGTGGTTTTGAGTTTAATATCCGCTGGCGCGAGAAAATCAGAGATTTTAGTTATAGCGTGGGGTTGCTCGGAACTACTATTCATAACGAAGTCCTTGAAATAGGTGGTTCAAGTGGTGTTGATTCAGTGTTGATTGGTGGTTATCTTGCTAACGGACAGCCGGTTACATTAAGCAGAATTGGGTTGCCAATCGGAGCTTTTTACGGTTATATTACTGATGGGATTTTCCAGAATCAGGATGAACTAAATGCTTATCCACATTCATCACTGGCTGAGGTTGGTGACCTGCGCTTTGTGGATGTTGACGGAGATAAGCGAATAACCGGACTTGACAGAACTTTCATAGGATCGCCGATTCCTAAATTTATTTTTGGATTGAATTTTGAGTTTGCCTACAAATCTTTTGACCTTTCAATGGATATTCATGGACAAACTGGTAATAAGATATTTAATGGTAAGGATGCTGTCAGACCAGATCCTTATAATTTTGAAAAAAGTGTCTGGAACCGCTGGACAGGTCCTGAAACATCAAATACAGAGCCCAGAGCTTCGTTCGGAGGATATAATTATACACCTTCTGACAGGTTTATTCAAAATGGTTCTTTTATCAGAATGCGTACAATAATTATAGGATATACACTTCCGGCAAATGTATCTAAGAAGCTTACTATGCAGCAGGTTAGGGTTTATCTGAAAGGGACAAATATGTTTACATTTACCAAATACACTGGCTATACTCCTGAAATAGGCAGTTATGATGTATTGTCAAACGGTATTGATAATGGAATTTATCCCATTTCGGCAGTTTACTCCTTTGGTTTGAATGTTACATTTTAAAAATTCGCGATTATGAAAAAAATATATTATATTTTAGTTTTCAGTAGTATCATATTGTTTTCAGCTTGTGAAGATTTTCTTGAAGTTAGTCCTCAGGGTCAGCTTACACAGGAAAGTTTCCCTGTTAATTCGGCTGATGCTCTTCTTGCTACCAATGCTGCTTATTCCACACTAAGAAACTGGCATTATCATTCAGGCGGATACCCTATTCTGGATATAATGTCTGACGATTCTCATAAAGGAAGTAACCCTGCTGATCAATTAAATACTTTAGGACCTTATGATAATTTTACCCATGTACCCACTCAGGATGGTCTTGATCGTTGGTGGGCATCATTGTATCAGGGTATTAAGCGTACCAATGTAGTTATTGAAAAGGTTCCGGATATAGAAATGAACACTACACTTAAGAACCGCTATATCGGTGAAGCTAAATTCTTACGTGGTCTGTACTATTTTGATCTTCTGAGAGCATTCGGTGGTGTGCCAATAGTGGAAACTACTTCGCCACCACTTAAACTTCCACGTGCTTCGATCATTGAGGTTTACGAGTTGATTGAAAAGGATTTGTTGTTTGCTATTGAAAACCTTCCGGAAAAAAATGAATATCCTGCTACCGATCTTGGCAGGGCAACAAAAGGGGCTGCAAAAGCTTTATTGTCAAAAGTTTATATGTTTCGCCATGATGCAGGTAAAAATGATCTTGTGAATGCAGAAAAATATTTACTTGAAATAATTCTTTCAAATCAGTATGACCTTGAACCTGACTTCGAGGGTGCTAATGGTAAGAACGGTGAGCATGGCGTTGAATCAGTCTTTGAGATTGGTGCTATGGAAAGTTCCGGAGCTGTCGGAAATCAGTATGCCAATACTCAGGGTGTTCGTGGAACCCCTAACCGTGGATGGGGTTTTAACCGCCCGTCACTTGATTTGCGTGCAGCTTTTGAAGAAGGTGATCCCCGCCTTAAATTAACAATAATTGATCTTGGTGATGTCATTGATGGTGTATTGATTTTAGGAGATGGTACTACACCTGACCAAACATTTAATGAAGACGGAAACCTCGTTGAAGTGGAATGTTATAACAGAAAAGTCTGGATTCCGGGAACTTCCACCAATACCCAGTTTGGTCATAACCGCCGCCTGATCCGCTTTGCAGATGTGTTATTGATGGCTGCTGAGGTTTTGAATGAAAATGGGAAGCCGTCACAGGCTCTGGTGCATCTTAACAGAGTTCGTGCAAGGGCAAGGCATGGCAATAATGCTATATTACCTGACGTTACAACAACTGATAAAAATCAATTACGTGATTTGATACTTCATGAACGTCGTGTAGAGCTTGCACTTGAAGGTCATCGTTTCTGGGATCTTGTCAGAACCGACAAGGCTCCTCAGTTACTAGGACCGTTTGGATTTGTTCAAGACAAACACGAATTGCTTCCAATACCTCAAAATGAAATAGATATATCGCAAGGAACTTTAACTCAGAACCCAAATTGGAGTTTTTAATATTTTTTGTTTAATTAAATTTAGTAATTATGAGACGTAATCATGTTTTTTTGAGCCTTGGGCTCGTAGTTTTAGCTCTTACAATAGCTATAAGCTCATGTAAGAAAGACGACCCCGATCTTACACTTGCAACTCTCGTTGCCGGTACCATAGATCTGAATGCGGCAGCTTCACCGAGTGATGTGCCTGTAAATCCTGCTATCGTTGCTACTTTTAGCACTGATATTGACCCTGCCACTGCTATTGCCGCAAACATTACACTTACCCAGGATTATGATGGTACTGAAATTCCGCTGAATATAACAGCATCAGGTAAGACTATCACCATAAAACCAGAGGCGGATTTGAGCACCGGTGCTATATACATATTAAAATTCAAAGCTGGATTGAAATCTACAGCAGATAAATATCTAACTGCATTTGAACGTAACTTCACTACTATCGGAACTTTCGCTCCTGCAGGTGTTAAAGCACATTGGAAATTTGAAAACGATGGTAAGGACGAAACCGGAGTTTTTAACTCATCGGCTGCAATAGATATTAACTATGTTGATTCACGTAATGCTAATGCCGGAAAAGCTGCAGCATTTAATGGTACTACAAGTATCATTGAAGTTCCCAATGGCGATCAGCTTGTTAATACACAGAAATTTACTATTTCTTTCTGGGTTAAGGCTGAAGACTCAGGAAAGGGACATTTTGTACTGGGATTAGGTGCATTTTATGGTATTCAGTTCGAAATGTATGGAGGTTTTGATGGTGCAAAATTCGCCATCCAATATGAACTTGAAGATGGTACTACTGTTGCTGAAGATATGTGGTTCCCAAGTAAAGCTGAATACAATGGCAATGGTGGCTGGCAGGGCTGGGATTTTGCTAAATCTATTGAGCCTGATGATATGATAGCTATGCTGAAAAACAAATGGTTGCATATTACATATACTTTTGATGGAGAAAGTAGACGTGGAATCTTGTACTATAATGGCGAGAAAATGAAGAGCTTCGATTTTAATCTGTGGCCTGATGGTGATGCCAAACGTACCGTAAAAGGTATGAAATACGGAGGTGTTGCTCCTGATGTTGTAAACGAGCTTGCATTTGGATTTATTCAGTCACGCCAGGGTACAATGTGGGCTAATGAACCATGGGGCGGTTATATCTTCTCGGAGGCTAACCATTTTAAAGGTCAGTTAGATGATGTTCGTATCTATCATAAAGTTCTCACTCCTGACGAGATTGACCTTATGTACAGATCAGAAGAAAAACCCTAATTTTTGTTTTTGGTTAATAATGGGGAGGAGAGTGGGTTAATTCCCCTCTCCTTTCTTTTTTTATGTGTTTATGAAGTCAGGGATCAGTTATTTAGTTTACCTGTTAAGCTGCATTATGATTGCATTGGTGTCGTGTAATGACAAAAATGACACTCCGGCGCAAACATTACAACTGATCAGGGTTAAAGCTGATGATATAATTTTATCAAATACCCAATTGATTTCTGATATTCCCGTTAACAGCTCGTTTTATATTGAATTTACCAATGCTGTTGACACCACTTCCGCGAAAAAAAATATTTATCTTATTAGTGCTCAGAATAATGATAAGGTTTCTTGTGAATTTGAGTTTACAGACGAAAATAAAACCATTATTTTAACACCTTCAAATCCATTAATTAATGAATCAGATTATTTGCTTGAAATAGCCCGGGAGCTTAAAGGCTCGAAAAAAGAAAACTTCCCCGGAGTAAAATATGAATTTAAAACTGAACCCGGAATTTTGAAACTGCTTTCAGCCACACTTAATGCTTCGGCTTTGAGTTCGAATATGCATTTAAGAAATATTTCATACAACAATATTGAACTTATAATTAATTTTTCTCATAGCCTTGATCCTAAACAATATAAGGATGCATTTTCATTTTATCCTCCTTTGAATTTTGATATAGCTCTGTCAGCCGATGGCGCAACAGTTACCATAACAAACAATGAAGACCTGGATTATTACTCAAAATACTCTTTTCATATATCACCTGATCTTGTTGCTGAAAATGGCTTCTCATTTAAAGGCTTCCTTATATATTTTTATACTGGTCTGAATCCTTCAGTTAAAATGCCTCAGTTAAGTGATGAAGAATTGTTAACCCTGGTTCAGCAGCAAACCTTTAGATATTTTTGGGATTTTGCTCATCCAGTCAGTGGCCTGGCTCGCGAACGAAATTCTTCAGGCGAAACAGTCACAATTGGAGGTAGTGGTTTTGGATTAATGTCAATTCTTATAGGAATTGAACGAAATTTTATAACAAGGAGTCAGGGGATAGAAAGATTGAATAAAACTATTGAATTTTTAACCTTTGCTGATCGTTTTCATGGTGTCTGGCCTCATTGGCTAAATGGATCAACAGGAAAAATAATTCCGTTCAGCACTAAGGATAATGGCGGCGACCTTGTTGAGACCTCCTTTCTTGCAGCTGGACTGATCACTGTGAGGCAATATCTGAACCCCAATGATGATTCAGAAGAAGCTATTATATCCAGTATAAATAATCTGCTGAACACCATTGAATGGTCATGGTACACACGTGACGGACAAAATGTGCTTTATTGGCATTGGTCGCCAGATTATGGCTGGGATATAAATATGCATATCAAAGGATATAACGAAGCACTGATAACCTATTTCATGGCTGCCTCTTCTGAGACATTTCCAATTGATGCTCAGGTTTACCATAAGGGATGGGCTGGTTCTTCATTTTTTGTTAATGGTAAGTCGTTCTATGGTATTCAGTTGCCACTCGGGTTTGATTATGGAGGACCTCTTTTCTTTGCTCACTATTCTTTTCTTGGTTTAAACCCGGTAAATCTCACTGATCAATATGCCAGCTACTGGACTCAAAATATCAATCATACATTGATCAACAGGCAGCATTGTATTGTGAACCAGAAGAACTATACAGGTTACAGTGCTGATTGCTGGGGGCTGACAGCAAGCGATGATCCTGCTGGCTATAAGGTTCACGAACCAACAAGAGACAATGGTACTATCACTCCTTCGGCTGCGCTTTCGTCCATGCCTTTCACTCCCGAAGAATCAATGCAGGCTCTTAGGCATTTTTATTACGTTTTGGGTGATAAGTTATGGGGGTCTTATGGCTTTTACGATGCTTTTAATTCGCATGAAGGCTGGTGGGCTAGTTCCTATATTGCAATTGATCAGGGTCCTATTATAATAATGATTGAGAATTATCGCAGTGCTTTATGCTGGAACCTTTTTATGTCGGCACCCGAAGTTCAGCAGGCAATGATAAAACTTGGCTTTTCAAATTGATGTTTTCTTTAATTAAGAAATAAATAAAGTGATTATAATGATTTGTCAGAATAAGAATAAACCATTTCAAAATCTTGTTAACAATATGAGGATCAGTACATTATTTTTGTTTTTTCTAACCCTGTTCATGTCTTGTGGGCAACCGGAAAAACAGATTTTCAAATCTCATGGAAATGTTGATTATCCTTTGTCAGCCAGTGATGAACTTATGCTTGACACTATACAGAAAAAGACTTTTCAGTTTTTTGTTAACGAGCATCATCCGGAGTGGGGAATTGTAAAAGACCGTGCTTCAGAGTGGGCGCCATCAAGTATTGCTTCTACCGGCTTTGCTATTCCGGTTTTTGCTGTGGGAATTGAAAGAAACTGGATAGAACGCGAAGATGCTGCCAAAATAGTGATGAATATTCTGGAATTTTTTTACAATGCGCCTCAGAGTGCTGATACCAATGCTACCGGTTATAAAGGATTTTTTTATCATTTTCTTAGAATGAATTCCGGTACACGCGAATGGAAGTGTGAGCTTTCGTCAATTGATACAGGTATTTTAATGATGGGAATCATTTTCGCACGAAACTATTTCAACATAGATAATATAACAGAAACACAAATACGTCTGTATGCTGATAAACTACTTGAAGGTATGGACTGGAGTATTTTTGCTATGCCTGCTGAAAGCCGCCATCCTTACACTATATCAATGGGCTGGTCGCCGGAGGAAGGCAGGACTGACTGGGGTTGGTATGGATATAATGAGGGGCTTTTTCTTTACACTCTTGCTGCCGGCACTGGAATGGAAGATATAGAAAAAAGCTATAACGCATGGTTAAGCTCGTACAAATGGCAAACTCCATACGAAGGTTATTCACATGTGGTTTTCCCGCCTTTGTTTGGTCATCAGTTTTCTCATGCATTTATTGACTATCGTGGGTTGGTGGATCCCTATATGAAAGAAAAGGGCATTGATTATTTTGAGAATTCCAGGCGTGCTACTTATGTGCAAAGATTATATGCCATGGATAATCCTTATGGATGGAAGGGTTATGACTCATTGTGCTGGGGCATAACAGCCAGTGATGGTCCTACTGAGAAATACAATGCCAATGGAAGAAAATTTCTGGGATATGCAGGCAGAGGAACAAGCGGGCCTGACTTCAATTATTTCGATGATGGTACCATTGCACCTTATGCCTCCTTATCATCCCTGCCTTTTGCGCCTGAAATCGTTTTACCAACCATCAAAGCAATAAACAAAAGATATGGTTCAAAAATATGGGGTAAATACGGCTATTATGATGCATTTAACCCCACGGCTAACTGGGTAAATGACGATTTTCTGGGAATTGCTGAGGGACCAATGATCATTATGATTGAGAACTTCAGGTCCGGACTGGTCTGGAATTATGTAATGAAAGATCGTATAATTCAGAAAGGGTTGAAAAAACTAGGTTATGAGTCTCTGACAGAGAAATAAATAAATTGGAAATACAAAATATTGATATTCATGAATAGATACTACTCAAGGTTTATTGCTTTATTTTTGCTCCTGTTGATATGCCGGTTTTTGTTTTCCCAGATCATAGTTCTTGATGAATTTGAAAGCACTGAGGGCTGGAATTTTATAAAATCTGATGGTGTTGAGCTTAAGCTTGACATTGAACAGGGTTTGACTGGTAAAGCCATCCGTTTTGATTATGATTTTACGAAAGGTACCGGTTATGGCGGTGTTCAGAAGTTTTTTCCGATTGATCTTCCTGAAAATTATGAATTTACTTTTTACCTGAAAGCCCAATCGCCTGAAAATAATTTTGAAATCAAGTTTATTGACGAATCCGGCGATAATGTCTGGTGGGTGAATAACCGCAATTATAAATTTCCTGAAGAATGGAAGAAAATCCGTATAAAAAAGCGCCATATTGATTTTGCATGGGGTCCTGCAAGCGACAGAAACCTGAAGCGTATTGACCGGATTGAATTCACAATTGCTTCCTTTGTTGGCGGCAAAGGTACTATATGGCTTGATGACCTGAAGTTTGAACCTCTGCCAGCCGAGATAAAAGCATATCCGCAGCCATCCGTAAATACTTCATCGCTTCTGAAAAAGAATACAGCAAATAATATACTGGACAGGTCAGCAGAGACATATTGGTTTAGCAAAGATTCGGGTAATCAAACGGTGAATATTGATTTTAAAATGAGCCGCGAATTCGGAGGCTTGCAGATAAGATGGCTGGAAGATCATTTTGCAAAAGATTTTGATGTATTTCTCTCAGGTGATGCCAGAGATTGGGAGAAAGCCTATTCAGTCAGGAACAACCAGACAGATGTTAGTTTTATTCGTTTGCCTGAGACTCAGGCACGGTTCTTACGCCTTGAACTAATAAATTTCTCTTCAGAAAAGGGATACGGGATCAGGGAAATTGAATTCCTTGAAGTATTGGAATCCCTGACTCCTAATGATTTTTTCAGATATGTTGCCAAAAATTCTGCATTAGGGTATTATCCCCGGTATTTTACTGAACAGGCTTCATTCTGGACTATCAGCGGAGTGAATAATGATGTAAGTGAAGCTTTGATAAACGAAGATGGTATGATAGAGGCTGACAAGGCTTCTTTTTCCATTGAGCCCATGATAAGGGTAAATAACAAACTTTATAACTGGAATAACGTTCAGCCGTCGCAATCCCTTGGTTTTAACGGAAGGCATGAAAACTTTACTTTCCTGCCCACAGTTCAGTGGTTGTGTGAAGGTATAAAACTTTCTGTTTCTGTTGCTTCAATAGGTGAAGCAAATAAGAACTCGATGCTCGATATACGTTATACACTTGAAAATAGGAACACGGAACCAATTGAATTTGATTTGTTTTTGATTATACGTCCTTTTCAGGTCAATCCGTATTACCAGTTCCTGAATTTGCTGGGAGGAGTGGGGAAGATTAATAGCATCAGCGAAGATAACGGAGTAATAGCAGTAAATGATAAAGTAATAATACCACAACGAAAATATGATGCTTTTGGAGCTGTAAATTTCGATAATGGAAATATTGCTGATCTGCTCTCAAAAGGCTTAATGCCGGATATAACCAGTGTTACCGATGAGCACGGACTTGTTAGCGGTGTGATAAAATATTCTTTAAATCTGAATCCGGGCGGTATTAAAGAGTTTTACATACTTATTCCATTTTATGAAGAAGCTTTTATTGATCAAAATTCAGACCCTATTGCTGCCAGTGTTGAATTTAACAAATCAGCAGATTTCTGGAGGTCAAAAGTTGACAAAATCAGGTTTAATCTGCCATCTTCGGCTGACAGGATTATAAATACATATAAAGCAAACCTGATCTACATACTTATTAATCGCGATTTAGCTGGTATTCAGCCGGGTTCGCGTTCGTATGAAAGAAGCTGGATACGCGATGGTGCATTAACATCTTCAGCATTGTTGAAATCCGGAATTATTGATGAAGTGAGAGATTTTATTAACTGGTATGCACCACATCAGTACGAAAACGGTAAGGTTCCATGCGTGGTTGACTTCCGTGGTCCTGACCCTGTGCCGGAAAACGACAGTCACGGTCAACTGATTTATCTGATACGCGAATATTTCAATTTCACAAAAGACACTGCTTTTTTGCGTTCGAAAAACAAACATGTGTTAATGGCTGCAGATTACATAGCATCGCTCGTGGCAGAACGTTCAGTTGATCATTTTAAATATGGTAACGACAGCGTTAGAGCATATTATGGGTTGGTTCCGGAATCTATCAGTCATGAAGGCTATTCAGAGAAGCCAATGCACTCATACTGGGATAATTTTTTTACAATAAAAGGTTTGAAGGATGCTGCAGAAATTCAAAAGATACTTGGCGAGACCGAAAATTATGAGCGGATTAAAATGCTGAAAGACACTTTTGAAGTGAATCTTTACAATTCAATCAGAGCTGCAATGAAAATCAGGGGCATTGATTATATACCAGGTTGTGTGGAACTTGGTGATTTTGATGCCACATCAACAACTGTGGCACTTACTCCCTGTAATGAATTGAAAAACCTGCCTAAACCTCAGATTTACAATACTTTCGATAAATATTATGAGTATTTCGAGGACAGAAGGGATAATAAAATAGAATGGCGGGATTACACACCTTATGAAAACCGTTTGATTGGTTCTTTTATCATACTTGACCAGCCCGACAGGGCACATGAGCTATTGGAATTTTTGCTTGATGATCAGCGGCCTCAGGGATGGTATCACTGGGCTGAGATTGTATGGAAAGATTACCGTGTACCCCGGTTTATAGGCGATATGCCCCATACCTGGGTAGGCAGTGATTTTATTAATGCTTTTCGGACAATGTTTGTTTATGAAAACGAATATGATCAGTCCCTTGTGTTAGCTCCGGCGCTTTATCAGGATTGGATTGACTCTCCCGAAGGTATGTCAGTGGAAGATCTCCCTACTTATTTCGGAGATATATCCTATTCAATCAAAAAAGAATACGATTTCTATCGTTTTTCAGTTTCCGGCGATGTTAAATTGCCTGCTAACGGGATCAAAATTAAGAATTTCAACGGTTCAAAACTGCCTTCAAAAGTTATGATTAACAGCAAGGAAACCAGGCATTTCACTAATAACGAGATCATAGTCAATGAAATTCCTGCCGAGCTACTGATTTATTACTAAGCAAAAAACTTCATTTATGAGTGAATCTAAAGCAAAATTGAATAATACCGGATCGGAAGACCGGATAAAGTTTTCGCAGTTAGCAGCTTATGGTGCCGGTGGTATTATTCCGATTGCACTTTTTAATATTGCCGGTATTCTTGTGGGATTAATGGGAAATATCAGCCTTGGGCTGAGTGCTTTCTGGCTGGGAGTGATTTTAATAATTCCCCGCCTTTGGGATGCAGTTTCCGACCCTATTATTGGTCATCTTTCTGACAATACCAGAACCCGATGGGGGCGCAGGCGTCCTTACCTGCTTATTGGAGGAATACTGGTAGCCATAACTTTTGTGATATTATGGTGGATACCAAAAGGCGATCTGGTTCATTCATGGTTCCCTTCTGAAAGTCAGTTTCAGGCTTTTCAACTGTTTTATATACTTCTGGCATTACTGCTTTTCTATACTTCAACAACAATTTTTGAGATACCTCATGGTGCTCTGGGTATGGAAATGACTACCGATTACCATGAGCGTACACGACTGTTCAGCGCTAAGAGTTTTGTTGGAAACATTTTTGCAATGAGCACTCCATGGCTTTTCTGGCTTGCAAACCGTGAGTTTTTCAGAGGCACCGGGGGTAATGAGGCTGACGGAATGCGTTATGTTTCACTACTTATTGCTGCTTTTTTAATACCATTGTCATTCTGGTGGAGCATAAAACTTCGCGAGCCTGAATTTGCAAGGGTTTCAAAGCAGGAAAAATCTCCTTTCTGGAAAAATATGAAGCATGCCGCCTCAAACAGGAATTTTATAATGCTCACTCTTACCATTTTCACTCTTGCCATGGGTTTTAATTTTGTGAACCTTCTGGGATCCTATATTCCTATTTTCTATGTTTTTGGTGGTGATAAAATGGAAGGTGCTTATTTACTTGGTATTAATGGAACGATATGGGCTATTACAGGAGTACTCGCAGTTTTTCCGCTTAACTGGATAAGTCCGAAGCTTGGTAAACGCTCAACTCTTGTTCTTGCTATTGCATTGATGGTTTTGGCGCAATTGTCCAAAATAGTTTGTTACAATCCTGAGTATCCTTATCTGATAATTATACCTACTATCCTGTTGTCGTCAGGCATGTTGTTTTTCTTTACTCTTGGCTCATCAATGGTTGGCGATATATGCGATGAAGATGATCTTAAAACGGGTCAGCGTACCGAAGGTAGTTTTTATTCGATTTTCTGGTGGTTCATAAAAATGGGAACGGCTCTTGCAAGCTTTGTAGCCGGTGCTTTGATTGTTTTAACTATGTTCGATCAGACTCAGGTTACAAAAGTGGATTCTCTTCAGGGCAGCATCAGGGAATTGCGAAGCGAAATTCAGGTCAGCAACGAAAATACAGCTACAAATCCAACTATTGACAGTCTTTTAGCAAAATCATTATTGCGTTGTGAAGAACTTGAGAACCATCTGGAAACCAAAGCAGCAAACGCAAAACACAGCCATGATCATTATCAGTTTTTATTAAAATCAGTTGAGAATGTCAGGGAGAGGTTAATCGCCCTTGACCCGGAGTTGCCTGATGGATTATTTGAAACCGAACTTAATACTATTGAAAAAGAGATAACTGTTTTAACAAAACAATCGCCTTATACATTATTGATGATGAGGATTGTAGAAATTGGACTTCCGTTACTTCTAAGCATCTTTTCAGTCTTTTTTATTTTGCGGTACTCCCTCACTGAGAAACGAAGCCATGAAATAAAGGAATTGCTGAAACTTAGAAATATTGGTAACGAGATCACAGAGAAAAATGCAGATAATCAATCTGCGATATGATGAATAAACAACAATACGATGACATTCAGCTATAAGAAAGACAGTTTTTATTTTAACGACCGGAAAATATTCCTTAATTCAGGTGAGATCCATTATTTCAGGATAAAGCAGAGCTTATGGGATAAGCACCTGGAAGCCGCAAAAGAAGCCGGTTTGTTTGCTGTAAGCACCTATATTCCATGGGCATGGCATGAACCTGAAAAAGGATTATTTGATTTTGATGGAACTACCCGTCCTGAACGAAATTTGAAATTGTGGTTGCAGAAATGTAAATCACATGGTTTGTTCTGTATTGTAAAACCCGGACCTTTTATTCTTGCTGAATTTCGTGGAGCAGGTCTCCCTGACTGGTTTCTTGAAAAACATGGTGATGATGTTAAAATGAGGAACCGAAAAGGGGAAATTGTCAATAGTGAAGGAGTTAATCTTTTTCATCCTGTTTATCTTGAAAAAGTCAGATTGTGGTACGACCAGATCATGCCACTGATTGGCAGTCAGGAAGTTGATGCCGGTGGTCCTGTAATTATGATGCAATTATGCAATGAAATAGGTGTTTTTTCATGGCTTGCCCATCAGGCTGATTATGGCGGAGAAGTAAAAAACCTCTTTGTGAAATATCTGCAACAAACATTTAATTCGGTTTCGGAAATAAACAGGCTTTGGAATACTGATTATCAATCATTTGACAATGTTGAGCTTCCTCCTGACGGCGTGAGACCTTACACTTCAAAAGGTGATAGAAGCAGAGACTATGAATGGCATAGATTCTGGCGCCGTTATTATGGCGAATACTTACGACTGCTTACCGCCATGATCAGAGAGAAAAATATTGGATTGCTTTTATTTCATAACCTGCCAGGCTGGATTTATGGCAGCGGGTATGAGTTTCCGGTAAATATCACCATGTACGATGATTTGTTTGGCGATAAAAGTGAGATCATTTTCGGGGTTGATCATATACCGGAGTTTGTTTCTTACCGTAATATGCACGATGATCGTATTATTAATGATATAACTGCTACAATACAGGGAGATAAACCTTTGTTTGCTGCTGAGTTTCAGAGTGGCTCACGCGAATACCACGTTGTGACCAATCCACGTGAGATGGAGCTGTTTTACAAGGCAAGTATTGCCAACGGGCTTAAAGGATGGAATTACTATATGTTTTCGCAAGGGCTTAATCCGGAACGTAAAGGATATTCGGGAGATACCTTTTACTGGTTCACTCCGCTTAACGCACATGGTGAACGTAGTTCTGCCTTTGATCTGGTAGAACGTATGAGCAGACTTATTAAAGTGTCAGAGAATTTGATAGTTAATGCTGAACGCAAGGCAGATATCTGTGTTTTGTTTTATCCTCCGTATTATGCTACCGAACTTGAACGACCTGAAAATGGAGCTTGTGAGCTCAGATTTGTTCCTTCAAAAATTCGCCGTCCTGCGTATTTCGATGGCTTACTAAAAGTGTTACAGGTTCTGAATATTGACTATGACATGGCTGATCTGATCGGAACTTCTGCTGAAAGTCTTGGAAAATATGCTCAGGTATGGGCTTTTTGTACTGATGAAATGGATGCAGAAGGCCAGCAGGTTTTAGCCGATTATGCAAGCAATGGTGGACAATTGGTAATATATCCGTATTTACCTGATCGTACCTTAAGGCAGGAGCCATGTTCTGTTCTCAGAGATGCACTGTGCTGTCATCCTGAAAAGGCAGAAGTTATAAGCTCGCCTTTGATTGATATCCTTGGCTTTAAAGATATTAAATGCGCAAATCCGCAAATTGTTTTTGCTGATAAATCCTTGGGTGATGCTGAAATCATTGCACGAACCCTTAATGGTACAGCTTGTGGTTTTATTAAGAAATCCGGCAAAGGCAGTGTTGTTTTCCTGGGAACCTGGCTCGGGTTTGATACCGAAGGACATAAGCCGGTTTATGAAGCTTTGTTACGGAGATCAGAATCTGTTTTAAGACAGGCAGTTTCCTCTAATGACAATGTTACAGTGAGAGAAAGATTCACTCACGATAAATCTGCAATTCTGTTTATTGGTAACTATTTCAACGAAGTGCAAAAATCCAGAATATCATACACGAATCCAGCGAATGGAGATACTGTTCATATTCCGTATTCAGGTGAAGATATCCTGATTCCTCCCCTGTATAGCATTCTTACACCAGTTTGTCTGTCAGTGACTGATGAGATCAGGCTTGTTCACAGCACTTCCGATATTCTTGACATTGCAGTAAATAAGGATGAAATTGGCTTCAGGTTGTATGGCGACAGGGATCTTAAGGGTGAAATTGTTTTGGAAGGTGAGGGAGTTAAAAATATCAGTCTGATCCATCTTGATGATAAACAGATTGATTTTAAATATTCTGATGATCGCCTTGTAATTTATTACCCTCATAAACACCAGCAGGAAATTTTGCTCACTTTAAATATAGTTAAATGAAAATTTTAAATAAGCATGGGTTAAGCATTCATATTCAGGATGATGGCTCAGTAAAAAGTATTGAAGTAGATCCGATAAGGATAAGCATGAAAAATGCTACCCTTTTTGGATATTCAGGAGCAAATATTTTTCTGCGTAAAAGATCAGAGACCATTGAATTCAAAGCTCTTACAGGAGCAGGAAGTAATAGTGCATTTGCGATAAAAGAAAACAGGTTCACAGCAAAAGGCATCTGGGAAGGGATAGAATATGTTTGTGAGTTGCAACTTTCTGAACATAGCCATAGCTGGCAATGGAAAATAGAAACCACAAACCGGAATAGTCAGTCAGTTGAACTTGATTTGATAATGGTTCAGGATATAGGTTTGAAACAGATTCAGGATGGATTGGTAAATGAATATTATGTAAGCCAGTATATTGAAAGGAGAATTCTTGAAGACCCTATTTATGAAAAGGTAATTTGTTGCCGCCAGAATATGAAGGAAGCAAGCGGGAATCCATGGATGATGCTGGCTTGTATAAATTGCGCTGCTTCAGCCCTGACTGATGGTATGTTGTTTTATGGTAAAACTTTTCGCGAAACTTTTATTCCGGAAGCCCTGACTTCAGAAAGCCTCAATGGTGAATATGCCGGAGAATCATCGCTTGTTGCATTGCAGGAACAGCCTTTCGGGCTTGAATCCAATGAAAGTCATTGCAGTGTTTTTATTTGTAAATTTCTTCATGACCATCCTTTGGCAACTTCAAACACTGATCTTAGTCTGCTACCTGAACTGATCAATGAATTTAATGAAGTCGGATCAATTTATTATTCACAAGGACTGAAAAATCCTGTTAGCAGCATATTTACCAGTTCCGGATTACTTTCTGGTGAAGACCTGACTAATGAAGAGCTGGAAACCTTTTTTGGCACTGATTACCGCCATGCTGAGTATAAAGATGGTAAACTGCTTTCATTTTTTTATGAAGAAAATAATCACGTTGCTTTCCGCCTTAAAGAAATTTTGTGCGATCGTCCTCATGGACATATTATACAGGCAAAATCTGGTTATGAACCAGATGAAAGCATTGTTTCAACCACTTCATTTGCTTTTGGCGCTTTCAATTCACATCTAACTCAGGGTAACACCAATTTTAACACCCTTCTCTCAGTATGTTCAAGTCAGTTTAATCAGGATCCGGAAACGGGTCAAAGGATATTTCTTGAACTAAATGGCAAATATTACCTGCTGGGTGTACCTTCTGCTTTTGAAACCGGTTTGAACCATTGCAGATGGATTTACAAGTACAAGGATTCAGTTTTCCAGGTTCGGACCTGGACTTCAAAGACTGCGCCGCAGGTGAATCTGGACTTTAAAGTGCTTAAGGGCGAATCTGTGAAATTATTGATTACCAATCAGTTTGACAGGGTTATTAACTGGACTGCTTTAAGTGGTGATGCTGCACATGAATTTATATGTAAGCCCTCTCAGAAAAGCCTGATTTCAGAAAAGTTTCCTGATGCTCAATTCAGGATAAGGATCAATGGTTCGTCAGATTACCATGTAGCAGGCGATGAAATACTATATAGCGATCATCTAAGTCGTTGTGCTTCATTTTTTGTTCTTGATATTGAGAAAGCAAGAGAGTTTTCAATGAGCTTTCTTGGTGAAATTGAGAAAAAAGCGGAATTTGAAAATTTTGAGGATGCTGATGCACAATTTGTTAAAGATAAGAATAAAGCTTTGGAAATATGGAAAAATCTCAGTCAGAATCTTTCTCTTCAAAGCTCACATCACGATATATCGGCAATAAATGAAATTCTGCCCTGGTTTGGCATGAATGCGCTGATACATTATCTGACCCCATATGGATTAGAACAATTTAGCGGAGCAGCATGGGGCACCCGTGATGTTGCCCAGGGACCAACAGATCTGTTACTGAGTATGGGTAAATATTCAGAAACCAAAAAAATACTTTGTATCATCTTTTCAAACCAGAACCCTGATGGAGGCTGGCCACAGTGGTGGATGTTTGACAGGTATAAAAATATCCGTTCCGACCATGCTCACGGAGATATTATCTACTGGTGTATCATTGCTTTGAGCAGATATATAAAAATTACAGGAGACCGTAATATCCTCGATGAAGTTTTGCCTTATTATCACAATGATGGTGAAGGCAACAAAGAACAAACACCGCTATATGAACATGTTGACAGGTTGATTAACATGATCACAGATTCATTTATACCGGATACTTATTTCGTGCCATTTGGAGGTGGTGATTGGAATGATTCATTACAACCTGTAAGTCAGGAACTTGCTGACCGTATGATATCCTCCTGGACGGTGGAGATGAATTATCAGGCATTTAATGAATACGCAGAGGTTTGTGATATGGCTGGCAGGAAAAAAGATGCGAGGCGACTGAGAAAAATTTGCAGGAATATAAAAACTGAATTTAACAGGTTCCTGATAAAAGATTCTGTTGTTGCCGGTTATGGTCTTATTGGTAAAAATGGCAGGATCAGCCTCTTGCTTCATCCTTCGGACAGGGTCACAGGAATAAAATACAGTATTTTACCAATGAACAGAGGTATAATAAGCGGACTGTTCACTAAAAAACAAGCAGAATATCATCAGCAGATAATTGAAAAGCATTTGAAAGGACCTGACGGTGCCCGTTTAATGGAGCGACCTCTAAAATACAGGGGTGGGATACAAAATATTTTTCAAAGGGCTGAGAGCAGTGTGTTTTTTGGTCGTGAAATAGGTCTGATGTATATGCACGAGCATGTTCGCTATGCCGAATCGCTTGCTGTTACAGGAAAAGCTGATGAGTTTATCAAGGCTCTTCGTCAGGTTATACCGATTGAATACAGTGAAGTTGTGCCTTGTGGTGATTTGCGCCAGTCAAATTGTTATTACAGCAGTTCTGACGTTGCATTCAGTAATCGTTACGAAGCTGACAAGTTGTACAAGAAGATCGCTAAATGCAGGGTAACACTAAAAGGGGGATGGAGGGTGTATTCAAGTGGTCCGGGTATATACACTGGTCTAATCATTCAACATTTGCTTGGCTTAAGGATTGAATCTGAGAGAATTATTTTTGACCCTGTTATGCCTTTGGCAATGGATGGATTAATGGCATCATTTGTTTTGTTGGGTAAAAAGGTCAGAATTGTTTACAGAGTTAGGAACAGATGTTATAGCCCGAAAAAAATCATAGTTAACGGAAACGAGCTTCAATTCCTAAGAGAAAAGAATGAGTACCGTGAAGGAGGCTCAGTGATCGGGAGAACTTATCTCTTAGGTTTTCTTGATAAAAATGAAAATATGATAGAAATCAATATGTAATTCTAAAAGTATGAAATACAACAGATTAATAGCTTTCATTTTATTTATTGCATTTCATTTTCCTGTTCTTGCTCAGGAAAACGAACATCATTTTGCTAATGCAATACGTGAATTCAGGGAAATTGACAAGACAAATCCTCCTAAACCCGGATCAGTTTTGTTTATCGGCAGTTCTTCATTTACGATATGGACTGACCTGGAAAAGTATTTTCCGGATATTGATATAATCAACCGTGCTTTCGGTGGTTCAACCCTAAGCGACCAGATATATTTTGCCGGTGATATTATTTTACCGTACCTGCCACGACAAATTGTTATCTATTGTGGTGAAAATGATCTTGCATTTGACGACCAGTTGACTACTGACGAAGTATTTGAACGATTTCTTACCCTGTACAAGATAATACGCTCTGAATTGCCCGATGTGTCGGTGCTTTATGTTTCAATGAAACCAAGTCCTGACAGATGGCATCTTGCAGAACGGTTTTTTGAAGCCAACAGGAGGATTCAGAGATTGATAGATGAAGAGCAAAGTCTTATTTATATTGACATCTGGGATTCAATGCTCGATAGCAACGGTAATCCTGATCCCTCATTATTTCTTGAAGACATGCTTCATATGAATGAAAAAGGATATGATATCTGGAAAAAAGTTCTTGAAGACAAACTGATAAAATAGCCTGTAACATGAGAATATTTCAGCCTTTTTTGTTGACATTGTTTTTTGCTGCTTTGCTGATCTCGTGCAATAAATCAGTGAAGCATACTTCCGATAAGGAAATGGATGCTTTTATTACGAGCCTGATGCAGAAAATGACAATTGAAGAAAAAATCGGGCAACTGAATCTGCTTGCAGGCTATGAAGACATTATCACAGGGCAGGTTACAGCGTCTGAGATTGGAAAAAATATAAAGGAGGGCAGGGTAGGAGCCTTACTTAACGTGAAATCGCTTGAAAAAATCCGGGCTTTACAGGAAGTGGCGGTAATTGAAAGCCGGCTCGGGATCCCTTTGATATTTGGAATGGATGTCATTCATGGATATAAAACAATTTTCCCTATTCCTCTGGCGCTGGCAAGTAGTTTTGATATGGAACTTATTGAGCAAAGTGCACGTATTGCAGCTATTGAAGCAAGTGCCGATGGCATATGCTGGAATTTCTCGCCTATGGTTGATATTACCCGTGACCCGCGATGGGGTCGGATAGCTGAAGGAGGGGGTGAAGATCCCTTTCTGGTTTCCAGAATTGCGGAAGCCTTTGTTCGTGGATATCAGGGAGATGACCTTGCTGATTCTCATACTATCATGGCTTGTGTAAAACATTTTGCATTATATGGAGCCGCTGAGGCAGGGCGTGATTACAACACCACTGATATGAGCCGTATTCGCATGTTCAATGAGTATTTTCCTCCTTTTCTGGCTGCTATCAAAGCAGGTGCTGGCAGTATTATGACTTCCTTTAACGAGGTTGATGGTATTCCGGCATCGGGAAATAAATGGCTGCTTACGGAAGTGTTGCGGAATCAGTGGGATTTTAAAGGTTTCGTGGTTACTGATTATACAGCCATTAACGAAATGGTCAATCATGGTGTTGGCGATTTGCAAACAGTTTCTGCATTGGCTTTAAATGCAGGCGTTGATATGGATATGATTGGCGAAAGCTATATCTCTACGTTGGGAAAATCATTTGAGCAGCGAAAAATTACTGAATCTATGATTGAACGATCATGCCGCAGAATTCTGGAAGCTAAATATGAGCTTGGCCTTTTTAAGAATCCTTATCTGTATTGCGAACCCGAAAGAATTGAAAAAGAAATTTTTACAGAAAAGAACAATGAAATAGCCCGCGATATTGCCGCTCAGACTTTTGTCTTGCTGAAAAATCAAGATTATTTGATGCCATTGCAGAAAAAAGGGAAAATCGCTCTTATTGGACCTCTGGCTGATAATAAGATGAACATGGCAGGTATGTGGAGTGTTTCAGCAGATCATTCGCAATCGGTTACTGTGCTCAAAGGTTTCAGGGATGCTGTTTCAGACCGGGCAGAGATCATTTATGCAAAAGGCTGTAATATTATAGATGACCCTGAATATATCCGGCGTATTGCAGCACACGGAGGTCTGGATGCTGATAAACTGAAAACTCCCGAGGAACTGCTTGATGAAGCAATAAATGCAGCACGGAATTCAAATGTAGTGATAGCAGTAATGGGAGAAGCTGCTGAGATGAGCGGAGAAAGCGCTAGTCGTTCCGATATCTCCTTGCCCGGAAATCAGCAGCAATTGCTGAAAGCATTACTGAAAACCGGAAAACCCGTAGTTTTGGTTCTTTTCACAGGACGACCTTTAACACTGACATGGGAAAATGAAAATATTCCTGCTATTCTGAACGTCTGGTTTGGAGGCACTCAAACCGGAAATGCAGTTGCAGACGTGATTTTTGGCAATGTGAATCCCTCAGGCAAACTGCCGGTTAGCTTTCCGCGAAATGTAGGTCAGATTCCTGTTTATTACAGTCACAAAAACACAGGTCGTCCACTACCGGAAGGTGAATGGTACACTAAGTACCTGTCAAATTATCTTGACATTTCAAACGAACCCTTATATCCGTTTGGATATGGTCTGAGCTACACTGAATTTGAATATTCCGGACTAAAGCTGGATAAACAATTACTTACTGAGGGTGACAGGTTAAATGTTCAGGTTACGCTAAGCAATACCGGGAATTATGATGGTGCTGAAGTTGTGCAGCTATACATCCGCGATGTTGTTGGAAGTATTACCCGCCCTGTGAAAGAGCTTAAAGGGTTCAGAAAAGTATTTCTGAAAGCCGGTGAATCGCAGAAAGTATCTTTTACATTAACTACTGAAGACCTTAAATTCTATAATTATGATCTTGAGTATGATTATGAACCGGGTGAATTTCTGATCATGACAGGAGGTAATTCCAGAGATGTACTCACTGCTTCTTTTTTATTACAATAATCCGGTTACAATTATAGAATTATTACTTTTGAACTCTTTAAATTTACGTCACTTTAACCCGAATTAAATCTTTTAGTATGAATACAGGCAAGACCACAGGTTATCAGGCAGGGAATGTTAACCATGTCCGAATCCTGGCATTGACGATTGTTGCAGCACTTGGCGGCTTTTTATTTGGTTTCGACAGTGGGGTTATCAACGGCACTATACATGCACTACAGGAGGCTTTCAATTCCGATGATGTTGGTACAGGTTTCAATATTGCATCTATGTTACTTGGATGCGCTGTTGGTGCTTTTTTTGCCGGAAATATGGCAGATAAAATTGGTAGAAAGAAAACCTTGCTGATAGCTGCCATATTTTTTATTATTAGCGCCTGGGGTTCAGGAATTGCTTCCAGCTCCACCGAATTTGTTATCTACAGGATACTTGGAGGACTTGCCGTTGGAGCAGCAAGTATTATATCGCCGGCATATATTGGCGAAATTGCACCTCCTCATATCAGGGGAAGGCTTATATCATTGCAGCAGCTTGCAATAGTTCTGGGTTTGTTCATGGCTTTTTTCTCCAATTACAATATTGCTCTTGGTGCCGGCGGAGCTGCTGAAACTTTCTGGTGGGGTTACAAAGCATGGCAATGGATGTTCTGGATAGAAATTCTACCGGCATTGCTGTTTTTCCTGTTCCTTTTTCTTATTCCTGAATCACCACGCTATCTTGTTGCAATCGGGAAACATGAAAAGGCTCGTAATATCCTTGCAAAACTTACTGAAATAAAAACAGCAAATCTACAAGTTGAATCAATTAGAAAAACAGTTATAGGAGAGCGTAAATCCCGGCTTTCTGATATAATAAATCCTGGTTCCGGAAATATTTATACTATCGTTTGGGTAGGTATGGCATTGGCTGCTTTGCAGCAGTTTACGGGTATTAATGTTGTGTTTTACTATGGCTCAGTTTTATGGCAGGCTGCTGGTTTCACTGAAGCCGATGCTTTGCTTACAAATGTTATAAGCGGTTCGGTGAATGTGCTGTTTACTTTCGTTGCAATAGCCCTTGTTGACCGCGTTGGACGAAAACCTTTACTGCTTATCGGAGCTTTGGGTCAGGCACTTATGCTCGGTATACTGGCTCTCATATTTGCTTACGGCTCAAAAGACAGTGCTGCAGGTCTCGAATTGACAGGTAAGACAGGCATTATGGCTTTACTGGCCGCCAATGCCTATATTGCATTTTTTGCCTTCACCTGGGGTCCCGTTATGTGGGTCATGCTTGGCGAAATGTTCCCAAACAAATTCAGGGGTGCTGCCCTTGCTGTAGCAGGATTGGTTCAGTGGGGCTCTAATTTTTTGATAACCATATCATTCCCTATCCTGTTGACATCTATTGGCTTGGGTATGTCATACGGGATTTATGCAGCTTTCGGGCTGATAGCATTCTGGGTCGTTAAAAAATATGTTACCGAAACCAAAGGCAGAACCCTTGAACAAATATCAATGGATCATGCAGGGTGAGAATACAAGTGAGAGTTTTGAAATTTAAATTTTTGATAATCAGTTTTATGAGAATAAAGTTGATAAAAATAGTTTTATTTGCAGCAATGGTATCTTTTCCCGGTTCCTATATTGTTTTAGGGCAGGATAACAGCCTCTACGAAAAAAGAATATTCATCAGCGGACAGGATAGCCTCCTGTACCGGGTCATGTTTCCCGAAGATTTTGATCCTTCCGGAAAATACCCTTTGATTTTCTTTCTTCACGGTGCCGGTGAGCGAGGCGATGATAATGAAAAACAGCTTGTGCATGGCGGTTCGTTTTTTGCTTCTGAGTTTAACCGTAAAAACTATCCGGCAATTGTTATTTTTCCGCAATGTAAAACTGATAATTACTGGGCTAATGTGGTGTTTTCGACCAATGATGACGGAAGCCGCAATTTTGATTTTAACCCAACAGAAGAAGCCAAACCTCCTATGAGCTATCTGTTGGAGCTTATTGATTCTTATCTTTCCGAACCCTATACTGATCTGCAACGTGTTTATATAGGAGGACTATCAATGGGAGGTATGGCAACTTTTGAATTGCTTTACCGAAAACCTGAAATTTTTGCTGCTGCCTTTCCAATTTGTGGGGGTGGAAATCCGGATTTTATAAATTCCGGTATCAGAAATGTGAAAATCAGGGCATTCCATGGCGAAGAAGATACAGTAGTAAAGCCTGTGTTATCAGTGAGAATGATTGAAGCTTTCAAAGCAGCAGGTGCTGATGCCAGCCTTACAATTTATCCCGGAGTAGGGCATAATGCGTGGGATTATGTCTTTAAAGAAGAAGAATTGTTGCCCTGGCTCTTCTCATGTCATAAATAATAGTTTAAGGGTTCTGAGAAAACTTTTTATTCTAAAATTAAGATATAGCATGCCTGCAGGATGCTGTTTTAAAAGTACGTAAAGTACAAAAAGATCAATTATGATTATTTCACATAAAAATCACATACTAAGTCATCAGCAAAACAGCTTGGACTATTTCGTAAATACAAATCGTATATATTCAGAACTCCTGATCCCATCTTTGAGAATCAGTAGGTTACCTTTCACCTATCGCAGACAATAAATGTCGTAAATTTGCCAAAAAAACAGATATGCAACAGATACTTCCTATTTTCCCCCAAGACATAAAGATGGTTAATTATCAGGTAGGATTTAAATCAATGGATGACTTTGTCCATTATTTTGTAAATGGAATGCCTGTTTATTGCCATG